>WNGE01007105.1_pt1 | contig 12270 bp, 13 predicted proteins | sample 5400651 | NCBI WGS metagenome assembly WNGE01 (sample SAMN13153370, study PRJNA577476) | soil metagenome | isolation source: 60 cm soil or saprolite under grassland replicate 2 | place: USA:California | collected 2016-06-15 | reverse complement strand
CATCCCGCCGACCAGCAGGGCCACCATCCCGGCCAGCCGTACATACCGCTCCGAGCCTGCCACCGCCAGGCCGGTGAGGGCGGCGGCGAGGATGACAGCGGTCGCCGAGTCGGCGGCCACGACGAGGTGGCGCGACGAACCGAGGACGGCGAACACGGCCATCGGCAGGAGCATCGTGTACAGGCCGGTCACCACCGGCATCCCGGCGATCCTGGCGTAGCCCAGAACCTCCGGGATACCAAGGGCGGCCAGCGTGAAGCCGGCCAGCACATCCGCCGGTACCCGGGACCGCTCAATGGGCAGCACTCCCCGCATCACAGGCAGCGTCCGCAGCCGTTCTCGCCAGCGATCCGGCACCGTCTCACCTCCGCGCATCCCGGGCAGTTTGGAATTCGTTCATCATCTCGCCGCCCGGCGTTACCCCGGCCACGGCAGCCCCGGATCACCCGGGACCGCGGGATCAGGCGGGGAAGGGCTGCGGTCCCAGACGGCCAGACCCGACGTGCGGATCAGGCCGCCACGATCCGCCCCAGAGCAGCCGCGCGGACCGTCAGGAAGCTGGGCGGGGTCATCCCAGGGCACCTCCGCCCCGCCGAACTCCCGGTAGCCCTGCTGGTGGTCATCGCATCCGCCGGGGCCAACTCGCGCTGGTCAGCCCCGTCCGCCGCAGCGAGCAGGGCCGCCTGGGTGAGGCAAGATTCCGCCACTGGCCGGAGATGATCTTGGGCGAAGCAAGGATTCTGGCTTGTCGTATGGATGAACAGTAGGTGAACTAAGAAAGGCGAGTAGATGATGGTCGCAAAGCGGCCCTAGCGCGGGGAGGTGCCACAGGTGAGTGTGGACGGCCATTTCGAGCGGGTAGCCGCCGTCTATGAATCGCTGCGTACCACCGATGAGGCGCCGGTTGCCGCGATCGGCCAGTTCCTGCCCGGCCGACCTGTCACCGGCCTGGATATCGGCTGCGGGACCGGACGGTACACGCGGCTCCTGCGCGGGTTGCTGCCGCACGGGTCGCTCCTGGCCGCGTGCGACGTCTCGGCGGCCATGCTGGCACAGCTCGCGGCCGACCGCCGCGGCGGCCGCGAGGTGATGCCGCTGCTGGCAGTCGCCGAGGAGTTGCCGCTAAGGCCCGCTTGCCTCGACCTGGTCACCGCGTTCAACTGCGTTCACCATTTCGACCTGGGCCGCTTTCTGACCGCCGCCGCCCGGGTGCTGAAGCCCGGCGGCCAGCAGTTCATCTACACCCGCACCCCGCAGCAGAACGCGCGGACGATCTGGGGCCGCTACTTCCCGGGTTTCACCGAGCACGAGCAGCGCCTGCACAGCGAGGCCGCGCTCCGGGACGCAGTCAAGCGGGCCGACGGGCTCCAGGTGGCCGGCATCCAGACCTTCCAGCATCCGCGCACCAGCACGGCCGAGCGGCTCGCGGCCCAGGCCGAGGGATGCCACTACTCCACCTTTTCCCTCTACCCGCCGCAAGAACTGCGCGCGGCCATCACAACCTTCCTGGCCCGCCTGCCCAGCCAGCAAGTCTCCTGGGTCGACGAGCACCTGCTGGTCATCGCCGGCCGCTGCCGCAGCAACCAGGTAGAGCCCGACGGCCTGACCAGCCCGGCGAGCTAGAACAAGACATGAGGCTGCGGCGACTGGAAGACCGAACCACCATCGCGATCGCCGGTGCTCAGGCCTGGTGACCGGCGGTCGGGTGGGTCTTCTTCAGGTGCAGCACTGCGGGCTCGGGCGTGGCCAAGGGCGCGCTGAAGCTGATCGCAGCGCGGCTGCCGACGGTGAGCTCATCGGCCATGGCTCTCTCGCGGCCGTTGATGCCGTGCCACTGGATGGCATAGGTGCCAGGATCCATTGTCACGGTGAACGGCTCCGCCGGCTCGGCCGGCTGGAGGACGAGGTACTCCTCACCCGGATCGGCAAGCGCGTAGCCGGTCGAGCTGAGGTCGCCGCGCGGCTGCATCGCGGTGAGCCGCATCCGCTGGGCAAAGCGGAGCGTGTCGCCCATGGCGTAACGCGCTGGCTCAAAGGATTCGTACGAGGGAACCCCGAGCGCCGGGTCGAGCGGATTGACCACGTCGATGATGCCGAAGTCCATGAGGACCGGGTTGTGGCCGCGCAGGAAGGACTTCCATGCCCACAGCGCATCGCCCTCGCCGGCGGCATAGTGATCGGTGTCGGTGATCACGACTTTGGTGCCATCGTTGACGGGCGGGCCGGTGAGCCATCGCGAACGCTGCGCGCCGCCGGGATGAGCCACATCGTCGAACCCGGGTGAGACCCAGTCTGCGGGCCCGTTGAACAACGGATCGTTGACCTTCGCCTGGTCAGGGACGGGGAATTGCATCGTCATCCCGATGGGGTGGGCGTCGTAGCCCCGCTCCCGTTCATGGCGCCGGACGAACTCGATCACCCAGTACTGCCACCGGGTGGAGTCACCAATCGGCCCGGGCAACGGCGGCATGCCAGGAAACTGAACCGACTCGGCCTCCTGCCCCGACGACTCGTTCGCGACCTCATACAAGACGTTGGGCAGGTCGTGAACGGTGTCCACCACCTCGCGGAGGTAGGCCTCCTGAATCGCCTGGACCCGCGGGTCGAGCGGAAGGACCTGGTAGTCGACGATCGAGGTGACCGCGATCCGGTTGATGTTGTTGCCAGCGTGGAACGGGTGGCCATCGATGTTGTCCGGTGCCGGGCTCAGGTGCAGCCCCCACCCCTCGAACAACATCACACTGACATAGCAGCCCACGTTGCCCGCGGCGATCACCCGGTCGCGGAGCCTGCCGAAATACGCCTCATCGAACCGGGACAGGTCAAACCTCGGCTTGCCGTCGGTTGCCGCCCCTGGCCCGGTCCGCGGCCACGGCTGCGGCGTCATGCACAAGTGGAAGGCCTTGCCGAAAGACTGAGACCGGAAATGCTCCCAGCGCCACAGCCGGATGAAATTGTGCCCGTGGTCCCTGAGGAACGCCAGATATGCCTGGTAGTCGTTGCTCTCCGGCCGCTCGGCGCACGATGCACCCGGGCCCAGGCCGTCGTGCAGGTTGTTCCAGATATGTGAGCCGGTCAGGTACACGGCCTTCTCACCGGTGGCATCGCCGGATGCCACCGTGAAATAGCGCGGGTTCGCCGCTGACACCACAAGCGGCCCGGCGGCGGCATCAGGCCCGGTCAATGGGCCGGCCGACGGCTCTGGCGACTGACCGGCGGCCTGCTGCCTCCCACGCCGGGCCCGGCTCTCCTTGTCAGCCATCCGGGAGCCCTTCCCCGCAGCGCCTGCTATCTCAGGTGGGCGGTCAGCTCTTGACGTAGGACAATTTCTCGGTCACCTGGCCGTCTTTGACAGTGATCACGTCCACTCCCCGCACGTGGCCATCACCCCAGTCGTACCGCCAGCGCTGCACGACGCGCGACCCAGCCGCGAATGAGTCCTCCACCGTGAGGCGGCTGCGCTCATCATCGAAGATCGGCTTCCACGCGGCACGGATCGCTGCCCGGCCGACGAAGCGTTCGCCGTCAGGTGCGGGCGAGGTGGACTCAAACACGCAGTCACTGCTTGTCAAGGCCAGGGCCGCAGGCAGGTCGTGGTCGTTCCAGGCCGCGTTGAACCGGCTGACGACGGCCGCGGCAGGCAGGCGTCTCCGGGAGGGCTGACTGCCGGGGGTCATGAGCCTTGGTTCCAGAGGTCGCGTTGTTCCACGACAAGCCCGTCGGCCCTAAACCGCAGCAACGACACCCCCGCCAGATCCTCGGTGCCGCCATCGGTCAGCCTGGTCTGCGCGCTCCAGGGCACGGCAGCCTGATCGCCGTCGACGATCGGCGTGCCGAACCGGCACTGGGCCGATTCCTCCTCCGCGAACACGCGGGCCAGGTAGCCCGGCTCCGGCTCGCGGAACGGATGCTGTTGCCAGAACGCGCCCTCCGCATAGAGTGCGGCAATGGCGGCGGCGTCATGCTCGCGCCAGCCGCGCTCCCATACAACTGCCCACCGCTGGGCTGCCTCTCGCGTGTCCACGGGCACAGAGTAGACAAGAGCACCGACAGGCGGCCGGGATGGCTGCGCAGGATGCCTGCGAGATCGCAGGTATTTGCGTCCTGATGCTGCGTGGGGCTCGCTAGCTGCGGCGGGTTGCTGTGAAGCAGAACTGGGTGACCGTGAAGAAGAACTCACCACGGTCGCCGAGTTCGCGCTGCTCATCGGCCCAGGCCTTGGCCTCGTTCTGGTTCATCCCGCCCTGGTCGGCCACGTACTGCTCGATCAGGGGCACGAGCGAGCCGCCGTAGGCATCGGGGATCAGCTCGGTGGTCGCGAAGGCGTGGGCGTCCATCCGCACGTTCTCGAAGCCTGCGTTGCGTAGCTGCGGCCCGAGTGTCTGTGGCAGGGAGGGATGCGTCAGGTGCTTGTCCCACGCGGCGAGCACCCGTCGCGTCAGCTGCCGGTCAATCGCGTGCCAGGACACCGTGGCCCAGTCGACGTCCCATACCAGCACCCGGCCGCCCGGGCGAAGCGCTCGGTGCATCTCGCTGAGCGCCGCCGGTACGTCGCGGACGTACTCGAGAACCTGAACGCAGAGCACCCGGTCGAAGCTGGCGTCTTGGACCGGCAGCGAGGTCGCGTCCGCTTCATGGAACGTGACGTTGTCGTGCCCTTCGGCACGCTTTGCGGCCACAGCGAGCATGTCCGCGCTGATGTCCAGGCCGACGACCGAGCCCTCCCGCCCGACCGCCTCAAGCAGCTCGGTGTCGTAGAAACCCGGGCCGCAGCCCACGTCAAGGATGCGGTCGCCGGGTCGTGCGCCTAGCGCAGCTCGCACCACTTCGCGCCGGCGCAGCATGTCGCGCGTCGTATAGAGCCTCTCCAGCCGCTCGACAAGGCGCCGGTCGAACTCCAGCTGACTCATTCCGCGACTTCACCGTCCCATTCAGGTAAGGGGATGTGCCTGGCATGCCACAGCCGGGCCATGCCACCGATGCTCCTGTACCGGCCTTGGCCCGTGTCACGCACCACGGCAACTCGCGCAGATCCAGGAGCGATGAAGAACCCGTGCAGATGTTGTGGAGGCTATCCGCGTCGGCCCGGCCGTGCCAGCTGCGCGGTGTGCGGGCAGCCTTGGCTTCAGGCTGATCGGTGCCAGCGCTTCAGGTCCGTCCAGAGCCGGCAGAGATCAACGTTGCACCGGCGGAGGATACGTACCGATTCGCTCAGTTTGTCAACCTAGGCTGACAAATGCGCCTCTCTGTCTGGCCGGTTCATGTGGCGGGCGGGGGGCAGCCGAGCGCGTCCAGTTCCGCGCGTCCTTGCGCGGCAAGGTCGGGCATCAGTAGGAGCGTGCAGGCCCGTTCGAACCGCGAGCCGATGCGCTGCCCGCCCTCCAGGGACTCCTCCAGCGCGGCGCAGTCGTTATGCAACCGGCCGTTGGCCCGGGCAAGGCAGGCGGCGGCCCATAGGTACTCCTGCGCGGCCGGCACCGCCGCGGCGAGGAACTGGCTGGCGCTGGGGAGCGCGGCGAGCGCCCAGCATAGGCGTCGTAGTCCCAGTGCTGGGCGTTGTCATACCAGGGCCGTTCGCCGATGCCGAGCCCCGCGAAGGCGGCGGCTGCCTGGTCGTGCCGGCCGTGGTGCAGCGCGACGCGGGAGTCGGCGAGCGCCGTGAACACTACCGGGCCTCCCGCGCCACCTCTACCGCCAGGCGGGTCTTGCCCACACCGCTGAGACCCACCAGCGTCACCAGCCGGGCCTCACCCACTATCGCCAGCACAGCCGCCCGTTCCCGCTCCCGGCCCACGAAACTCGTCCACGGCGCGGGCAGTCCCACCACGGCGGCAGGGGAAGTGGCGGCGGGAGCAAGCGCGGCCAGTTCCCGGCGGTCGCGGCGCCGAATTTGCGCAGCAGGGACCGCACGGGGGTCTCGACCGTGCGCACCGAGATATGCAGCCGGCCCGCGATCTGTGCCTTGCTCAGGTGCGCGGCCACGGCATCGAGCACCTCGGCCTCACGCGCTGACATCCCGGCCGGCAAGACCTCCCCACCGCCCCATCATCGCAGCTACACGCGCAATCAGTGCCTCTTCAGTGGTGAATCCGCGCTGGCCAATGATGCCGCGGCACCTGGCGTCCGCCCCTGCCAGTCGGTGAAAGCGCTCAGCTCCTGGCTGATGCGAACGTGCCAGGGCCACGGCTGAGCCGTTCCAGGGCGCGGCTGATATCAGCCGGGGACACGATCCCGGCCAGGTGGCCGTCGGCGAACACCAGCGCCCGATTCTCGGAGCACTCGTTGAGGCGGGGCAGCACGTCGGCGACCGGCTCGTCCGGGGTGGCGCGGGCGACGTCAGACAGCGGGCAGGCGGCATCGCGCAACGTGGTCCGGCCGCGCTCACCGGCGGGCACCTGGTTGATCCGGTGCACCGTCACCAGGCCTACCGTCTGGCCGTCGTCGGCCTCCACCGGGAATGCGGAGTGCCGGTGCCAGGGCAGATAGTCATCGAGGAACCAGGCGACAGTGGCCGACCCCGGCACCGTCACCGGGTGGGCGGTCATGATCTCTCGCACCGCGATCGTCCGCAGCCGGGACTGCACCATCGCTTGCTGGCCTTCCGCCGTGGCCGCGCTGATCAGGAACCAGCCGACAAGAGCGAACCACAGCCAGTTGTACTCGCGCCGCACGAGGACCAGATAAGCCGCCACCACGACCAGGGCCCACCCGAACACCTGCCCGGACCGGGCGGACCACACCGCTGCCTTGAGCCGGTCGCCGGTGATCCGCCACAAAACGGCCCGCAGCAGCCGTCCGCCATCGAGCGGCGCGGCCGGGATCACGTTGAACACCGCCAGCAGCAGGTTAATGCCACCGAGCCAGGCCAGCGCCGCTACCACCACGCCCTCCACACCCGCCGCATGCAGCAGCCACGCCACGAGCCAAAACGCCCCGCCCAGAATCAGGCTCACCAGCGGCCCGACCCCAGCGACGCGGATCTCAGCCCCCGGGCTGGCAACCTCACCCTGCAGACGGGACACCCCGCCCAGCAGCCACAGCGTGATGTCCTCGACCTCCAGCCCGTTGCGCCGCGCGACCAGCGAATGCGCCAGCTCGTGGGCGAGCAGCGACCCGAGATAGGCCACGGCGGTCACCAGGGCGGCAGCAACATACTCCGCGACCGGATGCCGCGGGGCGGCGGCGGGGAACTCCCCGGCCGCCAGCCCATAGGCGAGCAGCGCCACGATCAGCAGCACGCTCCAGTTCACGCCGATCCGGATGCCACTGATCCGGCCCAGGCTGAAGGTCTGTCCCATCACGTCTCCCGGCGCAGGTGTGCCCGTTCCCATACGCAGCCTGCCCGTCGCGGCACCGGCCTGCACGCAGGATCAGGGGCGTGGCCGTATGCCCAAGCGTGATTCGAGTGCGTGACCTACTGCTCAGGAGGCACACCCCGAGGTCGCCTGACGCCGCCAGACGTAGCCTGATGTGCCGCCTGGCTGCACCGGCAAAGGCTGGAAGGGCCTGGCGCCGTCCGGTGTCTGCCGCCGGGCTGCCGCTCGGCTCCCCCGCATCTCGGTAGCGCCGCCAAAGGATGACTTTGGCCTGGTGGGCGCAACTGGGTTCGAACAAGTGACCCCGGGAACCCCGTGCTCAGGTGCCGCAGTAGGTGACGTGCGGAGCGCAGCCCGCCGGCGCCGGTTCGGCGTAATTCTCCAGGCCAGGCTGCTCCTCGAACGGCCGGGAGACCGCATCGAGGAGGCGGTGGAACGGCCCCATCTCACCAAGAGCCGCCTGCGGGAGCGCCTCCTCGACGCGGTGGTTGCGCGGAATGTAGACCGGGTTGACCCGATCCATCGCAGCTGCCACCGCAGCCGGTGCCCGCGCACGGCGGCCCACAAGTAGCCGGTTCTGCGGGCGCCGTCGATCGGCGGTACGGTCGGAAGTGGGAGGCCGCGATGGTTGCACACGCCGACATCTCTGACATGTTGGGCGCGTGGGCGCTCGACGGATGCAACGACACCGAGGCCGCTGCAGTCCAGGCCCACCTCAAGGAGTGTGCGGACTGCGCGGCCCAGGCCCGGCGGCTGCGGTCGGCGGTCGGTTGGCTGGGTATAGACCGCGTGCACCCCGCTCCGGCGGAGCTGCGCCGGTCGGTGCTCACCGCCGCGCGGGCGCGGCGCCCACCCGCAGCTTGGCTCACCTTGACAAACGCATACGCCGACCAGGTCGCGCTTCTTGACGCGGCGCTCGCGGACATGTCCCCGGTCGACTGGCGCCGCGCCGATTCCCGCCACGGCGACGTGCGCGGCGTGCTGGGCCACCTGGCCGACAATGACGCACTCCTCGCCGCCGAGCTCGGCCTCCCGGCCGTGCCCATGCCGACCCCCGACGACGGCCCCGCTATACGCGTGGCGTGGCGTACCCAGGCCGACGCCATGCTGGCCGGCGTCGCAGAGGCTGACCCGGGCCGGACGGTGCGGCTGGCCGGGCACGGCCGGCGACCGGTGCGAACACTGCGTGACGCGCTCGTGCAGCGCGCGTTCGAGACCTGGACGCACCGCGACGATATCGGATCCACCCGCACCATCGCCCCGCCCGAACAGATCCACCGCATCGTCGAGCTGGCCGTCGCCCTGCTCCCCGCCGCGCTGCGGGTGAGCGATCCGGCCCACGCGGACCGCGCGTGGCGCCTCGTCTTGCACGGCTCCGGCGGCGGCGACTGGACGGTGCCGGCGGGGGCGGCGCGCGTCGAGGTCACGATCGGCACCGACGCTGTGGACTTCACCCGCCTGGCCGCCAATCGACGCCAGCCCCGGACGTTGTCGTACACGGTCACCGGCGACCACGCGCTGGCCGAGGCGATCTTGCGCGTCGCGACCACGCTGGGATGTGACTGACGTGCCCGAAGACCGTGCCGACGACATGCGGCTGCGCGAGCGGCTCGTCGCCGGTGACGACGACGCCCTCGCCGAGGCGTACGACCGGTGGTCGACTTTGGTCCATTCGCTCGCCATGCGGATCACCGCCGACCATGCCGCAGCCGAGGACGTCACCCAGGATGTGTTCGTCCACCTCTGGCAGCATCCCGACCGCTACGACCCGCACCGAGGCGCGCTGCGCAGCTGGCTGTGCCTGCTCGCCCGCAGTCGGGCCCTCGACTGGCTGCGCCGTCGCCGCGCCCAGGACCGCCACCACACTGCTGCGGCGGCAATCGCTCTGACGCCGGCGGAGGTCGACGACGGCATCCTTTGGCAGACCGAGGCCAAGGTGATCCGCGAGGCGGTGGCGGCGCTCCCGGACCGGCAGCGCGAAGCGGTGCTGCTCGCCTACTACCAGGGGCGGACCTATCGCGAGGTGGCGCGGGACCTGGGCATCCCCGAGGGTACGGCCAAGTGGCGCCTGAAGGCTGCGCTGAGCAGACTCGCCGACTGCCTCGCCGCCGAGGACATCCTCGAGCGCTGAGCCGGGGTCGCCGATCCATCCACCCGCTGGTCGGCTGCGTACTCCTTAGGAAGGCCATTCCGGGGGAGATAGACGTGGCTGACATCGCGCAGCTCGGTGGCGCGCGCCCTCGTCTGGGTTGGGTTTACGCGGCCGCAGCGACCATGGCGGAGGTGGGGATGGCCGTGGCCGCCGGGTTGCTGCGGCCCGAGGCGGGAGAGGCCAGGATCGGGACATTGCGGCCGGCGCCCGGTACGACCTCCGCCGCCTCCACCCCAGGCGTAGCGCACAGTGGCCTGCGGCCGCCGGTGCCGGTCTTCTTGCTGGGCAAGGGCCGGTTCCGGGGGTTCGACGTGCCAATCGGCCCCGGACAGGGTGAGCTCGTCGACATCAACAACCGCGGCGGCATCGTCGGCGGCTATCAGGTGGCCGCGGTCCCCGACGGCATCCAAGGCTTCCTGCGCGACCGGCGCGGCCGGTTCAGCCGCATCGACGTGCCGGGTCCCGACGGCCTCGGACGTGCGCGGATTCGTGCTGCGCCGCAGGCCGGGTGGGCCGATCACCCCTACACGCGTCCCAGGCGCGGTAATGAGGCCGCGGGTGGCGTGTGCACGCGGCGCGGCGCAAGCGGGACTGTGTCATCACCATCGTTGATGTCGAGCGCGATCGTGCCACGAGACCACCACCGGTCACTGGTGGTACTGGTTCAGTTGGGCCGAGCGGATCGCACCCGTCCACGCGCCCGCTGCAGCGGCGGATGCGATCATCAGCGCCTTCCAACGGCCCGCCGACGAGCAACCGGAGCAAGAACCCGCAGTCGGCGGCCGACCGTCACGGCCACCAGCCGGATGGCCATCCACCCGGCCTGCAGAGCTCGCCAGGCCAGGGAGGCGGCCCGGCAGGCACCGGTAGCGGCCACCCGTTAGCGCCTCCCACCGGCCCGCTCAGACCGTCTCCCGCCCGCATGCTCAGGCCGCCCTGTCCCTCCAGAGAGCACCAGCGCGTCTATACCTGATGGGGATGGGATCTGGCTGAGGATCTCCCGCCCGGGTCAGTCCACGCAAAGACAGAAGGGGTGCCCCGCCGGGTCCAGGAACACTCGGAAGGATGTACCCGGCTGGTACTCGTGCTTGGTCGCGCCGAGACCGAGCACCGCCGCCTCGGCGACGTCGAGGTCGTCGACGATCACGTCTAGATGCATCTGCTGGGGCACTTCCTGGGCCGGCCATCTCGGCGGGATGTAGGCCTCCACCTGCTGGAAGGAGATGCACTGACCGTTGTCCGCGCGGACCTCAGCCCAGTCGGAGGAGACGTCGGCCTTCCAATCCAGCATCGCGCCGTAGAACGTCGCGAGAGCGCCCGGATCGGGACAGTCGAGGACGATGCTGGGGAAACGTGCGATAGCCATGCCAGGCAGCGTAGGCGCAATTACGGACGATCCACGTCCGGATGGCGGCTGCCACCGGGGCGGCGTGGCCTTCCCGGGTGGGGCGTTGCAGGCGTACGTCGACGGTTCCGGGGCCGAGGAGATCTGGACCAACAGCCGTCGCTGGCGTTCATGACGAGAAGGCGACGCCACTAGTGCGCTGACACGCCGCGGGCGGATGTGATGGGAGGAGTGCTGGCGCTTGGCCGGTGACCTTCGCCTGCCGGACGCGTCATTGATGGCCCCGGCCGTGGCACCGTAGGCACTGATCAGGGACCAGTCGGCCATCGACTGTGCGCCGGCCCAGGATTAAGGTGACCTGCGTGGGGTGGGTGCGCTGCGGCGCGTTTCTCGGGGTCGGCGACCGGTTTAGCGGCGCGCTGCCTGTGCGGTCGGCCGCGAGGGCTGAGTGCGCGTCGGCGCCGACGTGGCCCGAAGGGCCAAAGGAGCAGGGTGCGGCTGTGAGCCGTGAACCGGGCCATCCGGCGGCCCGTGGCCGGCGGATCGTTGGACCCTCGGTCACGGGCCGCTTCTGCGCTCAGGATGAGTCGGCGCGAAATGCTGGGGGAACGCCAGGTTGCGGCACCGCTGATGGCGCAGCGCGCCGCACACGGGGCACTCAGACCGGCTCACCGCAGGTTCCAGCCGGGCGAGGGTGTCGGCGTCCAACTTGCGGGGCTCCGGCTGAGCGGGAAGCCTCAGCGGCCCTCGCAGTGCCAGTTCGGACACGAAACGCTTGTACTCGGGTCCGCACTCATCGCACCGGCAGCCTCGCGCCCAGGCCAGCATTGTGCCGTGCGGCGGCAGCGCGGGCGGCAGGTTGCTCCATGCGGTCATGCGTCCACGGTAGGGCAGCGGTTTCTCCGGTTGGTACCACGAGATGACCAGGAGGAGCGGCGCAGAACATCCAGTCCGGCACTGGCTGGGCGAACCCCTGTCCGCACGGTAACGGCGCACGTAGCGGCGGATACTTGCGCACCGGGGCGGACCAGCGCCGGTCACTGAACGTGATCCGATCTCGGGGTGGGCGTGCCCCCGATCGCCGAGTCTACGCTCTCGTGGTGGAATACCCCGGCGGCACGTGGGTGCCGCGCAGTGGGGCATCCCGGTGCGGTCGCCCGTCGCCGGCGAAGCGCGGTATTTTGCGCCGGGCGCCGCCGGACGGCAGACGTGGGCGAGCACACCAAGGAGGCGGCTATGACGAGGGTCGAGCTGCGCGACATCCTGAGCCCGGGGGACCGCGCGGCGGTCATGGGCCTGCGCCGCGGCCCCGGCCAGGACCAGTACCTCAACTCGATGGAGGAGATCTTCGCCGAGGTCGGCGAAGAGCCGCGCGCGATGCCCCACCCGTGGGTGCTGCACGACGCCCAGACCGGCGCGCTGGCCGGCTTCGCGATGATCAGCGACAACATCCCGCA
>WNGE01022947.1_pt1 | contig 12272 bp, 8 predicted proteins | sample 5400651 | NCBI WGS metagenome assembly WNGE01 (sample SAMN13153370, study PRJNA577476) | soil metagenome | isolation source: 60 cm soil or saprolite under grassland replicate 2 | place: USA:California | collected 2016-06-15 | reverse complement strand
CGACGTCATGCACGGCGTGCCCGTAGATCGCCGGCAGGTCATAGAGGTTCTCATGGTGCTCGGTCGGCACGACGAGCACATGCCCGCGGTTGTTCGGCCACCACCGTGAGGCGACGAACGCCATCGCCCGCTCAGTCCAAAGCACGATGTCCCGCTGCCTGGTCAGCTCGTCCTCACCACCGCCGACAACCAGGCAGAACGGACACTGATAACCGTCTGGTGCGTGATTGAACATTCGCGGCCTCCGCCTTTCTGTCCTCGCCGTCGGGTGATCTTTGTGACGAGCCGGGACGCTGTCCCCGCGCCCCTTGTATACCTGTTGTACAGGGTCGATCGACTGTGACGTTTTCTCCTTGTGGATAAGGGATTCCGGTACGGTCTGGAGTTGGCCGGATGCGGCAGGTCGCCTACACTAGAACGCATGTCCTATGTCGCTTAGCGTGGATATGATTTTGGGTGTGGAAATCCCGGAGTGCCCGCTGGGTCATCGCGGTTCGGTCGTGCGTGCGGGCTGGTATGGGCGGGCTGGTCAGCGGCGGCAGCGGTGGTTGTGCCGGCCGGTCGAGGGTGAGCCGCATCGGTTCGCTGAGGTGCTGCCGCGGATCGTGGCGTCGGCGGCGGAGCATGTGTGTGCTGACTGCGCGACGCAACTGGAGCCGTGGGAGGGGCAGCCGGCGCCGAGGTTGTATGGGTTCGCCGCGCGGGATATCGCGCATGCGCTGGCGTTGGTGGCCGGTGGGGCGACGTATCGGGCCACCGCGGCCGCCGTTCGGGCGGCGGCGGGCCGGGAGCTGGACACCGTGCCGCGACGGAACGCGAGGGGCCGGCGGCGGCCGCCGGCGAACGCCCACGGAGGGCTGGTGTCGGACTGGGTCGAGGTGTTCGCGCCGCTGATCTGGGCGGCGTATGCACCCGCGGAGTGGCCGCGGCGGCTGGTGCTGGACTCGGCCGAGTTCCGGCATGGCAGCCCGGGCAAGGCTCGCGGCGAGGCAGCGTTCTCGGTGCTGGCCGCGATGGGCTACGACCCCAGCGGCCGCTCCTTCGTGGCCGCGATCGAGGCGGTCCCCAGCGCTACCCAGGCCGCGTGGCGGGCGTTCCTGCGCAGCCTGCCGGGCCGCGCCGGCTGGGTCGTCATCGACGGCGGCCCCGAGCTGGCCGGCGTCACCGACGTGTGGACCCAGACACCCGAGCGCACCGGTCCACCCGACCCCGACTTCGCCGATGCCGACCCGGCCGAGCTCGCCGAGATCACGGTGCGGCGCTGCGAATGGCACCTGGCCCGCAACCTCACCGACGCCCTGCCCGACCGGGTCCGCCGCGACCACACCGACCCGATCCACACCCTGATCGCCCAGGCCCAGTCCAGCCTGGGCGGCTGGCAACGCCTCGACCACGAACTCCGCGCCCGCCAGCACACCACCGGCAACTACGGCCCGATCCTCACCCGGCTCGCCGGCATCGACGACCTCGTCCGAGCCCAGATCGCCACCCGCGCCCCGGCCGGACCCAACACCACCGGGGCACTGGAGGAGTTCTTCCACCAACTCGACGAGACCATCGGCGACCGCGCCGCCAAGCTCACCAACAAGGTCCGCACCGACGCCCTGCTGAAGCTGATCGCCGCCCGCCGCAACGGCTGGATCAACCAGACCCGCTGGGCCGAACTCATCCGCGAGCACCTCACCCGACACCACGGCCACGCCCCCCAGCAGCGCCAGCACACCGACCCCAAAGGCGCTCCCAGCCTCCGCCCACCATCTCCACGCTAAGCGACATAGGACGCGCGTTCGAGTATGCGTTATGGTGGTGGCATGTTCGGACGGTTCACGGTGCGGCCTGACGACGCAGTCGAGGGGCAATACGGCATCTGGGATGGCGCCGTCAACGGCTGGCGCGCCCGTGGGCTCCAGGACGAGCTGGTCGCGGCCGAAGAAGCAGTCGAGCTGGAGATCCAGTACGACGCACACGGCCCACGGCCCGCAGACTCGGTAAGACTCCTCCCCACCCCACAAGCGGTGCGCCGCGCAATATGGTCCGACGGTCAGATCGAGGCCTGGGTACGCGACACCGGCACCGGGGCCTTTGTCCTGGGACACGACGTCCGGCCAATCAAGGACGCAACGTGACGACTGTGCACCCGAAGACCGCGACATCCGCTTGGGCGGGCCCGGCAGTGGTTTCAAGCAGCATGTGAGGAGGCCCAGCTTGCGAATGGACTGATGTGGTTGCGCCATTGATCAGGCGGCCGGTGTCTCGAGAACACACTCGCCGAGCACGTACCAGCAGCAGTACTCGCGGGCCTGTTCGACATGCACATCGACACCGCCATCAACTGGGGCTGACGGACGGCCCAGGGCTGACGGTACGCGGCGGCAACATTTCAACCGCTCATGCGTCTCTTATTTATGAGGAGTCTGCAGATGCCGACGGGCGCCGACTCGGATGACCAGGTCACAATCGGCCGCACCGCGCCGCGCAGGTTTGATGACCTCTTCGCCGGTTGCAGACTCGAGCTACTGCGCCTAGCGCTCCTCATCGTGGACGACCTGCCGACGGCCGAGGATGTGACGCAGGATGCCTTTCTCGGGCTGTACCGGAACTGGGAGAAGTTGCGGGACAAGTCCAAGGCACCCGAATACCTCCGGTCGGCCGTCATCAATAACTCACGGTCCGCCCTGCGGCGGCGCAAGTTCGCCAGGCTGCTGCCGTCCCGGTTGCGGTCACCCGCCGACGCACCGGCACCGGACCTGGCAACCGCCGATAAGGAAGACCACCAACAAGTTCGTGCGGCGCTTCGCAAAGTCAGCCCCCGACAACGCGAGGCCCTGGTGCTTCGCTACTACTCCGACCTCAGCTACCAAGAAATCGCCGGGACTCTGAGCGTCTCCATCGGAACCGTGAAGTCACTGATCTCGCGAGGGCTGCGCAGCGTCGCTCGAGAGCTGGGAGAGAACGATGAATGACGCGCCTTGGTCGTCGTCGGCGTGTCATCGGCGCTGTGGACGAGCTCGCAGAGCTCCCCGCCAACCAACTCGGCTCCCGCGGGTGCAGACCGCACAACACCGCAGAACAACCACACCGCGCGGCTCGGTCCGGGGTGCGGGATACCCGCCGTGGACCTGGGGCTGCCCACATCCCCAGCCGCCGCGCGCGAAGGTAGACCGCTCATAGCGGGTGCAGTCGGAGCGGCCACCACGATCCCGGTGATTATCGATCCGACCCGCCCGTACCTGAAGGTCACCGCCACGGTGATCGTGGCGGCCCCGGGCACACTTCCCGGTCGTGGTTTCGTGAACCCCGAGGACGCTGTCGGTAAACCGACGCTGGACGACCCGAGTACCTGGCAGGCCTCGATCGGCGTCACCGCACAGAGCACTGCGAGCGCGCGGACGCTCGCGTTCGTCCCGAAGGAGCCCGGGCTCTACCCGGTCTACGTTGTCGAGCACGCATCCGCTATCACGTCGAATCCCCCGCTCTGTGGTGGCATCCCCGACAAGGGAGGAGACGCCCAGAACGTCGTCGGCTGGATCGAGGTCCAGTAACCGACTCACAGGCACCGAGCGAAACAAGAGGCATACGACAGATTGGGAATAAGTCGTCTGCGCCAGTACATCGACGACGAGACGGAGGCACACCGGATAGCCAGCGATCTCGACGTCCAGTACGACGCTCATGGCCCGCGGCCGGCCGACGCCGTACGACGGGTCGACCCGGCCCAGCCGGTCGAGCGAGCCGAATGGCGCAGCGGCGAACTCGACGTCTGGATCCGCGACAACGGCCAATGGCTCGGCCGCGTCCGCGACGAGAAGGGCCGCGTCAACTGGATCCCCGGCTCCGACCTCCGCCCGCTCTAGTTGTGGCCGTTGGAGATGTAGAGGGTGATCATCGATCCCGCTGCGGCGCCGTCGCGCCATCGCGGGTCGGTGTACGCGACGGTGCCGTCGGTCTCCGGCGAGTTCACCCGCGCGTTGGAAACGGTGACCTCGAAGCCGGCCTGACGCAGGACGTTCTCGGCCTCGGCCGGCCGCATGCCGTTGACCGGAGGAAAGTCCTGCCGGTCGCCCTTGGCAACGGACTTGCTCGGGGCGTGGAACCGAAGTACCGACATGCCCTCCAGCGCGCCCTTCATCGCGGTCTGCCACAGCGGTCCGGCCGTGCCGGAGCCGGTCGGATCGTGGATGCGCTCACCGTCCAGCGTCTGGCCCTGCAGGTTCTTGTAGGGCAGCGTGGCATCGGCCACCACGGCGGCCGCCGCAAGGTTCGGTGTGTACCCGGAGAACCAGACGGCATGGTTCTCCTGGATCGTCCCGGTCTTGCCGGCCATGTCCCGGGTGCCGAACCGGAGTCGTCCACCGGTGCCGCCGGGCTCCATCACGGCGCTGAGCACCGCGTTGACACCGTCGGCCACCTCCGGCTTGAGGACCTGCTTGCAGTCGATGCCCGGGGTCTCGATCGGCCGGTGGGCCTTGTCCTCCAGGGATGTGATCAGCAGCGGCCGGCAGTACTTGCCGCGGGCAGCGAAGGTGGCGTACGCATTCGACAGCATCAACGGCGTCACGTAACCGACGCCGAGTGTGAACGACACCACCTGATCGAGCGGCTTGAGCGTCTGGGCGTTGTACATCCCGAGCTTCGCGGCGATCGTGGCGATCGGGCACAGGCCGACGCGTTGGGACAGTTGCAGGAAGTACGTGTTCGTCGAGAACCTCGCCGCCTCGACCAGCGTGAGATTGCCGCTGTGGGTCGAGTTCTTCGGATGATAGTCCGGGTCCCGGGTCCAGCCCTTGCAGGTTCTGAACTTCTTGTTGCTGAGGTCGATCTGCTCGGGTGAGTTGATCCGGTAGTCGAGCGGGATGCCCTTCTGGATCGCGGCCGCGATCGTGAACGCCTTCATCGTGGAGCCGTTCTGGAACCCGCCGAACCCGCCTGAATAGGACTTCTCGACGTTGTAGTTGTAATACGTGTGGTTCCTGCCCTGGCCGTACGGCTTGCTCTGCACCATCGCCTTCACCAGGCCGCTGCCGGGCTCGACGACGGTGATGGCCGCGACAGCGCTGTCCTTGAGCTTGGTGTGCTCGTCGATCGAGGCCTGCGCGGCGGCCTGGATCCTCGGGTCCAGCGAGGTGGTGATGGTGAGGCCACCGGTCTTCAGGTAGTGGTCGCGGTCCTTGACGGTCTGGCCCAGCGCCGGGTTGTCGAGCAGTTTGGAGACGACGTAGTCGCAGTAGAACGGGTACTTCGAGTTCGCGCAGCCGTTCGGGACCTTCTGGACCTTCGACAGGTCGATCACCGGGGTCCGGAGAGCCGCGTTCGCCTGGGCCAGCGAGATGACGCGCAGTTCGAGCATCCGCTTGATGACCACGTCGCGGCGTTCCTTCGCCCGCACCATGTTGTTGGTCGGGTCGTAGCCGGTCGGGTTCTTCACCACGCCGGCCAGCAGTGCGGCCTGCGGCAGCGTGAGGTTCTTGGCCGTGGTCCTGAAGTAGTGCTGCGCGGCGGCCTGGACGCCGTACGCGCCGTCGCCGAAGTTCACCAGGTTCAGGTACCGCTCGAGGATCTGGTCCTTGGTGAACTGGCTCTCGACCGCGATCGCGTAGCGCAACTCCATCAGCTTGCGCTGGTACGTCACGGCGGTGGCGCGCTTGCGCTCCTCGGCGGTCCGGGCCTTCTCGACCAGGCTCAGCTTCACGTACTGCTGGGTGATGCTCGAGCCGCCCTGCTGGACCTCGCCCTCGGTCTGGTTGCGGACCATCGCCCGCAGCGTGCCCTTGAGGTCGAGGGCGCCGTGCTCGTAGAACCGCGAGTCCTCGATCGCCACGATCGCCTTGCGCATGATCGGGTTGACGTAACTCAACGACACCGGAACCCGGTTCTGCTCGTACAGGGTGGCGATCAGGCTGCCGTCCGCCGCCAGGATCCGGCTCCGGACGTCCACCGGGTCGATGGTCAGCTCGCGCGGCAGGTCCTGGACCGACTCCTGCGCCTTCTCGGTACCGAGGCCGGCCAGGCCGACCAGGGGAATCGCCAGGCCCGCCGCCAGTGCGCCCGCCAGCACGCTCACGCCGATGAACTTGATCAACGACCGAACGCCACTGCGACCGCCCCTGCCGGACCGCATATCTCCAGGCTAGGGCACTGCTGAACCACCCGCCACGCGACCCTCGATCGCCTCGATCAGCCGGGGACGCAGCTCGTTCGCGCTGATCACGGCGTCCACCGAGCCGACCTCGACGGCCCGCTGGATGCTGTGCACGCGGTCGAACTCGGTCGCGACCTCGCCGAGTTTCTCGGCCCGGACGCTGGTCCGCAGCTCGGCCAGCTCGGTTGCCAGCGCCGCCCGCTCGGCCCCGGTCGCCTCGTTGACCCGGTCGGCCAGCGCCGCCACCCGCGGGTCGGCCGTCGTACGCGCGTCGACCTCTCCGGCGAACACGACCGCTGCCGCCGGCGCGCCGCCGATGACGGACGCGTACGAGCCCTCGACCGCCAGCACGGTCATCGAGGGGTTCAATGCCTTGGAGAAGACGACGAACGCGCCGCCGTGGTAGCGCGAGACCACGCAGAACACGATCGGGCCCTCGAAGTTCACGATGGCGCGGCCGATCTCAGCGCCGTACTCGAGCTGCAGGTTCCGCATCGAGTCCGGGGAGCCGTCGAAGCCGGACAGGTTCGCCAGCACCACCAGCGGCCGGTTCCCGCTGGCCGCGTTGATCGCCCGGGCCGCCTTCTTCGACGAGCGCGGGAACAGCGTGCCAGCGGTGTAGGTGTCCGGCCCGTCGGTGGGCGGGAAGCCCCGGCGCGGCACCGACCTGGACTCGATCCCGAGCAGGCAGACCGGGTGGCCGCCGAGCCGCGCGTCCTGCACCACAGCGGTGTCCGCGTCGGCCATCCCGGCCCAGCGCTCCAGCACCGCGTGGTCCTGGTCGGTGACCGCTCGCATCAGCGTCCGGATGTCGAACGCCTTCTTGCGATCCGGGTTCGTTGCCGTGGAGAAGATCTCCCCGACCGTACGGAAGTCGCTGTCCGGGACGTTGTGCGGGTACGTCGTGACGTCGCGATCCGCCGGGTCGGAGGTCTCGGCGCGTCGGGGCCCCGACTCCCCCGGTACGACGTACGTGTGGTCGTAGTACGACATCAGCAGGTCGCGGGCGCCCTTGAGGTCGGGTGCCCAGTACTGCGCCTGGCCGTTCGGGCCCATCACCCGGTCGTAGCCGCCGATGCCGAAGTTGTCCTCCGCGGAGACGCCGCCGGAGAAGTCCAGCGACTGCTTGCCTGTCAGCACCATCGCGCTGTCCGGCGTCATCACCAGGATGCCCTTGGTGTGCATCAGCATCGTGGCTTCGGCGTTCCAGTACGGCTGCGCGCCGACATTGATGCCGGCGACAACGATGTTGATCTCGCCGCCGTCCTGGGTGAACTCGACGATCCGCTTCAGCGCCTTCGCGACCCAGTCCATGTTCTCGGTGCCGGAGTCCATCGAGATCCGGGCGCCGGCGGACAATGAGTACCACTCGACCGGCACCTGCATCCGCTCGGCCAGGTCGAGCGCGGCGATGATCCGCGAGCACTCGGCTTCGGCGACCGCGCCGAGGGCCTTGGTCGGGTCACCGCTGAGCACCACCCGCTTGACACCCTCCGGGTGCCGGGAGGTCGGCGTACTGACGACTCCGGCGATCAGACCGGCCTTGTTCAGCCCGCGCGGGCGCTCCGCCGGCACCAGGGCACCGGTGTCGTCCAGGTCGTACTCCACCCAGGAACCGCCAGGTCCGGCCACCATTCCGGCGACCTCGTACGGGTAGACGGTGTTGCGCCGGCGGGACCGCTGCACCTTCTGCGCGTAGTCGTCGAGTGGCTTCAGCGGCTCGGTCGGCGGCTGCTCGACCGAAGCGACGACGCCGGCGCCGTGCTGGTAGTAGAAGCGCGCTGCGAGCAGATTGGCGCTACCGTCCGGCGTCAGCACCCGGCCCTGCACGAGCACCTCTTCGATGCCCGCACCGGCGGTGAGTGGGGCGACGTTGCGCTGCAAGGCGGTGAGCTCGTCGACCCGGGCGTCGACCTTCGGCCAGATGTGCACCCATACGTGGTTCATGTCGAGCTTGGCGCCGGCCGCGCCACGCTCGGTGCGAGCCCGGCGGATCGCCTCCAGGCAGTTCGCGATCGCGCGCTCGGCGTGCGGCAGCGAGGTCACCTGCCCGTCCTCGTCCCGGACCACGGCGAACTGGCGGACCTGCGCGAGCGCGACGAGCCGCTGGTCGGCCTCGTTGTCGCGCGCTACGCAGTGGTAGAGCAGCACGTCCTCGGGTGCGTCCAGCCGGGTGATCCGGAAGTCGCGCAGCCGCCACAGGTTGAGCCGCCTGCCGACCATCGGGTGAACGCCGCGAACGTTGTCGTCCTCGATGACCGAGCCGCCGGACGGGCGGTAGGTGAAGTACCAGACCGGCCGGCCCTGACCCGGTGCGATAGCCAGGGAGATTCGCCGTACCCGCTGGGAGACCGGCAACGAGGCGACCAAGCGCCGAAGCAGGTCCGACGCCTCCTGCTGCGCCTCCGGAATGTCCGGGCCGAAGAGGTAGAGCTCGGCCACGGCTTCGTGCCCGGCCGGGCGAGCGTCGACCTGTGCGTTCAGCGCCTGGACCAACTGGCTGTCCGGGTCGGCGAACTCGGCGAGCAGATCGTGCAGTTCGTACTCGCGGTAGTGCCGGCGGATCAGCACCTCGAGCATCGGCTCCCGCTCGGCCCAGCCGCGTTCCAGCCGCTGCGCCAGGAACCGGACGATCTGCTCCGGGATGTTCGCCAGCGCATCGATCCGCTGCTGCCGGTCGGGCGCCTCCGGGTTCGCGGCGAGGTACTCGACCTCGTCGCCGACGCCCGCCAGCACCGAGGCCCGCGCCGCATCCACCTGCGGCTGGTCGAACCAGCGGAAGCGGACGCTCCGGGCCAGGTCACCGATCACCGGGAAACGCAGCTGGGTGGCGAGCACCAACCGGTCCAGAAGCTCGTGCGCGCGCTCGTCGATCGGCGCGTCCGGCCTCGGCTCCGCGATCCAGCGCTGCAGCACTGACGTCACGAGCAGGACGTCCGGGGTGGAACGCTGCTGGGCGAGGAAGATGCGGAACACCGCCTCCTCCAGCTCGGTGCTGCGCTCCAGGTCGGTCACGCCGTAGTGGCCGAGCACCCTGGCGAGCCGGGCGCGGAACTCCGCCGGCAGGCCGCCGCGGTCCGGGTCGAGGCTCTGCAGGTACGCGTGGAAGTGCTCGCGCGGGCTGTGCACCCGGTTCTCGGTGCTGATCTCCTCACTGGCCGGCCGGTTGCGGCTCAGCTCGGCGAAGTCCGCGAACACCTGCAGCAGGTCGATCTCGGCGGCGACGTTTGTCTCCGCCAGCTCCGCGCGCGCGGCGAGGTAGTCGGCGAGCATGCCGCCCTCGTCCCGCGGGTCGATGTCGAATCCGAGCAGCATGCTGCGCAGGTCGTACAGACCGCGCTCGGCCCGCTCGGCCGCCGACTTCTCGCCGCTCCCGTTCGGCAGGTCCAGCTCCGCACCCGTGTCCTCCGGCGCGGCCTCTTCGGCCGCGGCCTCGTCGGCGACCGGCTCCAGCCGGACCAGCGGCGCACCCGTCTCCACCTGGCTGCCGGTGGCGACGAGCAACTCCTTCACGGTGGCCTTGAACGGCGCGTGCAGCACCGTCTCCATCTTCATGCTCTCCAGCACCAACACCGGCGCGCCCGCCTCGACCTCGGCGCCGGCCCGGACCGGTGTCGCGACCACGAGCGCCGGTGCGGGAGAACGCAGTACACCGCCCTCGTCCCGGCTCACGCGGTGAGTGACGCCGTCGACCTCGACCAGGTGCACTGGCCCGTGCGTCGCGGTGACCAGCCGGAATCGCTGGCCGCCGACGACCAGCCGGCTCGTGTAGGTGTCGAGTCGCTCGAGCTCCGCGTCGACCATCTTGAACTCGTCGCCGGTGCCGACGCGGACCCGGAACCGGTCCGGGCCGATCCGCGCGACCGTCACCCGGTAACCGACCCCGCGAAGCTTCAGGTCGATCGCCCGACCCACCTCGTGCTGCACCTGCGGCCGGCCTCCGTGGGCGGTCTCCAGCAGCCGCAGCCGCTCGACCTGCTCGGCGTCCTCGTATCCCTCGATCGCCGCCGCGACCAGCGCGACGCCGGAGTGCCGGTGCGAAACCAGCCGGCCCTCGCCGCGGACCCGGTCGATCCAGCCCGTGTCGGCACTGCCGTCGATCACCTCGGGCTGGTCCAGCAGCTCGAGGATGAAGCTCTTGTTGGTGGCGCCGCCTTCGATCAGCACGGTGGTCGCGGCGACCGCCCGGCGCAGCCGCGCGAGCGCCTCCTCGCGGTCCCGGCCGTAGCCGATGATCTTCGCGATCATCGAGTCGAAGTCGGCCGGGATGCTGTCACCCGCACTGACCCCGGTGTCCACCCGCACACCCGGCCCAGAGGGCAGGTCCAGTACGGCGATCCGCCCCGGCGACGGCGCGAAGTCGCGGTCCGGGTCCTCGGCGTTCAGCCGGGCCTCGACGGCATGCCCGGACTCGGTCGGCTTGGCGCCCTCCAGTCGGCCGCCGGCAGCGACGTGCAACTGGGCCTTCACCAGGTCGAATCCGGTGGTCATCTCGGTGATCGGGTGCTCCACCTGCAGCCGGGTGTTGACCTCGAGGAACGCGAAGGTCTTCTCGCCCGGGTGGTACAGGAACTCGACCGTCGCGGCGCCGCGGTAGCCGACCGCGAGCGCCAGCCGCTCGGCCGAGCCCTTCAGCTCCTCGACCTGCGCCGCAGACAGCAGCGGGGAGGCCGACTCCTCGATCACCTTCTGGTTCCGGCGCTGCACCGAGCAGTCCCGGACGCCGAGCGCCCACGCGGTGCCCTGGCCGTCGGCGATGACCTGCACCTCGACGTGCCGGGCGCCCGTGACGAGGCGCTCCAGGAACACCACGCCGCTGCCGAACGCGCGTGCCGCCTCGTCGCTGGTCCGCGCGTACGCCTCCTTGAGCTCGTCGGCGGAGCGGATGACCCGGATGCCCCGGCCACCACCGCCCGCCGTCGCCTTGAGCATCAGCGGGTAGCCGATCGACTCGGCTGCCTCGAGCGCCGCGTCGAGTGACTCGACCGCGCCGCGGCTCCAGGGCGCGACGGGTACGCCGACCTCCTCGGCGATCAGCTTGGACCCGATCTTGTCGCCCAGCTTGCGCATCGCCTCGGCCGGCGGCCCGATGAAGGTGACGCCGATCCGGTCGCACAGCTCCGCGAACGCGGGGTCCTCGGCGACGAAGCCCCAGCCCACCCACGCGGCATCGGCCCGCGTCTCGCGCAGGGCGCGCTCGAGCAGCGCCAGGTCGAGGTACGGGCGCGCGGACGCCGGACCCAGCGGGTACGTGACGTCGGCCTCGCGCACGAACGTAGCCGTCCGCTCACCCTCGGTGTAGAGCGCTATCGTCTCGATCGGCTCACCGCCCTCGGCGTTGAGCTCACGCACCGCGTTGATCAGCCGCATGGCGGCCTCGCCCCGGTTCACCACTGCGATACGCCTCAACATCAACCCGCCTCCGAGAGTTCAGCCTGACCACGCGGCCCCAGGATCGCTGTGTCCGCGGGCACAGGCTTTCAGCCCGGACGCCTTACCGTCGAGTCGGGTCCCGAATTGACCGTCAACTCAGCAGGATGGAGTCGCCGGAGATGGTGATCTTGCGGGCCGCGAGGGGTGCGGGCGCGGGGTCGTGGACGACCGAGCCGTCGGCGATGCTGAACTTGCTGCCGTGGCAAGGGCAGTTGATGGTTCCGTTGACAACCGCCGAGACCTGGCAGCCCTGGTGGGTGCAGGTCGACACGAATGCCTTGAAGGTGCCCTTCTTCGGCTGCGTGACGACGACCTGCTGGACGGCGAAGATGACCCCGCCGCCGACCGGGATTTCACTGGTCTTGGCGAGTACGGCGGCCGCCGGAGCCGAGTTGGTCGGAGTGCTCTTCGTTTCGCCGTACTTGCTGCATCCGGCGAGAGCTGCGGCTGCGGCGGCGCTCGCGGCTATGACGGTACGGCGGCTGGGTTCGTCCACGGCAGGTCCTTTCAGCGAATGATCCCGAACGTGGTGAAGAACCACAGCGACGAGGTCAGCCACAGTCCGACCAGGGCCGCGAAGACAGCGCCGCCGACCACCGGCAGCAGCCAGCGCGGAAGATCGTTCCGGCTGAGCGTCAGCATCTTGGCCACGAAGGCGCCGTAGAAGAAGCAGCCGAGCAACGAGTGGATGAGCACGCGT
>WNGE01007364.1_pt1 | contig 12272 bp, 11 predicted proteins | sample 5400651 | NCBI WGS metagenome assembly WNGE01 (sample SAMN13153370, study PRJNA577476) | soil metagenome | isolation source: 60 cm soil or saprolite under grassland replicate 2 | place: USA:California | collected 2016-06-15 | reverse complement strand
TCCAGCGTGCCGCAAGCGCGCCGTACAGGTCGCGAATCGTCTCGCCCTGGCCCTCCGCCGCCGCGCAGCCGGCGAAGTCGACCATCGCGCGCCTGTCCCCGAGCATCGAATCGTCCTCAACCCGGCCGATCACGTAGGCCATCAGGTCGTCCCCGCTGAGCGCAACGACGCCGCTCGCCAGCTCGTGATCTAGATCACGTTCGAGCTGGGCGCGGAAGTCGGAGACCTTCGGCAGCAGCGGCTCCGCCTCCCGGTGGCGCCCATGGCGGTCGGCAAGCAGGACGGAAACAACCTCGCCTACCGCGCCTTCTTTGCGCTGCCCGAGGAGCTCGCGACGAGCGAAGGCTTCTCGACGAACGCCCTGCTCGGCTTCACGAACATGCTCTTCAAGCTGCTCGCCGACTACAAGCCGAAGGGAGTCGCGGTCGCGTGGGATACCCGGCCGGTGTACCGGCACGAGTTGCTCGACACCTACAAGATCGAGCGGAAGCCGATGCCGGGCCTGCTGGCCGAGCAGTTCCCGTACTTCCGGCCGATCGTCGAGGCCTTCGGCTACCGCAACCTCGAGTTCGAGGGCTGGGAGGCTGACGACGTGATCGCGACGCTGGCGACGCGCGCCGACGAGGCCGGGGTGAAGACGACCGTCGTCTCGACCGACCGTGACGCCTTCCAGCTCGTCTCGGACAACGTCGCGCTGATGATGACCCCGCGCGGGGTCTCCGACGTCCACGTCTACACACCCGAGCGCGTCGAGGCCCGCCTCGGGATCAGGCCCGATCAGGTGCCGGACTTCATCGGGCTCAAGGGCGATTCGTCCGACAACATCCCCGGCATTCCGGGGATCGGCGACAAGACCGCCGGCCAGCTGATCGCTCAGTACGGCTCGCTCGAGGAGGTGATCGAGCACGCAAACGAGCTGACCCCGGCTCGTTCGCGGGCGGTCAAGGAGCACGCCGAGCAGGCGCGGGCGGCCAAGGAGCTGGCGACGATGCGGCGCGACCTCGAGCTCGACTGCGACCCGGCCGAGCTCGTTTTGGCGCCGCCCGACCGCTCGCAGCTGAAGGAGATGTTCCGGCGTTTCGAGTTCCGGAACCTGCTCAACCGTGTCGACGAGCTCGACGAGGCCGTGCCCGCCTCGGCGCGCGAAGTCGAGGGCGTCGCGGTGCCGTGGCGCGAGGGCGAGCTTCTGGGCTCTGGGGGATTCGCCGCGGACGCCGATCGCGCGGCGCTCGCGACCGAGGACGAGGTTGTTGTCGGGCCGCGGCCAGAGAAGCTCGAGGGCGAGCTCGTCGCGCATGACGCCAAGGCGCTGCGCGTCGAAGCGGTCGACGACACGATGATCGCGGCGTACCTGATCGAGCCGAGCCGCGCTTCGTATGAGCTCGACGATCTCGCTGCCGAGTACGGCGTCGAGCTTCTGCCCCAGCCCGACGCCGAGGAGGAGACCGCCCGGCTCGTCCGTCATGCCGCGGCGACGCTGCGCTTGCGCGAGCCGCTGCTCGAGCGGGTGCGCGAGCGCGGGCACGAGCAGCTCTACCGCGAGATCGAGCTGCCGCTGACGCCGGTGCTCGTCGCGATGGAGCTGGTCGGGGTCAAGATCGACACGTACCGGATGGGTGAGATCACGGCGCGCCTCGCAGACCGGGTCGAGGAGCTGGAGGCCAAGGCTCAGGAGCTCGCGGGTGAGGAGTTCATGCTCGGCTCGACGCAGCAGGTGGCTCGGATCCTGTTCGAGAAGCTGGAGCTGACGCCGGGCCGGAAGGGCAAGACCGGCTACTCGACCGACACGCGGGTGCTGCGGACGATCCGAGGCGAGCACGAGATCGTGCCCGTGATCGAGGAGTGGCGGGAGTACTCGAAGCTCCTGAACACCTACCTCGGGCCGCTGCCGTCGCTGCTCGGCGAGGACGGCCGCCTGCACACGACGTTCAACCAGGCGGTTGCCGCGACCGGGCGGCTCTCGACCTCGAACCCGAACCTGCAGGCGATCCCGATCCGGACGGAGCTCGGGCGCGAGATCCGGTCCGCCTTCGTCGCCGAGCCCGGCTGGAAGCTCGTCTCGGCCGACTACTCGCAGATCGAGCTGCGGATCCTCGCGCACGTCTCCGGTGAGCCAAAGCTGCGCGAGGCGTTCGCGCGGGGAGAAGACATCCATCGCGCAACGGCGGCCGAGGTACTCGGGGTCGATCCCGCAGAGCTGACGACCGGCCAGCGCTCGATCGCGAAGATGATCAACTTCGGGATCGTCTACGGGATCTCGGCGTTCGGGCTCTCGGAGAACCTCGAGATCCCGCGCGAGGAGGCGCAGGCCTACATCGACGCGTACCTGGCGCGCTTCCCGCACGTGCAGGACTTCATCCAGCGCACGATCGAGCAGGCACGGGAGGACGGCTACACGACGTCGCTGCTCGGCCGGCGGCGGCCGGTCCCCGAGCTGCGGGCGTCGAACCGGCAGACGCGCTCGCTCGGCGAGCGCCTGGCCGTCAACTTCGTCATGCAGGGCTCGAACGCGGACATCATCAAGGTGGCGATGATCGACATCCACCGCCGGCTGCGCGAGGAAGGCCGAGCCGCACGCCTCGTGCTGCAGATCCACGACGAGCTGCTGCTCGAGGCGCCGGAGAACGAGGTCGCCGCGGTCAAGGAACTGGTTCGCGAGGAGATGATCGCCGCCTACGAGCTCGACCCGCCGTTGGCGGTGGACGTGGGCGCCGGCGACGACTGGAACGAAGCTAAATCGTGAAAGTCCGGCCCGCTTCGCGGGCCATGACGACTTTCACGATTATCGTTGGCGATACAGGCCGCAGTTGCCGTGACGGGCAAAGCCCGCCCCGGCGAGCGGCCGTTGCGTCACCGAGGTCACCAATGCGTTTCGACTGTTTGCCTGGGAGCGCTCAATTGCGGTTAGGGCATAGGGTCTCCGCATGCAATTCGCGCTGCCTGACGGCTACAACCTGAACGTCGAGGAGGTCGGTAGCGGCTTCCCGCTGATCGTGCTCCACGGCGGGCCGGGGCTGGACCACTCGATGTTCCGGCCCTACCTCGACCCGCTCGGCGACGAGTACCGCCTGCTCTACGTCGACGAGCGCGGGCAGGGCCGCTCCCAGCGGGTCGACCCCGCGACGCTCTCGCTCGAGGTGTTCGCCCGGGACGTCGATCTGCTGGCCGAGACGCTCGAGCTCGACAGCTTCGCTCTGCTCGGCCACTCGTTCGGCGCGATCATCGCGACCTACCACGCCACTGAGCTCGGCACCGCCGCCGCCTACGTCATCTCGGGGGGAGGCGACTCGAGCGCCGCTCTCGACGCCGACGTCGCGGCCTCGCTCGAGGCGCTGGGCGACAACGGTAAGGCGATCGCCCAATCCTGGGAGGACGAGAAGACCGTCGAGACGGACGCACAGCTCATGCAGCTCCTCCGCGACCAGCTTCCGTTCCACTTCCACGGCGAGCCGCCACCCGGATACGTCGAGGAAACGGTCCCGTCGCCCGAAGTTCTACGCCACTTCGCCAACGCGGGCTACGGCGACTTCGACTACCGCCCGACGCTGAAGAACGTCGACAAGCCGACGCTCGTCATCGTCGGCGAGTACGACCCCACGACGACCCCGCGCGCGGCGAGTGTGCTCCACGAGGGAATCGCGGGCAGCAGGCTCCACGTTGTCCCCGACGCGGGCCATTTGAGCTTCGTCGAGCAGCCTGACGACTACCTCTCGGCGGTGCGCGACTTCCTGGGCCGAACCGCTAAATAGAGCTCGAACCGCCGAGGCTATACTGACCGCCGCTTTGGCGAACGAGACAGTCAACCCCGAAACCGAGACCGTAGAGCCGCAGGCGCCGCCGCCGGACCTCGACGACGCCGCGTTCTGGACGACCGGCCCAGAAGGCGAGCTCGTCCCGAACTACGACGCCACCTTCCCGACGATCAACGAGGGCGAGGTCGTCCACGGCACGGTCGTCCGCGTCGACAAGGACGAGGTTCTCGTCGACATCGGCTACAAATCGGAGGGCGTGATCCCGGTCGCCGAGCTCTCGATTCGCCGCTCGGTCAACCCCGAGGACGAGGTTCAGGTCGGCGAAGAGATCGACGCGCTCGTGCTCACGAAGGAGGACGCCGAAGGCCGGCTGATCCTGTCCAAGAAGCGCGCGCGCTTCGAGCTCGCCTGGAAGAAGATCGAGGGCGCGGCCGAGTCGGGCGAGCCGGTGGTCGGGAAGGTGATCGAGGTCGTCAAGGGCGGCCTGATCCTCGACCTCGGTGTCCGCGGCTTCCTGCCGGCCTCCCTGGTCGACATCCGCCGCGTCCAGGACCTCGACGAGTTTCTCGGCCAGGAGCTGCGCGCGAAGGTGATCGAGCTCAACCGCTCGCGCAACAACGTCGTGCTCTCGCGCCGCGCCGTGCTCGAGGACGAGCGCAAGGAGCAGCGGCAGCAGATCCTCGACCGCCTCAACCCCGGCGACGTCGTCGATGGCCAGATCTCGAACATCGTCGACTTCGGCGCCTTCGTCGACCTCGACGGGATGGACGGCCTGATCCACATCAGCGAGCTCTCCTGGAGCCACGTCAACCACCCGTCCGAGGTGCTCGAGATCGGCCAAGACGTGAAGGTCAAGGTGCTCGACATCGACCGCGAGCGCCAGCGAATCTCGCTCGGCCTCAAGCAGACTCAGTCGGATCCCTGGCAGCAGGTGCTCGACACCTACAGCGAGGGCGACGAGGTCGAGGGCAAGGTGACCAAGGTCGTCACCTTCGGCGCCTTCGTCGAGATCCTCCCGGGCGTTGAGGGGCTCGTGCACATCTCCGAGTTGGCGCAGCACCACGTCGAGAACCCCCGCGAGGTCGTCTCGCAGGGGGACGAGGTGAAGGCGAAGATCATCGAGGTCGACGGCGAGCGTCGCCGGCTGTCGCTCTCGCTCAAGCGCGTCGAGGGCGGCGGTGTCGTGGCGCGCGCCGACGACTCGGAGCCGATCGAGGGAACGCCGGATCTCGACCTTTCGGAAGAGGTTTTTCCCGAGACACAAGCCGTAGCCGAGGCCGTTCCTACAGACGGGGAGCCCCAGCCGGAGCCGGTTGCGGCAAAGGTCGTCGAGACGCCCGGCGGCGAGGCCTCCGAGACCGCGCCGCCTGACACGGGCGATCTGGCGGCCGAGCTCGTCGACGACAGCATCGAGGCGGACGCCCAGTCCCCGGACGAGCCGGGCCCCGGTGACTCCGAGGGAGAGGCTCCCTCGGCGCCCCCCGAAGAACAGGAGTAATCGAATGCGACCGGTCGCGGTCGCGATCACGGGGGGCATCGGGGCCGGAAAGACAGAAGCGCTGCACGCGTTCGCGCGGCACGGCGCCGCGACGATCTCGAGCGACGACATCGTCCACCAGCTCCTGCGTGAGGACGACGACGTGCGCGCGGCGCTGCTGGAGCGTTTCGGCACCAGCATCCTCGACGATGCGGGCCACATCGATCGCGCCGCCATCTCGCGGATCGTCTTCGACGACCAGGAGGCGCTCGGCTGGCTGGAAGCCCTGCTGCACCCGCGCGTCGTGGCCGAATATCTCGCTTGGCGGGAGGCACTGGCCGCCCTGCCGGATCCGCCGGCCGTGACGGCAACCGAGGTGCCGCTGCTCTACGAGGTCGGCGGCGAAGAGCGCTTCGACGCCATCGTCGCGATCACTGCCCCCGAGGACCTGCGCCGCGAGCGCTCGCGCGTCAGCAGTCCCGAACAGCGCGAGGGCCGCCTGATCCCCGACGAGGAGAAGACCGCCCGCGCCGACTTCAGCTACGTCAACGACGGCACGCGGCAGCAGCTCGACGACTTCGTTGCCGAGACGATGCGAGCTCTCGCAGCCAGACAACCTGCGTGAGGCGGCTCGCCGCGCTGCTCGCCGCGCTCGGCCTCGCCGCCGCCGGGGTGGGGTATGTGCACGCGACCGAGCCAGGGTGGTGGGTGAGGCTCTGGTACCCGCTCAAGTACCAGTCGATCGTCCGCGGCCACGCGCGGAACTACCGCCTCGACCCGGCCTTGCTCGCCGCGGTCATCTACCAGGAGAGCAAGTTCCGCCCCAACGTGAAGTCGAGCTCCGGCGCGATCGGGCTGATGCAGCTCCTCCCGGACACCGCCGAGGGAATCGCCACCCACACCGGCGGGAACCGATTCCGCGTCTCCGATCTCTACAACCCCGAGATCAACGTCCGCTACGGCTCGTGGTACCTGCGCCACCTGCTGGACAAGTACGGGGACGAGCGAACCGCCCTGGCCGCCTACAACGCCGGCCAGGAGAACGTCGATGAGTGGCGGCGCGAGGGCCGCGGGATCGTCTTCTCCGAGACGCGCCACTACGTGAAGCGGGTCGAGCGGCTGAAAACGCTCTATCGACGCGGGTATGCAGGGGAATTAGGTACGACGTCGTCATGATGTTTGACAAGCGTCGAAGTGATGTCATAATGACATCACCGTGGAGCTACGCCCGTTCGTCGAAGGCCTCCAGGCCGATCTCGAAGGTATCGCCGCCGTTGGCGACGACGCCGTCGCCGAAGCCGCCAAGCGGCTGACCTCGGCTGTCGGCGCCTCCGCCGGCCTGCGCTTGCTCGACGCTCTCACCGAGGCCGCGCTCGAGGTGTCGGAGCAGCTTCCTTCGGGGCACGTCGAGATCCGCCTCTCCGGACAGGATCCGTCGTTCGTCTACGTGGAGGAGGAGGGCGAAGCTCCCGCGCCTCCGGCGGGCGACGACGCCCTGGTCGCCAGGATCTCGTTGCGGCTTCCCGAGGGTCTGAAGCTCGCGATCGAGGCGGCCGCGACCCGCGAGGGCATCTCCGTCAACGCGTGGCTCGTTCGCTCGCTCGCCCGAGCCGTCGGCTCGAGCGGCGGCGCGCGCAGAGGTTCAGGGAATCGACTCACCGGCTTCGGCCGGAGCTAAGGAGGAGAGATGTTGTTCCATCTGCCGTTCGGACATGCCGAGGTGCGCGTCGACTCGCGCGACCCCCACAAGATCCGCTCCGCTGCCGCCCTCGACGTCATCCGCCGCGTGCGGGCCCGCCGGTCATGAGGCGCGAGACTTTCGACACGCCGGGCGAGGTCACGCTCGACCTGCGAGTCGCGCAGGGCCGGGTCGACCTCGAGACCGTGCCGGGTGGCACGACGACCGAGGTCGAGCTCGATGCCCGCGGCAACGACGACGAGGTGCGCGAGCTGCTCGAGGAGGCCCGGATCGAAGCCCGCGAGCGGCAGGGCGGCTATGAGGTCATCGTCCATATCGAAGACAGGCGACGGGTCGGGTTCGGCTTCTGGCGGAAGGTTGAGGCTCGTCTGAAGATCAGGGCCCCCGAAGGCGCGAAGGTGCAGTTCGAGGGCGCCTCGGCGGACGTCCGCGGCCGCGGCCGCTTCGGCTCGCTCGAGGCCGACAGCGCCTCGGGGGACATCGAGTTCGACGAGGTGGCCGGTGACACGAACGTGAACGCGGCCAGCGGCGACGTGACCGTGCGCTCGATCGACGGCGTCGCCGAGGTCAACACCGCCTCGGGCGACGTCGAGCTGGGACGAGTCGGCGGCGAGCTGGTCGCCAAGGCCGCCTCCGGGGACGTACGAGTCGACGACGCCGGCGCAGGCGTCAAGATCAGAACCGCTTCCGGCGACCAGCGCATCGGCGGCGTCACCGCGGGCAGCGTCGAGCTCCAGTCGATGTCGGGCGATATCAGCGTCGGCATCCGCCAGGGGTCGAACGTCTGGGTCGACGCTCGCGCGATGAGCGGCGACCTGAGCTCCGAGCTCGAGCTCGGCGACGAGCAGCCCGCCGACGACGCTCCGCTCGTTGAGCTGCGAGCGGCCTCGATGAGCGGCGACGTCAGCGTCGTCCGGGCGTGAGCGACGGCGGCCTCAGTACGGCCGCCGTCGCACGAGCTCCGCGCCGGTTCCCCGGTCTGCCGGCGGTCCTGCGCGGGCGCGAGTTTCGGCGGTTTTGGCTCGGGGAGACGGTTTCGCTCTTCGGCGACCAGATCACGCTGATCGCGCTGCCGCTCGTTGCCGTGCTCTCGCTCCATGCCAGCGCGGCCCAGATGGGCTACCTCGGCGCTGCGGGGCTGCTTCCGAACCTCCTCTTCTCGCTGCACGCCGGCGCGTGGGCCGACCGGCGCGGCCGTCGTCGGCAGACGATGATCGCGACGGCACTGGGCCGCGCAGCGTTGCTGGCGACGATCCCGCTGGCGTACGTCGTCGGCGTCCTCTCGCTCGGGCAGCTCTACGTCGTCAGCTTCCTGGTGGGGACCCTGAGCGTCCTCTTCTTCGTCTCCTACAGCACGCTGTTCGTCTCACTCGTTTCGCGGAGCGACTACCTCGAGGCGAACGCGCTGTTGAATGGCAGCCGCGCGTTCTCGTTCGTCGGCGGCCCGAGCATCGGCGGCGTGCTGGTGCAGGTGCTCTCGGCGCCGGGGGCGCTCGTCGTGGACGCCGTCTCCTTTCTCGGCTCGGCGCTCTCGCTGAAGTCGATCTCGCCGGTCGAGCCGCCGACCGAGGTGGCGAAACAGGGTCATCTCAAGGCCGGCATTCGCTACATCGCCAACTCGCCGATCCTGCGCGCCTCGCTACTCGCGACGGCGACGATCAACTTCTTCAACTTCATCTTCTGGGCTCTCTTCATCCTCTACGCGACCCGGTCGCTCGATGTCCGGCCCGGGCTGCTCGGCCCTCTGCTCGGGGCCGCCTCGGTTGGCGGAGTGATCGGCTCGGTGGTGACGGGCAGGCTCAGCCGCCGGATCGGTGTCGGACCGGCATTCGCGTTCGGCTGCGTCCTCTTCCCGGCACCGCTCGTCCTCGTCCCGCTGGCCGGCGGCGCCAGGTGGACGGTATTCGCGCTCCTGTTCGCGGCCGAGTTCCTCTCGGGGCTCGGAGTGATGGTGCTCGACATCACCGCTGCATCGATCAAGGCGGCGCTTGTCCCTGACCGGCTGCGGGCGCGCATCGCCGGCGCCTACATGGTCGTCAACTACGGCGTCCGGCCGATCGGGTCGCTCGCCGGCGGCGCGCTCGGCACGTGGATTGGACTCCGCCCAACCCTCTGGATCGCTTCTGTGGGGGCGATCGCAGGCGTGCTCTGGCTGCTGCCTTCCCCGCTCCTGCGGCAGCGCGAGCTGCCGGAGGTCGAGGAATGAGCCGGCTCGAGCTGCTCCACGACCGCAGGCTACTCGCCCTGCTCGTCGCCGAGACCGTCTCGACCACCGGCACGCAGATGACGTGGTTGGCGCTGCCGTGGTTCGTGCTGACGACGACGGGATCGGCGGGCAAGATGACGCTCGTTCTCGCCAGCGAGGCGCTCGGACTGATCCTCATGGGACTCCCCGGCGGGACGATCCTGACCCGGCTGGGCGCGCGCCGGACGATGATGCTCGCGGATGCCGCCCGGTTTCCGCTGACGCTGCTCGTCCCGCTGCTGCACTGGCGCGGGGCGCTCTCGTTCCCACTGCTGCTCGCACTGGTCTTCGCGCTCGGCGCCCTCACGGGGCCGTACTTCGCGGCCCAGCGGTCGATCGTCCCGGAGCTCGTCGGAGAGGACGAGCGGATCGTCGGTAAGGCGAATGCGTTCCTCCAGACCGCGCAGCGCGTCACCCTGCTGCTCGGGCCGGCGAGCGCCGGGTTTCTGATCGCGTGGTTCGGGGCGCCGAGTGTGATCGTGATCGATGCCGCCACCTACCTCGTTTCGCTGACCCTCGTCGGGCTGTTCGTGCGGGCTGAGCCTGCGGTCGAGGTCGCGCCCGAAGACCGGGGACGGCTCCTCGACGGCTTCCGCTTTCTCCTCCGCGACCCGCTCCTGCGCGGCTGGTCGGTCGCACTCGTCGCCGGCGACGCGGCCTGGACGGCGTTCTTCGCGGCGGTGCCCGTGCTCGTGGTCGCCGACTACGGCGCCGACCCCAGGATCGCCGGCTGGGTCTTCGCGTCCTTTGGCGTCGGCGCCGTGATCGGGAACGCGGTTTCGTTCACCCTCCAGGACCGCGTCGACGGCTTCCTGTTCGTCGCGACGCCGATCTACGGGCAGGTGCTGCCGCTTTGGGTGCTCCTCTTCCACGTTCCGTCGGCGGCCCTCGCGGGTGCGATCTTCGTGTCCGGGATCTTCAACGGCGTCGTCAACCCGTCGCTGCACGCCCTGGCGACGCTGCGGGCGCCGCGGGAGATCCGCGCCCGCGCGCTCTCTGCGCTCAGCGCCGTCGGGATGCTGTCGGTGCCGCTCGGCCTCGCGTTCGCCGGGCCGGTCCTCAGCACGGTCGGCGCACACCCCGTGCTCGTCGGCTTCGCGATCACGCAGACCGTGGCGATGACGATCCTCTCCGTGACGACCCTGCGCGTCCGCGCGCGGCGGAGCGCGGAGCTTGCGCGAGCCTACTAGCACTAGCTTTCCTCGAGCTCATTCACTCTTGCGGTCACTGCCGCGAAACCGGCCTGCAGGAAGTCGTTCGCGGCGGCTGCGCCCAGCGACCAGGTCAGCAACCGCCCGAACCGCGGCGCCAGGATTTGCGTGGAGGCAAGACAGGCGGCGGCCCAGGTGCCGATGCAGCGCGTGCAGGTGACGAGCTCGCCGATCGCCTCGTCGAAACCGCCTGTTCGCACGGGCTCGTCGTCGCCGCTGCGCGCGTCGCCCCGCACGAAGGGCTCGCGCACGAAGCTTGCGCCCGAGTCGCGCGAGAGCGTCCGCGCGACCTTGAACGTCGCCAGTCCGAGGACTCCGAGGTCGAGTGCGGTTTGACACTGGGGGTCGCGATCCAGCGCCCGGCTGAGCCCGCCCGCGCCCGCCAGCCCGGCCGCGTAGAGACCAAGAATCGCCGCGTATGAGCGGTACGGCGGGCGTGCTTCGAACGCAGACATCGCAGCTAGCCTGTTCTCGATGGCCGAGTTCAAAACCTCCGATGCCTACCAGCCGACCGGCGACCAGCCGCAGGCGATCGCCACCCTGTCGGAAGCGCTGAGCGCGGGCGAGCGCTACCAGACGCTGCTGGGCGCGACGGGCACAGGGAAGACGGCGACGATGGCGTGGATCATCGAGGAGGTCGGCCGGCCGACCCTTCTGATCGCGCACAACAAGACCCTTGCGGCGCAGCTCTGCAACGAGCTGCGCGAGTTCTTCCCGAACAACGCCGTCGAATACTTCGTGTCCTACTACGACTACTACCAGCCCGAGGCGTACGTCCCTCAGGCCGACCTCTACATCGAGAAGGACTCGTCCCAGAACGACGACATCGCGCGACTGCGGCTCGCCGCGACCTCGTCGCTGTTCACGCGCCGCGATGTGGTCGTCGTCGCCTCCGTCTCGTGCATCTACGGCCTCGGCTCGCCGGAGGAGTGGCGTGACCGGGTGCTGATCCTGACGGTCGGCGAAGAGCACGACCGCGATCTCGCCCTGCGCAAGCTGATCGACAGCCAGTACGTCCGCAACGACTCGGTGCTCGGTCGCGGCCGCTTCCGGGTCAAGGGCGACGTCGTCGAGGTGCAGCCGGCGAACTCCGAGACCGCGTACAGGATCTCCTTCTTCGGGGACGAGGTCGAGCAGATCAGCCACTTCGACCCGCTGACGGGCGAGATCTACACGCACCTCGACAACGTCGCGATCTGGCCCGCAACCGAGTACGTGACTTCGAAGCCGACGATCGAGCGCGCCGTCGACGAGATCCGCCACGAGCTCGAGCAGCAGGTCCGGCAGTTCGAGTCCGAGAACCGGCTGCTGGAGGCGCACCGGATCCGCCAGCGCACCGAGTACGACCTCGAGATGCTGAAGGAGCTCGGCTTCTGCAACGGGATCGAGAACTACTCGCGGATCCTCGAAGGTCGAGCGCCCGGGACGCACCCGTTCACGCTGCTCGACTACTTCCCCCAGGACTTCGTCGTCTTTGTCGACGAGTCGCACCAGACGGTGCCGCAGCTCGGCGGCATGTACGAGGGCGATCGCTCGCGCAAGCAGACGCTCGTCGACTACGGCTTCCGGCTGCCGTCGGCGCTCGACAACCGGCCGCTCCGCTTCGACGAGTTCCTCGAGAAGGTGCCGCAGATGGTCTTCGTCTCCGCGACGCCGGGGCCGTACGAGCTTCGCCACTCGACCGGGATCGCCGAGCAGCTGATCCGCCCGACCGGGATTGTCGACCCTGAGGTCGAGCTGCGCGCGACGAAGAACCAGATCGACGACCTGCTGAACGAGGTGCGCCGGCGGGAAGAGGTCGGCGAGCGCGTGCTCGTGACCACGCTGACCAAGAAGATGGCCGAGGACCTGACCGACTACCTGCTCGAGTCGGGCGTCAAGGCGCGCT
>WNGE01007384.1_pt1 | contig 12275 bp, 10 predicted proteins | sample 5400651 | NCBI WGS metagenome assembly WNGE01 (sample SAMN13153370, study PRJNA577476) | soil metagenome | isolation source: 60 cm soil or saprolite under grassland replicate 2 | place: USA:California | collected 2016-06-15 | reverse complement strand
GCCCAGCCCGGGTCCGCCGGATGGACTTGGACACCGCGGTCAGAGCCTCCTCCTGGTCGACGATGCGCTTGTGCAGCTCGTCCTCCATCCGCAGGAGCTTCTCCGTCTCCTCCTCGGTCAGCTTGAACACCGGGATGCCAGTCCAGGCCGACAGGACCTCGGCGATCTCCTCCTCGTCGACCTCGGAGAGGACGTCCATCTCCCCCGACTTCCACTCGCGCTCACGGGAGGCCTTCTCCTCCAAGAGATGCCGCTCGTTGTGAGCCGTGGTGCGCGTGGCGCCGGGTTCTCCGTCGAGGACGAGCGCTCTCGACCTCGCCCACGAGGAAGGGTGCCCACTGGATGAGTTCCCATCACTGGGTCGGTCCGTTCATGCAACATGCACGTCGCGGCGGCGCGTTCTTAGCTGGTCCTTCGACGTTCCGGGGGGCACGCCCTCGAGAAGGCGAGGTCGCCTTCGGAGTTCGGCTTCATCTCCGCTTCAACCGTTCAGGCCCAAAGGTCGAGGGACCCGGTCGCCCGGGCCCCTCCACGCTCCCTGGATCGGACCAGAGCGCTTCCTAGTACATGGGCCGATGTCCGCCCGGGCTGGACGCTTCCTCCTCTGGCTTCTCCACCACAGTGCCCTCCGTGGTGAGCAAGAGCGCCGCGACCGATGCTGCGTTCTGCAGCGCCGACCGGGTGACCTTGGCCGGGTCGATGATCCCGGCCTTGATCAGGTCGACCCACTGGCCGGTCGCCGCGTCGAAGCCCATGCCGTCGGAGTCCGCGCGGATCCGCTCGACGATCACCCCGCCCTCGTAGCCGGCGTTCTTGGCGATGAGGGCGGCGGGAGCAGCCAAGGCCGTGCGAACGATCGTCGCTCCGGTGGCCTCGTCACCCGAGAGCCCCAGGGCGTCGGGGTCGATGGCTTCCTCGGCCCGGATCAGCGCCACCCCTCCGCCGCACACGATGCCCTCTTCGATGGCGGCCCGGGTGGCCGACACGGCATCCTCGATGCGGTGCTTCCGCTCCTTGAGCTCGACCTCGGTGGCCGCCCCGACCTTGATCAGGGCCACGCCGCCGGCCAGTTTGGCCAGGCGCTCCTGGAGCTTCTCCCGGTCCCAGTCAGAGTCCGTCTTCTCGATCTCTGCCTTTATCTGGGCGATCCGGCCCTTGATGTCGTCGACCGGACCCTGGCCCTCGACGACGGTGGTGTCGTCCTTGGTCACCACGACCTTGCGAGCCCGGCCCAGCATGTCCAGGGTCACGTTCTCCAGCTTGACTCCGATCTCCTCGGAGATGACCTGGCCGCCCGTGAGGATGGCCATGTCCTGGAGCATCGCCTTGCGGCGATCCCCGAATCCGGGGGCCTTGACCGCGACCGAGAGGAAGGTCCCACGGATCTTGTTCACCACCAGAGTGGCCAGGGCCTCGCCCTCCACATCCTCGGCGATCACCAGGAGCGGCTTGCTGGCCTGGGCGACCTTCTCAAGCACCGGCAGCAGGTCTTGCACGCTCGAGATCTTCTTGCCCACCAGCAGGATGTAGGGGTCCTCGAGGACCGTCTCCATCCGTTCGGCGTCGGTCATGAAGTAGGGGGAGATGTAGCCCTTGTCGAGCTGCATCCCCTCAACGAACTCGATCTCCAGGCCGAACGTCTGGGACTCCTCGACCTGGATGACGCCGTCCTTGCCGACCTTGTCGAAGGCCTCGGCGATGGTGTCGCCGATGGCGGGGTCGGCCGCCGAGATCGTCGCCACGTGCGCCATGTCGTCGCGACCCTCCACATCACGGGCTTGCTTGCCGATGTGCCCGACGACCGTATCCACGCCCCTTTCGATCCCCCGTTTGAGGGCCATGGGGTTCGCGCCGGCCGCGACGTTTCGCATTCCCTGGTGGACCATGGCCCGGGCCAGGACGGTCGCCGTGGTAGTGCCGTCACCGGCCACGTCGTTGGTCTTGGTAGCCACCTCCTTGGCCAGCTGGGCCCCCATGTTCTCGTAAGGGTCCTCCAGCTCGATCTCCTTGGCGATGGTCACGCCGTCGTTCGTGATGGTGGGGGCGCCCCAATTCCTGCCGAGAACCACGTTGCGTCCCTTTGGACCGAGGGTGATCGCCACCGAATCGGCGAGCTTGTCCACCCCGGCTTCGAGGGCGCGCCGGGCGTCCTCTCCGAACTTCAGTACCTTCGCTGTCATGGGTCCTCCCCACCGTTACTGGATGACGGCGAGCACGTCGCGCGCGGACAGGATCAGGTACTCCTCACCCTGAACCTTGACCTCAGTGCCGCCGTACTTCGAATAGATGACCTTGTCCCCAGCCTCGACGTCCATGGGGATACGTTGACCGTCCTCGAACCGGCCCGGGCCTGCCGCCATGACCTCACCCTCCTGTGGGCGTTCCTTGGCGGTGTCGGGGATGACGATGCCGGAGGCCGTGGTCTCCTCTCCCTCGCTGGCCTTGACCACGACGCGATCCTCCAGCGGCTTCAAGCTGAACTGCTTGCCCATTCCGTCCTCCCTCCTCGTATGCTTGGACACCAACTTGGCTTCGCCCGGAAGCTATGCCGTCTGGCCCTCCAGCTCGCGAAATGTCGTCCAAGCGCGGGCCCAGCCCTCATCGGTGACCGGGAATTGGATCGAGGGCTCCGCCGACCGGAATTTCGAGATCCGGTATGCCTCTCTTGCTTCCGCTCAAGACGAACCGATCGGTGATGTGAGAGACCCGATCGCCGAACAGGTCCGGCTGAGGGGCCGGCGGAGTGGCCGCCGATCCAGCCTCGGCTAGCTCCTCGGACGTCATGACGGTGGCGGCCGCCGAGCGGACGTAAGGGGGAGTTATCTCGAGCGATTCCGGCTCGAGAAGCGGGGAGAGCTCGATCCCACCAGGCGGTGAGGCGAGGTCCGTGAGAATCGATGAATCCTTGAGTCTGATCATCTCGGCCCCTTTCTTGGAAGGGACGCTCTGGCGAACTCGGGGCCAGGAGACAAACAGACTCCGGCAACGTCTATCAGGTCGAGGCCTAGGACCCGGAAGGGCATCCGTGGCTTATGATTTATTATAGCAGATTGAGCTGGCTCTCGACCGGCAAGATCAGGAAGGTCGCTCGCACAGATTCGCCATCGCGAGGCTGGGAGCCTCGAACGGCAGTTTGCTCGCTCCCGTCCTGGAGCCACGTTGCTCCACAGTAGTAGCAGGACGTCGGTCGAGGGCTGGCCAGAAAGCGAACTGGACTGACTCGCAGACCGGACATCGAACCATGCCGTCCTCCCTCCTAGCTGCTCGATTCGGTGGGGGCGAGGGGCAGCTGGCAAACTTCGCTAGGGGTCGGTCGCGCTGCGCGAATCACAGGCTGATTCCTGTTGCTCATTATTATAGCAGCCAGCCTCTATCAACAAGAGGACCACGTGAAGCCGGCTCTCACTCGTCGGTCACGACGAGGTCCCTTCGTCGTCCAGCGGCATCGACTCGGAAAGGAACGAGGCGAGCGAGTCAGCAGTGAACACGTAACGCGAGTCGAGAAGGCCGGTCCCGTCGAGTGCCTGGAACCTTTCCCGCGACAGCCGCCGGACGACTGGAGGGCCACTGGCAGGCGGCATCAGCTGCCATTGGACCTCCCATGTGTTGGTGCCCTCCACCGCTTTCTCTGACCGTAGCCTGTACCTCGGGGTCACGTCGCTCTGCCTGAGTATCGGTGGGTCCCTGAGTGCCGGCTCGGGGACGGTCATCGCCAGCCTCCGTTCGCCGGTGCGGCGTGCTCTTCGCCGACAACTACCGTCCAGCCGTACCAGTCCATCTGGTAGACGGCCTCCCGAAGGGCCGAGGCTGACACGGCAGATTCGAATCGCTTGTCACGCTTGTGTGCCGTGAGGATCACCTGCCGTTCGGCCACCCCCGTAGAAACGCGACCGTTGGCCAAGGCGGAGGTCAGACGTCGCCCGAGCACTGACTGGGCGCATCGACGTCCGTCTCGTTTCACCTCGCCGCCACAGTAGCTGGATGGGTCCAGCGGGTGGCCACCCTGCGGATTCGCCGCTGGTGATGAGGCAACCGGGGGGCTAGGGGCTCCCCTCGCCGCTCCGCCCGGAAGAACCGGCGCTTCCCCACCTCGACCAGCGCGAGGTAGGCGGCGATCATGAGCACGAGGATCCCCAGGAAGGTCGCGGGCAGCCGGGCGAAGCCGAACACCTCGACGAGCGGCGTGAATGGAAGCGCTGCCCCGAGTCCCGCGCAGGCCAGCGTAGCGATCAGGAGCGGCCGGCTCGGCCGGCTCCGGTAGAACGGCACCCGCTTGGTCCGGATGACGAAGATGACGAGTGACTGGGTAGCGAGGGACTCCACGAACCACCCGGTCTGGAACAGCTTCGCCCCGGCGTGGAAGACCAAGAGCATCACGCCGAACGTCAGGAAGTCGTAGATCGAGCTGATCGGGCCGAAGAAGGACATGAACCGGCGGATGAACCGGGTGTCCCAGTACGAGGGGCGCTGGAGCAGCTCCTGGTCCACGTTGTCCGTGGGGATAGTCATCTCGCTCGCGTCGTACAGCAGGTTGTTCAGCAGGATCTGGGTCGGCAGCATGGGCAGGAACTTCAGGAAGATGGAGGCGCCGGCCGCGCTGAACATGTTGCCGAAGTTCGATGACGTTCCCATCAGCACGTACTTGATGGTGTTGGAGAAGATGCGCCGGCCTTCCACCACTCCTTCGGCCAGCACGCCCAGATCCTTCTGGAGCATCACGATGTCGGCGGCGTCCTTGGCCACGTCGGCGGCCGAGTCCACCGAGATGCCCACGTCCGCGTCGTGCAGCGCCACGGCGTCGTTCACCCCGTCCCCCAGGAAGGCCACGTCGGTTCCCAGGCTTCGCTGCGCCCGGATGATTCGCGATTTCTGCTCCGGGGTGACCCGAGCGAAGATCGTCGTCGCCGGCAACGTGGCGGCGAGCCGCTCATCGTCGAGCCGTTCGATTTCGCTCCCGGTCAGCACTCCTGCCACCTCCATGGGCAGGTCCGCGCAGACCTTGCGGGCCACCAGGGCGTTGTCACCGGTGACGACCTTCACCTCGATGCCCAGGGCACGCAGCCGGTCCAGTGCCGCGGCCGCATCCGCCTTCGGGGGATCGGCGAAGGTCAGGAACCCGGCCAGCGTCAGCGCGTGCTCGTCGGCCGACCCGATAGAGGACCCCTCGCTCGCTTCCTTGGTGGCCACGCCCACCACCCTGGCCCCGTCGGCGAACAGCCCATCGAGCGTTTCCCTCACTTGGTTCCCGACCCCGGAGCAGCGTTCCAGCACGAACTCGGGGGCACCCTTGGTGATCATGAGACGGCGGCCGGCCGTCCGTTCCACCAGGACCGACATGAGCTTTCGGTCGTAATCGAAGGGCACCTCGCCCAGGCACCGGTAGTCGCCAAGCGGCGCCTGGGGGACGTGCGGACTCTCCCACAGCGCCCGGTCGAGGGGATTGCCTCCCACGGGCACGCCGTCCTGCACCACGACCGAGTTGCACAGGAGGCCGAGCAGGAGCAGTTGATCGGATGGCGTCCCGGTCGGATCGATCCCGCCGCCGAAGACGGTCCGACCTTCGGTGAGGGTGCCGGTCTTGTCGGTGAACAGCACTTCGATGTTCCCCAGGTCTTCGATGCTCACCAGGCGCTTCACCACGACCTTCTTCTTCGCCAACCGCCGCGCCCCCGTCGATAGGCTGACGGTGACGATGGCCGGCAGGAGTTGCGGGGTGAGGCCGACCGCGATGGCCAGGGCGAAGAGGGCTGCATCCAGCAGTGGTCGGCGGAGCAGCGCGTTGGTGGCGAAGATGGAGACCGTGAGCACGGCGGTGACCCGGATGAGGAGCTTGGAGAAGTCCCGGAGGCCGAGCTGGAAGGCGGTCTCGGGGGGCCGGGTCCCCAGGCCCTGAGCGATCCTGCCGAAGGCGGTCCGCCCTCCCGTTCTCACGACCACCCCTCGCCCCGTGCCGGCCCGGACCACCGTGCCCATGAACGCACATGAGGCCAGGTCCAGGGGAGAGTCCGACCCCGGGACGGGCTCGGCTCCCTTCGCGGCGGGCATCGACTCCCCGGTGAGCACGGCCTCGTCGCACTCGAGGCCGTTCGCCTCGAGCAGCCGGATGTCGGCGGGGACGACCTCTCCGACGTCCAGGCCGACCACGTCGCCGGGGACGAGCTCGGTGACATCCACGGCGCTGATCCGGGCACCCCGGGTCGTCACCGCGGTGTGACGGATGCTCGAGTGCAGTTCCTCCACCGCCTTCTCGGACCGGTATTCGTTGACGAAGCCGAGCCCGACCGAGAGGCACACGATGACGAGGATGATCAGGGCGTCCGCGCGCTCCCCCACTAGGATGGATACCAAGGCGGCTCCGGCCAGGAGGATGAGCAGTGGATTCCTGAGTTGCCGGAGTAGAACCCGGAGGGGCTGGGCGCCGTGGCTGAGGATTGCGTTCGGTCCGAGGGCCTGAAGTCGGCGAGATGCTTCGCTCTCGGCCAGGCCGGATTCGGACGTTCCGAGCCGGGCCAAGACGGCGCCGGCTTCCATGGAGGCCGCGTCGGCGAATTCGAGGCCCCCCCATCCCTCGGAGACTTCAGCGATGGCGGCCATGCTCGACGTCCGAGTCTAGATACCGCGAAGCGTAGGGAGCGATCAAGCAGCGCCGCCGTGGAGGAGGGGACTCGGCCTCACGTGCTCGGCCGCCCGCGCCCGGAACGGAATGCTGCATGCTTCTTGATCGGCCCACGCCGCTTCGCAAACGCGGGGAGAGCCGAGCTAGATCATCGGCCAGATCACGAAAGCGCGGTTGGATGCCGGACAGACTCGCCGGCCGCCGTGGCCAAAGAGGTAGACCGACAGGAGGCATGATCAACCGAGCCAGCATCCGCAGCTTGCCCTGCTTGCGGGGGCCCCAGGGGGGGCTCGCGACCCCGAATTACGTGGCCGGTTTCCCGGGAGGCCCGCCCCTTCGATGATGAGCGCATGCACGGCGAGGGATTCCAGCTGCTCGGTGTCTCCACCCCCTCGGCGACCACGATCAGCCCGGGGACGTGCGACAGGCCGATGATGGCGCCCTCGCCGGGGGTGGCCGTCAGGCCCTGGACGAACGAGCGGTCGATCTTGACGACCGGCGTCTTCAGGCACCGATGGGAGGCGCTGTGGCCTCGGTCCCGTCCCTTTCTCCCCGGGATCGCCAGCCCCTCGTTGCAGGAGAGGATGGCGAGAAGCTACCCCTGCTCGTCAGACGCGGCCTGGCCGGGCTGGACGTCGATTGCCTTCGGTCGGGTCTCCTTGGCGCTCGATTGAATCTCGATTCGACGCGGTTTGGCCGTCTCGGCAACCGGGATAGCGAGGGTGAGGACGCCGTCGTCGAAACTCGCCACGATCCTCTCCACGTCGAGGTGCTGACCCAGGAACATCTGGCGCGAGAAGACGCCCTCCGGCCGTTCCCGCACGATCACCTCGTCCCCCTCCCGCTCTTCAAAGTACCGCTCCGCTCGCACGGTCAGGGCGTTCTGCTCCACCTGGATCTCGATGGAGGATGAATCCGCTCCAGGAAGGTCGAAGTGCACGAACACCGTATCGCCTCGCCGGTACGCGTCCATGGGGATGGACGTCGACTGCGATCGCAGCGCGCCTGTGAGTTGCTGGGCCAGTCGGTCGATATCGCGAAACGGGTCGAAGCGCATGACCATCCGTGACCACCTCCTCTCCGCCGAGTCCTCATTATCGTTTGGTTCTCTGGATTGATCCGCCTCGGCGATCCCGCGCATGCTCTCCGCGCGATCCCATGTGTCGCTCCAGGACCACGGGGTCTGCGCCCATGGCGATAACCGCCCTCACCAGTGCCACCAGGTCGCGTTCGTCTTCTCGCACTGGATCGTCCGACCCGGGACGGGCACCCATCAACTCCCGAATCCCCTGCAGGAGCTCCAAACGGCGTCCAGTTTCAGCGCTCAGCTCCCGATAGGTCTTCGCCGTTAGTCTACAGAAGCGGTCCCAGTACGAGGCATCGAAGAACGCGAGGAAGGGCGCAGCCTCGAACGGCCGAACCCACCGCCGCCAGGGGTACTCCACCTTGCCCGAGCCCATGAACGAATCGCGCCTCCGAACGTCCCCGCCGGAGAAAGGCGAGTCGCTCTCGCCTGGGAAACGGTGCGGAGCTCGACGAGCCGGTCGACGAAGTCTGACCGACATCCCCGCCCGCCACCCGAGGTCATCACGCGTGAAGCCGCCCATGTCCTGCCTTGGTAGTGGCTGCCTGGGACCTACTCTATCGGCAAGGCTTTCTTGCCAGATGACAGGCCGCACACCGCTTTCCGACACCGTTCACCGCGAAGCATGCGCAGTCCCGTAGCGGACACTCCCGCTGAGGGGGTACACCCCGAGGCTCTGGAGCCAGGCCGAGTCGTACCGGCCCTTCCAGTTGCGCCCCGAGCGCCCGTGCTTGGTGCTCGCGAAGATGGCCAGGCGTTCGTGGGCGTAGCACTCGATGGCATCGAAGCACCGGGCGGAGTTGCCCCGGCGGTAGTACGGAGCCCACCGCCTGAGCACCCGGCTGACGTTTTCCGCCACCTTGGCCACAGGAAGCCCCACGAAGCGCCGGTCCGTCGCAGCCCTGATCCGGTCCCTGATGGCCGCCATGGCCCGCCGGGACGGCCAGCGCTGGAGGTACCACCGGCCTCGCCACCTCCAGGACTCCACCTTGTGGCAGTGAAAGCCCAGGAAGTCGAAGCCCTCAGCACCCTTGGTGAGGCAGATGATCCTGGTCTTGTCTGGGTTCAGCTGAAGCCCCGAGGACCAAGGATCGCTTCCACCCGCGCCGGACCTCCTGGGCCCGGACCCGGCGGGTGCAGAGGATGACGAAGTCGTCGCAATACCTCACGAGCACCCCGAGGAAGTCGCTCGCCTTCACCCACGTCCGATCCAGGACGTGCAGGGCGATGTTGGCGAGCAGCGGGGAGATCGGAGAGCCCTGGGGGGTCCCCGACACCGTGTCGGTCACCACCCCGTCCACAAGCACCCCCGCCCTCAGCCACGCCCGGAGGAGCTTCAGCATGTCCCGGTCCGACACCCGTTCGGCAACCAACCCGATCAGGGCGTCGTGCGAGATCTGCCCGAAGCAGTCCGTGAGGTCGGCGTCAAGCACCCAGCAGGCGCCCCGGTTGGCCTCGGACCGGACGGCCTCCAGCGCATCGTGCGCCGAGCGGTTCGGCCGGAACCCGAAGCTTGACGGGAGAAACTGCGCCTCGAAGATGGGCTCGAGGACGATCTTCGCCGCAGTCATGACTACCCGATCGCGGACGGTGGGGATGGAAAGCGGCCGGGTCTTTCCCGGCTGCCCGGGCTTGGGGATCTCGACCCGCCGAAGCGGGGAGGCCCGGTAGGTCCCGGTCCTGAGCGCTCCGGCGATCTCGTCGAGAAAGGCCTCCGCCCCGGACTCCTCGACCTCATCGATGGTCACGCCATCCACGCCGGGAGCCCCTCGGTTCGCCCGGACCTCGCCCCAGGCCCTGGCAAGCACGTCGCTGCGGCCGACCTTGTCGTACAGGGCGTGGAAGCGTCGGCTCGGGTCCTGCTTGGCGCTGCGGTACAGCACGAGCTGCAAGGCTCGGGACTTCTCCAGCCTCTCGGCCTTGCTGGGGGACCTAGCCCTCATCGGGCACTCACCAGATCCCCTCCTTGTTCGCGCGTGCGCCGGTGAAGCAGGGGCCCTTCGCTCGGGCCGGGTTGTGTTGTCCCGGCCGTCATCACTACTACGGCCCCCTCCGACTCCCTCTCGACCGTCCGCCACTTCCCGTGCGTTGGTTATAGGCGGGCCTGCTTCCCGGGCCGCAGACCCGGGGCCGAGGAGGGCCTCTCCAGTTCCCACGACACCCTTCCGACCGTTCCACGGCCCAATGCGCCGGGGGGTTCGTGGGCACCCGCTCCAGGATCTTTGGTGCCGTCCATGGCCTTCGCCAACCCTTCACAGGCTCGGCTCCCCCTTGACCCCGCTCGCACGGGGGTTTTAGTGACGACGGTGAAGTAGGGCGCTGGCGCGGTGGCGAAACAACCGGTAGGCTCGGCCGCCTCTCAGAATCCCGGAGGTTTCCCTCCGGGGCTCAGTCCGTCACCCTGGGCCGTCACTCCGTTTCCAGCGCCCCCTTCCCGAACCGTGCATGACCTTCTCGATCACACGGCTCTCCCAGGCAGTCGACCGACGGCATTCCACGGCGCCACCCGCGTTGGCCGACGATCCCAGCGCCCCTCCCGGCTCTCGGGCATCCAAACGGCGGGTCATAGCCCGCAGGCAATCCCGCCACCCTTCCCCGATCGGGCCGCCCACCTGGCTAGAGGCCCTTCGCTCGAGCGGGGTTGTGTTGTCCCCGCCGTCCTCACTACTACCGCCTCCTCCGACTTCCGCTCGGCGCTCCACCCCTTCACGGCTTCGCCGCTTATAGGTCTCGCTGCTACGGGGCACCACCGGACGGCACCCCGGTGGCCATCGTGTCGACCGGTGCCGAGACGGACCTCCCCTGTTCCACGACGGACTGTGTGATCGTTCCGCCCCCAACCACCCCGGCGGGTTCTTCGGCGCTGCACCTCCCAGGTCTTCACGCCTTCCGTGGCCTTCGCCACCTGCAAACCGGCTCGGCTCCCGCTTGGCCCGGCTCGCACCGGGGAAGCGAATTTCGAGGCTGACGGGTTCCTGTGTCGTACTCGTACGGACCGATCGCTTGCTCGACGCCCAAGGCGCCTTTGTCGCGGCGCTTCGACGGTCGGGTCTCCCCTTCCGCCGGCCGCCAGCTACCGGGCTGCTTGGCCACTACCCGGGCCGGACTTTCACCGGCAAGCCCGTCGCAGCTTGGCAGCGCACACCTGCAGGCTTCGCTTCATGCTGCGGACCGGTCGGTTGCTCCACCCCGCTTCGCACCCGGCTTCTCGGCCACGCACGGGGGCTTCTCTACCGGGGACCCTGGCGTCTCCCCGGGCCGGACTCGCACCGGCTGGCTGCCGGTGAGCTTGTCGCTCGGTTACGCCTCCTTCCGCCTCCTTTCTCTCCGGCGCCCGAACTGCTGGACGCACGAAGGGTACAGAAACCGATTCAGTGAATGCCGCGACCTGGGCAGCTGTTGCGGATCCTCAATTTACCCCATGACGCGCGAGGCGCGGCAGCGAGCTACGACCGCGCCGCCCGCCGAACTGTGAGGGAGAGTTTCGCCATCTGATTCAGCGGCTGCCGGTTGGCCCTCGCGACGCGACCTTCTTGGCTGCGACCTTCCTCACCGCTGACTTCTTGGCGGGCGACTTCTGGGCCGTCTTGGCCGTCGACTTCTTGGCGGTCGACGCCCTGGCAGGTAACTTCTTGGGCTCGGTCCCCACGGAGCTGTTCTTCTCACCATCTCGGGCCGGCTCGATCCTTGAGGCGCCCGCACCGGGGGCAAACAGGCTCTCATGTCCGTCACTCCACCGGACCCGGTACTGGACTCGACGTTCCCCCTCGATCACCTCGATGATCTCCCCCTCCCGGGGCGGCCCGCCGACGCGCCGCGCATTGACGACGATGAGATCACCCTTCCTGGCCACTGGACCTCCTTCCTTGCCGCGACCGTTGACGTCCTCGAGGACGGGCTAAGGGAAGCTCAGACCTCCGGCTCGCCATGCAATCGCAGGGTCGTCGGCCCGCCCTTGCCAACGGGCCAACGCTCTCGAGGCTGAGCCTATCTCGCCGACGGGTCCGGCGCATTCATGGTCTGATTGCCGAACGACCGCTCGGGGGCTTCTGAATTTCGTCCAAGGGTGCCCCCAGCGCAGCATTTTCGGGGCCCCCGCAAACCTCCAGATTGGAGACATGGGTCCGCGGCGACGCCTCGAGGGCGGAAGCGGAATTCGTTCGGCATGCCCCGCAGCCTCCGGGCCGTCAGCTCGGGGTGGTGGTATGGCCGCAGGGAACTCCCGCAGGGCGAAGACCCTGCCCGACCAGCGTGCCAGGTGCACACCTTCCCTACTGGGAAGTTGGGCTGAACGGGCAGGGGAGGCCCGACTTGCCTGACCCGGTCGATCCTTCGGGGCTGACCGCGACCTTGGTCAGAAGCTGAGGCCCGGCCGATCTCCCGGTCATCTGGGAAACTGATGGTGAGCGTCATGAGGGACCCCGCGGGCTGCGCCCCCACCGAGCTCGCCTCCAATGTCCCGCCCGAGCCGGTGGGAGCCGACGGCCTGGACGAATCCAGGAACGAAGCGACGGAGGCCATCGCGGCCAGGGGCCGGGAGCGAGGGTTCGTCACCTCGGAGGATGTGCTCGACGG
>WNGE01008649.1_pt1 | contig 12279 bp, 6 predicted proteins | sample 5400651 | NCBI WGS metagenome assembly WNGE01 (sample SAMN13153370, study PRJNA577476) | soil metagenome | isolation source: 60 cm soil or saprolite under grassland replicate 2 | place: USA:California | collected 2016-06-15 | reverse complement strand
AACACCCACATGACGAACCCAAAGAAGCCCACCGTGTGAATCGGCCCGGACTCAACAACGGCATACGTGCGCCCCACGACCGCCATGGATCCCTTGTCAAAGTACTTAAATGGCTCAGCGTGTTGCTTCCCGGCAACGCGGTCGGCGATCACTTTGGCCGCATAGTGTCCCCCTTGTATCGCTGGTTGCGCCACACCAGGCAGCGGTTTGCCATCTTGCATGACGCACGCGGTATCACCAATCACAAAAATGTTGGGATGACCTGGCACCGTAAGATCGCTTTGCACCTTGACACGTCCACCACGGTCAACCTCGGCCCCAAGCCATTTGCCAGCCGGAGAGGCCTGCACCCCGGCCAACCAGAAGGCGTTATCCGTCTCAATGTACTCATCCCCCACCTTCACCCCATGCTCGTCCATTTCCTTGACATGGACACCCGTGATGATCTCCACGCCTAGCTCTTTCAGCTTCTTCTCTACTTTCGCGGTGAGCTCAGGGCGAAATGAAGGTAAGACTCTATCTGGTCCCTGCACAAGGATCAGACGGGCATCTCCCGGTCCGATGCGTTGGAAGTTGCCCTTCAAAATATGATTGACATGTACCGCGGAAGCAGCTGCAAGCTCAACTCCCGTTGGACCAGCGCCAATAAACACGAAGGTGAGCAACCCTTTGCGCTTCTTCTCGTCAGGCTCTTTTTCGGCTTCCTCAAAGGCCCCTAACATGGTTTGCTGGACCTCTAGCCCATCGGCCAGGGTTTTCATACCAGGTGAGTTGCTTTGCCATTCCGGGTGACCAAAGTAATTGCTTGATGCTCCTGTTGCCAGGATCAAGTAATCGTAATGGAGAGGCGGGAGGTTTTGCATGAGCACGAGCTGTTGGTGCGTATCTACGCCGGTCACCTCTTCCAGCAGCACCGTCGTGTTCTTCTGCTTATGCAGCGTATCGCGAATGGGGGCGGCAATATCAGCAGGAGCGAGACCCGAGGTGGAGACCTGATAGAGCATTGGTTGGAAGAGATGATAGTTGTTGCGGTCGATTAACGTCACCCGGACTGGGTGCTTTCCCAGTTTTTTCGCTGCTGTCAGACCGCCGAAGCCTCCGCCAACAATGACAACATGTGGCGCTGTGGATGGAGCGTTCTCGTTCATTTGTGGCATCCCCATCTGTGTCGAATTCGTATCTGTCAAGGTGTTTCGTCCTTTCCCTTACCAGCGTGTTAAAACATGCTTCTGCAGAACATTGTGACAAGGAAAACCTGCAATTGCTTTCATCTCTTTGAAGACTCCTTCCTTTGACAACAGGCGCTCCTCTGGCCTCTCTCACGAGTCACGGCCGCTCGGACCAGGCTCCCTCCAACGCTTTTCTATGATTGCTCTGTTTATGCGAGCAATAAACTTGCTCTCCCTTCTTAAGTATAGTGATCAAGGGCGCAAAACACACCCTTTAAACACACTATTTTTTACGTGGTGTGAAAGGGGGTTCTGGTTCTGCTACTTCACTGATTGTACCCACACAGGCATCCCACAGATGCTGCACGAGTGGTTGAAGCAAAGAGCGTATAGCTGCGCGGTCGTTGTAGATGGAGAGGTGAACATCCACATATGGACCAATCAGCCACTGCCAAACTGTTCCCCGGTGATATGCACCATCGCGTTGTTGTTGATTTCCGTTATACTGCTTGCAGTACGATGGATCATCAGGACTGAGCGAGCGTAACCCTATCGGGGTGAGTAAGGTTTCTGTTACTTTCTGTAGCATACTCTGCATTTGTTCCCCGGTGAGCAGCGAGGGGGTCAGCGAGGCGGCAAACAACTGATTGGGACGCAGCGAGGCATCGTTCTGTCCTGTAACTCCCTCAACATCGACTACATCGTAAAGATACCCTCCTGCTTCATACCAGAAGCGCCGGGTGAAATGCTCACGCACTTTTGAACGCAGTTGGCTGAACCTGCTAGCATCAAGAGAGAAGCGTCCTGCCCAGGATTCCATGCAGGTGAGCGCGTAATACCAGAGCGCGTTCACCTCTACAGGCTTGCCATGACGAGGGGTGACCACCCAGTCACCAACCTTGGCATCCATCCAGGTGAGTTGCACCCCCGGTGTACCGCCACGCAGCAAACCATCAGCCGGATCGACACCGATGCCGTAGATGGTGCCTTCTACATGCCTGTCAATAATAGAGCTGAGCGTCAGGAAGAGTTCATTGAGCAGCGACCAGTCCCCGGTCGTCTTGAGGTAGCGATCGAGGGCATGGAACATCCAGAGAGTCGCATCAATGGTGTTGTACTCTGGTGCCTCTCCACTGTCAGGGAAACGGTTGGGAATGAGTCCCCCGTGGGTATAAGAGGCGAATGCTTTGAGCAGAACACGCGCTTCGTTATACCTGCCCGTACTAAGGAGCAATCCCGGCAATGAAATCATGCTGTCCCTTCCCCAGTCGGTGAACCAGGGATATCCGGCAATGATCGTCTTCAGGTCAGAGGGGTGCTCACCTTCCCCTTGCCCGCTATCTGGCTGGCTGCCGAGCGTGTTTGCTGGGCGAGCGACGATAAATTGATCGGCGGCAAGTGTCAACCGAGCAAATACTGGATCTCGTTGAGGCAGGGAATTTTTTGATCGATTCGCTGTCGCCAGGAGTTGTTGGATTCGCTGTTGGTGGCGCGTCCAGGCCTTCTCCACGGCCGCTTCATGTTGAGGGCTACCAAACTCAGCCTGCAATTGAGGTTCAGCGCTGAGTACTATAGTCACCCGCTCTCCTGGAATCATCTGTATCCGAAATGTGCCCGGCTGATACACGTCATCGATATCTGGCAGGCCGCGCTCTGTGTCACGCCGGTGCTTCACTCCCCAGAACCAGTCCCCCGTCGGGGTAAAATGAGCGGATGGACCCAGGACAAGGGTGTAGGCTGGAGCTCCTTCATACGCACGTATGCGGCAGCGATTCCCCTGATCCTCCACTAGAAAATGCCAGTTGGCATCTCCATGTGTCGTACTATGGTGATTGCGGTAGAGACAGAAAGGAGTGAACGTGAGCTTCAGCGGCGCGTCACTCGTAACATGAGTGGGTGCAGCGGAGAGCGCGTACTGTACATAGGTTCTGTTCTGTCCGTATTCCATCCAGATGCGCTTCTCGAGTGTATACAGTTCGTCCAGTTGATAGCGAAAGCAGGGTACATCGGCCTCTAATGAAAACGTGTCGAGGGAGTTGTATCCTTGTGGGTCGATGGTGCCATCCCGGTACTCATTCACGCCCAGTTTGAGAACACGGTTATCTGATAGTTCAACCGTTTCATCTATTTTGGTGATCAGGACGTCCCGTTCAACAGGAGGGCGAAGCGCTGCTACAAGGAGACCGTGGTAGCTGCGTGTAGTTGCCCCAACAAGAGAGCCAGCCGCATATCCACCCAACCCATTCGTTATATACCATTCATGATCAAGTCCTGCTTGCACATTTCTACAAATATCTGGGCCTACAGCGAGATTCCAGGCATTTGCGGTAGTACGATCTGTTTCAATTGTAGGTTGCATGGTCATTTGTTGCGCTGTCCTGTCGTGCGTTGGCCCTTCCTTTTATACCAGGCACGTAGACCAGGCACGCGCTCTCCTTTCATAATTTCGGTATGGTCAAACCAGATCATTACAAAGCGATCTCTACAAGTGGGAGCGGATCACCGGCAGCGCTCTGCTTGCAGTCATCACTCCATTCTACTATTGTACCTGCTTGGGAACAGTAACGCATCCTCAAAATACACTAACTTTGCATCCTGCGGTAATCAATACATCATAACCAGGACCGATCGCACAGTGTATTTACACTGGTGAGTCTATTACCAGGCGAAGCAAAAATAGCATGTTTTAGGGGTGCAATCTCGAACATAATCAGGTACACTTGATGCAGTAATCAGATTATCGAACTTGACTTCAATTTAACAATTCCTTAACATGATAGATGTAAAGTTCTTACAGTGGAGGTAATTTCTCCGCTACCAGTTAGGAATTGAAATGGCAATCAGCAAGGAAGGAGCAAACATCATGGCAGATGCAGAACGAAATCGACTTCAAGAAGCACATGAGGACAAGCAGCCGTGGTATCGCTGGGGACCCTATCTGACAGAACGTCAATGGGGGACTGTCCGCGAGGACTATTCCGCCGATGGTAATGCATGGAATTTCTTCCCACATGATCACGCCCGTTCGCGTGCCTACCGTTGGGGCGAAGATGGATTGATGGGGATCAGTGACGATCAAGGTTTGTTATGTTTTGCCCTTGCCCTGTGGAACGAGGCCGACCCGATCTTGAAGGAACGGCTCTTCGGCCTGACGAACTCCGAGGGCAACCACGGTGAGGATGTGAAGGAATACTATTTCTTTCTCGACAGCACGCCGACCCATTCGTATATGAAAGCGTTGTATAAATATCCACAGCGTGCTTATCCCTATAACGATCTTGTGGCAACGAATCGCAATCGCAGTCGTTATGAGCCCGAATATGAGCTCATCGACACCGGCATCTTCGCCGAAGATCGCTACTTCGATGTCACCGTGGAATATGCTAAAGTTGACCCGCTGGACATGCTGGTCCGTATCAGCGCAACCAATCGTGGGCCAGAAGCGGCGCCACTCCACCTGCTGCCCACGCTGTGGTTCCGCAACACCTGGGCATGGGGCTATGACGCCCGCCGGCCTCAACTGATTGCCGTCAAGGCTAAAGCAGGGAAAGCTGGGAAAGCGCAAGATGTCCGTCTTGTGCAAGTGCAGCACTATGAACTGGGTGAAAACTGGCTGGCCTGTGAGGGGACACCCGAGTTACTCTTTACCGAAAACGAAACCAATGACGAGCGGCTATGGGGTGTTGGGAACCGTACGGCGTTCGTCAAAGATGGCATTGATGAGACCGTGGTCAACAAAGCCGAGGGCAAAGTCAATCCAGAGGGCGAGGGCACCAAGGTCGCGGCTCATTATCGCATGGTCATTGAGCCAGGCGCAACCGAGACCATCATGTTGCGCTTGTCAGCCAAACAGCAGAGCGCTCCCTTTGCTGGCGCTGCGGAGCTCTTCACCACACGTATTGGAGAAGCAGACGAGTTTTACAGCACGATCAGTACAGCCCAGACGGAGGATGAGCGCTTAGTCCAGCGACAGGCATTAGCCGGCCTGCTCTGGAGTAAGCAGTTCTTCTACTATGATGTGGATAAATGGCTCAGGGGTGACCCTGCGGGGCCACCGCCACCGCCCCAGCGCAGCCGCAATAAAGGCTGGCGGCATTTGAGCAACTTTGATGTGGTCATCATGCCCGACACGTGGGAGTACCCCTGGTACGCCGCCTGGGACCTGGCTTTCCATTGCATTGCGATGGCGCTGATCGATAGCGAATTTGCCAAGCACCAGTTGCTGTTGATGCTCCATGAGCGCTATATGCATCCTAACGGCCAGTTGCCTGCCTACGAATGGGCCTTTAGCGACGTCAACCCGCCGGTGCACGGCTGGGTGGCCTGGCGCATCTACATGCAAGAAAAGGAGCGCACGGGGAAAGGCGATACTGCCTTCCTGGAGCGCATGTTCCAGAAACTGTTGCTGAACTTTACCTGGTGGGTCAATCGCAAAGATGCGGAGGAGAATAACATCTTTGAAGGTGGCTTCCTGGGACTGGACAACATCGGCGTCTTCGACCGCAATATGACGCTGCCGGGTGGCGCGGTGCTTGAGCAGGCCGATGGCACAGCCTGGATGGGAATGTTTGCTGCGATCATGCTGGCGATGGCCCTGGAACTGGCGAGCACGGACCCGGTGTACGAAGACATGGCGGCCAAGTTAGCCGAGCACTTCATGTACATCGCCGACGCTATCTATGGAGGAGGCGAAAGCGGGATCGGGCTCTGGAATGAGGAGGACGGCTTTTTCTACGATAAGGTGAGTACGCCTGATGGCCAGCAGATCTCAATGAAAGTGCGCTCGCTGGTCGGGCTCCTGCCACTGCTGGCCATGGAGACGTTTCCAACCGAGCTGGGGGAAACCTTTCTAAATGAACGTTTCCGTTGGTTTATAGAGAATCGTCCCTATTTCGCCCGCCTGATTACGCGCTGGCAGGACACACGCGAGATAGGCAAGTTCAAAGATGTCATGTTGCTGGCAATGGTGCGTGGGGATGATCTCCGGAGTCTCCTCCAATACATGCTTGACCCGCAGGAATTCCTCAGCGACTATGGCATTCGCGGGATCAGCAAGTATCACGAGGCTCATCCCTACGAGCTGAAGACGCCGAGATATGGGACTCTTACGGTCAATTACCAGCCCGGTGAATCAACCACCGGCGACTTTGGCGGGAATTCCAACTGGCGTGGGCCGATCTGGTTCCCCCTGAATTTCCTGTTTGTCGAAGTGCTGAAGAAATACCATCGCTTCTACGAGAACGATTTGCTGGTAGAATACCCCACCGGCTCAGGCAACAAACTGACACTAGGGCAGATAGTGGAAGGACTTTCGCATCGTCTCACGAGCATCTTTTTGCGTGACGAGCAGGGCCGCCGGCCAGTATTTGGCACCAACACGACTTTCCAGAACGACCCGCACTGGCGTGATTACATCCCATTCCACGAGTACTTCCATGGTGATACCGGGCGTGGCGTCGGTGCCAGCCATCAGACCGGCTGGACGGCTGTGGTAGCGAATCTGATCCAGGAGGAAAAGTGAGGGTGACCGCCAGTAGGCCAGTAGCATAAATATACTAAACAGTTCGACGATCTCGTGGTTCTATTCGCCTGAACATGCGCAAAAATGGAATGTTCTCATGTTATGCCAACTATCCTTTGCTGAATAAGTAGGTACGGACGCCTTCGACCACCTTGAGTTGTGTTCCTTGCGTGGAAATAGCGAGATTGTGCGAACGACCATTGACGACAAATGTAATTTTGAAGGGAGAGCCAGTATACTGGCTGCTTTGCGTCCCCCAATCGCAGTCGGTCTGAGGACACTTGGAATACGGATGAACAGTGATATTCGTGCCATTGTTTGTGATAGTCATCTTCGTGATACCCAGGGTGTTCGTGTCGACGTTGGCCCAGTTACCGCTCAACGCCGCGGCAGGTGCGACGGTAGCAGTAGCATTGGCGTTGGCCGTTGCCCTGACGTTGGCATTCGCTGTTGCCGTGGCGTTAGTATTGGCATTGGCCGTGGCCGTGGCATTGGCGCTAGATTGCGAAGATTTGTTTGAGAAAGCGTTTGCAATGAGAACGATACCTCCCAGCACCACGAGCAGCGCCAGTACAGTAATCAAGACGATCATGCCTGTAGATAATTGCTGTGTTGGTGTAGGCTCAGGAGTAGGGGTGGGGGGAGCAGTCAGGTACACAGGGGCAGGTGCAACAGGTTCGGGCATGGGCTGGATCGCTTGCGCGAATGCATCGGCGAAGGCGGAGACGGTAGGATAACGGCCTCCTGGCTTTTTTGCCATCGCCCGCCCCACCACAACATCGAGATCTCGCGAAAGCGTGGGGTTGATGGTGCTGGGTGGTGTTGACCAGCTATGGAGGTGTGCATCCCTCAGTTGCTCAACACTACCCTGGAAGGGGAGGCGGCCAGTCAGCAATTGATAGACCATGATACCAAGGGCATACTGATCGCTTGCCGGTACCACCTGGCCCTCCCACTGCTCAGGCGCCATGTAGCCAGAAGTGCCGCGAATGTCGAGGCCACTGGCCCGGGCTTCCGGTAAGGGTTGCGCAAAGCCAAAGTCTGACACCAGCATATCTGGAGGTCCGTTCAATTTATTGCGGATGAAAACATTGGCGGATTTGACATCGCGGTGAATGATCCCCTGGTTATGGGCGTATTGCAGCGCATCGGCGACCTGGCGCACGATGCGTGCCGCGTCTTCCAGGGTGAGCACGTCGCTGTTCGACCGCCGCTCGAGCCACGTATTGAGCGAGCCTTCGGGGCAATAGGGGGTCACGATAAAAGGGACGACTTCCCCGTCAATCGTCTCGGTGCCATAATCGAGCAAGGGTAATATATTGGGATGATTGAGTTGCGCAATAGCTCCTGCCTCAAATTTAAAGGCTCGTGAGGCCCCTTGCGCCTCTTGCGTCAGAGGATACGCATAGGCATGGAGAAGCTTAAGGATCACCTCCTGTCGATTATTTAAATTGTCCTCGACCAGGTACACCTCGCCGGTACTACCGCTGCCGAGTGGGCTCACAATGCGGTAGCGGTTATTTTTCAGGGTTTCTAGTGCCATAGTGCTCTTTTCCCTTTCATTCATCCCCTCTCTTTGCATCTAACCTGCTTCTAAGCACTCGAACGAAAGAATCGGACAGCCAATGTCATGCAGCGAATTGAGAACGCCAATCAACGCGGATTGGTCTGCCAATCGACCTGTCAGGATCGACCTTGCATATCCCTTCGGATCGCTTAGATGCTCGATCGTCATGCCGCCACAATAATCGGACCAATTCTTATCCAGGGTGCCCAGGATACTGATCCGGTACATCGTCGTTTCAAACAAACTGATGCTTGGGCGGTATATTTCCATTGCATGTTCCTTGGGTAACTGACGCTACCACTTCAGGTGAGTCATAAAGCAACAAACTTCTACATCCTGCTGTATCAACGGAAACGGCTGCGATTGGTATACGCGCTGCCTCCATACGATGATATGTCAATCAGGAAGCCGATGATCACAAAAAGCCACCCCCAACCGGTTAAGCCTAAACCAGGGATGTAAGCAAAAACATAGAACAAGGTTGTAAACGGGAGGAAGATGATACCCAGCAGCGGCCAGATAAACGTGTTGTGAAATGCGCGGTTGACCCAATCGGTAAAAATCCAGACGAAGAGCAATGCTAGACGGGGGAAAGCGGCTGCTCCCATTGCAAAAAGACATCCACAACCTAACATGATTGATACCTCCTGATGTTGTACACCTGTTGTCACTTTAGCCTTCTCGCTTGAAGGCCTGGTCTAGCGCCGATCAGGGATCAGCAAATACTCCTGAGAATCACTATAGTCGAAAGCGCTCAAGAAAGCTATTCCCCACAGGGTATAGAAAAGGTATAGTTTTCGGCTTGTTTGTCTCAAATGATCGGATACGTCACCAGGTGGTACAGGCCAAACAGAAGCATCACCAGGGCAACCGACAAGATCACAGCTCTGACCGTATTCCACTGGAAGTTCTCGGCGATAGCGGTGAGGAACAGCACCGTGGCCAGAAAGACGGTATTGAGCACATATGCATCGCCCTGCTCTTTGGCAGCCTGTCCTTCATCGAAGGTTTTAGCTGCCTGAGCATCAAGCTTATTCGCTTTGTCATCCAGGCTGACCTTGTATTGTGGCATAAAGAGCGGTCCTGGTGGCGCATTTGGGTTATTGAACGGATCGGTCGCCAACCAGGCTTCGAATGCCGGACGGAACTCAGGCCGGAAGCGTCTCTGGAAAATGTTTGCCAGTTTGGTATTGCCCTGGGTATATGCGTTGATCCAATTGTTGACGAGGATGACGTCGTATAGCTTGTACTGCCCGGCTAGCGCCGAGTCTCGAGTTGATTCAACGCGCAGAGCGCTAGCTTGAGCGAACAGAGTGGACTGCTCACCGGCCCAGCGAGTTGCCTGATAGCCGCTCCAGGCTGTTGCCACGGCCACAACACCCAGCATGATTGCCGTGATGACCTCAAACCAGCGCTCAATGCGCTGCTGGCGGGTCAGTGGTTGTTTTTGTTGCACGGTTGACGTCTGGGTAGACTCCTGGGTTGGACCTTCTTTCAATTGCTCTTTGCTCTCGCTCATACTTCAGTACACCGCGACACGGCGCTACGCTCCTCTCAATTATGATACTTCTAAGTAGGACTATAGACGAAGACGTGCGAGAAAGCTATTCCCCACAGGGTATAGAAAGGGTATAGTTTTTGGAAAGGACAAGCGACCCTTGCCGACCAACCTTTATGGTTGCTGGCGGTTTGACATGGGCGAGGCGGCACTCGCCTCCAAAAACTATCAAGGAGTCAACGCAGCAGGAGGCCGAGCGTTTTGGAGACGGTGACGGCAGCGCGGCGATTATTCACACTGAGCTTGCGATAAACATTGTTCGTATGCACCTTGACGGTCCCAGTCGTGACCACCAGTTCGCGCGCAATCTCCTTGTTTGTGAGATCCTTCTCGAGTAAGCGCAGAATCTGTAGTTCGCGCTCAGTCAATGGTTCAAGGCCCTCTTGCCACATCAGCTCTTCCGTTGACACTGCTTGCGAAGCTATGGGGTTCATCGCTGCCAGGATGCTTTGCAGATAGGCATCCAGCTTTTTGTCGATCTCCTGGTGCGCTTTTCTGCGCTTTCGCAACTCCCCAAGCACTTTGGCCAGCGGCGGCAGATCGGCAAACGTGCGCACGAACCCACCGGGACGCGCCAGTGCAAGCGCGTGTTCCAGCACATCGAGCGCTTCGGCCAACCGACCTTGCAGATCGTACGCCAGCGCTTGCAGGGCCAACACCTGGATCGTCTTGTGTGTATCGTGCATGGATTCGACAAGTTGCAAGAGCTCGTCCAGCAGCTCTTGCCCTTGATCCACACTCGGCTCATCGCCTTTGGCAAGCAGCATCCAGGCTTTGGTGATGGGTGGGTCCTCAAACGACATCATCGGGATCGGCACTTCTTGACTCCCCGCCATCTCGACCCACTGCGGGGCTTTCTCCACCTCGTCCTGCATTAGCGCCAACTGTCCACAGAAGGCATAAGCCGTCATGAGTTCGCGCATGTTGTGCTGCCCCTGCACCAATTCGAGCAGGGCGCCAGCTGTCTCTTTCGCCTGGGTGCCCAACTCCTGGGCTTGATAGGCTAAGGCCAGGCCGCACATGGCTCTTTGCACCGCCCAAAAGTGTGCGTGGTGCTGGTTGGCGACCACGACTGAGAAGTGGTAGATCGCCGCATCCAGGTTGTTCCATTCGTAATACACAAAGCCCAGCAACCAGTGGGCCCAATAGAGGCTCAGAACCAGATCGGCTTCCTGGGCGAGCCGGAGAAGATGCCGTGACGTTTGTTCCACCTGTTGCAGTTTGCCCGCAGCCAGATACACGACCGCCTGCGCAAAGAGCAGACGAGCAGTGTCGTTAAGATGAGCCGATTGTTCTCTCAGAGCATTGTTCAGTTCAAAAAGCGCAACGTCTTCATGCCCAGTTGCCTGGTTTGAGAGTGCCAGGAGAAGGAGGGCGTAGTTCGCTATATACACCTCACCCGGTGGGAGCCATCTCAGCGCGGACCGGGCGCTCTCCAGGCTCGCCTGTGCCTGCCCGGTAAAGTACCGGAACAGGCTCCACAAGATCGCAATCATCGCACGCAGGATCCTGGACTGCGGGTCGTCCAGATCACTCGCGGCGCTCCCAACGGTTCCTAAGAGCTGCTCGGCAGCCGTCAATAAGCGCGGAAGGTCTTTGAACTGCCCGTGGGCCTGTAAAATCCACACCCTCGCGACAAGCAGGCCGGGGCTGCCCTGGATCTGTTCCTCCGGCAACAGGCGCAGCCAGCGCTCCAGCTGCACCCACTGCTCCTGCTCAAACGCCCAGATAAATTGCGCTTCCACCAGCTGCGCCGCGTATGTTGCATCTCCAGCCGCAAGCGCATGCTCGATTGCCTCCTCGATCAGCCCCTGTGCGGCATACCACGCGCATGCTCGCTGGTGCAGCGTGGCAAGCTCCTCTGTGCTGATGTGCGTCTGCAAGTGCTGCTCTAACAAACGCTTGAACAGGTGGTGAAAGCGATACCACCCCTGGCGCGCGTCGAGGGGGACAATGAACATGTTCGTGCGCTCCAACCAGTCCAGGGATGCCCGTACGTTATCGTGAAGGGCATCTCTGCCAATGATCGCTGCACACAACTCGGCGCAGAACTGCTCTAGAATCGACGTCCGTAAGAGAAAATCCTGGATGGCAGGGGCTTGCTGGGCGAGAATCTCCTCCAACAGGTAACTGCTCACATAGCGGTCAGGGTAGCTGCGAAGCCGTTCCATGAACGCCGCCTGCTCAGAGGTGCTGCGCAGCGAGAGTGCCGCCAGTCGTAACACCGCAACCCAGCCCTCCGTTCGTTCCTCAAGTGCGACCGCGGTCATGTGTGCCTGTTCGTTCCCCAGGGCGCGCGTGAGAAAGGCTTCCGTCTCCGCGAGCGTAAAGCGCAAGTCGGCGCTGCGCAGTTCGTTCAGGTGCCCCTGGGCGCGCCATTTGGCAAGCGGCAGCGGCGGATCGGATCGCGTGGCCAGCGCCAGGTGCAGTTCGGGGGGCATATGCCTGATCAGCAGATCAAGCA
>WNGE01016731.1_pt1 | contig 12283 bp, 11 predicted proteins | sample 5400651 | NCBI WGS metagenome assembly WNGE01 (sample SAMN13153370, study PRJNA577476) | soil metagenome | isolation source: 60 cm soil or saprolite under grassland replicate 2 | place: USA:California | collected 2016-06-15 | reverse complement strand
ACGTTGGTGATCACGGCCATCGCCGGACGAAGCAGCAGGAACGATCCGTCGCTCTCGTCGCCTTCGACGACGGCGAGGTCGCCGGTGCCGAGGTGGGCATTGAGCCCGGTCTCGTACAGGTTGCCGCCGATGGCGAAGGAAGGATCGAGCCCGCAGGCCTGCACGCCGACGGTGAGCATCGACGTGGTGGTCGTCTTGCCGTGCGTGCCGGTGATGGCCACGCACTGCTTGTCCTCCAGCGCCGCCGACAACGCGGCCGCCCGGCGCAGCACGGGCTTGCCGCTCTCGCGGGCGGCGACGAACTCGGGATGCTTGGGGTTGATGGCCGTCGTATAGACGAACGTGTCGGCGTCGTCGAGATGCGCGATCGAGTGTCCTATGTGGACGGTCGCGCCCACCGCCCGCAGCGCGGCCACGGTGTTGGATTCGCGCGCCTCGCAGCCGCTGACCGGCACGCCGCGGGCCACCAGGATGCGCGCCAGTCCGCTCATGCCCGCCCCGGCGATGCCCATGATGTGCACCCGGCCCAGGTCGGCCAGCGGTGGCACCGCGTCGGTTGCGGCGCTGCGCACCAGGGCCGCGCCCGGCGCCTCCCAGCCGGTCGGCCGATCGGCGTCGGCGTCGTGCGTCGGGGTGGTCGTCATCGTGCTCCTCGCGTGGTCGCCGCCGCCTCGGCGCCGTTCGACGGTCGGCCCGGCGGTCACAGCGCCGAACCGGCGCCACTCGGCGGCCACGGCCAGGACATGGCGGGCCAGGACGGTGCCGGCCTCGCGCGTACCGGCCCGCCCGGCCGCCCGCGACATTACCTGCAGGGTCTCGGCGTCGGTGATGCGCGGGACGATCTCGCGCAGGATCCACTGCGGCGACAGGTCCACGTTGTCGACGAGCAGGCCGCCGCCGGCCTCGACGACGGGCACCGCGTTGTAGCGCTGCTCGCCGCCGCGCAGGGGGAGCGGCACGTACGCGGCGGGCAGGCCCACGGCGGTCAGCTCCGCGCAGGTCATCGCGCCGGACCGGCACAGCACGAAGTCGGCCGCGGCGTAGGCGTAGCGCATCTGCTCGACGTACGAGACGACGACGTAGGGCGGCTTGCCGTCGGCTACGTCCACGGTGTTCTCGGGTCCGACGATGTGCAGTACCTGCACCCCGGCCGCGCGTATCGCGTCGGCCGCGCCCGCCATCGCGGCGTTGATCGCGCGGGCGCCCTGGGAGCCGCCGGTGACCAGCAGCGTCGGCGCGTCGGGCAGCAGGCCGAAGTCCAGCCGGGCGTCGGGGCGCAGTTCGGCGCGGTCCAGCCCGGCGATGTCCGGACGCAGCGGGATGCCGATCGGCGTGGCATGCGACAGCCGTACAGGACGCCGGGCCGGGCGTTGGCCTCGTGCAGGACGATCGGGATGTCGCGCCGGCGGGCGGCGAGGTAAGCCGGCATCGCGACGTAGCCGCCGAAGCCCACCACCACGTCGATGCCGTGGCGCTCCATCACGTCCGCGGCGGCGCGCACGGCGGCGTTCAGCTTGCCCGGAGTGGCCAGCAGCGCGCGGCCGGGCCTGCGGGGCAGCGGCACCGGCGGGATCAGCTCGAGCGGGTAGCCCCGGGCCGGGATGAGCGTGGTGTCGAGTCCACGCTCGGTGCCCAGCGCGGTGATCTCGACGGTGGGATCGAGCGCGCGCAACGCGTCGGCGAGGTTCATCGCCGGTTCGATGTGGCCCGCCGAATGCCCGCCGGCGACCAGCACCCGTGCCCCGCTGCTCATGCCCGCCTCCGTTGCGTCCCCGTCGCGGAACGGTAGGCGGTGGCGTTGCCTCTCGGCGCGATGGGCAGACCCCGGACCGGCCCGATCCGACCGCTGGGTAGGGGTTTCGGCTTGGCGCGGCGCTTCGGTGGCGCGTACGCCTTCGGCACCGGCACACGCAGCCACCGCTCGATGCGCGAGCGGGTGCCCGCGGCGGCCGCGCGCTGCGCCGCCGCGACCGCCGCCGGCTCGTGCCGGGCGAACGAGACCAGCATTCCGAACACCACGAACGTTGCGAGCAACGACGTCCCGCCGGCCGAGATGAACGGCAGCGGAATACCCGTGACGGGCAGCAACGCCGTCACGTAGCCGATGTTGATCAGCGCCTGCCCGCAGATCCACATCGTCGCCCCGCCGGCGGCGAGGCGCACGAACGGGTCGGCGTTGCGGCGGGTGATGCGCAGTCCGGTGTAGGCGAACAGTGCGAACAGGCTCAGCACCGCGACGCAGCCCAGCAGGCCGAGCTCCTCGCCGATCACCGAGAAGACGTAGTCGGTGTTGGCGTTGGGCACCCACTCGTACTTGGACGTGCCGTTGCCGAGCCCCACGCCGAACACACCGCCCGACGCGAGCGCGTACAGCCCCTCGACGGTCTGGTAGCCGGCGCCTCGATGCTCCTGGAACGGGTGCACGAACGTGAGCAACCGCTTCAGCCGGTACGGCTCCATCACGGCGAGCAGGGTCACCGCTCCGCCTACGGCGAGCAGCACGCCGGCGAAGTAGCGCAGCGGCAGTCCGAGCGTCCACAGCAGTGCGAGAAGGATGAGCAGGAAGCACATCGTCGTGCCGAGATCCGGCTCGAGCATCACCAGGCCGCAGATCAGCACGAACGCCGGCAGGAGCGGGACGAACACGTGCCGCGCGCTGGTAAGCGTCTTCAGGTGGTGCTTGCGGGCGAGCAGGTCGGCCGCCCAGAGCAGGATCGCCAGCTTGGCGAACTCCGACGGCTGCAGCTGCAGCGGCCCGAGGTCGATCCACCGCCGGGCGCCGTACACGCCGACGCCGATGCCCGGCGCCAGCACCGCGACCAGCGAGACGAGGGCGACGGACATCGCCGGATACGCCAGGGTACGGAATCGGCGCGGCGCGGCCCGCAAGGCGAACCAGAAGATCGGCAGGCCGACGACGACGAACTCGATCTCGCGGACGAGCTGCGTCCAGATCGTCGAACCCTGGTCGTCCGAGGCCGAGATGGTGGTGGACGCCGCCATCAGCACGCCGAAGCCGAGCAGGCCGCCACCGGCCAGGACGATCAGCTGCACCGACGCGTACGGCCGGTCGAGGTAGCCCCTGACGCTGCTCGCCCGCGTGCTGCTCACGGGGCGACGAGCGCGTCGATCGCCGTGGTGAATGCCGCACCGCGCGAGGCGTAGCCCGCGAACATGTCGTACGACGCGGCGGCCGGGGCGAGCAGCACCGTGTCGCCGGGACGCGCGAGCCCGGCCGCGGTGGCCACCACCTCGGACATGGCTCCATCGTCGGTCCTCGCCACCTCGATCACCGGGATCTCGGGCGCGTGTCGGGCCAACGCGGCCCGGATCTGCGCCCGATCGGCCCCCAACAGCACGACCGCCCGCAGGCGGGGCCTCGCGGCGGCCACCAGGTCGTCGACCGGCGCGCCCTTGAGTTGGCCACCCGCGATCCAGACCCGTTGTGCACCGCGGACGCGCCCACCCCGTGCGCCCGGGACAGCGCGGCCGCGGCGAGCGCGTTGGCCACGTTGTGCGGGCCGGCCGGCTGGACCTCGTCCACGCGGATCAACTCGACCGGGTCGTGGCTGAACGCGTGGTCGACCAGGACGCCGTCCGCGACGCCGAGCCGGCCGGGCTGCGGGGCGTCCAGGGTGAACCCGATCTTGCGGCCCTGAGCGCGGGACTCGGCGCCGGCCAGCAGCCGGGCGACATAGTCGTCGTCGAGGTTGCCGATCGCGACGGGTGAGTCCCACACCTTCGTCTTGGTCAGCGCATACACGCCCATCGAGCCGTGCCAGTCGATGTGGTCCGGCGCCAGGTTGAGAAGCGCGCCGGCCGCCGGGACGATCGTGGACGACCAGTGCAGCTGGTAGCTCGACATCTCCACGGCAAGCACGTCGTAAGGGTCGGGCGCGGTGACCGCGTCGACGATCGACACGCCGACGTTGCCGACGGCCAGGGCGCGCAGCCCGGCGGCCTGCAGGATCGCCTCGAGCATCCGGACGGTCGTGGTCTTGCCGTTCGTTCCGGTGACCGCGAGCCACGGCGCGGCACGCGCGTCGCGCAGCCGCCACGCGAGCTCCATCTCGCCGATCACGTCGACGCCGGCGGCCAGCGCGGCGGTCGGCAGCGGATGGTTCGGCGGCACGCCCGGCGTGACCCAGAGCAGGTCGATGCCGGGCGGCAGGGTGTCGACGTCGCCGAGGAACCTCGCGCCGGCCGCCTCCAGCGGCCCGACCGCGTCGGTGCTGCGGCGGTCGGCCAGCAGGACGTGCGCGCCCCGGGCGAGCAGCGCCCGGGCGGCGGCCGCGCCGGCGAAGGCCACCCCGCATACCAGCACGGTGCGCCCGGCGAAATCCGCAGCCACGGCTGCCCAGGCTAGTGGTCACGGTCGTGACCAGTGGTGCTGCGCCTCGTGTTCGCCTCGCGGAACGCTCCACGCCTCAACCGTGGCTGACGAACTCGGCGTAGAACAGGCCCACCCCGAACGCGACCGCGATGCCGGCGATGATCCAGAACCGGACGATGATCGTGACTTCGTCCCACCCGGACATCTCGAAGTGGTGGTGCAGCGGTGACATGCGGAACGCGCGGCGTCCGGTGCCGGTTCGCCATCGGGTGAACTTGAACCAGCCGGCCTGGATCAGCCCGGAGAGGGTGACCACGGCGAACAGGCCGCCGAGCACGACGAGCAGCAACTCCGTCCGGGACAGGATCGCCAGCGCGGCCATCAGCCCGCCCAGGGCCATCGACCCCGTGTCGCCCATGAAGATCTGCGCCGGCGCCGCGTTCCACCACAAGAAGCCGAAGCAGGCGCTCATCGCGGCGGCGCCGAGGATGGCCAGGTCGCGCGGGTCGCGCACCTCGTAGCAGCCGTGCGCCGATCCGCCCAGGCCGCACACGTGCCGGGCCTGGATGAACTCGATCAGCGTGAACGCCCCGAAGACCATGGCGGCGGCGCCGGCGGCCAGGCCGTCCAGCCCGTCGGTGAGGTTCACCGCGTTCGACGTCGCGGCCACGATGACGTAGGCCAGCACGACGAAGCCGACCGCGCCGATGCCGAGCGACTCGACGTCGCGGACGTACGAGACGTGCGTCGACGCCGGTGTCTGGCCCAGCTTGTTCCGGAACATCAGCGCCAGTACGGCGAACGCCACCGCGACGATGAGCCCACGACCGTCGAGCCGACGATCACGACGCCGCCCATGGTCGGCGTGCCGCGCTTGACCATGTGCTGCGGCGGGCCGTCGTTGCGGATCTCCTGGCCGAAGCCGTGTCGCCGGAAGTACACCACGACCAGCGGCGTGCACAGGATCGAGCACAGCAGGGCCGCGAGCGCCGCGGCGAGGGCTGTCCTCACAGGCTTATCCCGCCGAGGCGACGCGCGATCCGGACCACACGCTGCGCTCGGGCCCGTTCCCCCTGGTCACGTTCCGCTGCTTGAGCGCTCATCGACTGAGCTCCAGCGCGACCCGCTCCAGCCCGACGGCTCGCGACGCCTTCACCAGGACGACGTCCCCGGGCTGAATCTCCTTGCGCAGCAGGGCAATCGCTGCCTCCGCGTCGGGCACCCATTCGGACCCGTGCTCGATCGCGCGGGCCGAATCCCCGACGGCGACGAGCCGCGAGACCTGCAGGTCGTCGGCCAGCCGGCCCAGCGCCTCGTGCTCCTCCGCCGTGGCCTCGCCCAGCTCGGCCATCGCGCCGAGCACCGCCCACGTCTGACCCCCGCGGGCCCGGCCGATGCGAGCGAGCTCGGTCAGCGCGGCCCGCATCGAGGCCGGGTTCGCGTTGTAGGCGTCGTTGATCACCACGACGCCGTCCGGGCGCTTGGTGATCTCCATCCGCCACTTCGACCGCGGCGTCGCCTCGGACAGCGCCGTGGCCACCTCGGCCAGCGGCAGCCCGCACTCGAGGGCCACCGCTGCGGCGGCGAGGGCGTTGCCGATCTGGTGTTCGCCGCTCAGCCGCAGGGATACCCGCGCAGAGGCGTCGCCGGCCTGCAGCGCGAAGCGGGGTCGGCCCAGCTCGTCGAACCGGACGTCGGATGCCCGCACGTCGGCGTGCTCGCCGAAGGTCACGATCCGGGCGGCGGTGCGGCCGCTCATCGCGGCGACGAGCGGGTCGTCGGCGTTCAGGATCGCCACGCCGTCAGCCGGCAGCGCCTCGACCAGTTCTCCCTTGGCCTGCGCGATGGCGGCTCGCGAGCCGAACTCGCCCAGGTGCGCCGAGCCGACGTTCAGCACCACGCCGATGCGGGGCGGCGCGATGTCGGTCAGGTATCGGATGTGGCCCAGCCCCCGGGCGCTCGTCTCGAGCACGAGGTACCTGGTGTCCCCTGCGGACAGCAGGACCGTGTACGGGTGCCCGAGCTCGTTGTTGAACGACTCGGGCGGCGCCACTGTCGGACCCAGGCGTTCGAGCAGTTGCGCCAGCAGGTCCTTGGTCGACGTCTTGCCGGACGAGCCGGTGACGCCGACGACCACGACGTCGGGCAGTCGGCGGACGACGTACGCGGCCAGCGCAGCCAGTGCGGTCCGCCCGTCGCCGACGAGCACGCTGGGCGCGTCGACCGGTCGCGTGACGACGGCCGCCACGGCCCCGGCGGCGAGCGCCGCGCCGACGTAGTCGTGGCCGTCGACATGCTCGCCGGGTAGCGCGAGGAACAGCCCGCCGGAGCTGACCTGCCGCGAATCGAACTCCACCGCAGCCGTCACCGGGGTGAGCGGGTCGGCGCGGCACAGGCGCCCGTGAACGACGTCGGCGACTTCGCCGAGGGTCATGTCGATCAACCGAAGCGCTCCTGGATGGCCCGGCGCAGCACGTCACGATCGTCGAACGGGTGGACCACCCCGGCGACCTCCTGCCCGGTCTCGTGTCCTTTGCCCGCGACGAGCACCGTATCGTGCGGGCCCGCCGCCGCGACGGCCGCCTCGATCGCCGCGGCCCGGTCGCCGACCTCCCGCACCCGCCCGCGCGACCCGGCCGGCACACCGGCGAGCATCGCGGCCCGGATCGCGCCCGGATCTTCCGACCGCGGGTTGTCGTCGGTCACGATCAACAGGTCGGCGTCGCGCGCCGCCACCTCTCCCATCATCGGACGCTTGGCCCGGTCGCGGTCGCCGCCGCAGCCGAGCACGATGATCAGCCGGCCCTTGGTCAGCGGCCGCAAAGCTCGCAGGGCACCCTCGACGGCCGCCGGCTTGTGGCTGTAGTCGACGACCGCGAGAAACGGCTGCCCCTGGTCGATGCGCTCCATACGTCCCGGTACGGTGGCCGTCGCGACGGCCGGTGCCGCGACCGGTGGTGGCACGCCCGCAGCGTCCAGGATGGCCAGCGCCAGGACTGCGTTCGCGACGTTGTACGCGCCCGGCACCCGGCAGCCGGCACTGAACGCGCCGCGGGGCCCGTGCACCTCGAAGGCGGTGCTGCCGTCCGGCTCGGCGTGCACCCCGGTGGCCCGCCAGGTCGCGTCGCCGCCGGACGTGCTGACCGTCACCGCAGCCGGGCCGATCGAGGCCGCCAGTCGCCGGCCCCACTCGTCGTCCACCACGATCAGCGCCCGGCGGGCCCGACCGTCGAACAGGCGAGCCTTGGCGGCGAAGTAGTCCTCCATGTCCGCATGGAAGTCCAGGTGATCCTGGGACAGGTTGGTGAATGCCCCAACGGCGAACTCGATGCCGTCGGCGCGTCCCATCGCCAGGGCGTGGCTCGACACCTCCATCGCGACCGTGTCCGCGCCGCGCTCGCGCATGACGGCGAGCAGCGCCTGCACGTCGGGCGCCTCCGGTGTGGTGAAGCCGGTCTTGACCGCGTCCTCGCCGATCAGCGTGGCGACGGTGCCGATCAGCCCGGACGGACGCCCCGCGGCGGCCAGCCCGACCCGGGCGAGGAACGTCGTCGTCGTCTTGCCGCTCGTCCCGGTCACACCCAGCACCGACAGCGCCCGGCTGGGCCGTCCGTAGATCTCGGCGGACACCTCGCCCAGGCGGGCTCGGACATCGTCGACGACGATCGTCGGCGCGTCCCCGAGCAGTGCCGCCCCGGGCGCGTCGGTCAGCACCGCGACGGCGCCCGCGGCCAGCGCGTCCCCAGCGAACTGTGCGCCGTGGCAGATGCGCCCGGGCAGCGCCGCGAACAGGTCGCCGGGCCGTACCCGTCCGCTGCTCGACGTGATGCCGGTGACGGCGATGTCCGGGCCGACGGGCTGGGCCCCGGCCAGTCGGGCCAGTTCGCCGAGCCGGCGCGGCTCGACATGGCCCGGTCGGGGCACCGTCCCGATCGTGCTGGTCGTCGACACGTCAGCACACGGTACTGGGGCTCGCCCACCGCGTTGTCGCGTCACACGCCTGAAGCGGTACGTGCCTGGACAGTGACCCGGTCGGCGGGATGCGCGCGTGCTGCAACTCGTAGGTCGCGATCTCGTGGTAAAGCGGCGCGGCGACGTCGCCGCCCTCCAGTCCGTGTGCCGGGTTGTCGACCATGATCGCCACGACGAACTGCGGGTTGTCGGCCGGTGCGATGCCGACGAACGTGTCCCAGTTCATCCAGTCGCTGTACCGGCCGCCGTGCGCCGGATCGGGCTGCTGGGCGGTGCCAGTCTTGCCGGCGATGCGGTAGCCGTCAACGGCGGCCTTGACCCCGGTGCCGCCCGGGAGGGTCACCGACTCGAGCATCGTCCGCACCGTTCGAGCCGTCGCGGGACTCACCACGCGCACGCCGGCCGGCTGCCAGGGCACGCGCGTCGCGCCGTCCGGATCGGTCACCGACGCGACGATCCGCGGCGGCAGGCGCACGCCGTCGTTGGCGATGGTCTGGTACATGGACGCCAACTGCAGCACGGTCATCGCCTCGCCCTGCCCGATGGGCAGGTTGGCGAACGAGGAGCCCGACCACGTGCTCGGCGCCGGCAGGATGCCGCCGCTCTCGCCGGGCAGTTCGATGCCGGTCGGCGTCCCGATGCCGAACTTCTTCTCGTAGTCGTACCAGGTCTGCGGGCCGACCCGGTGCGCGATCTGCAGCGTGCCGACGTTGGACGACTCGGCCAGGATGCCGGTGGCGGTGAACGTCTCGGTCGGGTGCCACCACGCGTCGTGCACGGTGACATCGTTGACCTGGATGGTGCTCGGCACGCTGAACGTCGACGACGGATTGATCAGCCCCTTCTCGACGGCGGCCGAAAAGGTCACCACCTTGTTGGCCGATCCCGGTTCGAACACGGTCTGGACGGCCGGGTTCGACGGCTGGTTCGCCGCGAGCGTGGACGGGTCGGCCGAGTTGAAGGTGCCGTTGGAGGCGAGGGAGAGCACCTGCCCGGTGTGCGCGTCGAGCACGGCGACCTGAGCGCCCCGTGAACCAGAGGCCTTGACCGCGTTGTCCAGGTACCGCTGCACCGTGTACTGCAGGTCCTGGTCCAGGGTGAGCCGGACCGTCCCGCCGTTCACGGCGTCCGTGCGCTGGCTGGGGCCGCTCGGATTCACCTTGCCGGTGCCGTCGACGGCGTAGGTCAGGCGGCCGTCCCGGCCTCCCAGCAACGAGTTGTACTGGTACTCCACGCCGGCCCCGCCGCTGCCGTCGGAGTGCACGAATCCGATCACGTTCGCCGCTGTCGTCCGGCCCGGGTACTGCCGCTGCGTGGTGGCCTGGGTGTAGATGCCGCGCAGGTCGAGCCGCTCGATGCGGCGGGCGGTCTGCGGCGGCAGGGCCCGGGCGAGCACCGCGTACTGGCCCGGCCCGGCGAGCAGCCGCGCCACGTCGGCCGGCGAACGCCGCACGAGCGGCGCCAGCTTCAGCGCGTAGCTCGCCCGGTCGCTAGCCCCGATCTGCTGCGGGTCGGCGGTGATGTCCTGAGCGCTCGTCGTGTACGCCAGCACGGTGCCGAACCGGTCGACGATCGGCCCGCGCAGCGCGTGCAGTTCGATGGTGTCCAGCCGCTGCGCGGCGGCCGCGTCCGCGTAGTTCGAGTGGTCGACTCCTTGCAGCTGCACCAGCCGTCCGCCGATGATCACCAGCACCGTGCACACGGCGGCCAGACCCACCCGCAGCCGTTTCTCCAGCGCACCCAGCACGAGCGACCGTCGCCGCTTGCGCTGGGCCGGGCGGGGCTTTCGCGTCGGCGGGCGGCGCGGCTTGGCGCTGCGGACCGGCCTGGCGCGGGGGGCCGGCTTGGCGGCGCCGACCGGCTTGGCGCGGGCAGCCGGCTTGGCGGCGCCGACCGGCTTGGCGCTGGGGGTCGGCTTCGCCGGCCCCGGGCGGGGGCCGCTCACCCGGGCAGTCGGCGCCGTCGCGCGCTGGGGGCCGAAGCGAGGCGGGGGCGCTTGCCTGCTGCGGCGGGGCGGCGGCTGGGTGTTGCCGCCGGCCGCCTGCGGTCCAGCGGCGCGGCGGGCTGGCTGGCCGGGACGGGGAACGGCCGCGCGCCTGGTCCGGTCGGCCGGTCCGGGTGGGCGGCCGCGCCGCTCGTCGGGTGGCCGCGTCACCGGTGCCCGCCGGTGGGCGTCGGCGTCGTCGACGGCTTGGTGACCGGGGTGGTGCTCGGCTGCGTCGCGGACCTCGTTGACGGTCTCGTGGCCGCGGGCGTGGTCGGCCTGGCCGTCGGCGTGGCTGTGGCCGTGGGCACGGGGGCCGGCGTCTGCGGCTGGGAGGAGCCCATCACCTTCACGCGGCCGTCGGGCTGGATGCGCAGGAAGGCCGGATGGTCGGCGGGCACCATGCCGAGCGCCGCGGCCGCGCTGCCCAGCGCTGCGGGCGCCTGCCGCGCGGCGAGCTCCGCCTCGAGCTGCTGCACGTCGTCGGCCGAGTCGGCGTTGGCCTGCGTCAGCGACTGCCGGCGCAGCTCCGCCGCAGCGGCGGCGGTGTTCAGGGCGAGCAGGGCGCACAGCCCGCCGACGAGCAGACCGGCGATCAGGAGCACGAACGGCATCCGGCGTGGCCCGGTGCGGGTGGCGGCCTGCGGCACCTTCGCCGCAACCAGCCGGGCCGGCGACCAGGCCGTCGGCTTCGTTCGCGGCGGCGCGCTCACACCGCAGCCCGGAGAATCCGGTTGAGTGGTGCGTTCTGGATCGAGTGGCGCGCCGGGACGCACCACTCGCCCCACAACGCACCACTCGACGGGAGGAGGGGGCTGCTCACGCCGGCTCCCGGATGCGCTCGGCGGCCCGCAGCCGTACCGACGCCGCGCGCGGGTTCGCCGCCACCTCGGCGGTTGTCGGGCCGTCGCCCCGGGCCAGCAGCCGCAGTTGCGGGCCTCGCTCGGCGAGCGGCACCGGAAGCTCCGGGGGCGTGGTGTCGCTGGCCAGCGCGGCGAGGGCCTGCTTGACCAGACGGTCCTCCAGCGACTGGTAGGACAGCACGACGATCCGGCCCGAGACGCGCAGGGCCGCCAGGGCATGGGGCAGTGCCGCCCGCAGCGCGTCCAGCTCACCGTTGACCTCGATGCGCAGCGCCTGGAAGGTCCGCTTGGCGGGATGCCCGCCGGTGCGCCGCGCCGGCGCGGGGATTGCTGCGCGGACCAGCTCGGCCAGCCGCGCCGTCGAGGTCAGCGGCCGCTCGCGCGCGATCGCCGAAGCGATCCGCATCGCGAACCGCTCCTCTCCGTACTCGCGCAGGATCCGGGCCAGCTCGGCGATGGGGTAGGCGTTGACCACGTCGGCGGCGGTGCGGCCGGCGGTCTGGTCCATCCGCATATCCAGCGGTGCGTCCCGGGCGTAGGCGAAACCCCGCTCGGGCCGGTCGAGCTGCATCGACGAGACGCCCAGGTCGAACAGCACGCCGTCCACGCGGGGCAGTCCGAGTGACGCCAGGACCTCGGGCATCCGGTCGTAAACGGCGTGAACGAGGTGCATCCGCTCGCCGTAGGGGGCAAGGCGCTGCTCGCTGTGGTCCAGGGCCGACCGGTCGCGGTCGAGTCCGACCAGGGTGAGCTGCGGATGGGCGGCCAGCAGCGCCTCGGCGTGGCCGCCGAGCCCGACCGTCGCGTCCACCGCGACCGCCGGCCGGCCCGACAGCGCCGGCCCGAGCAGGGCCAGCACCCGATCGAGCATGACCGGCACGTGCTCGTCCACGAAGCGCTCCTCCCCAGGGTTCGGTGACCGTGACGTCCGATCGGGTCCCCACCCGCCGTTGCCCGGAGTTCCCGCTTGGCGCCGGGGAAGGTGCGCCAGGTGGGAACCGGCGGCGGGAGGAGGCCGGATCGGACATCACGCTCGAACGTCGGGCCGCCGGCTCAGAGCAGCCCGGGCATTACCTCCTCCTCGGCGTCGGCGAACGACTGCTCGGTGCGGTCCAGGTACTCCTGCCAGGC
>WNGE01010863.1_pt1 | contig 12284 bp, 12 predicted proteins | sample 5400651 | NCBI WGS metagenome assembly WNGE01 (sample SAMN13153370, study PRJNA577476) | soil metagenome | isolation source: 60 cm soil or saprolite under grassland replicate 2 | place: USA:California | collected 2016-06-15 | reverse complement strand
CGAGGCGAGTCCGATCGCGAGGCCGTGCGCCGGATGCGCGAGGTCGTTCGCGAGCGGAAGGTGCTCGGCATCTTTGCCGAGGGCACGCGCCAGCACGCCGGCGTCCCCGGGCCGGTGCAGCCGGGTGCGGCGATGGTGGCGATCCAGGAGAGCGTGCCCGTCGTCTGCGGGGCGGTCCACGGCACGCAGACCTGGCAGTTCGGGCATTTCTCGCCGGTGTCGGTCGCCTGGGGCGAGCCGCTGCGCTTCGACCGCGTCCCGCGCGGGGCGAAGGGCTACCGCGAGGCCTCGGTCGAGATCCAGCACGAGATCCACCGGCTCTGGAGCTGGCTCCGCGACCTGCACGCCGCCGGCGGCCCGCGACCCCGGCACGCCGTGCCGCCGCGGGCGCCGGCCGAGCTGCGCGCCGCCGTGACACTTCCGTAACCCGTGTCTGACACCAGGACGGGGCCGCAATGGACCCGACCCCGTCCGGCCCGCGAGGGTGGTACGGTCGCCGCGGATGGAGACCGCCGAGCGCCCGCCCGGGGACCGGGCCGACGAGTCGGCTCTGGTCGCCGCGCTCCGCGCCGGCGACGAGCGCGCGTTCGTGCAGCTCGTCGAGGCGTACACGCCCGGGATGCGCCGGCTCGCGCTCACGTTCGTGCGCACGCCCTCGCTCGCCGACGACGTCGTCCAGGAGGCATGGCTCGGCGTCCTCAAGGGGCTGGACGGCTTCCGGGGACGCTCGTCCCTGCGCACGTGGATCTACCGCATCGTCGCCAACATCGCCCGCACGCGCGCCGTCCGGGAAGCGCGGACGACGCCGTTCTCGTCCTTCGAGCACGAGGAGGGGCCGTCCGTCGACCCGGAGCGGTTCGACCGGAGCGGCCACTGGTCGTCGTCGCCAGAGCCCTGGCGGGCGGTGCTCGACGCCGAGACGCGCCGGCTCGTCGAGCACGCGATCGCAGGGCTGCCGGACATGCAGCGCCAGGTGATCACGCTCCGCGACGTCGAGGGCTGGAGCAGCGAGGACGTCTGTAACGTTCTCGAGCTGTCCGAGACCAACCAGCGCGTGCTCCTTCACCGTGCGCGGTCCAAGGTGCGCGCGGCGCTCGAGGCCTATCTCGGAGAGGACGCGGGATGAGCAGTGCCAATCTGACCTGCGTGGAGCTCGTCGAGCTCGTGACCGAGTATCTCGACGGCGCCCTCACGCCCGACGAGCGCGACCGCTTCGAGCGCCATCTCGCCGCCTGCTCCGGCTGCACGGCGTACGTCGAGCAGTTCCGCGAGACGATCCGTCTCGTGGGCGTGCTCCGCGAGCAGGACGTGTCGCCGGAGGCCCGCGTCGCCCTGCTCGCCGAGTTCGCCGACTGGAAGCGCGGAGGCGGCTAACCGCTCCGTCGCTCTACGCTAGAGCGCGATGAGCGAGCCGGGACCCGCACCGCCGCCCCTACTCGGCACGGTCGCGATCGTCGGCTTCCCGAACGTGGGCAAGTCGACGCTCGTCAACCGGCTGAGCGGGACGCGCGCCGCCGTCGTGCATGAGATGCCGGGAGTGACGCGCGACCGGAAGGAGCTCGTCTGCGAGTGGAACGGCAGGCGCTTTCTGCTTGTCGACACGGGCGGGGTCGACGTCGCCGACCGGACGCCGATCACCCGCTCGATCGCCGGTCAGGCGCGTGAGGCCGTCGCCGAAGCCGACCTCGTCCTCTTCGTCGTCGACGCGCAGATCGGGATCACTCCCGGCGACGAGGAGGTCGCACAGATCCTGCGCGAATCCCACAAGCCCGTGCTCGTGATCGCGAACAAGATCGACGACCCCAAGCAGGAGGCGCTCGCGCTCGAGCTTCACCGCCTGGGCCTCGGCGACCCGATCCCCATCTCGGGCCTGCACGGCCACGGCGCGGGCGACCTGCTCGACGAGATCCTCCTCCACCTCGAGGCGCACGGCGCCTCCGGCGCCGCCGAGCTGCCCGAGGACGCGATCCGGGTCGCGATCCTCGGCCGCCCGAACGTCGGCAAGTCGAGCCTCGTCAACGCCCTGCTCGGCCGTGAGCGCGTGATCGTCTCGGAGATCCCCGGCACGACGCGTGACGCGATCGACACGGTGCTCGTTCGCGGCGAGCGCACCTTCGTGCTCGTCGACACGGCCGGTCTCCGCCGCAAGCGCCGCCACCGGCAGGGGATCGAGTACTACTCGCAGCTGCGTGCCCTCGAGGCGGCGGAGCGCGCCGACGTCGCCATCGTCCTCATCGACTCGAGCGAAGGCGTGGTCGAGCAGGACCTCTCCGTCGCAGACGTCGCCCGCAAGGCCGACTGCTCGACGCTCGTCGTCCTCTCGAAATGGGACGTCACGGAGGTGCGGATCGAGGACGTCCGCGGCCGGCTGCGACGCCGCCTGCGCCAGCGGCCGCCCTTCCTCGCCGTCTCCGCGCACACCGGGCGCGGCCTCGACCGCCTGCTCGACACCGTCGTCGACCTGTTCGACCGGCACGTCGCCCGGATCCCGACGCCCGAGCTGAATCGCGCGCTGGACGAGCTGCGCGAGCGCCGCCAGCCTCCGTCTCGCAATGGCAAGCGGCTGAACATGCTCTACGGGGCCCAGATCCGCGCGCGGCCGCCGCGCATCCGCGTCTTCGTCAACGATCCCGGGCTCGTCACGCGCGACTACGGCTACTGGGTCGAGAACGAGCTGCGCGAGCGCTTCCACCTCGACGGCGTGCCCGTCTCGATCGACTTCGTGCGCCGAGCCTGACCACTTAGGCTTCCGCGGGTGCGATTTCTCGTGGTCGGGGCGGGCTCCTGGGGAACCGCGTTCGCGCGCGTGCTGCTCGACCGGGGGCACGAGGTGGTCCTCGCCTGCCACACGCGCGAGCAGGCGGCCACGATCGCCGAGACCGGCCGCAACCCGCGCTACCTGACGCAGGTCGACCTCCGCGAGACGACCGCGGTGCCGCTCGACGACGCGCCCGGGGACGTCGACGTGATCGTCGTCGCGGTGCCGAGCCGCGCCTTCGCCGCCGTCGCCGCCGGCCTGCCGGGCGAGGCGCCCGTGCTGAGCCTGACGAAGGGCCTCGACCCCGCGAGCGGCGCGCGCCTCTCGACGTGCGTACGCGGCCGCCCCGTCGCCGTCCTCTCCGGCCCGAACATGGCCGAGGAGATCGCCGTCGGACTACCCACCGCGGCCGTGATCGCGAGCGAGGACGGTTACCTCGCCGGCCAGCTCCAGCACGCCATCAACTCGACTGCCTTCCGCGCCTACGTCAACCCCGACGTGGTCGGCGTCGAGCTCTGCGCGGCCGCGAAGAACGTGATCGCCCTGGCGGCCGGCGGGGTCGACGGGCTCGATCTCGGCGACAACTCGAAGGCGGCGCTGATCACGCGGGGCCTCGCCGAGATGGCGCGCCTCGGCGAGGCGTGCGGCGCCCGCCCGGAGACCTTCGCCGGGCTCGCCGGCATGGGCGACCTGATCGTCACCTGCTGGAGCCGCCACGGTCGCAACCGTCACGCCGGCGAGCTGATCGCACAGGGCCTCAGCCCGGACCAGGCCGCCGCGCAGATCGGCCAGACGGTCGAGGGGCTGACGACGGCGCCGGTGCTGCAGGAGCTCTCGCGCCGTCTCGACGTCGAGCTTCCCATCACCGACGGGGTCTGCGCGGTACTCTCGGGGCAGAGCCTCGCCGACCTCGTGTCGCGGTTGATGGGGCGGCAGCCGACGGAGGAGTGACATGCGCTCGTTTGTCTCGGCGGTGGCTGTGGCGGTGGCCGCCGTGCTCACGGCGACAGGCTGTGCCGGCGCGGGGGCAAGTGGCTCCTCGAGCCTCGGCGGCGCGGCGTCGCTCGTGCCCGCCGACGCGGTCGCCTTCGTGGCGCTCGACACGGACCTCGCGCCCGCGCAGTTGCGCGTGGTCGACGGGCTGCTGAGCAGGTTCCCCGCACGCGATGTCCTGCTGGCGCGGCTCCGGCAGGGGCTCGAGGGCCGGGCCAGGGTGAGCTGGGCAGGCGACGTCCGGCCCGCGCTCGGGTCCGAGCTCGACCTCGTCGCGCTCGCCGGCTCGCCGGCCCAGCTCGTCGTACTCACCCGCCCACCCGACCAGACGAAGTTCGACGAGCTGCTGGCGAAGCTCGGCGGCGGCGTCGTGCTGCGGCAGTTCGGCGACTGGACGGCGGTCTCGACGAGCGTCGACGCGCTCGGTGCGCTCGAGCACGTGACGGCCCCGCTCGCCGACGCCGGGCCCTACCAGGCCGCGATGTCGAAGCTTGCCGGGGACGCGCTCGTGCGCGCCTACGCGGACGGCGCGCAGGCGCGGCGGCTACTCACGTCGCTGCCCGGGCAGGTGGTCGCCACGCCGCCCCCGGTGCGCGCGCGGTTTGGAGCCTTCGGCAGGACGATCGGCGCGTACGCCCCCGAGCGGTTCGGCTGGGGCGCGGCGGACGTCGTCGCCGTCGACGGCGGGGTACGAGTCGAGGCGTTCACTCGCGCCGCCCCGCCCAGCCTGTACGCCGTCCAGCACTCCCGCCTGGTGCAGCTGCGCACCGACGCGTACGTCCCGCTACTCATCGACGAGATCCCGGCCGGTGCGCTCCTCGTCGCCGACTACCAGGCGGTTCAGGGCGAGTTCGAGAACGCCGACCCGGCCACGCTGCCGGCCTGGCTGAAGGAGCTGTACGCCCGCTATCCGGTCCTTTCCTACGAGCTCGACAACCTCGTCGGGGGCGAGACTGCGATCTACGTCCGGGCGGGCATGCCGCTGCCGGAGATCACGTTCGTCACGCAGCCGGCCGACGTCGACCGAGCCATCTCCGTCTTGCCCGAGGTGCTCGCCGAGCTCGAGGGCACCTTCCCGCCGCTCGCCAGGCTGACCATCCGGCACGCCGTGATCGGGGGCCAGCTCGTCCTCTCGACCTCGGCGGGCGGCATCGCCGCCTTCCGCGCGCCGGGTGCGAAGCTGCGCGACGACCCGGCCTTCGAGGAGGCCACGAAGGCCGCGGGGCTGCCGGAGCGGACGACCGGCTTCGTCTACGCGGACCTGAAGGCTGCACTGCCTCTCCTGCGGACGCTCGCGCCCAAGGCCGGTCTCGGCGACCTGGCCGCGCTCACGTCGCTGACCGCGTACGGCACACGGACCGGGGCGGAGTCGAGCTACATGCTCTTCCTGCAGGTCCAGTAGGCGGCTCCGGTAGCCTGCCCGCCATGCCCGCACGCTCCTTCTCCTTCACGTCCGAGTCGGTCACCGAGGGCCATCCCGACAAGATCGCCGACCAGATCTCCGACTCCGTCCTCGACGCCGTCCTCGCCGACGACCCGGGCGGGCGCGTCGCCTGCGAGACGCTCATCACCACCGGCCTCGTCGTCGTCGGCGGCGAGATCACGACCACGACCTACGTCGACATCCCGCGGCTCGTGCGCAAGAAGGTCGCGGACATCGGCTACACGCGGGCGAAATACGGCTTCGACGCCGACACCTGCGGCGTGATCGTCGCGATCGACGAGCAGTCGCCGGACATCGCGCAGGGTGTCGAGCATTCGTTCGAGGAGCAGCACGGCGACGAGGACCCGCTCGACCGCGTCGGCGCCGGCGACCAGGGGATGATGTTCGGCTACGCCACGGACGAGACGCCGGAGCTGATGCCGCTGCCGATCATGCTGGCGCACCGGCTCGCGAAGCGGTTGGCCGAGATCCGCAAGGCGGACGTGCTCCCGTATCTGCGGCCCGACGGCAAGTCGCAGGTGACCGTTCGCTACGAGGAGGACGAGCACGGGCACCGCCGTCCCGTCGAGATCGAGCGCGTGCTCATCTCGACGCAGCACCGCGACGGGCTCGACGTCGACACGCTGCTCAAGCCGGACCTCGCCGAGCACGTCCTCCACCCGATCCTCCCGCACGACCTCTACGACGAGAGGCGGCTCGACCACGACAAGGACTTCTTCTACTGCAACCCCACCGGCAAGTTCGTGATCGGCGGCCCGATGGGCGACACCGGCCTCACCGGGCGCAAGATCATCGTCGACACCTACGGGGGCGCCGCTCCCCACGGTGGGGGCGCGTTCTCCGGCAAGGACCCGACGAAGGTTGACCGCTCGGCCGCGTACGCGGCGCGGTACGTCGCGAAGAACGTGGTCGCGGCAGGGCTCGCCGGCCGCTGCCAGATCCAGGTGGCCTACGCGATCGGCGTGGCGCGCCCGATGTCGATCGTCGTCGAGACCTTCGGCACCGAGGCCGAGGGCTTGACGCCCATGCAGATCGAGGACCTGATCCGGGAGCAGTTCGACCTGCGGCCGGCGGCGATCCTGCACGACCTCGACCTGTTGCGGCCGATCTACGCGAAGACCGCCGCGTACGGGCACTTCGGCCGCGAGGACCGCGACTTCTCGTGGGAGCGGACCGACAAGGCAGCCTCCCTGCGCGCCGCCGCGGGATTGCACGAGCCGACGCTGGCGGCGTCGGCGCCGATCCACGACGCCTAGACGGTCCCGGGCTACGCCGCCGGGCGCACGAACAGGCCTGCCGCCGCCTTCTCGGAGACGGCGCGCTCGCCGTCGTCGAGGCGGATCGTGAACTGGTCGGCCGCCGGCTCGGCGGCGCGCATCTCGATCTCCTGCCCGGGCACGAGCCCCTGGTCGTAGAACCAGTGCAGCAGCTCGCCGTCGTGCTCCGCGAGGCGGACGATCGTCGCGCGCGTGCCCGGGCCGAGGGCGGCCAGCGGTGCGAGCTCCTGGTTCTCGGCCTTCTCGACGTCGGGATCCACCGGCCAGCCGTGCGGGCAGCGCTCGGGATGGCCCAGCCGCTCGTCGATTCGCTCGATCATGTCGTCGCTGAAGCTGTCGCCGAGCTCGTCGGCGCGCTCGTGCGCCTCGGCGCCGGTGTACCCCATGAAGTCCGTGAGCAGCCGCTCGATCAGGCGGTGCCTGCGCACCACCCGCTCGGCGCGCTTGCGCCCCCGTGCGGTCATGAGCGCCTCCTTCCGGGCGCCGCGCTCGATCAGCCCTTCCGCTTCGAGCCGCTTCAGCATCTCCCCGGCCGACGCGCGCGAGACGCGAAGCATCTCGGCGACGCGCGAGGCGAGTGGGGGAGAGCCGGCGCCGCGCGGTGTGTACTCCCCGATCGGGAACGCGAGGAAGTAGATCGTCTCGAGGTAGTCGTCGATTGAGTGCGCCTGCGCCATCACGGCTATATTGCCCGTCGACCAACGTGTAAGGCGACCCTTACATCGGTATCAACGAGCCATGTCGACCGGCCACATACTCCTGCTGGGCGCGATCGCCGGCGCGACGATCTTCCTCGGGCTGCCGATCGGGCGGATCCAGGCGCTGAGCGCGGCCTCGCGTGCCGGGCTGAGCGCGCTGGCGACCGGGATCCTGCTCTTCCTGCTCTGGGACGTGCTCTCGGGCGCGGTCGACCCGATCGAGTCGGCACTGGACGCGCGGCACTGGGGTCGCTTCTCGTGGCTCGCCGCGCTCGGCCTCGCCGGCTTCGCGCTCGGCCTGATGTCGCTCGTCTACTACTCCGAGTGGATGAGGAAGCGCGCACACCGGCGGGCGACGACCCTCGTCGGCCCCGGTGCCGCGGCCATCGACGAGTTCAGGCACCGCAGCTGGATCGAGCACCTCACGGCCGGCGAGCGGCTCGCGCTGCTGATCGCGATCGGCATCGGCGTCCACAACTTCGGCGAAGGCCTCGCGATCGGCCAGGCGGCCGCGGCGAGCGAGATCAGCCTCGCCGTCACGCTGATCATCGGCTTCGGCCTGCACAACGCGACCGAGGGCTTCGGCATCTGCGGCCCGATCAGCGGCGAGGGGACGCAGCCGTCGTGGAGCTTCCTCGCGCTGCTCGGCGTGATCGGCGGCGCGCCCACGTTCTTCGGCACCCTCCTCGGCCAGGCGTGGTCGAGCGAGGCGATGTCGGTCGTGTTCTTCGCCGTCGCCGCTGGCTCGATCCTCTATGTCGTGCAGGAGCTGTTCGCGGTCAACCGTAAGTACGGGCACACGACGCTCGTCACCTGGCTCGTGCTCGCCGGTCTGATGCTCGGCTTCGCGACCGACTTCGTCGTCAGCGCGAGCGGCGTGTAGCGACGAAGACCGCGAGGTCGGGGCGGACGTGGTCGACGTCCGCCTCGAAGCCTGCCTCGTCCAGCCAGGCGAGCTGCTCCGGAACGGTGCTCGGCAGGTCCGTCACCCAGTCGATGAAGATGGCGGCGTCCTCCGGCCGCTCCGGCACCACGACGTCGCCGAGGACGAAGCGCCCACCCGGACGGAGGACGTCGGCGACCCGGCCGAACAGATCCCGCTTGGCCGGGCCGTCGAGATGGTGGACCGCGAGCACCGAGACGGCCAGATCGAACGGGCCGGCCGGGAGCGCGTCCTCGAGGTGCCCGCGCCGCAGATCGGCCTGCGGCAGCCGCTCGCGCGCCCGCGCGAGCATCGCCTCGCTCGCGTCGACACCCGTCCAGCGCGCCTGCGGATGCCGCTCGAGCACGCGGACGGCCGTCTCTCCCGTTCCCGTTCCGAGCTCCAGCACGTCGCCGGCCTCGACGCCCGTGGTCGCCACAGCGACGGCTTCCTCGAGCTCCTCGTAGCCCGGGATCTCGTCGAGCATCTGGGCGAGATACGTCTCGGGATTCCACTCCGTCTCCGTCACGGCGCCGACCATAGCCGCGGCTACGCTCGACAGGTGGCCCGGCTCGCGTCCGTCTATCCGCTCGTCACCGCCCGCGCGGTCGCGCGGCCGTTCACCTACGAGGTGCCGGAGGAGACGGGCAAGGGCGCGGTCGTCGAGGTGCGTTTCGGCAACGCGCGCCGGCGCGGAGTCGTCACGGAGCTGGACGTCGAGGCGCCCGAGGGGGTCGAGGCGGCGGCGGTCGAGCGGGTCGCAGAGACGCTGCCGCCGGCGCTCGTCGATCTCGCGCTCTGGCTCGCCGACTACTACGGCTCGACGCCTGCACGCGCGCTGGCTCTCGTCGCGCCGCACAATCCGAAGCGCCGCGGCGAGCGGCGGCAGGTCGCGACGGCGGGCGCCCTTGCCGCCGAGGCCCGGCCCGCTCGGCTCTCGGAGGCGCAGGAGCGCGCGCTGCGGCGGATCGACGAGCTGCTCGCGGCGGGCGGCGGCAACGTGCTGCTGCAAGGTGCGACCGGCAGCGGCAAGACCGAGGTCTACATCCGTGCGTGCGAGGCGGCGCTCGCGCGCGGGCGCGGCGCGATCGTGCTCGTGCCCGAGATCGCGCTGACGCCGCAGACGCCGTCTGCGTCGACGAGGAGCACGACCAGTCGTACAAGCAGGAGTCGGATCCGCGCTACGACGCGCGCACCGTGGCGGCCAAGCGGGCGGCGCTCGAGGGAGCCGTCGCCGTGTTCGGCTCCGCGACGCCGCGGCCGGAGTCGTGGCAGCGGCTGCAACGGCTCGAGCTGGGCGGCCGGATCGGCACGGCGCTGCCCTCGGTGCGGGTCGTCGACCTGCGCCGTGAGGCCGGCTACCCGCTGTCCGCGCCGCTGCTGGCCGAGCTGGGCCGGCTCGCGGAGAGCGGGGGCAAGGGGATCCTGCTCCTGAACCGGCGCGGGGTCGCGCCCGCCGTGCACTGCCGTGCCTGCGGCGTGACGCGCCGGTGCGGCAACTGCGACGTGGCTCTGACGCTGCACGGCGGCGGCACGCTCCGCTGCCACCACTGCGGGGCGGCCGAGCTGCTCGGGGAGACGTGCCCCGCCTGCGGCTCGGCGGAGCTGGCGCGCATCGGCGCCGGCACCCAGAAGCTCGAGCGGGAGCTCGCGAAGCACGTTCCCGAGCTGGAGCGGATCCGCCTCGACGCCGACGCGGTCGAGAAGCCGGAGCAACTGCGAGACGCGCTGGAGCGGTTCGCGCGCGCGGAGCGCGCGGTGCTCGTGGGCACGCAGATGGTGGCGAAGGGCCATCATTTCCTTGGTGTGGAGCTGGCGGCGGTCGTGGACGCCGACCTCGGGCTCGGCCTGCCCGACTTCCGGGCCGAGGAGCGGACGTTTCAGCTCCTGACGCAGCTGGCCGGGCGCAGCGGCCGCGAGGCGCCGGGACGCGTGCTCGTGCAGACGTTCCAGCCGGACTCCCGGGCGGTGACCTACGCGGCGCGGCACGACGTTGCCGGCTTCCTCGAGGGCGAGCTCGAGCGGCGGCGTGCGCTCGGATATCCGCCGTTCCGGCACCTCGTCCGGATCGTCGTCTCGGGCCCCGAGGACGCGGACCCGCTCCGCGCGCTCGAAGAGCTCAAGGCGGGTCTCGCCGGGCACGAGCTGCTCGGCCCGGCGCCGCTGCTGCGCCTGCGCAGCCGCCACCGGGCGCAGCTCGTGGGCAAGACCGAGCAGCCGCGCGCCCTCGCTGCGCGGGCGGCCGCGCTGCTCGCAGCCGCCGCCCCCGCGATGCGCCGCGCCGGCCTCGCCGCCGTCGTCGACGTCGATCCGCAGAGCCTCTAACGAGACCCTCTGGCGTCCGGGCGCGTCGCTAGCGTTGGCCGCCGGTGCCCGGGCGGACACAGGACGCTCTCTACGCGGAGATCGACAGCGAGCTGTCGTGGTCCGAGGACGCGCTGCCGCAGGTGGAGCGGACGAAGCACGTCCACGGCCTCCATCCCTACCTGGGCAAGTTCGTCCCGCAGCTCGTCGAGGTCTTCCTGCGCCGCTACTTCGCGCCGGGGAGCTGCGTCTACGACCCGTTCGTGGGCTCCGGGACGACCCTCGTCGAGGCGAATACGTTCGGCGCCGACGCGCTCGGCGCCGACATCTCGGCCTTCAACTGCCTCCTCAGCCGTGTGAAGACGGGGAGGTACTCGCTCGGCGAGCTCGAGCTCGGCCTGCGGGGCGCGCTCGAGGACGCCCGGCGCCGTGCCGCCGGGAGCGGCAGCGCCGCGAGCCCGTGGCTCGTCGACTGGTTCGCTCCGCGTGCGCTCGCCGAGCTGCTCGCCTATCGCGACGCGGTCGAGGCGCTGCCCGAGCCGTACGCAGACGTGGGCCGCGTGATCCTCACGCGTGCGGCCCGCTCGGCGCGCCGGACGACGCACTTCGACCTCGACTTCCCGACGCGGCCGGCGCTCGAGCCGTACCACTGCTTCAAGCACAAGCGGATGTGCCGGCCGGTGGACGAGTCGGCGAAGTTCCTCAGCCGCTACACGGGCGACACGATCCGACGGATCCGCGAGTTCGCGTCGCTGCGCACCGCGCGCGCGGTGACGGTGCTCCACGCCGACTCGCGCTTCGTCGCGCTCCCCGTCCGCCCGACCGGGGTCATCACCTCCCCGCCGTATCCGGGCCTGATCGACTACCACGAGCAGCACCGGTACGCATACGAGCTATTGACGCTCGTCGACCGGAGCGCGGAGGAGATCGGGGCGGCGTCGGCGGGGCGAGCGCGTGACGCGGTCCGGGCGTACGTCGACGCGGCGAGCGCAGTCTTCGCGAACACGCGGCGTCAGCTGGCGCCCGAGAGCTGGGTGCTGATCGTCGTGAACGACTCGCGGGAGCTCTATCCGCGCATCCTCGAGAACGCGGGACTCGTGCTCGAGGACCGCATCACCCGGCATGTCAACCGGCGAACAGGCCGCCGAGCCGGCGAGTTCTTCGAGGACGTGCTGATCTGCCGGACCCGATGATCCGGCTGGCAGTGCTCGGGCTGCTGCTGAGCGCCCTCGCCGTCGCCTGCGGCAAGGCGGCGCCGGATCCGTGGCTGACTGCGCTGCGGCAAGAACGGCTCGCGACCCTGGTCCCGCTCGGCGGGAAGGTCGTGCTCAACTTCGCGGAGGGCGAGCACGAGGACTTCTACGGGACTCCCGTCGATGCGCAGATCTTCCGTGCACTCGCCTACCGCAACGCCGCCCGCGCCGTCCGCGCCCGGAACGCCGCGATCGAGGCCGCGGTCGCGCACGGCTGGCACATGCAGCTCGTGCGGAAATATCCCGAGGGGCCGTTCTACGGCTCGAAGAGGCTGTCGCCGGGCCTCGCCACGCTCAGCATCGGCACGATCATCCGCGCGCACAAGTTCGAGGTGACCGTGCACCTCGAGGAGGGCGCGTGTGGGAGTTTGTGCAGCCCGGACTAGCCGGCGGCTGCCTGCCGGTCGGCCGGGAACCGCGCCAGGATCCAGTCGGCGTCGAGCTGCTCCCGCTCGTAGCCGCGGCCGTTGATCTTCACGAAGTCGCGCGTCCGCGGATCCATCGGCAGGCGCGCCTCGGCGGGGAAGTTCCGGTTGTGACGCTCGATCAGCTCGTTCACCCGGGCGAAGCTCCAGTGGAGGGCGACCTCGAGCCAGAGCCGCGTGAACTCCGCGGCGTCGTCGACCTCCGCCGCG
>WNGE01021425.1_pt1 | contig 12287 bp, 12 predicted proteins | sample 5400651 | NCBI WGS metagenome assembly WNGE01 (sample SAMN13153370, study PRJNA577476) | soil metagenome | isolation source: 60 cm soil or saprolite under grassland replicate 2 | place: USA:California | collected 2016-06-15 | reverse complement strand
CCCGCGTGGCCCACAACTTGGGAAATTCGCTCATTCTTTCCTTTGGCCACTTCTCCGGGTTCCAGGCCATGGTCAGGAAGAACTCGATGGGGAACTCCATCGGCTTCAGGTCGCCCACGTTCACGATCCAAATCCGAGTGGCATCATAGCGGTAAGCCAGGTTCATCTGCTCCCAGACCTTGGCGATGGGATTGGTATTCAGCCACTTATAGGAGCGCGGATCGCCGACATAATCAAAGTGGTAATAAATCCCTGCGCCCCCACCGCGCTTTCGCTCCTCGGCTGTGGGCAGACGCCGGATGTTGCCCCAGTTGTCATCGCACCACAGCAGGGTGACATCGTCGGGAACACGCATCCCCTTTTCGTAATATTCCTGCACTTCCTTGTACAGCGCCCAATCCTGCGGGACTTTGCTCAAGTCAGAGTTCACATGCTCGGCAATGATCTTGCGCTGGTCGGCAACAATTTTTTCCAGAAGGTCAGTGTTGGCGCTCGCCGACATTGGCATATCGCCGTCGCCACGCATCGCCAAAGTAATAATGCTCTCGTAATTCTTATTGCGCTCAACGCCTTCAGTCCAAAACTTCTGGAGTACGTCGGCGTTCTTTGAGTAGTCCCATGGACCCTCGCCGTGTCGCTTCCATTCCTGTTGCGCCCGCAGCATCGGCTCGTGGTGCGATGTGCCCATGACGATGCCCCACTCGTCGGCCAGCTTAGGATTGAGCGGGTCATCTTCATTGAAGGCGTTGTCCCACATGGCGGGCCAAAGATAATTGCCCTTCAGGCGAAGCAAAAGCTCGAAGACTTTTGTGTAAAACTCATGGTTGTAGTTGCCGAATTTCTCTTTTACCCAGCCGCTGAGCGCGGGAGCTTCATCATTCAGAAAAATCCCGCGATATTTCACCGCCGGTGGTCCGCTGACGAATTTTCCGGCTTTCACGCACAGGGCATCCTTATGTTGCACCGGAACGTCAGCCCACCAATACCAGGGGGAGACGCCGATCTGCTCGGAGAGATCGTAGATGCCATAAATCGTGCCGCGCTTATCACTGCCCGCGATCACCAATGCACTGGAAACCCCCGGCCAGGGCTTGGTCACGACCTGAACGAAAAATGACTCCCACTTGCCGGAGATGGCGGCCACATTGATCTTATTGGCGCGCACCAGTCCGTCGATCACGCGGCTCTTGCCCAGGGTACCGATCAAAATGACTCCAGGGCCGCTATCTTTAAGCTCATGGAGGATCGCCGGAGTCAGCCCGGTTACGCGGTGAATATCAGCTTGCAGGTCTCCGGCCGCGCGGATCACCCCGGCGTAATCGTCCGAATCCACGTAAAGCGAAGCCACTGCGCCCGGCTTGGCGATCGTGAAACTGCCAGCGTGGGATGCGTTTTCGACATAGCCAGGCTGGCCCAGAGGAAATGCCACCGGAGCCAAAGCTGACAGATAAAGGATGAAAACGACCGCGACTTTCGAAGAGAGAGACCAGCGTTGACAAACAGCGTACTGATCCATGTCCTGGGAGGAATCCTGTCTTTTCGGAGTGTGAGAAGGGGACTTGTCCCGTCTGAGGGGCAAGGCCCGTCTACGCAACGTCTTGAGTTTAACCTTGGCTCCAGCAAAATGCTATTGCACGAAACCGCTCCTGCCAAGTAGTCTTTTCGCTTGATCTAAATCGATGAAACTCTTTCTGACAACCAGCGGCTGTGTGGTCGAACAAGACCTCCACTATTATTCCATTGGCGATTCCTGGGACCAGCTCGCAGTTCGCGAGGACCTGGAGCCGTACCTGACCGCCGAACTCGGCCACGCGACCAAGCTGGCTGGAGATGGGCTCGCTATGCTTCCTCCCATCGGCACGCAGGAAGTCTGGGCGGCGGGGGTTACCTACCTGCGGAGCCGAGCGGCTCGCATGGAAGAGGCCAAATGCCGGAACTCACGCTGTTGGTTAGCCCCGGCGGAAAGATCCTCGGTTACACCGTCGGTAATGACATGAGCTCGCGCGACATTGAAGGCGAAAACCCGCTGTACCTGCCGCAGGCCAAGGTTTATCACCGCAGCTGCGCGCTCGGCCCAGGGGTACTGATTACGTCGAGCCCGTTGCCGTCATCCACCAGAATTCAGTTAGACATCCTGCGCTCCGGCCAAACTGTTTTTGCCGATTCCACCACCCTGGCCAACATGAAGCGGAATCCCGCGGAGCTGGTCGAGTATCTATATCGTGACAATGTCTTTCCCAACGGATGCTTCCTGCTCACGGGCACCGGCATCGTTCCTCCGGATTCGTTTACCCTCAACCTGGGAGATGAAATCCGGATCAGCATTGATGGCATCGGCACCTTGACTAATTTCGTCGGATAATCGAAAACATGGCTATGGGTTTGCACGGAAAAAACTTTATCGGCAGCGAATTGTCCGCGGCCGGAGCAAAGACTTTTTACGGCTTTGATCCACGCGCGGGAAAACAACTGGACACCGCTTTTCACCAGGGGACGACCGAAGAAGTCGACCGCGCGCTTTCCCTCGCCGCTGACGCGTTTCCCATCCTGCGCGAGGCCAGCGCAGAGACCATTGCAGGATTTCTGGAAGCCATCGCCAGTGAGATTGAAGCGCTGGGTGATGAATTGATCCAACAAGCGGGAATCGAAGCGGGTTTATCGCCCGCGCGTTTAACTGGAGAACGAGGCCGTACGACCGGCCAACTGCGCATGTTCGCCAACCTGGTGAAAGAAGGTTCGTTCGTCGATGCCCGTATTGATCCGGCCCTACCCGATCGCAAGCCCTTAGCGCGTCCCGACATAAGACGAATGCTGATTCCCATGGGGCCGGTCGTCGTGTTCGGAGCCAGCAATTTCCCCCTGGCATTTTCAGTCGCAGGAGGAGACACCGCATCTGCGTTGGCGGCGAAATGTCCGGTCGTCGTCAAAGGACATCCTGCGCACCCTGGCACGTCGGAGTTGGTGGCGGGCGCCATTGTGCGCGCGGGCAAAAAATCCGGCTTGCCCGAAGGAACATTTTCTCTGATTCATGGAGTCGATCCTTCGGTCAGCATCGCCATGGTCACTCATCCCAGCGCGAAGGCGGTGGCCTTCACCGGATCCGAGCGAGCAGGGCGCGCCATTTTTGACGCCGCCATGCAGCGCGCAGAGCCGATCCCCGCGTACGTAGAAATGGGCAGCGTGAATCCGCTATTTGTGCTGCCCGGCGCGCTGCGGGAGCGCGGCGACGCGATCGCGCAGGGATTGGTGAACTCCATCAATTTGGGCGTGGGCCAGTTCTGCACCTGCCCTGGCTTGGTCTTTGGAGTGGACGATCCCGTCTTTCAGTCATTCCGTAACAAATTGTCGGAAACATTTTCCCAATCCGCACCGGCTACGATGGTCCATCCCAATGTGTTGAAAGGCTACGACCAGGGGTTGAGGCGGGTCGGTGAAGTGAAATGCGTGGAGGCCAAACCGGCATCTCAACCCGCCGATGTGGGAAAAACTGAAGCCGGCCCCGTCTTGTTTGAAACCGACGCCGCCACCTGGCTCGCCAACGAATCCCTGTCGCGGGAGGTATTCGGTCCCAGCGCGATTGTGGTCAAAGGCAAATCGGAAGAGCAGTTGCTGGAAGTCGCGCAATCCATGCCTGGAACGCTTACGGCGACGATCCACGGAACCCCCGAGGATCTAAAAAACCACCGCCAGTTGGTCGCGGTGCTGGAGCAAAAGGCCGGACGCCTGGTCTTCAATGGCTTCCCCACCGGAGTGGAAGTCAGTTCCGCCATGCACCACGGCGGGCCTTACCCGGCGACAGCAGATTCCAAGTACACTTCGGTTGGGACTGCGGCCATCCTGCGCTTCCTGCGTCCGGTGTGCTACCAGAGTCTTCCGAATGAAGCGCTGCCGTTAGAGCTGCAAAGCGCCAACCCCAGAAATATTTGGCGGACGGTGGATGGCACGCTCACTCGCGATCCCGTAAAACCAAGCTCAGTGTGAAGCCTCCACGCAAAGGCAGTCAGCGACGGCCGGGAAGGGAACCGCGGCTGCCCCGCTTTTCCCGCGAAGTTGCCGTGCTCTATCAGGACGACGCCGTTCTTGCCATCAATAAACCTCCGGGACTCCTGGCTGTGCCCGTGGAAGGTTCCGATACTCCTTCGGCATTGTCCCTGCTGATCGCAGACCTGAAGCCGCAAAGACAACATGCTTACGTGGTCCACCGCATCGACCGTTTTACGTCCGGGGTGCTGCTGTTTGCCAAGACTCAAATGGACCGCGCGGCGCTCATTCGCCAGTTTCTCTCCCATACCCCGCTGCGAGAGTACCTGGCAATGGTACGCGGACATCTCGCCGTGAAAGAGGGAACGCTGGTCCACTACTTCCGCCGCGAAGGTCAGTTTCAAATATTGAGCACGGAGAGAGATCGCAAAGCTACCCGCGCCGAACTTCGCTATCGGGTCGAACGCTCTCTACGCGACGCAACCCTGGTGCGAGCGACGCTGGTGACGGGATTGCAGAATCAGATTCGCGTGCAGTTTTCGGCGCTGGGGCACCCCGTTGTCGGCGACCGGAAATATCACAAGAAGGAAGCGTCAGAATCGCGGATCGATCGCGTGGCGCTGCATGCAGCCCGCCTGCAATTCATTCATCCGCGCACCGGAAAGACCGTTTCCGTGGAGGCCCAACTTCCCTCGGACTTCCAATCTCTCATTCAATCCTTGCAGCCGCAGGCTGCGCGCGCCGGTAAGCCGTTCCGGGTAAGAAAAGTTGCTAAGGGACAGAATGAAGGACCCGGCAGATAGGTGACAGATCGTACCGGACACGGGACAAGGGAACAAATCATCAGGGCTTTGTAGATCTAAAACGTCTAGTACATCGGTGCGAGTTACGAGATTCTGTCCTTCTCCTGCCAACCCAGCTTTGTCCCTGAGTAGTTCTCTCATAGCACCGAGACGTGCCCTTGCAAAAGCATCCCGTGCAACAGACCAGTCAGCTATCACTTTCGACAACTGAATCCGCTGCATCAAATGTCGGACCCTTGCCGTAGTAGAGGACTAGGTCTGCGATTTCCACCGTCTCTGATGAAACGTTTTATTGATCTGCAGGTGCTAGCCCCTCAACAGCGATTCCAATTAACCCGTCGATTGGGATCACCAATTGGAGAGCTTTGCGCGCAGCCCAGGCCTCGTGAAATTCATGGCCGTCCCGAGAAGCTCGTACTTTGTTAATGGGGTGTAGTTTTTTGCTTAAGCCACATGGTGATCTAAATTGCATCAGCTCCAATGCCAAAAGTCCACACGCGCAAAATTCACCAAAACGGATAGCATATCGAGTCTGGCCCATCGTTTTCGGGCTCGGGGGCGCAACACCACATCCCGAATTCTTCCCAAAACAAAGGGTGAATGGGTGGTTTCTGTACCTCAGCCCCTTCTGCATTCGCGTTTCCGTGCAAACGGCATACTCGTTTCCGTGCAAACGGCATACTCAGGGTGCCGGTAGTAATTGCGATCAAGACGGCAGGCCGACGCACCAGGCCGCAACTAAGGTCGGCTGACTGTCGGACACAAAGAAAGCCCTCCGACTCAGCCGTTTAGTGAATTGAATTGTGACCAAGTGACCAGCAGCGAGGCTTCTAAGTGATTGAAAATATGGTGGCCAGGGACGGAGTTGAACCGCCGACGCCAGCCTTTTCAGTGCTACGTTATGCTGTGTTTTAAACAACTTAAGTGACTTCAGGTGGCCGCCTAAGTACTTGAGAAGTCGTGAGTGACGCGAGAATCGTGGGTGGAGATGGTGGGTTCAAACGGCTGCCTCTGCCGTGACGGCACCGCATTTACTCGTAGCTAATAGAAACTACGCGACAAATGGATCTGCATAGACGCGAAAGGCACCGGCTTGCTCCAATTCGGCATGGCTGTAGCCGCCTGAGAGAAGACCCACCGAGAGAGCTCGTCTCAGACCCGCGGGCAAGCATGTCAGGACGGCAATACTTTTGAGGGCGAAACCGAGCTTGAATCGGTAGCCTCAGCGAAACCCGCACGGACACGCGTGAAAAGCGTTTCTGGCGTGAAGCCCCGTACCAGGTCCTCGGTTAATTTCTCTTCACCAATTAGGGCGTTTGTAAAAAAGCACGGCTGTGGAATGGGTGGCCCGCAGAGGTTTGCGTTGTTGGTCGCATACTTAAGCAAGGGGCAGACGCGCAAGCAGGTACCAATCGCCGATATCGAGAAGGAGTGGAACAAAATGAAGCCCCTTCTCGACGGCAAGCTAAACCGGGCGCACCCGACCAGGGCCAAAGAGCACGAGTGGGTTGATTCGCCGACGCGTGGAATGTAGGTGCTCTTACCGGGCTGGAGAGGCATATTCAGTGCCTAGAAAAAACATTGAGGCGATGCTGAGGGACCAGTTCGGAGCTAAGCACTTGGAATCTGCGGTGCGTCACTTTCAGGGTATGGTTGAAGATTATCAGAAGCGCGAGTGGGAAGATTCAATCACGAAGGCCGGCAGGTTTGTTGAAGCGATTCTGAAGGCCCTTTGGCAACATGCGGGTGAGGTCGTACCCAAAGGCAAGGATTTCAAGGCAGGAAGCACAATCGATCAACTTGCCGGAAAAACTGCTTTGCGTGATTCGCTGCGTCTCACGATTCCCCGTACCTGCCGATTCGTGTATGAGATCGCAAGCAACCGTGGGGCCCGCCACGACGCCGACGAAGTTGAAGCCAACGAAATGGACGCTAGTGCGGTCATGGCAGCCTGCTCATGGATTCTTGGAGAAATGGTGCGCTATTCCCAGAAAGGACTCGATCTTGCGGAGGCCAAAGCCGTCGTCGACGGGGTCGTAAAGCGCAAGTATCCCTTCATGGAGGAGATTGACGGTCGCGTATACGTTGACATCGCAAATAGTGCCCGTGAAGCGGCGCTGCTCATTCTGTGGCACATGTACCCGAAGCGAATGTCGGAAGATGCCTTAGCGGATTTGGTCACGCGCCACGGCTACAAGCGCTCCAACGCGGAGATGGCAGTAAACCGGATACGCAATGTGGTAGATGACGACCACGGAAATCTAAGACTAAGAAACGTGGGAGTCCAAGAAGCTGAGGAATTGGTCGCAAGTGCCGACGATGGAAACTAGCATCCTCCTCGGAGTCATGAATCAAAAGGCTGCGCCACGGCTTTCCTAGGATCGGCGGGGTTGTTTCCGGCGGGCCGTTGTTGGTATGCGATCACCTGGTTTGATAACGTGAGCCGACAAGAGTGCTTGCGGGAAATCCTTCGGATTCAGCGTCACGATGAAATCGGCTTGGCCAGTCTCGGCACATGCACAGAAGGGATCATCTCCCGGATCGGGAGAGATGTTTGGCAGAGCGGAGGCAGGAACAAGGTCGGCCCCCTCTCGCAGCAGATTGATTATCTTCCCGATCAGTGGACGCCGGACGCCCAGCCTTCCCAAGACTCGCTTGTATTCCAGAAGAATCTCATCACTCACCAGCCAGACAAACGTATCCCCTTCGACCCAGTCCCGGAGCAGATTGGCGCTTGGATTCTCGGGAGCGATCTCCGTTGACTTGAGTCCTGCGATCCCTGCTACGAGGACGGACGTATCGACAACGCCCCTAGGCCGTTTTCTTTTTTGTGCGGGCAACGACGGTGATCTCCGGCAGCTTCTTTCGTCCCGAGCGGTACTCACGAACGGTTTTTAGAATCTCTTCCTCTGAGATGTTGCCCAGATCAGCGGCGGCCTTCTGGACGCTCCGCAAGAAATCCTTCCTCCACCCAGCTCTCTTTCGCCCCTTGGGAAGGTCCTTGTAGGCCGAGGCAAGAGGAATCTGTTCTTCTAGTTCCTGAGCCAACGAGAATTTGGCCAGGAGATCGCTCGAACTGCCGAGGGTTTCCTTGAGATAAAAAGCCACTTTCGCTTCTAACAGGAGATTCGTGTCAAACCAGCACACACTATTGCGGCGTGCAGGCCGGATGACCCCCAGTTGAACCAGGTTTTGCAGGTCTTTTGGAGGCACTCCTAGTACGGCGCTCGCCTGCTTGAGTTTGAGTGTAAGGCTTTGCATGTTGATTAACCATCTAAATATTAGATGGTTATTGGATAAAAAGCAAGCACTGTTTAAGGAGGGCGGGCCCGGATGTTATGGACTGAATCGCCCGCCTAGGTCGCCCAAAATAGCCCACGGATTGGTAGGATGACTGTGCTGCTATGCCCGGCAAAGAATTTCAAAGAGAGCTTCAATCCGCGCAAGTCGAATGTGATCGTTTACGGGAGGAAAACAGCCGCCTGCGGCAGCTTCTGACAGAGCACGGCATCCCAATTCCTGCGATCCAGAGTCAGGGGCCTACGCTGGTCCAAAGGGTAGGAAAAATAATCGATGCTGTCAGCCATGTTTCCGACTCGAAGGCTAAAATTGCTCTGTTTAGAAGCCTCTTCCGTGGCCGGGAAGACATGGCAGGAGGACGCCGCCGCATTTCTCGGTACTTGCCAGGAACTCGATGTGCCCGCCACCTTAGAGCGTTCTCGATCCGGCAATGGCGGTCATGTTTGGATCTTTTTTGATCGAGCAATCCCAGCGGTAACGGAGCGAAAGCTAGGATGCGCCATTCTTACCCGAACGATGGAGTGCCGGCACCAAGTCGGACTTGACTCCTACGATAGATTTTTCCCGAACCAGGACACTATGCCGAAAGGGGGTTTCGGCAATCTCATTGCTCTGCCGTTGCAAAAGATGCCGCGCCAGTCGGGCAACAGTGTGTTCATAGATTCCTCCTGTCGGCCATATGCAGATCAATGGCAGTTCCTCGCGATGATTGAACGTATGTCTGCTCACGCTGCTGAAGCGCTTGTTGTGCAGGCCCAACGCGCAGGTGATTTGATAGGAGTAAGAATCAGCATTTCCGAAGACGACAACGACCAAGACCCCTGGACTCTGCCGCCCTCGCGCAACCGGCTTGAGCGGCCCATCAAAGAGCCGCTCCCGGAAAGAGTTCAACTTGTTCGCGCGAATCTTCTCTATGTGGAGAAGAAGGACCTGCCTTCCGCGATGCAAAACCGGTTGCTTCGCCTCGCGGCGTTTCAAAACCCCGAATTTTATAAAGCTCAGGCGATGCGCCTTTCAACCTTTGACAAGCCACGCGTGATAGCCTGCGGAGAAGACCTCGCTAATCACATTGCCCTGCCTCGTGGCTGTTTCTCTGATCTGCTGGCCTTATTGGAAAGCGCACCGAATTAAGCCGCTGATTCAGGATGAGCGTTTCGCCGGTACCCCGATCGAAGTGGACTTCCACGGTCAGCTTCGACCGCTCCAAGAGGAAGCTGTTGCAAACATAGTTGTTCACGATGAAGGAATCTTGTGCGCTCCCACGGCCTTCGGCAAGACTGCTGTTGCCGCATGGCTTATCGCCGCACGCAAAGTGAATTCCTTAGTTTTGGTACACCGCCAGCAGCTAATGGACCAGTGGCGTGAACGCTTAGCAATGTTCCTGCAGCTTCCCGCCAAATCACTTGGGGAAATCGGTGGCGGAAAGACAAACCGGACAGGCTGCGTGGATGTCGCGGTTATTCAAAGTTTGCACAGAAAAGAAATCGTCAAAGACTATGTGGCAGAGTACGGCCAACTCATTGTGGATGAATGCCATCACATTTCCGCATTTACATTTGAGCAGGTAATGAGGCAAGTGAAGGCCAGGTATGTTGTGGGTTTGACAGCAACTCCCACACGGAAGGACGGCCACCATCCCATTATCTACATGCAGTGTGGGCCAATCCGATTCAACCTCAGCGCCCGCAAGATGACGGAGACAAATCCGTTTGAACACAGGGTAATTCCTCGCGTGACTGAGTTCCAGATGCCGCCTGAGAATTCGGATGTGACGATTCAGGACATATACGCTGGCCTGGTTGATGACCGCTCTCGCAATGAACTGATTACCGCTGATCTGCTTCGCTCCTTAGAGGCGGGGCGATCTCCCCTGCTTCTGACGGCACGAACCGAACACCTGAGGTACTTTTCAGAGAAACTTGCCTCAGTGGTGAAAAACTTGTTTGTCCTAAAGGGTGGCATGAGCAAGAAGCAACGCCAGAGCACAGCCGACGCTCTGGCCGTTGTACCCTTTGGAGACCAGCGGGTTATTCTTGCGACCGGGAGCTATATCGGCGAAGGGTTTGACGATGCCAGGCTGGATACTCTTTTTCTGGCTATGCCAATTTCTTGGAAAGGAACTCTCCAGCAATATGTCGGGCGACTGCATCGGCTTCATGACAACAAGCATGTTGTTCAAGTCTACGACTATGTGGATTCGTACGTTCCGATGCTGGCGCGGATGTACGAGCGACGGCTGAAAGGATATGCCGCGATTGGCTACACCGTGCAGCCCCGAGAAGATGCCTTTTGAGTCATTGGATTTTGTGACGTAATATTGTGACGTAGCCATTCACCCGCGATCACCTAAATCCAACAGAATCAACGCGGGTAATTTTTCCTTCCGTGCGGGCTGAATTTGAGTTAACCAACATTTTATGTGTCGTTGCGTGAAATGCGTCGAACTGCGAACACATGACCTTCGGCACCGGGGGTCTGCACGTTCCGACCAAGGCGCACGACTCAACCAACATCTAGCGTACTGAATACTCGAGAGATTTCAATCGACGTAATGTCGCGGAGTATCTGAAACATCCCGGTCACACGATGCCTTGCGTGGAGTCGTGTAGCAGAATAGGCTTGGTGGGTATCCAGCCATGGTGCATGCGATTCAGAATGAGATCGACGAGCTCATATGCATACAAATCAAGACGTTCGGTCGCGTAGGTTCGCTATCAGAGCCCGAACTGCAAGAGTGTCTTGAACGATTCAGTCGCATCAAGCAACTCTGTCGTGACCTTGACCGGATCGAACACCGCAGGCAGGCTCCTTGGATTGAGTTCAACTGAATTAGTTCCGAAGAATTGCTGGGAGCGACGCGACTCGAATTGCCACAATGATCGCGCGAATGACACGGGATCATGTAGATTGCCCGCCATTGCCCAGAAGAAGGTGTCCCCACGTTCCGAATGCTCGGATAACTATTCGGGGGTCTTCGTTTAGACTCCCGCCATGAACATAGCATTCGAGATCGTCGCAGCCAAACGTAGCCGCTTCAGTTCTCGATACTCTTCCGAGTCGTACCAGCGGTGCGCGTCGTCGATAGTGGGAAACTGGATCATCACGGGGAAGACGGGCTGGTAGGAGCCCTCGACAACCTCGCAGGGCCCGCCGATCACAACATAACGGCCACCAAACTTCTCCACCACCGGCGTGACTCGAGTTTTATATTCTTCCATGGTTGCGGCATCTTTGACTTCGCGAACGTCGACCAAGTAGTAGGCTGCCATGAGCGCATTATAACCACAGGAAACCTGTGGTCATTGCGGTAGGCAATGGCGTTCTTGGCGGTTGCATCCCACCACAGGTCCCGCTGACGGCGCCACCATCTCATCCAGCGGTTTACGTGCCCTTCGGTGTTGCGACTCTCTTGAGCGGAGGGGCGTTGGTTGCTTCAGACCGTGGCGCGTGAGCGAATGCCAGCCGGACGAGATGTCGAATGTTTTTCTCGATGCGCTTCCACTCGCGGTCGCTATCTAACTCAAGACCGTTGTACACCGCGGCCGTCTTCGATCGGAGGATCAAATAAGTCTGACCCGCCGAAAGTAGGCTGCCCAGCGCCTGGAGATCCACTCCTCGCGCGTTTCGGATCATGCGGATTAGTTTCATCCCCTGTTCTTCCCGGTAGTGTGCCAGAGCGTCGGTGAGTTCATTTCTTTCCAGCAGCTCCCACCTCATGATTTCCTGGGTGATCGGGCGACGACGGAGGGCCCGACCGAATTCGATCAGCAGCTTGGCCGCCAAATCCGCATTACTGGGGGGCAGTTGACCACGGAACCCGGCAAGGAGTTCCTCCGCGGTGGGCCAGAAATCTCCTTCTTCCGCATAGGCCCGCAGCAACTCCTGGATGCCCCCGAAATAGCGATAGATGAGGACCTTGTCCACTCCCGCTTCGCGTGCGATTGCGTTTACCCCGAGGTTGCGGAATCCCGACCGCGAAAGCAGCCTGCCTACTGCGGCGATGATCTTCTTGCGAGTCTGCTGACTGTTTCTCGGCATAAGGGTTCCGGGGAAGTTCCTGGGCTCAGCATTAAAAGACGATGCCGAATTTTACCGAAAGCTCGGGCGTAAACCGTGGCTGTTCGCAGTTCTTGCCGGAGACATTGATCCTGCGGTCTCCACCCACCACAGCGTGCACGGCGCTCCAGGGATTGACATAAAAGT
>WNGE01010696.1_pt1 | contig 12291 bp, 18 predicted proteins | sample 5400651 | NCBI WGS metagenome assembly WNGE01 (sample SAMN13153370, study PRJNA577476) | soil metagenome | isolation source: 60 cm soil or saprolite under grassland replicate 2 | place: USA:California | collected 2016-06-15 | reverse complement strand
TCAAGGCCGGTGCGCTAACCCTGTATTCCAGCGAGGACCCGACGTGCACGGGCCGCACCTATACGGCCGGGCAGGCGTTCGTCGATAGGGGCCAGGGCCACGTCCACATCGGTCGCAATGAGGGCAGCGAAAACCTCGAGATATGGTCCGCCTATTTCGACGTCCCACCCGGCGCGCCGTTCCGGATAGACGCCCCCAGCCCTGGGAACTGCGCCTTCTAGTCCCGACCCACCGGCTCGGACAGGTTCGCGTTCACGTCGAAGGGCAGCCCAACACGTCCGAGACGCGACAGGTGAGTCCGGTCTCGGACTTGTTCGGTAAGCGGGGTCGCAGAACCGCGGCTGCGAGATCAACAGCTCGGTCGGCGCGGAGAATGACACGCGGGCGTCGCTCTCTTGGGACGGCACGACGATGGTCTTTGGCTCGACCTATCGGCAGCTTCGGGCAGCCGTAGCACTACTCGGATTTCATCCCGCGAAGAAGGAGAGTCGCAGTCGAGGAGATTTCAATGGGGCAGATAGAGTGCGGGTTCGATAAGCACTAAGCCCAAGAAGCGCACAACGCATTTTTCGCGTGCCTGTAAACATAAGAAAAGGCGACACTTGCGAGTGTCGCCTCTATTGCTGAGCCAAGCGGGCGGCTAAGTTCTTTAGAATCAAACAGTTTACACGGGATTCTTGGACCATCAGATATGCTGGAATCGCCGAGAATGTGGGCATTTTATCGGATCATGCCCGCTTGCACCAGCGGTAGGGCAAACGCTTAAGGCCCGTGACGGTACTGTCAACTTAACTTCACAAAGGGCAGCACTGTCGAGCGAGATAGCGTCAACTCATTCGTCATTCGGTTGATCAATTCATGTTGGCTCGACGCGAATCACCTCTTCCCAGACATTAAATCTCGACACCATCAGTTCTCGATAACCATTAGTTCTGTACAGATGTCTCCCCACCACGATCTCGAGCAGGCACTGCGCAGCGGTGATAACTAGAGGAGGGAATAGATGAAAGTCACGCTCCTGATCGTTCCTCTGTTTGGTCTCGGCGCGCGGGCGTCTCCTGAAATCTAGTGAAAGGCATTCGATAAACGAACAGGACCATTGAATTTTGACGCGCTAGCCGCCAAGGGCGAATGCGTTGAGTTGGGTTCGGGATGGGGAATTTCGCAGCCGCATTGCAACAGCAATTTGCCGGCAAGCTGCCGATGTTCATCGTTAACCCGTTTGCCTATGCCTTGCCCGCTCGCGTCCAAGTTTGACGATACCTAATCGTCACGAGGACGCAGGATCTTCGGACCGCCTTCTTGCTAAAAAGAAAACCGGCAAGGCCAAGACTTGTAAGACGGCAGAAAGATGACGACACCCAAAATAGACCTTTCGTACAAGAGACCCATTGCTGCGCTGCCGAGAAACCAAGCGATCCCATAGCCTGTGTAGAAAAGTCCGAAGCCTGTTCGAAGACCTTTACGGCAACAAGATCTACCTGAACGAGGAACCGCGGAAGCAGCAGCGTCAGCTTGATATCGATTGAGCAGGTGCTTCGCCTGCCCAATTGTACGCGCGTCACGGGTTTTCCGATGGTCACAATCTATTGCAGTTGGCAATCACGGTCAGGAGAACTCGACCTCAGTTGAAAACGCAAAGCTCGCCACGTTCGAGCTTGCATGATTATTTTTCTTCCACTCTGTCACATTTACCGGGTTTCCCTCGTCACTACTATGACGGGCTGCTACGAAAGAATGTTACGGCAGGAAATAGGCGTCACAAGGAGAAGGAAAATACCATGAAATGGAAGTCAATAAGCTATTGGGTGATCACGGTAATCGTTGCGTTCTGCATCGGTTCGGGCGGCGCGGCCGAGCTGGCGCGATTGCCGGGAAATGTCGAGGGACTCGTTCGTCTTGGATATCCGGCATATTTCGTGACGATTATCGGATTCTGGAAGGTACTTGGAGCCATTGCCATATTGGCGCCGGGTTTCCCGAGGCTCAAAGAATGGGCGTATGCCGGCATTTTCTTTAACATGACTGGTGCGGCTGCTACGGGGGTGTTTGTTGGCGCTGCGCCGGGGCACGTGATCGTTGACCTTGTCTTAACCGCGCTCACGGTCGCTTCGTGGGCGCTGCGTCCGCCAAGTCGTCGCCTTGAAGGCGGATTTTATAAATTTGCTGAGGAAGTATTTTGAGCGAACCTAAGACACCAGCGAGGTTGCCAACCTTGGCAGCTGGCTCACGACAGTCGTCGCGCGAGTGTGTTTGGACATTCTTCGTTCGCGGCGGCGCGAGGAAGCTCTCGATGCGGAAGTCATCGAGCCGATTGCCGACTCTAAAAGTGATCCTGAACAGGAAGCATTGCTGGCCGACTCAGTTGGTGTCGCTTTACTGGTGGTGCTCGACACGCTTTCACCAGCCGAACGTGTCGCGTTTGTGCTACACGACGTGTTCGATCTACCGTTCGACGAAATTGCCCCGATCGTGGATCGCACACCAGATGCGGCGAGGCAGCTTGCCAGTCGCGCCCGCAGACGAGTGCGCTGCGGCGAGAGAACATCCAATTCTGATCTCCAGAGCCAGCGAGTTGTCGTTGATGCTTTCCTGGCCGCGTTGCGCGCGGGTGATTTCGAGGGATTGCTCGCAGTGCTCGATCCCGATGTGGTGGTGCGAATGGATGCCGCGCCTGGCGCTCCTCGGGAGTTTCGGGGTGCAGCAAATTGGGCACGTGGAGCGACGGCCGCTTTCTCGCGCTTTGCGCGATTCGTGCAGCCTGCGGTCGTCAATGGAACCGTGGGATTGGTGTTCGCGCCCGGCGGTAAGCTATCGCGGGCGCTTAGCTTCACCGTCGCAAACGGAAAGATTACACAGGTTGAGATCATTACCGACCGCGATCGTCTCCAGCAGCTCGAGTTGTCGGTGCTCGACGACTGACATGATTCGTTTCAGAAAGGTATGACGAGTGGAACTGATTCAATGAGGTCGAGGACACCAACGAAAAGGAACACAATGAGAAGACGACGCGGCCCAAACCGCGAAGGTGACAAAGGAGAAACGAAATGAAAATCAAATTGACGAGCGTATACGTGGACGACCAGGACAAGGCCCTCCGCTTCTATACGGAGGTACTGGGCTTTGCCAAGAAGGCCGATTTCAGTCAGGGCCCATTTCGCTGGCTGACCGTGGTCTCGCCCGAGGAGCCGGATGGCACTGAGTTGCAACTGGCGCTGAACAACAGTCCCGCAGCCAAGTCGTATCAGCAGGCGATGTTTCAACAGCACCAGCCCGCGGCCATGTTCTTCACTGAGGACGTCAAGGGCGACTACGAGCGGATCAAGGCTCGCGGCGCAGAGTTCACGATGCCGCCCACCGACGTGCCCGGCGCGACCATTGCGGTGCTCAACGACACCTGCGGCAACCTCATTCAGATCAACCAGCTGGCACGTATTAAGGGCGGGGGTTGAGCAGGATGGCAGCCCGGTTCGGCGTTGAAACGCCCAACTGGCCGCCTAAGGCGGCTCAAAAGTTGTGAATCGAAAGATCATTTCAGGCAGTCAATAATTGGAGAGTATGAACCAACATGAAAAGCAATAAGAAGAACTTGCCTCCAGAACAACGTGAAGAGCTACTCGGAACATTGAAAGCCCGTTTTGCGAAAAACATGACCCGCCATAAAGGTCTTGAATGGGATAACGTGCAGGCAAAGCTGGCGGCCAATGCTGGAAAACTGTGGTCGGTCAATGAAATGGAAATAACCGGCGGAGAACCGGATGTTGTTGGTTATGATAAAAAGACGGGCGAATTCATTTTTTATGATTGTTCAGCGGAAACTCCTAAAGGGCGCAGAAGTGTTTGTTACGACCGTGAAGCGCTGGAGTCAAGGAAAGAACATAAACCAAAAAATAGCGCTATTGGTATGGCCGCCGCCATGGGCATTGAGCTTCTGACGGAAGAACAATATCGGGAGCTGCAGAAACTTGGAGATTTCGATCCGAAAACTTCAAGCTGGGTGAAAACACCTTCCGATATCAGAAAGCTCGGTGGCGCCCTCTTTTGTGATCGCCGCTACGACCATGTCTTCGTGTATCACAACGGTGCGGAATCTTACTATGGTGCCAGGGGGTTTCGCGGTTCGCTAAGGATCTAAATCTTGCACGCCTTCTTCGTTTTTTTGTCGACTCGACGGCCAGCCCCATCTTCTTCGTCACGTGCCCGCTGATAAAACCGCGGATGCTATAGTCTTGCCAGTCGGTCGCTTGAGCGATTTCGTTTCGCCCTCTTTCGGCGGAGCAATTCGAGCGCGATCGTTTTCTTAGTACCCTTCTTACCGGGAGTGGGCTGGGTTCCGGTACTGTGCCCTGGCTTCTTTCGTGATTGAGTGGACTTGGTGTTCGCGTGTCGCGGGGTCGCTTACTTCGCTTTCTTTTCCGTCATAGGATCCTCCTCTTGAAATTCGATCCTGACCATTCATCACTCGGGGCCAGGCAGGAAAGTGAGGGAAAGATCCAGAAGCAATGGCGGCCGGGTTCGCTAATCTTGAGTTGTCCGGTTTGCGATAATACGTCGATCGCGACTCGACTGTTGACGTGATTTTCGATCTGACCTTGACGTCGTGCGGCATGCGGTGATCGTAGTCAATTCAAACCTCGTCGACGCGATTCCGCACGCGGCATTCTGCTATAATCTCTCGTGCGCAAAGCCTTGCGCAATGAATGAGCATCAGCACGACACTCATAGAACGCGCAGAGATTCGATTCCAAGAAGCGGCAGACGCGCTGCGACGCTATGTCGGATGTTTTTGGGTTGTCACGGCGGAGTGTGACGCGACAATCCGCGTTGTGCCGGACGGCACAACCGCCATTTCCATCCAGCGGCAGAACAGCGGGTTTTCCGAATGGTTCTTGCGCGGTCCGCTGCTTCGGCCGGATGAACGACGATTCACGGCACCGACGACGTTGGTCGGTGTGCGACTTCGTCCGGGCGTTGCGTTCATGCTGAGCGGGATTCCCGCGAATTCGACGGTGGATCGCCGGATCGGTCTGAGCCAGTGCGCGGCGTTCCGCGAGCTCGTGTCGATTGACCCTTCAGAACACACATCCGCGCAGTGCATCGACGCGCTCCAGCGCTTTCTCATCAATCGGCTCGAGAACTCGAACGTTCATGACATAGTCGCCACAGCACTCGCTGAGATTGACCGAGAGCATGGCTGTCTGCCGGTGGCAGATGTCGCCGCCCGCTGCGGCGTCAGCCCACGTCACCTCAACCGTCTGATGCGCCTCTGGTTGGGTTATGGACCGAAACGCTATGCAGGCATCGTCAGATTCCAAGCGACGCTGATGCAGATGGAGCATGCGCCCGAGCAGTCGGTCGCACTCCTGGCATCCGAGAGCGGATATTTCGATCAAGCTCACTTGACCGGCGACGTGGCGCGATTCGCGGGTGCGACGCCCGGCCACTTGATCTCTCGTGGCATGTCCGATTTTTCCAAGACGCGCTGCGACGACCTCCTCTAGACTTCCGGACCGACGATCGGCGCGTGATCGCTGCGCTCAGATGGTTCGGTTGCCACCGATCGTTCGAGAGGGGGCGGAATGACGAAGAACATAGTCGGCGTCGTTGCGGGGCTGGGGGTGTGGGTGGTCGTCGCGACGGTCGCCGGCTTCATCATGCGCGTGTCGTGGCCGGCGTACGCCAGCGTCGCGAGCGCGATGACGTTCACCTTGCCGATGATGATCGCGCGCCTTTCAATTGGTGCGATCGCCACCATCGCGATGGGAATCGTTACGGCTGCTATAGCGAAATCGGTCATCGCTAGGTTGATGCCAGGCGTGCTCATGCTGGTCATCTTCATTCCGGAGCATGTCATGCTCTGGGAGAAGTTCCCTGTCTGGTATCACCTGGCCTTCCTTCTGTCCCTTGTACCGCTGACGTACTTGGGCGGGCGCTTCGCCGGATGGGATAGACCGAATTCGTCTGTCGGCGCGTAGGCCATACCGTTCCAACGCTCCGGCGAGCAACGCGCATGTGCCGAAGAACGGTGTTAGAAACTCTCACGGGAAATTAGTATGCCGACTCTCGATACACAATGCATACGGGTCATCGAAAAGCTGCCGGGTTGGCGCGCTCGAACCTTCCACTCCCCGAGCTTGACGTTCGGGCACTGGGATTTCAGCGCCGGTTCGTCGATCCATGAACACGTCCATCCTCAAGAAGAAGTCTGGGAGCTCCTAAAGGGCGCCCTGGAACTGACGATCGATGGGACAATAAACGTCGTTCGTCCGGGGATTGTCGCCATTGTGCCGCCGAACGTTCCGCACTCAGCGAGGGCTCTCACGGATGGCCGCGCCATTGTGGTCGATTATCCGCTACGAGCCGACTTTTGACAGTGATCGACGTCGACCGAAGTCAGAACTCCACTGGGGAAAACTTCCTTTTATTGGAGAGGGCCATCTGGAACGAGACCCATCGATCGACAACTTCTTCGGCAAGGTGATCCTTTTTCGATTTTGGCATCCATCTGTTCTTTTTGTTTCGTCAACGAAACGCGGGCAAGATATACGGACCGATCGGGTAGACAGGGAGTGTGAGAATACTTATTGCGCACTTGTCCGTTAAACCGCTAGCGTTCATCGGAAATCCGAGGCTAGCAATGTCGGACTACACGCCGTAAAGTCTGTTGCCGAGGATTTTCGATAACGAGCCGAAACGGGCGCAGTGCGGGACCAAAGGAAGTCCTGAAGTGGGATGGCATCAAGCGAATGGTTCCCGCGTGGAATCAAGACCAGAATATGAGGGATGCGATAAAGAACTCGACTGTCTGGTTTTATCAAGAGATGGCGAGGCGTATCGGTCAAGCTCGTATGCAGCACTACGTCGATGCGGCCCATTACGGCAACCGAAACATCGGCGGCGGTATAGACCACTTTTGGCTCGACGGTAAGTTGAGGATCACAGCGAAAGAGCAAATCGATCTGCTGGTTAAACTGCACCGCAATCAACTCCCTTTTTCGGCGAGAGCGATAAAGGTTGTGAAGACATTCTCATCAATGGAAAACAGACAACTACGATCTCCGCGCGAAGACCGGATGGGCTGGCTTGGGTGATAAATCTGCACCGCAAATTGGTTGGTGGGTTGGCTATGTTGAGCGAGGAGACAAAGCAAATTTTTTCGCCATGAATATCGATATTAGAAGGGATGAGGATGCTGCCGCACGAATGACGATTACAAGAAACATTCTGCGCGAAATGAACATAATCTAACGGTGAGTTAGACCTCAGGAGGGACCCCATGAGACGCACGTGGACGATCATTGGCGTTGGCAATGTGCCTGCCAGCTTCAAGTGGTACCAGTCGCTACTTGGCCTGTCGGAAACGGCTCCCGCCCATGACTACTTCGGTCAAATCCTCGACTCGGATGGAACGGTCTTGCTCTGCCTTCACGAGTGGGGTGCCCATGACCATCCCACCTTGGCGAGCCCCGATCACGCACAGCCTGGCAACGGCCTCCTCTTGTTTTTCCGTGTCGATAATTTCGACATGGCGCTGACAAGGGCACGCGCTCTCGTCGCTCGGCTCGAGGAGGAGCCTCAGATGAGCCCGAACACGGGGACGATGGAATTCGCACTCCGAGATCCGGACGGGTATTACGTCATGATCAGTGCGCTCTCTGCGGCCTAAAACTCGTTGGGCCGAAGCGGCGGGGCGGAGGTACGAAAGGTCCGATGAAGGTTCACAGCGAACATTATAAGGGCAAGTGGAAGCCTTTGATCATTACGTCTTAAAATCTGGGCCCTTACGGTAGTGCGAACTCAGTCATCGGGTCAACGGAGTAACGCACAAAGTCCTGACCCAACTAGCCTGCAGATTCCTTTCGAGAGAATTGACCAACGTTGAAGATACAGGGCAGGAGAGCGATGAAACCACGATTGTGTATCTTTTTGTCCTTTTGGGTTTACTTGCATTGCCAATTTGAATGCGCGACACCCCGAGCGAGCGGTCACAATATCGATCGAGGCTGCGGTGCGCGCGTTTAAGCAATATGACCTCTCGCAGAGTCATGCGATCTATCGTGCCGTGATTGCACGTCCGAAGGCATCGCGCACTGACCGCTGAAAAGCGCATATGGCCTTGGCGCGCGATGCGTGGAAATTCGATGCAAATTTGGCAGCCGCCGAAAGACACATCGGCTTGGCGGTCCGGCAAATTGGCGAATTCATCCAGCGTTAGCACCAAGTAAGGGAAGATACCGTTCTTCGATGATCTTAAGTGATGAGTTTGATGGCCAATAATGGTAAAACCCATAGCCAACACGGAGATTTGATACTTCCAGTTAATCGCTTTTTGCCGAAGCATTTCGTCATCGAAACTATTAAATAAGGAGACGGTCGACGCCCGGACAACTTTTATCTCCTCGATCATCTCATCGACAGTTCGGCCAGCGGCACTCGCATTCTTAACGTGCAGCTCTTGATCAAAACCTTGGAGAACACTTTTGTCTTTGCGCGCCAACATTAAAGCCTGATAGGACATGATTCTGCTTGAGTCGGCAAGGTGCTGAAGAATGTCCTTTACGGTCCATTTGCCCGGCTCGTAGCGCTCTTGCTTGGCCAGATCCACCGTGGCGAACGATCCGTGATCGCCAAAGCCGGCGTCATTGATCAGGCAATCGACCTCTGCGCCAAGCGCTTGAACCCGATCGTATAACTTCTCCGCAGCTCCCGGCTCGCTGAGATCCTCAGCGATCGTGTGCACGGTAACTCTCTGGCTAAACTCGCTCGCAGCCGTCTCGAGCGTGGTTGCATTGCGGGCGACCAGAATTAGATCGCGCCCATCAGCCGCGGCTTGGCGCGCCAATTCCAGACCTATGCCGCTGTTGGCGCCCGTAATCAGCGTGAAAGTTGATGATCGTTCTGCAGACATCACCTAAGTCCTTCTCACATTCACGAACTCCAACGGGTCTCGGTTCTCGCTCAAGCGAATGGATTCTCGTCCGCGCTCGGACCATAAATCGACGGGATGGGTACGTCGAGCTCTTTGAGATAAACGGTCAACTGTCCGCGGTGATGGTACCAGTGATTAAGCATGACGGACCTGAGCATTGCGATGCGCGGAACTGCAAGTAGCTCACGTTCGCCCCGCATCAGTCGCCACGTAGCCACAACCGCATCATCGCCCATTCCGCCCAGCACCTTCTTCGCCTTCGCTATGCTTTCGTCGAGCGCCGAGATTAGTTCCGAGGTGTCTTTCGGCACCGGGTCAGTAAAATTGCCGATTTGCGCCGGAGAAGGTGAGGCAATCAGCTGCGCCAAAGCACCGGGAATGACCGCCACGTGCATCGCGAGCTCACCCAGCGTCCTCGCTTTGGCGTGCGGCCTCCACCCGAGCTGATCATCAGGGATACGCTCAAGCACGCGGCGAGTCGTCCGTGCTTCCTGCTCAAGTTCCTGCAACATTCCATCAATTATTGCCATAGTTCCTCCACTTCAGTTGTCTTTGTGACCGCAGCTTCTTCATCTTCCTCCTCGATCTGGAAGAATTCCACCAGCACCGGAGCGAGCGCCTTCCTCAATGCCCTGCACGTGTGGCACGAATCAATCCCACGCCAAGAGTCAGCACTGCGGTCGCCAGAAAGGCTGCGCCAACATAGGCGAGATTGATTAAGGCGTTCGGCTCTTTCGCCGCGGGCGAAGCGACCGAGAAAAAGAATGCGGCAGGAATCAGTATCGCCGCTATCGGCGCGCCGATTCTGGCAATCCACTTCCAAAAAGGCGGCAGCATCGCCTCATCAACATAGCGAAGCATTACGAGCGAAAGAACGAGGTAGACGCCGGCATGAGCGTGTCCCGCCCGGAATAGATCGTGACGCAGTGGATTGTCGACATACCCTGGCGCGCCCCGGGTTAGAAAGAACAGAAGAGACAAGCCGCCGTACATGACGGTCGGGATAACGACGAGCAGCACTCCGGCGAGCATTCGAGATTCACGTGACATAATTTCCTCCGTCAAAGCTTTTGAAGGCCAAGCCTCGATTTGTTTTCATGATCATCGATGGCGAACCAAAGCTCTGCCTTTGCCAAGAACACTCAGGTGGCTCTCTCAATTCGACCGTAGTAGCAACCAGACTCGCCATCGCGCAAGTGGATATACACGACCCCGGGGTCGTCGGGATGAAGTAGGCTGCGCCCTGCAATCCGGGGTCCTGTCCGACCCCTACGCGGTCGGCTACATAGAATGCGTAGAGAAGGTCCGACGTGCCGATGACGTTGAAGGCCCAGACCAAAATAATTCCTCCGCGCGTCTTGAGGGTTGCTAGCGAAAGTAGAGCGAGAGTCGCAGTCAAAAGATCACCATAAGCTGCGGGACGTGCGAACGCGGCCGACAAATTTGGCGACACGACGCCGGGTATCAAGAACGCCAGTCCCACAAACCGGAAGGCATGGAGGAGGAGCAGCGGTCGCAAAGCTTCTGCGCGCGGTCGGTGGCGAAGGGTCGGCCAAATGTATTGCCGAGCGACGATGCCCCAGACAAGAAAGCTAAACAGCACATTAATTCCAAATATGGCTCGGGCAGGCATTAGTTTCTCTTTTCCTCTGTCTGCTTAATCAGGTCTGCCGGAGGAATCAGCTTGGCAATGACAGCACCGGCCAGTGACCAGCCGACGACCACGTCCACTCCTTGGGCAAGAAAGAAAGCGTTCGGAAATCCGTACCAGTTCCAATAGACGGTGCTGATGGTGAATAATCCGAAGGCTCCCAACAGTCCGGCGAGGCCGACGCGCCGGTGAGGTCAAAAAAGAAGCCGGCGTAGGCCCATTCCTTGAGCCGGGGAAAACGCGGTATCGCGATCGCAATCGCTCCAGCTAATTTCCAGAAACCGAGAATGTTAGCGAAATACACCGGGTAGCCGAGATGACTGAGTGTCGCGAGGACTTGCGTGCTATGACTCAGGTGTAAAAAACCCGCGATGACAAAGCTGACAGGCCCAAGCACGGTGGTCAGCCAGTAAGCCACACCTTTGATTCTCTTTTCTTTCATTTGTGATTCGTCGCGCCGGGATCCATCCAGATCAGTTCCCAGATGTGCCCATCAAGGTCCTGAAAGCCATGCCCATACATGAAGCCGTGATCCTTCGCGGCGGCGTAGGTTGTACCTCCCGCGGCGACAGCTTTGCGCACAAGCTCATCGACCTGCGCGCGACTCTCGCACGATAAGCACACAAGCACTTCACTGCTCTTGGTCGCATCGGAGATCGCCTTTGGCGTGAACTCCTTGAACTTGGCGTGCGTGAGTAACATCACATAGATGTCGTCGCTCACGATCATGCACGCTGCGGTATCATCGCTGAACTTTGCGTTGAAGCTGAAACCGAGTTTCGCGAAGAAATCTTTTGCGCTGGGCAAATCCTTGACCGGCAGATTGACGAATATCGTTCTGGCCGCGGCGGTCGTACTGGCATTCATGGTTTCGTTCATAACACTTGTGCTCCTCTTCTTCGAACTAGTTTTCTCACCGGTTAGTGAGCGGCGTCGCGCGCCACCGACCATAGGCAACGAACGCGCACAGGACGCAGACAACGAGCGGGAACAGCGCCGGCGGGAGACCCTTCACAGAGTCCGATGAAGCGAAGCAAAAGGACCGGCACCCCGAGTTGTTGGGCGATAGGTTCAAGCGGCGCTACCAACTTAAATATCCCGCCGAAAAGAAACAGCAGAGCGAGTAGTCCTTGTATGATCCACAGAACGTAGGTCATGAGAAACGGTTTCCTTCCTTTCGATATCTTTGCCTCATAGTCAGTTCTGTCGAGCTTCAATCCATGCCGGATGAAAATCACCCAGCGTGGACGCACCTAGGGCAAAAAGGGCACACCCTACTGAGTCATTACGTTAGTCGCTCCATAATAATCGTGACGTTGGAGTGTGACGGTGCTTCAAAATCCTTTTCTTTTGTCCAATCGTTCCGATGAAGGCCATGAGAGGCGAGATCGCCGCCGCCAGTCCTCGATACTCCAGGCGCTGCAGTCCAACGTGCTAAGAAACCAGGCGCCGCTGGCCAGGACGACGACCGCGTATGGAAACTGCGAGGCAAATCCCAATGAGATCGACATTGCAGTCCCGAAAATCAGCAGCAGACCCAAGGCTGAACATACGGGATTACGCGTGCTAAAGCCTAGCAGGCTGCTGAAAAACTAAACATTCTTCCCACTGGTTGATCGCGGTCAACTATAATCTGGTCCAACGCCAACGACGGAGGAACAGAATGCGGGGAGACAACGAACAACAAGCGGGCATGTACAGTTACATATCG
>WNGE01007096.1_pt1 | contig 12291 bp, 9 predicted proteins | sample 5400651 | NCBI WGS metagenome assembly WNGE01 (sample SAMN13153370, study PRJNA577476) | soil metagenome | isolation source: 60 cm soil or saprolite under grassland replicate 2 | place: USA:California | collected 2016-06-15 | reverse complement strand
TGCCGATGCAGCCGGTCGACGTGGTCGTGGCACACGCCGGCAAGCCAGTCGCGCTCGCCGAGAGGTTGAGCGGCTGCGAGCCGACGGCCTTGTCCGCGGTGATGATGACGATGCCGCTCGCTCCCGTGGTCGCTCCTACGCCGTCGAGGGCAGTCGCCGTGAGAACCGGCGGCGTGCCCGTGTACGTGTTCGGGTCAGTGACGGTGACCGTCGCGCCGGTGAGGGGCGTCGTCCCCTGGAGCACCATCGCGAGGATGTAGCCCGAGGTGCCGATCGCGGTCGCCGTGGTGCCCAGGCGGCCCGCGAGGACGGTCGCGAACGTGTCCGGGATGATGAAGGCGGGCGCGGTGGCGGTGTGGGTCGTCTCGCCCGCCGGGATGGTCCGGTTGACGCCCGTCCCGGTGGTCGTGGTCTGGACCTTGGCGCCGGCGGCGCCTGCGCCGTTGTCGATGATGTTCGCGACCACGGCCAGCGTGACGCGGTTGGCGTCGATCGGGATCGAGTACGTCCCGCTTCCGGCGGTGGTGCCGGCCGTCACGGCGCCCGTCCCCAGCGTCGCGAGCGCGATGTTGCCGGGGTTGAGTAGCAGCGTGATGGGCTCGATGAGCAGGATCGAGAACTTGGTCATATCGACGGTGGTCGCCCCGAGCGACGGCGCGGCCTGCGGCAAGATCGTGACAGCCCCGTTCAGCGTGACCGGCCGCCCCGCGTCCGGCGTGCCGGCGTCGGTGGTTCCGGTGCTCTTGTTGTCGTTGCCGCACGCGAGCGCGAGGGCCGCGGCGGCCAACCCGGCGAGCGACAGCTTGAGAATCTTCCGCATGGAGACACTCCTCCCGAGTGATGTGAGCGGCCGCGAGGCCGACGCACAAGATGGTGCGCCGGCAGCCTACGCGCTTGGCGGGAGGGGGGTTGCTGCCATTTGGGGAATACATCTCCCTGACGCGGCGCGCATTGCCCCAGAGTCACGTCACTTTCCGTCGATGGTGGCCCCATCGGGTCGTCGCTGTTTTAGTTCCAATAGGGCAGAAAGGCTTGCCAGGCCGCCCGCTCCACGGCAACCGTCGTCGAGAGGAGATCGACATGTTCCTCCACCGCGTCGCACTCGTCACCCTGCTCCTCCCCACGCTGGCGCTCGCGAATGGCTACAACGTTCCGAACGTGAACCCGCGGGATCTCGCCCGGGTCGACTCGGCGCGCGCCGCCCAGGACACCGCGGCGGCCGTCTACGGGAACCCGGCCGCCCTCGCCGGAATCCAGGGGGTGAACCTTTCGCTGGGCGTCTCGCTGCTCGATCTCCGCAGCGACTGGCACGCGCCCGATGGCTTCACGCCGCTTCCGCTGGCGGCCAGCTCGCCCCGCGACGCTTCGCTGAAGTTCAAGCCCGTTCCGCCGCCCGCCCTCTTCGCGAGCTACGGCGGCATGCTCGGCGATCGAGGGTGGGGCGTCGGCGCGGGCATGAACATCCCGCAGGGCGGGAACGTGTACTGGCCCGGCGACTGGGCGGGCCGCTTCCGCATCACCACCGTCGACCGGAAGATCTACGGGTTCTACGGCAGCGCCGGGATCGACGTGGTGAAGCAGGTCCGGATCGGCGGCGGCGTGGTCTACTACTACACGACCGAGACGCTCGAGACGGGGATCGACATCCTCGACGTGACGGAGGCCCAGGCTCGCCTCGAAGCATCGGGGGGAGCCGTCGCCTTCGACGTCTCGACCGTCATCACGCCGTTCGACGGAGTGCCGCTCACGCTCGCGCTCGACTACAAGCACCAGGGCGTCCAGAAGCTCACCGGGAAGGCGACGTTCACGGACGTGCCGCCGGGCCTCGCGACGCTGCTCCGCGAGCAGAACGTGACGCACGTCCTCACGATCCCGAACGTCCTCAACATCGGCGCGGCGTGGCGCGTCGTGCCGGCGCTCAACATCACCGCGGGCTTCACGTTCGATCGCTACAAGGTCTACCCGGAGGACCTGTTCGCGGGCGAGACCATCAGCCTCCCGGTGAGGCGTGAGTACGGCAACGGGCAAACCTACCGGCTCGGCGCGGAATACACGCTCTCGCCCGAGCTCGCGCTGCGCGCCGGCGTCCAGCGCGACATCTCCGGGGTGAAGCGCGAGTTCTACTCACCGACGCTGCCGGACGCGAGCTCATGGGCCGGCGCCGTCGGCGCGTCCTGGTTCTTCACGCCGTCGCTCGGGATCGACGCGGCGTTCTTCTACGCCCACCTCGACGAGATCTCGTCCACCGCGACGCGGGACGCGCCTCCGCCTGCGCCCTTGACGCCGCCGCCGGGCCCGTTCCCGGGCACGTACGACACGCACGCGTTCATCTACAGCGCCGCGTTCGTGTACCGGGTGAGGTAGCGGGCAGAAAAAAGGCGCCCCCGCAGCCGCGCGGAGGCGCCTCGTCGGCGAAGGGCGAGCTCGACCTAGTGCTCGTTCTTCTTCTTGTCCTTCTTGTCGTCCTTCTTGTCGCCCTTCGACTTCGCCTGGCCGGGCGGCACGCCGCCCTGTCCGGGCGGAGCGTTGCCGTGTCCGGGAGCGTAGGCGCTCGCCCCGGGCGCTGATGCAGGCGTGATCTGACCCGGCGTCGGCCGCGGCGCGGAGATCGGCGGGGGGCTGTCGGTCTTCTTCGCCTGGCCGGGCGGGGTGCCGCCCTGCCCCGGCGGCAGATTGCCATGGCCCGGGGCATAGGCGCTCGCGCCGGGCGCGGCGGTCGGCGCTGGGGCATCGGTCTTCTTCGCCTGGCCGGGCGGGGTGCCGCCCTGCCCCGGTGGCACATTGCCATGGCCGGGAGCGTAGCCGCTCGCGCCTGGAGCCGGAGCGTAAACAGGGCCCGGCGCCGGCGCGCTCACGCGGGCCGGGGCGGGAGCGGGTGTCGCGCCGGGAGCGGGCGCCGGCGCGAATCGCACGGCGGGAGCGGGTGCAGCGCGGACCGGCGGCGCGGGCACTGCAACGGCGTTCGGACGGTACACCGGCGCAGGCGCGGGCCGCCCCCAGTAGTGGGCCGGAGCCGGGCGCGCCGCGCTGTACGGGCCGCGGTAGTAGTAGCCGCGCCCCGGGGTGAAGACCCAGTACGTGTCGCGCGGCGGGAAGTAATCGTGCACGTGCGGCCCGGCGATGTAGCACCAGCCGCCACCCGGGAGCGGGTGTCCCTCGTAGTAGGTGATGGCGACGGGGGCGCCGCCGCGCCAGAAGTAGTAGCCGTTCTCGAAGGCGAAGTGCTCGGGGTGCTCGGGGTAGAAGTCGTGCTCGTGAGCGCCCTCGGCGTAGCACCAGCCGCCGCCCGGGAGCCTGTGCTCGCCGTAGTAGAAGACGCGCAGCGGCGCCTCCGGCGGCGGCTCGACCGGTGGCGGCGGGATGGGCCGCGCCACCATCTGCACCGTGCAGCCAGCGAGGAGCAGCGCGAAGAGCGGCAATAGCGCCAGCTTTTTCATCTTTTCTACCCCCAAGGATGAGCGAAGGACCCGCAGCACCCTTTTATGACGTTTCGAGGGGAGCGTCCATTCAACGGTGCCCCCGCTCGCCGCTGATCCCCTTGTTTTGGCTTGCTTTCAGTGGACGATGTACTCGACCGGCGTCCCGGCGCGCGTCGCGAGATAGCGCTTCAGCAGGAGGCGGTAGTCGCGCTGCGAGCGCAGGCCCGACACGAGCCAGTCGTCATCGACGACGAGCGCCGGGCCGCGCTCGACGCCGAGCTCGTAGGACTCCTCGAGATCATCGAGGAGGGCGCGCGCGGTGCCGGGCGCCTCGAAGGCCGGGACGAAGCGGGCGAGGTCGAGGCCCGCGCGCGAGGCGACCTCCATGATGACGTCCCTGCGCGAGACGTCGAGCCCCGAGACGAGCGCCGCCTCGCGCAGCGCCTCGCGCAGCCGCGACTCGGCCGCCGTCCCCTGGAACCCCGCCGCCGCGACGGCGATGAGCGGCGGCGCGGAGCTCAGCGGGCCCGTGTCGCTCGACCAGAGATCGGGCGAGAAGGGCGGCGCGTCGGGCTCGCGGGCGGCGCGCTTCAGCTCCCGCGCGCGGTAGCGGCGCTCGGCGGCGGTGGGCGCGCGCGGCTCCCAGCGCCGCGCGAGCGGCGCGTGCTCGAGCGGCAGGAAGCGTCCGTGGAGCTCGTCCGCGGCGATGACGATGCGCCTCTCCGCGATCCAGCACCAGGGATCGAGGACGTCGCCGTGCAGCACGAGGGGGATGGGGGTCGATGCCGCGCGCGGAGCCACGGGCGCATCATCCAACGTACGGAGCCCGTGTAGAAGAGCCGAGCAAGCGAGCCCCGCCGCGAGAGGCACGCGACGGCAGGCGAGCGCTCGCGTCAGATGAGGCGCGCCCTCGACCAGCCGGCGGCGCGCGCGCGGGCGAGCTCGACCGCGTGGTCGATGTAGAGACCCCCGATGTCGAGCCCGGTGACGCTCTCCAGGCCCTCGAAGCCGGGCGAGCTGTTCACCTCCATGATCTTCGGCCCGCCGCGCGACTCGAGCATGTCCACCCCCGCCACCTCGAGCCCGATGACGCGCGCCGCCTTCACCGCCGCCTCCGCGTACTCGCGCGGCAGGTCGATCGCCTGGCCCTCGCCCCCGCGGTGGATGTTGGAGCGGAACTCGCCCTCGCGCGCGGTGCGCCGCATCGCCGCCGCCACCCGGTCCCCGACGACGAGCGCGCGCACGTCCTTCCCTCGCGACTCGGCGATGAGCTCCTGGATCAGGATCTCCTGGCCGAGCGTCCAGAGCGTGTCGAGCATGCCCTCCACCTCGCTCATCGTGTTCGCGATGAGGACGCCCACGCCCTGCGTGCCCTGGAGGAGCTTCATGATGCAGGGGAGGCCGCCGACCTGCTCGACCGCGAGCGGGACCTCGTTGCGGTAGCGGCACATCACGGTGCGCGGGATGTCGATGCCGAAGCGCGAGAGGAGCTGCAGCGCGCGCAGCTTGTCGCGGGCGCGGGCGATGGGGATGGAGTTGTTGAGGATGGGCACGCCCATCATGTCGAACTGGTTCACGACCGAGAGGCCGTAGCCGGTGATGGAGGCGCCGATGCGCGGGATGACGACGCCCACGTCCGTCACCTCCTCGCCCCGGTAGAAGATCCGGGGCGCGTCGCGGGCGAGGACGAGGTTGCACCGCAGCGTGTCGAGCACCTTCGCCTCGTGCCCGCGGGCACGCGCCGCCTCGACGAGGCGCCGGGTCGAGTAGAGCTTGCGGTTCCTCGAGAGGACGACGATGCGGAGCCGCCCCTCGCGATGGCGCGGGCGCTTCGCGACCCTGGGGCGGGCCGCGCCTTTCGTCTCGGGCGTCCTTGGGGGCATGAGCCGCGTGGAGCTTAGGGCCGCCCGAGCCCGCGCGGCAACCTTCGCGGCGGGGGCGCGTCATTCGTTGCCCGCCCCCCGTAGCGCTGCTAGAAACGGGGTTTTCCCCGAGGTCCCATTTGGCCGTGGATTACAAGGACACCGTCCACCTCCCCAAGACCGACTTCCCGATGAAGGCGAACCTGCCGCAGCGGGAGCCCGAGATCCTGAAGGCGTGGGAGGAGGAGCAGGTCTTCGCGAAGCTCGTCGAGCGGAACGCGGCGCGGAAGGGCGCGAAGAAGTTCGTCCTCCACGACGGGCCGCCCTACGCGAACGGCGACATCCACATCGGCCACGCCCTCAACAAGATCCTGAAGGACATCGTGGTGAAGTACCGCGCCATGGCGGGCGAGGTGGCGGACTACGTCCCGGGCTGGGACTGCCACGGGCTCCCCATCGAGCGGAAGGTGGACGGCGAGCTCGGCGCGAAGAAGCGCGAGATGAGCCGCGCCGACGTGATCGTCGCCTGCCGCCGGTACGCGCTGAAGTGGATCGACCGGCAGCGCGCGTCGTTCAAGCGCCTCGGCATCTTCGGCCGCTGGGAGACGCCCTACCTCACGATGGCGCGCGGCTACGAGGCCGACATCGTCCGGACCCTCGCCCTCGCCGCCGAGAAGGGCTTCCTCTTTCGCGGAAAGAAGCCGGTCTACTGGTGCACGACCGACCGCACCGCGCTCGCCGAGGCCGAGGTCGAGTACGCGGAGCACACCTCGCCCTCGATCCACGTCGGCTTCGACCTCCTCACGCCGCTCCCGGGCGGGAAGCTCGCCGGCCGGAAGGCGCGGCTCGTCATCTGGACCACCACGCCCTGGACGCTCCCCGCGAACCTGGCGGTGGCGGCGCACCCGGACCTCACCTACGTCGCCTACGACCTCCACGGCACGGCCGTCGTGGTCGCGAAGGACCTCCTCGCCGCGTTCCTCGCGGCGGTGGCGCCGGGTGAGCTCGCGGACGGCGACGCGCCCGTGCCGCACTCGCCGCAGGCGCACGAGGCGTCGACGGGCGGCGGCGGCGTCGGCGTGGCGACGTTCGCGAACCTCACCGATCCGCGGAAGGTGCTCGCCTACTTCGAGGGGAAGGAGCTCGAGGGGCTCCGCTACCGCCACCCGTTCATGGAGCGCGAGGGCGCCGTCATCCTCGGCGAGCACGTGACGCTCGAGGCCGGCACGGGGCTCGTCCACACCGCCCCCGGCCACGGCCAGGAGGACTTCGAGATCGGGCAGCGCTACGGCCTCCCCGTGCTGAACCCGGTGGACGGCGCCGGGGTCTTCACCGCCGAGGCGGGCAAGTACGCCGGGAAGAAGATCGTCGAGGCGAACAAGGAGATCGTGGCCGACCTGCACGCCTCCGGGCACCTCCTCTCCGATCCCAAGGCACAGCTCCGGCACAGCTACCCGCACTGCTGGCGCTGCCACAACCCCGTCATCTTCCGGGCGACGGACCAGTGGTTCCTCGCCCTCGAGCACGACCGCCTGCGGGAGCGCACCCTCGCCGAGATCAAGCGCGTGCAGTGGATCCCGCGCTGGGGTGAGGAGCGCATCTCGAACATGATCGAGCACCGCCCGGACTGGTGCCTCTCGCGCCAGCGCACCTGGGGCGTGCCCATCCCCGTCTTCTACTGCGAGGGGTGCGACGAGCCGCTCGTGTCGCCCACTGTGATGCGACGCGTCGCCGACGCCTTCGCCGAGGAGGGCATCGAGGCCTGGCACACGCGTGAGGCGGCCGCCCTCGTCGGCGACGCGCGCTGCGGGAAGTGCGGCGGCGCCCGGTTCCGGCGCGAGCAGGACATCGTCGACGTGTGGTGGGACTCGGGCGTCTCCTGGGCCGCGGTGGCGCAGGCGGGCGGCATGGGCGTGCCGGTGGACCTCTACCTCGAGGGCTCCGACCAGCACCGCGGCTGGTTCCACAGCTCGCTCCTCACCGCGATGGCTATCCGCGACGGCGCGCCCTACCGGGCGGTGCTGACGCACGGGTTCGTCCTCGACGGGCAGGGGCGCGCCATGTCGAAGAGCATCGGGAACGTGGTCGCGCCCGAGGAGATCATGAAGAAGTACGGCGCGGACATCCTGCGCCTGTGGGTCGCCTCGGCCGACTACCGCGACGACGTCCGAGTGGGCGACGAGATCCTCTCCGGGCTCGCGGAGGCCTACCGCAAGATCCGCAACACCATCCGATGGGCGCTCGGGAACCTCCACGGCTTCGACCCCGCGACGCAGAGCGTGCCGGTCGAGGAGATGGAGCCGATCGACCGCTGGGCGGTGGCGCGCCTCGCCGACTGGGGGGCGAAGGTGAAGAAGGCCTACGCCGACTACGAGTTCCACCTCGCCTACCACGCGACGGTGCAGCTCTGCTCGGTCGAGCTCTCGGCGCAGTACTTCGACATCATCAAGGACCGGCTCTACACCGCGAGGAAGGACGGGAAGCCGCGCCGCAGCGCCCAGACGGCGCTGCACCTCGTCGCGGGCGACCTCGTGCGGATGCTCGCGCCGGTGCTGTCTTTCACGGCCGAGGAGGCGTGGGGCTTCCTCCCCGAGCCGCCCGACGCGGACAGCGTCTTCTACGCCGGATTCCCGGAGCGGGCGCGCCCCACCGACGCCGAGGCGCTCGAGGCGCGGTACGGGCGGCTCTTCCAGGTGCGCGAGGTGGTGCAGAAGGCGCTCGAGGAGGCGCGCAAGGCGAAGCTCATCGGCTCGGGGCTCGACGCGATGGTGACGGTGCGCGCGGAGGGCGAGGAGCTCGCCTTCCTCGAGGGGGCGGCGCCGGAGCTGCCCGCGGTCTTCATCGTCTCGAAGGTGCTGCTCGAGCGCGGGCCGCTGTCGGCGACCGTGGCGAGGGCGCCCGGGACGAAGTGCGCCCGCTGCTGGGGCTTCTTCGAGGACGTGGGGAAGGACCCGCGCCACCCCGAGGCGTGCGCGAAGTGCGCGGCGGCGCTCGCATGAGCGGGCGGCCGGTCAACAAGTGGAAGGTGCTCGCGGCGATCTTCGCGCTCGGGCTCGTCGGCGACCAGGTCTCGAAGTTCCTGGCCGTGGACCGGCTCACCACCGCCTTCCAGCGCGTGGGCGCCCACACGCTCTCCGAGAAGCTGTCGGCCTTCTGGCGGCTGCGCTACCTCGAGCCGCTCGCGACCGAGCCGTTCTACGTGTTCAGGCCGCTCTGGCGGATGCACTACGTGGAGAACCCGAACGCCGCGTTCGGCTTCATGTCCTTCGTCCCGCCGGAGGCACGCTACCGCCTGTTCCTCGTCATCTCGGCGCTCGCGGTGGGCTTCGTCGGCTACTACTACCGCCGGCTCGGCGCACGGCAGCGCTTCCTGCAGGTGTCGCTCGCGTTCGTCCTGGCGGGCACGCTCGGGAACCTCGTCGACCGCCTGGCCCGCCGCTACGTCATCGACTTCGTCGACTGGTACTGGTGGAATCGGCCCGACCTCTACTGGCCGACCTTCAACGTCGCCGACTCCCTGCTCGTGGTGGGGATCGCGATGCTGCTCGTCCACCCAGCCCCCAAGCCGGCGGGGGAGCAGGGGCCCGGCCGCCAGCCCGGGAACAAGCGGGCGGCCTCGGGCGTCTAGGAACCGTGCTTCCCGTCCTCTTCACGCTCACGCTCTCGCCCGCCTGGGCGAAGCCGCTGCTCGCGCTCGTGCTCGTCGCGATCGCGCTCGCGCGCGCCTGGGCCTTCCGCCGCCGGCTCGCCCACGACCGGAAGCGCATCGGCTGGGGCGCCGCGCTGTGGGACGACAAGGTCACCCTCGCGGTGCTCGCGCTCGCCGACGCCGCGCTGTGGCGCGCGGGGCTCCTCGACGAGGAGCTCTCGCTGCCGCTCCACACCTACGGCCTCATGATCGCCATCGGGTTCGTGACCGCGATCGCGCTCGCGCAGCGCGAGGCGCGCCGCCAGGGCCAGGACGGAGATCGCATCGGCGACCTCGCGTTCTGGGTGCTCGTCTCGGCGCTCGTGGGCAGCCGCCTCTACTTCATCGCGGTGAACTTTCGCGACTACTTCGGCGACCACGCCTGGATCACCTTCCACGGCGCGCACCTCCCGCGCGTCCTCGCGGTGTGGGAAGGGGGCCTCGTCTTCTACGGCGGGTTCATCGCCGCCGCGCTCACCGCGTTCGTCTACATGCGGCGGCACGGGATGCGGTTCCTGCCCCACGCCGACACGCTCATCCCGTCCCTCGCGCTCGGGCACTTCTTCGGCCGCATCGGCTGCTTCGCGGCGGGCTGCTGCTGGGGGGCGGTGTCGCACGCTCATCTGCCCTGGCTCGCGAAGTTCCCGCCCGCGTCGCTCGCCTACCAGACCTTCGCGAGCCGCGCCGACGCGGCCGAGCTGCTCGCGCCCGACCGCCTGACGACGATGCCCATCCACCCGACGCAGCTCTACGAGTCGTCCGGGGAGCTCGCGCTCTTCGCGCTGCTCGTGCTCGTGGTGCGGCCCGCGAAGCGCTTCCACGGCCAGGTGCTCGCGACCTGGCTCATGGCCTATGCCGTCCTGCGCACCGTCGTCGAGCTCTTCCGCGGCGACGTGGAGCGCGGTGTCGTGGGCGGGCTCGGCGTCGGGCAGTGGACGTCGATGGTGATCTTCGCGTCGGGCGCGCTCGTGTGGGCTGTGGGGCGCCGGCAGCGCGCGCTCGCCCAGGGACAGCGCACGGCGCTCGCCGCCTGATATCGAGGCCGTCCCTGGCGAGCAGGGGCCTTCTTCGCAGCGTCCGTTCCCGCTAGAGTGAGCGGCCGTGTCGTCCCTGCCGCCGAAGCCCGGGATGAAGGGCCCGCCGGGCGCCCTCCAGGACCCGCGGGCGCAGGAGGAGGCGGAGCGGCAGGATCGCCACCGCAACGAGGACCTCGGCGACGCGTGCGCCAAGATCGAGGAGGAGCTCGAGGCGCTGAAGGCGCGCTTCGAGATGTACTTCCTCGGGATCGAGCGGCGCGAGCCCGCGCGCGAGCGCCAGGAGATGAAGCGCCGCGTCGCGCACCTCAAGAACCAGTTCACGCGCAACACGGGCCTGCGCTTCCGCATCCAGACGCTGCACGCGCGGTTCCTCTCGTACGAGCGCATGTGGCTCCGCAGCGCGCGCGAGAAGGAGGAGGGCACCTACCGCCGCGACATCCTCAAGGCGCGGCGGCACGCGCAGCTCGAGGAGCGGAAGCAGGCGGAGAAGGCGCAGGAGGCCGCCACTGCGCGCGGCGCGACGACCGCCCCGGAGGCGAAGCCCTCGCCTCCGCCGCCCGCGCCCGTGGGCGGTATGTCCGAGGCCCAGCTCCGCTCGATCTACGACGCCTACGTCGCGGCGAAGAAGCGCTGCAACGAGGACGTCTCGCGCCTCTCGTACGAGGCGCTCGCGAAGACGATCGCGAAGCAGGTGCCGGAGCTCCTCTCGAAGTACGGCGCGAAGTCCGTCGAGTTCAAGGTCGTGATCAAGGACGGCCGCGCCGTCCTGAAGGCCGTGCCGCGCGTGTAGTCGCGTGTGGGCGCGCGTAGGCAGATGTGTTTCCGCGCAGTGAATGTCCCGCGCGCCGGGGACGCGCGCGAGGGTGCGCCTACCTCTCGCGGGATGCGCCACGCCCGGATGTCCTGTGCCAACTTGCCACGGGTCAAATGTCACCTCTCTTGGTGGGGCGCTGACGGGCCGTGTACGTGTGCCTAGGCTCTTCCCTGCAGCTGCCGGATCATGCCAGGGGGTCCGTGGGTGAAGAGGCTGGGTCTCATCGTCGTCGCGCTCGTGCTCCTCGGCGGCTGCGGCGGTCGCAGCGTCCTCGAGGCGAAGCGGCAGCGCTGGGCGGTGGAGCGGCGCGGCCTCGAGGACACGCTCGACAAGCTGGAGGAGCGGCTGCTCACCGACCAGGCGAGGGTGCGCTTCTGGCGCGAGATGCGCGAGCGGCACGAGAGCGTGACCGCGGTCGCGTGCGCGAATCTCGAGCGCCACGCGGACGGCATCGCGCTCCTCGACGGCAAGCAGCGGCAGAAGCTCGCCGCGCACGCGAGGAAGAACCGCGTCGCGGCCCGCTTTGTCCCCGTCGCGGACACGGCGCGCTGATCCGGAGCGCGCCCGGCCGCTCCATGGCCGCAGGGCCGTGCGCGGCGGAGCGAGCCTCCGGCGTTTGGGGATTGCCTTCTCGCCGCGCGGATCGTAAAAACACGCCCCGCGGCGTGCCTCGGCGCGCTCACGGCAGGACGCCTGGGTAGCTCAGTCGGTAGAGCAGGGGACTGAAAATCCCCGTGTCGCTGGTTCGATTCCGGCCCCAGGCACTCCATCCGAGCGCGAACATCTGGGCCCGCCAGGCTGAAAAGCTTGGCGGGCTCTCTGATTTTCGGCGAAGAGCGGGAGCTGGGCGCCGGTTGCGGAATCGATTCCGCGTGGTCCATCTGATCCGCCGGATCCGGCCTTTTCCGCGGATTCTGTTGCACCGGCGCTACAGTCCGGAGCGAGCCCAAGTGCCCGTGAAAAGGCCGCTGCGAGCTGATCCGGGCTCTGCCTGCCGTAGACCCGCTCCAGCATCCGCGTGTCCTTGTGGCCCATCGCCTGCGCGATCGGAAAGAGCGGCACCCCGGCCGCCACGTACCAGTTCGCGAAGGTGCGCCGCAGGTCGTTCGGGCTGACGCGCTCGATCTTCGCCCGCTCGCAGGCGCTCGCCAGGTCGCGCCGCACGTTGCCCCAGGGCTGGAACAGCGCGTCACCCTCGCCGGCGGCGTGCTCGAGCGCGTATTCCACGAGCGAGCGCTGCACCGGGCTGACGACGGGCACCGTGCGGAAGCGCGTCTTGCGCTTCGTCCCGCGGAGCAGGACGGTGCCGAGGTCCTGCTCGACGTCGGCGCGCCGGGCGAGCTCCGTCTCGCGCCAGCAGGCCGACGTCGCGACGATGAACGCAGTGCGCGCGGCGCGGTCCGGCGTGAGCTCGGCCAGGAGCTTCGCGAGCTCGTCCTCGGCCAGGAAGCGCTTCCGCGGCTCGTACCCG
>WNGE01010417.1_pt1 | contig 12295 bp, 9 predicted proteins | sample 5400651 | NCBI WGS metagenome assembly WNGE01 (sample SAMN13153370, study PRJNA577476) | soil metagenome | isolation source: 60 cm soil or saprolite under grassland replicate 2 | place: USA:California | collected 2016-06-15 | reverse complement strand
CGAATCACGCGCCGTCGAGACGAGCGCTCGCACCGCCGGTGTGTCGAGCACGTACTGGTCCGTCACAGGGCCGACTCGAGGATCTCTGCGTTCTCGCTCTCCGGCGGGGTGCCGTACGCGTAGACGAGCAGATCCACGTCGCCGTGATTCGCCGACTGGAGCGGCGTGCCCGGCTCGACGTGGATGAGGCCGCCGGGAGGGACGTCGTGGCGCTCCGGCGGCTCGCCGAGGTACATCGACAGCGTCCCCGCGAGGACGACGAACGTCTCTTCCTGGGATGTGTGCTCGTGGCGGCGACCCTTGGCGCCGGGCTCGTAGCGCCAGAGGTTCGCGCGGGTGTGAGCGAAGCCGGCCCGCTCGCTCAGCTCGGCAACGTGGCGCGCAGGCTCCTCGGGCTCGTGTGGCCGCGTGATCCACTCGAGCTCGCCGGGACGGATCACGCGAAAGGCCACGACGGCAGCCTAGTCAGGTCGTGACGCCGTGAGCCAGCCGGGAGTCGGCAACTTTCTTGCCGGCCGCGTGGGCGACCGAGTGTCCCGTGACCGCGGCAAGGAAGTCGTCGCGGTGGAGCTCGAGTAGCTGCGAATCCACGGCGGCCGTCACGGTTGCGGTGCGCGGCACGTCTCGCAGGAGGGCGATCTCGCCGAAGTAGTCGGCGCGCCGGGCGGTCGTGTGCTTGCCGCCGGCGTCGATGTCGAGCTCGCCTTCGCCGACGATGTAGAAGCCGTCTCCCGCGTCGCCGGCGCTGATCACGACCTCACCCGCCCGCACGGGGCGCGGGGAGAGCTTCGAGGCGATCCGCTCCTTGCCGGCGACGGAGAGCGGCGCGAACATCGGCACGCGGTCGATCAGCTCCAACTCCGGGGCGGGGACCGTCGCGCGGTCGATCGTCACCAGGCGGCGATAGGCGAGCACGACGAGGAGCGGCAGGACCCCTCCCGCGACCGCGAACGCCGAGCGCGGCCCGACCAGGTCGACCAGAGCCGGCGCCGCAATCGAGCCGAGCGCGACCGCGCCCATCGCGAGGCCCCACAACACGCCGAGGACGCGCGTCAGGAGCTCGTCCGGGACGATGCGCTGCAGGAGCGTGAAGACGGCGACGTCCTCGACGCTGTTCGCGGCGCCCACGACTGCAAGAAGCGCAATCGCCGCCACGAGCTGGGGGTGCGGCGCGATCATCATCAGCGGCGCGCCCCAGAACACGAGCGCGGCTCCGAACGGGACGGCAAGGGGGCGCCCCTCGAGCGTCATCGCCCCGATCGCGCCCGCCAACCCGCCGACCCCGACCGCCGCAGTCATGTAGCCGACGGTCCCGGCGCCCTCGTGCAACACGCGAAACGCGGCGACGACGATCAGGACGTTGAGACAGCCGCGGACGAAGGTCTGCGCCGCAACCAGGCCGATCAGCAGCCGCGCGTCCGCCGCGCCCCAGATCGAGCGCAGCCCGTCCGAGACCATCCGCCTGGCGCCGCCCGTCTCCTCGGCGTCGATCTCGATTCGGCCTTCGACTCGAACGAGGCCGAGGAGGAGCGTGGCGACGACGAGGGTGCCGGCGGCTCCGGCGAAGACGACACCGGCGTTCGCGACCGACACCAGGATCCCGGCGACGAGCGGCCCGACGAGCGTGCCGAGGCTTTCGATCGTCGACGTCGCCCCGTTGGCAGCGATCAGCTCCTCGGGCGTTCGCGCCAGCGACGGCAGCAGCGCCTGCAGCGCGGGCCGGATCAGGGTGGTGGCGAGGCCGAGCACGGCGGCGAACGCGAACACGAGCAGCCTCGAGCTCGCGAAGAACGCGGCCGCAGAGCCTGCGAGCGCGGCTGCGCCGAGCAGCGTCATCGCGAGGAGGACGCGCTCGCGCCGGAAGCGGTCGCCGAGCGACGCGGCGAACGGCGCGATCACCGCCGCGGGGAGCAACCGGACGAGCCCTGCCAAGCCGACCGCGCCGGTGCCGCCGTGGTTGTAGGCGAAGACGCCGAGCGCTACGAAGTGCGCCCACTCCGCGGCGATCGCGGCGCCCCAGGCCAGCTCGACGCGCCGGACGTTCTGGTTGCGGCCGGCGGCCGCGAGCGTTGCAACCAGCTGGCTCGGCCGCACCATGGGGAGATCAAACTCCTCGTGCGGGCCGGAAACAAGTTAGGGCTCGGCCAACGGACCGCTCATAGTCGCAACGCTATCGAGGATGGAAACCGTTTAGCCCGCGGTCTCGCGCGCCGATATGAGGACCGATGGATCGAGCCGACTTTCCCTGGCGCTCGCTCGGGAGGATCCTCGTCGAAGACGAGCTTCTGTCCTCCCAGGATCTGGAGCGCGCGCTGGCCGAGCAACGTGAGACCGGCCGGCTGCTGGGAGAGATCCTCGTGGAGCAGGGCTCGATGACGGGCGCGTCGCTCGCGCAGGCCCTGGCGAGACAACACGGCGTCGAGCTGGAGCAGGGCGATCTCGAGCATGAGCCCGTCTTCGCCCCCAGCGAAGCCTCGAAGAAGTGGCGCCCCCTCGGCACAGTCCTGGTCGAGAGCGGGCTCGTCGCGGAGATCGACTTGCAGGAGGCCCTCGCAGAGAAGCGCAGGCACCAGGACCGGCGGCTGGGCGAGATCCTCGTACAGCGAGGCCGCCTCTCGCGGTCGGGACTAGCGTCGGCGCTGGCCGAGCAGCACGGCCTGAGCCTCGAAGCGCAGCTTCTCGCCGCGGAGCCCGGCGGCGTCGGGACCCCGTCGGCGACACCGAGCTACCGCGTGTGCCTGGTCGGGTACAAGGCGAGGGAGGAGCAGCGGACGTTCCTCTTCGAAAGCCCGAACCTCCTCGACGCCGCCGACTTCGCCTGCGAGTACGTCGACCAGGAAGAGCCCATCGCCGTCGAGATCGATCGAGTCGACGAGAAGGGCACGGAGACCGTCTGGACGTACAGCCGCGACCGCGCCGAGGCCGAGGCCGCGGCGAGCAAGCCGCTGGTCGAGACGTTCGGCTTCGATCCGACCCTCTGGAGCATCGACACTTAGTTACGCTCGCGCCTCGTGGTTCCCGAGGCGCCGCTCGAACAGACCGAGGCAGGGCTCCGACCGGCCGGCGAGGGCTGGTTCGTCCTCAACGCGCGCGAGGCGGCCTGGCAGGAGAGCGCCGGGCGCGGCGGGTACTGCAAGTTCGAGGGCGAGCCGCGCTTCTCGCAGCTCGGCATCCAGCTGAGAGCGCTCGGGCCGGGCGAGCCGATGTCGATGTACCACTGGGAGGCCGACCAAGAGGACTTTCTGGTCCTCTCGGGCGAGGCGCTGCTGATCATCGAGGGCGAGGAGCGGCCGCTCCGCGCCTGGGACTTCGTCCACTGCCCGCCGGAGGCGAAGCACACGATCGTCGGGGCGAGCGAGGGGTGCCTATGCCTCGCAGTCGGCGCGCGCGACAAGTCGACAGGGCGGGACTGGGGTGGCTACAGCGTCGACGAGGCGGCGATCCGCCACGGCGCCGGCGTTGAGCAGGAGACCTCGGACCCCGAGGAGGCGTACAAGCGCTTCCCCGAGCGGCAGCCGACCCGCTACCGCGACGGCTGGATCTAGGAGTTGTTCGCGGTCAACGAGGGCGTCGGGAACCCCACGGGCCGGATCACGTAGACGATCCCGCCCGACGCGGGTACCCAGGCGCGCTCGAACTGCTCGCGGTCGTAGTAGTGCTTGACCGGGTCGCCGGGCACCGTCGCCGGATCGTTGACGATCACCTGGCTCCCGTCGGCCGTGAAGCCCTCGATCACGAGCAAGTGCCCGTTCGTGCTCTTGATGTCGGAGCCCTCGAGCTTGTTCGAGTTCCAGGCGACGGAGGCCACGAGCGGGATGTGGGCCTGGATGAACGGCTCGGCCTCACGCAGGTTGTGGAGCATCGTCACGTCGCCGACGAGCCCGCGGCCGGCCGCGTAGGCCGTGTTGAACGGCCAGTTGCCGGCGCCGTTGTAGTGGTAGTCGTAGACGTAGCGCGCGGTGTAGTCGACCCACGGCTCGGCGTACGGCACCCACAGCATCTCGTCGGCGCGCGGCGCGTAGTCGTTGCCGGGGAACATCTGGTCCCAGTACGCGACGACCATCGAGGTCGAGGTCGGGCTGCACCACGCCTCGCCGCCGTTGTCGTACTGCGGGAACTCGCCGTGATGGGTTTCCTGCGAGTAGCCGGGAACGCCGAGGTCGACCTCCCCGTCGATGTCCGACTGGCTCGGGAATGAGCCCTTCGGGTTCCGGTAGTTCGAGGCGATGGCGCTCAGCCGCGTGAAGGTCGGCGTGGCACTCGTCTCGACGCGACGGAATAGTGTCACACGCAGCTGGTATGAGATGGCGTCGTGGTCCTTCGCGAAGAAGGTGTCGATCGCGACGTACCCGTCGCGGTCACCCTGTCCGCCGACCGACGTGGGGTGGAAGTCCATGTCGTTGCGGTAAGCCCACCGGCCGAGGATGTACCACTTCGCGACGTGCCCGTTGTCGAGCGTCGGCTTCATCTCGACCTGGATCCACGTGCCGGGAGGCGTCTGCGCGTTCCACGACGAGACGAGCTCGTTCCACGGGAACGAGAGCGTCGTCGGGGCGGAGGTCCAGGTGCCGTACTCGTACATGCCCGAGCCGTTGGCGCCGTCGCCCGCGTAGTACGCGAACTGGTCGGTGTACGTCAGCGAGCCGAGGCCGCTCGAGGCCAGCTGCAGCGACCCGTTGTTGAGAACGGTGCCGTCGCGCGTCGAGTCGGACGCATCGAGGGCGAAATTCTTGAAGTTGACGTGGTACGGCTGCGAGGCGAGTGCGGGGGCGGCTCCGGCGAGCCCGAAGGCTACGGCCGCGACGGTGACGAGCAGTCGGCGTGTCATGCGAGCGATCCTACAAAGATCCCTGGAAATTTCTAGATCGAGCTATGGATTTGCCGGGCCGATGTAGTTGCGCTCCTGGAGGATTCCCTTGCGGCACGTGAGCCCGTAGGAACGGTAGATCCGCTCGTGGCTCGACTGGCACCGCTCGCCCGGCCTCAGGCAGACGATCTTGCCGGCGATCCGGGCCTGGATGCACGCGGTCACGGTGTGGTGAACGGAGGTCGAGCAGCCCGGAAACGCCGCTGCGAACAGGGCGGTGGCCAGAACGGCTGTGGCGGGCGGCGCCATCGCTCTGGATCTTGCCACCCATCAGGGGGATGACGCGCCACGAAGGCCGCTTTTACGCTGGGGTTGCCGCCAACTTTCTATGCCTCTCGCGGGACCGCGGCCCCCTCGCGTCGGGTGAGAGGAGTTACGAATGTCTTCAGCACGCCTGTGTCGGAGCGCGCCGTTCGTTGCGTTGCTCGTCCTGTTCCTGATCGCCGCACCCGCAACCGCGGCGCGCAAGCACCATGCGTCCAAGAAGGGCGTAGGGAGCGCGCTCGGCGTGATGCCTGACAAGACGGCGAAGCCCGTCCGCTTGCGCGCCCACGCGCTGCCGACGATCGGCACGACCTTCCTGCGCTCGCTCCAACGGAAGACCCACCGGCCGAGAGCGCCCCGCGTGCCGCTGGCCAATATGACCTACCACGGCGGCGCGCTCGTGATCGGGCCGCACACGACGCATGTCGTCTACTGGCAGCCGCCCGGCTTCACGGTGACGGCGCAGTACCACACGTTGATCGAGCGCTTTCTGGCCGACGTCGCCGCCGACAGCGGCCGTGCGACAAACGTCTACGCGACCGACACCCAGTACGACGATTCCACGAACACCTTCATCCAGTACCAGCAGACGTATGCGGGTGCACTGAACGACACCAACGCGTTCCCGGCGACGGTCGCGGGCTGTCCGCTCACCGACGGGACGAACACCGTCGCCAACTGCCTCACGCAAACCCAGGAATCGACCGAGCTCGACAACTTCATCCAGGCCAACAGCCTCCCGCGTGGCCTCGACCACCTCTACCTCTTCGTCCTGCCTGACAACGTCGAGACCTGCGTCGACGACTTCTCCGATTGCGGGAACATCCTCGACACCTCGCCCCGCTACTGCGCCTACCACAGCTCCTTCAACATCGGCGGGCACGGCCTGACACTCTGGGCGAACCAGCCGTACATCGGCTTCGGCCACAGCCCCGCTCACTGCAACAGCGGTACGGCCAGCGCGCGGCCGAACGGCGACGTGACCGATCACGAGCTCAACGTGATCAGCCACGAGCACAACGAGATCATCACCGACCCGACCGGCGCGGGCTGGTTCGACACCAATGGAGCCGGCGAGAACGGCGACCTGTGCAACTTCAACTTCGGCACGCGGATCGCCAACAACGGGGTCGGCGACTACAACCAGCTGATCAACCACAACCCGTACGAGATCCAGCTCGAGTGGAGCAACGCGAGCAGCGCGTGCGCCGCGAACTACGGAGCGGTGGCTCCGACGGCCGACTTCACCTTCTCGCCGCCCTCGCCGCATGCGCTCGACCCGGTCAGCTTCGACGGGACGCTGTCGCACTCGAACAACAGCGGTGGCTACCTGATCGACTACCAGTGGAACTTCGGCGACAGTGGGACGGGCTCCGGCCCGACGCCGAGCCACGCCTACGCCGCCGCGGGCACCTACAACGTGACGCTCACGGTCGAGGACGACGCGGGGCTGACCGCCTCGGTCGTGCACCAGGTCGTCGTCGTCCAGCGCCCGACCGTCACGACCTACACCGGCGCGACGACCGGCGACTACCACGACACCGTTACGCTCAGCGGCACGCTCGACGACGCCGCGACTGCTGGCCCGCTCGCGGGCGAGACGCTCTCGTTCACGCTCGGCGCCCAGGGATGCTCGGGCGTGACGGACGTGTTCGGGTTCGCGTCCTGCGACGTGCTCCTGAACCAGGTCCCCGGCAGCTACACGGTGACCGCCTCCTTTGCCGGAGACTCCGTGTACGGGGCAAGCTCCGACAGCACGCCGTTCGACCTCACGCGTGAGGAGACAACGCTCACGTACACCGGCCCGACCGTCATCCTCGCGAACGCCTCGTCGCTGACCGTCAGTGCGACGCTCCTCGAGGACGGCGCGGTGCCGCCGAGCCCGTCCGGCCAGACGGTCACGTTCACGCTCGGCGCGCAGAGCTGCTCGGGCACGACTGACGCGAGCGGGGCCGCGAGCTGCACGATCTCGCCGGTCTCGAGCCAGCTCGGCAACCAGACCGTGACCTCGGTCTTCGCAGGCGACGCGTACTACCTCCCGTCGTCCGACAGCGACGAGGTCGTCGTCTTCGCGTTCCCGAGCCGCGGCGCGTTCACCCTCGGCGACCTCACCGCCGCGGGCGCGGGCTCGAGCACCGTCACCTGGTGGAGCCACTCGTGGTCGAGCCTGAACAGGCTCTCCGCCGGCCAGACCCCGTCCTCGTTCAAGGGCTTTGCCTCGGGGGTGACGCTCCCGCAGATGAGCCCACCCGAGCTCTGCGGGACGACCTTCACCGCGCAGCCGGGCAACAGCGGGCACCCTCCGGATACCGTGCCCGAGTACATGGGAGTGCTCGTCACCAGCTCCGTGACGCAGGCGGGGAGCACGCTCAACGGCAGTTGGGGCAGCATCGTGGTCGTCCACACCGATCCAGGCTACGGGCCGAACCCCGGCCACCCGGGCACCGGCACGATCGTCGCGACGTTCTGCTAGCAGAGGCGCGAAGGGGCGCGGTCGCACCGCGCCCCTTCGCCTGCCGCTGAAGCGTCGCTCAAGGCTTTTCGGCCCGGATCCGATATTCGGGCATGCGAATTCGCCTGCTCATGCTGCTGTGCGTCGTCCTCGCCGCCTTGACCGCGGCCGGCCGCGCGGCAGCGTGCTCGCATGACGACACGGCGTATTTCGAGACTTTCCTCGATACGAGCTGTCTCCAGGCGCCGCTCTCCAACACGACGCTCGACGCGCTCGGCGGGCTGAGGCTCGTCACCAACGGCGTCCCGTCCACGACCGCCTGGGACACCGACGGCGATTTCGTCAACGGCGTCAATTTCCAGGCGATGCTGTTTCCCTCAGTAGGCGTCTCCACGCTGGCCGTGTCGGGCACGGGCGCTGCGGCGGCCCTCACGTTGCCGCCGACGCCTCTGCCTCTCACCTCCGACGGGTCGAATCCCGTGCTGCAGCCGACGAGCGCGGGCGTGCTCGACAACGACGGCGTGGACGACTCGGCGCTCGCGAAGGTCGGTTCCACGTACTACATGTGGTACTCGGGCACCGCCGAGGACGGCCGGGGCTCGGCGATCTTCCTCGCGACCTCGAGCAACGGAACGGTCTGGGCCCGCGCGAACGGCGGCAATCCGGTGCTCCAGGGAACGCCCGCTGCGTTTGACGAAGACGGCGTCTACGGAGCCGATGTCGTCTACGACCCGGTGAACCAGGTTGCGCCGTTCCAGATGTGGTACTCCGGCCGAGCCGACGTCTTCGGCGCGATCGGCTACGCGAGCTCGACCGACGGCGTGACCTGGACCAAATCTCCGGCCGCAGTTTTGAGCCACGGCTTGCCGGGCTCGGCCGACAGCTTCGCGGCCGCCGACCCCACCGTGCTCCACGACGGCTCGGTCTGGAAGATGTGGTACACGGGCGACGACTCGAGCAAGAAGCGGATCGCCTACGCCACATCGTCCGACGGCGTCACCTGGGCCAAGGGCGGCAAAGTGCTCGCCCCTGAGGACGCGGGCACCAGCGCCAACATCCAGTTCGGAGCCTTCGCGCCGACCGTCTGGAAGACGGCCGGCGGCTACTCGATGCTGCTGACCGGGCGCAAGCTCGTCGGCGGCGGCGTCTTCCAGACGAAGATCATGTCGACCAGCTCGACGGACGGAATCTCCTGGGCCGGCCCGAGCCCCGCGGTCAATCCCTCCGGCGCTGCGTCCAACTTCGACTACTCGAACCTGAACTCGCCCGATCTGCTCGAGGATCCGGGGTCCTCGAGCCCGTTCAAGCTCTACTACTCGGGCAACACGATCGACGCGAACGGGAACTTCCACACCCGAATCGGGCTCGCGACGTCCAACGACGGCAACGCGTTCAACAAGTTCAACGGCGCGCAGGCCGGCGGCTCCGTCCTCGACGTGGGGACGCTAGGGACCGCGTTCGACGCGCGGCAGGCGTCCGGGCTTTCCGTCGCGGCACCGGCCGGCGCGACCCCGAAGCTCGCCGGCTTCTACTGGGGGACGCGCGGCAGCGACTTCAAGCCGCGCCTCGGCGAGGCGAACTCGCCCGACGGCACCGCGTGGACGAAGGTGCCGGTGTCCGGGGCGAACGGCGGTGCGCTCTTCGGTCTCGGCAATCCCGCGTCGTTCGACAACGGCGGCGACCGCGATCCCAGCGCCCTCTACGACTCGGGCACATACGACGTCTACTTCACCGGCATCGACTCGGGAGGGACGAATTCGATCGGCCTCGCCTCCACGCCCCAGGTGGTCGGGACGAAGCAGCCCGACAACTCGGCGTGGTCCGCGCGGAGCCAGATTCTGACGAAGGGATCCTCCGGCGCCTTCGACTCGGCGGGCGTTTCGCACCCCTCAGCGCTCACGGATGCCGCAAGCTCGTACTTCCTCTACTACTCGGGCACGAACGGCACTGTCTCGAAGATCGGGCTCACTTCCGCCAACGGCACGACCTGGACGAAGCAGGGCGTCGTCCTCGACCCGAGCCTGCAGGCGTTCGCGACCGACGAGACCGGGACGGAGCCGACCGGGATGCTCGTCGACGGTTCGACGTTGCACGTCTGGACGAGCGGGATCGACGCAACCGGCCGGACCCGAGGCGAGCATGCGATGAGCGCCTTCCCGCCGGTAGCCGGCAACATTCCGAGTGGCTGGGCGACCTATCAGCTCGGCGACTCCTCGACGGGCGTTCGCGACTTCCGTCAGGTCGACCGCACTTCCAACGGCTCGGTCGCGCTCTGGATGAGCTTCCTGCAGCCCTATTCCTCAGGCGGAAACGAGTTCTGGTCGGACTACTTCCCCGTGACGGCGTCGTCGGCGAGCGAGGCGCTGAACTTCCTGCTCACCGTTCAGGGCGTCCGGTGGCAGGCCCGGCTCACGAATCCCGCCTCGGCGCCGAGCCTCGACAAGGTCCAGCTCACGCACGCGCCGGTGAGCTTCGCCGCCGCAGGGAGCGCGACCTCCCTTCCCCTCAGCGCCGCTCCGGGACGAATGGTCACGGCGTGGGGATCGCTGGTCGTCAACACGTCGCTTTTCTCGCCTGCCGGCGCGGGCACGGGCAGCGCCACCGTGCGCGTCCTCGACGCGAATACGGGCCTGGCACTCACGTCGGCCTCGCTCAATACGGGTGGAGACACGACCGTCGACCTGAGCGGGATCGCGGCGTCGAGCTACCAGTCCCTTCGCATCGAGCTCGACCTCGCCTCGGCCGACGGTCAGGCGACGCCGCGCGTGAACTCGTTCAAGGTGCTCTACACGACACAGCCCGCCGTGGTCGCGCTCACGCTCGGCAAGGCGACTTTCGCCGGCGCGTCGGCCGAGGCCACGGTCTCCGTCTCGGTCGCCTACCGAGTCACGCTGAAGGTGGGCCGTAAGGGCGGGAAGCGCTCGTTCGTCGGCAAGGTGGCCCCCAGCAAGCGCGGGCGAGTCGTCGTCATCCAGGTCAAGACGCGTCACGGTTGGAAGCGATTCGCGAAGGTGAAGCTCTCGCGGAAGTCGACATTCAAGCTCCTCCGCGCGCTCGCCGGGCACAAGAAGTACCGGTTCCGCGCAACGACGGCCGCCGACCCGAAGCACCTTGCCGGCATGAGCCGCATCGTCACCGTCAAGACCTGAAGCACGCCGCCGGCGCGGCGCAAGGACGGACCTGCTCGCGCGTCATCTTCTGGAACTTCGCCGACGATGGACTCGAACCACGGTGAGCTGGACAAGGTGACCCCGGCCGGCGCGATCAGCCGCGTCGTCGACATCTCGGCCGACCTCGGGCACGTCGTGCCCGACGGCGCGTTCTACGTCTCGGAGCAGGGCCGCGTCATCCGCGTCACTACGCACTAGTGACATAGGCGCTAGCCCTCCCGGGGGCTGCTCGGCAGGAAGACCCGGAACGAGGCGCCGCCGCCCCGGTGGTCCTCGACCCAGGCGCGGCCGCCGTGCAGAGCTGCGAACTGGGCCACCAGGGCGAGGCCGACCCCGGTTCCGCGGCCGGAGGCGATTCCGGCGCTGCCGCGGCGGAAGATCTCGAAGATGGCCTCGCGTTCATCCGGGCCGATCCCCGGGCCGCGATCGTCCACGGAGATCACCGCGCCGCCGTCGCCCGAAGCGACTCGCACCCGCACTTCGGCTCCCGCGGGTGTGTGTCTGAACGCGTTGGCCAGCAGGTTGTCCACGATCCGGTCGACCTTCGGCGCATCGACGTTCGCTACGACCGCCTCGAGCTCGAGCTCCACCGGATGCGCGTCCGAGCCGTAGTCGGCGACGACGCCCGCGACGAGCTGACCGAGGTCTGTGCGGCGGAAGCTGGCGCCCACCGAGCCAAGCCGCAGCCGGTCGAGATCGAGCAGGTCGGAGAGGAGACGCTCGAGTCGGCGCGCCTCGCGGGTCAGGTGGTCGACTATGTCGCGGCGTCTCTCTGACGAGACCCGCGAGCCGTATTGCTGCAGCGTCAGGGAGAAGCCGACGATCGACGTCAGCGGCGTGCGCAGCTCGTGCGAGACGGCCGAGAGGATCGACTCGCGCAGCTCTTCGACGTGCTTCCGGTCGGTGATGTCCTGGGACGTTCCGACCATCCGCACGGGCGCGCCCGACTCGTCCGTGACGACGCGACCGCGCCCGTGCAGCCACCGCAGGCCGCCTCCCGGGAGCACGACGCGGTGCTCCATCTCGAACGGCACGCGCTCGGCGTAGGCGCGGTCAACAGTCTCGCGGACGAGCCCGAGGTCGTCGGGATGGATCCGCTCGAGATACGACTCGTAGGTCAGGCGCGAGGCGCCGGGCTGCAGCCCGTAGAGCCGGTAGAGCTCCTCGGACCAGGCGATCCGGTCGCGGGGGATGTCCCACTCCCAGCTGCCGAGATGGGCGACGCGCTGCGCCTCGGCGAGCCCCTCGACGGCGCGGACGCGCTCACTGAGGACCGCGCCGAGGAGGAAGAGGCTTACGACCACGGCCGCCAGCAGGCCCTCGACGATCTCCACGAGCTGGGTGGTCGTGTGCTCGCCGAGCGGCAGCGAGCCGTGAATCGCGCCTGCGACGGCGATCGCCGTCACGAGGAAGCTTCCGGCCACGGCGCCCGGCTGGCGGAAACGCAGCGTCGCCCAGACGAGGAGCGGAAAGATCACGTGCGGGTAGCGCCAGCCGCCGGCGAAGAAGATCGTCGCGCTGACGCCTCCGACTGCCGCCAGG
>WNGE01007561.1_pt1 | contig 12295 bp, 10 predicted proteins | sample 5400651 | NCBI WGS metagenome assembly WNGE01 (sample SAMN13153370, study PRJNA577476) | soil metagenome | isolation source: 60 cm soil or saprolite under grassland replicate 2 | place: USA:California | collected 2016-06-15 | reverse complement strand
ATCTCCGGAACAGTACGGATATCGCAACCGTATCACCGTTCACGCGCAGGACGGCGTGATCGGATTTTTCCGGCGCGATTCCCATCGTTTGATCGACGTCGAGCGTTGCCCGATATCGCGCGACGAAGTCAATCGCGCATTAGCGGAATTGCGTGCGCAACCACATGTCCGCGATGGGCATTACACATTGCGCGCTTCATCAAGATCACAGGTTTTTTCTCAAACAAACGACGCGGTCGCAAATGCGTTGCGCGATTTGATTGTCGATCTCGTTCCGCCAAACCAAGAACTGCTGATCGACGCTTATTGCGGCGCTGGATTCTTTGCTAAGGCGCTGCTGGACAAATTCGAGCGCGTAATCGGAATTGATTGGGACCGATTTGCAATTGAAGCAGCGAGGAAAAATGCGACGGCAAAGGAGACTTACATCGCCGGCGATGTCGATGCCGAATTGCCGAAAGCTTCAAGGAGCGACGGCTTCCCAGCCGTCGACTCTGATACACGGCGGCTGTGATCGTCGATCCACCAGCAACCGGTCTCACGGCAAACACCCGCAAGACGATCGTCGATTTTGCACCGTCCACGCTGATTTACGTTTCCTGCAATCCAGCGACGCTGGCGCGCGACTTGAAAGAATTGCGGGGAAAATTCACAATCAATTCCGTAACCCCGCTCGACATGTTTCCGCAGACTGCCGAGATCGAGGTGGCGGTGCATCTTCACGCGTAAACAAGCAGATCGATTTCTTCCGGCAACGAGTTCGATACTTCGCGAATGACGTTGCCGCGAAGCAGATTTATCAGTGCGTTGCGTTGCGGCGCGCCAAGAATGACGCGCGATGCCCCAAGCGTCGCGGCAACGTCGACAATCGTTTCCGCGGCCGATGGGCTGACAGCATAACAGAACAGCGGCGTGAAATTATCGGCTTTTTGTCTGGCTTCCTCGAAAATTTTGCTCGCGTCTTCATCTTCCTGCCATTTGCGTCTCGCGTCCTGCTCGGTCATGAACGGTTGTTCGCGCACGAAGAGCAAATAAAGTCGAGAGCGTGTTTCCCGCGCCTCACGCAACGCGAAATCGAGTGTACGCCCCGTGCCGCGGATGGCGCATAAGATTGACTCTGCCGCCGCCGACGGCAGGGCTGCTGCCGTTGCGGGTTTTTGCTTAGCCATTGCAATGCCGACAGATACCGCTTCCGGCATGGCTTCCTTTTTCATCCGGCGTTCCTGAACCAGTCCGCGCAAGATTAATCCGACGGCGAGGATCGTGACGGCAAAATAGCGGGCATTCGGTTTGTCGATCAGCAGCGAAATTTCTATCGCGGCCATGACAACAAAAGTTCCGAACATGAGCGTGCGCTCCCAGGTTTTGATCGACAATTTCCGATCGGTCGAGGTCGCGCCGAGATTGGTCGCGATCGCACCGACTACACCGACAGCGTAAAGATCGGCCAGACCGGACATATCTTTCACGACGATCACAAGCAGCACCGGAACCAGCGTGGCAAGCAACATGCCCGCGCTTGGTACGCCCCATTTGTTGAGGTGCTGGAAGATCTTCGGGATCTCGCGGTCGCGCGACATGAGGAATTGAATCGCGATGAGATCAACGATCGCGGTGTTGACGGCGGAGAGCAGAAGCAGACCGAAAACGATACTGATGATGAAGCCGAATGCATGGCCGAGCGCGGGACCAAGCGCCCCACCGACGAAGATTTGGCCCATGTAACGCAGCATGTAATCGCGCACGCCTGCCGCGCCGGGTGCGTTGACGTCGCCGTTCACAATCTGCAATCCACCGAGCGCATGCATTGCGAGACCGAGCAATGCGGTGAAAACACATACTTCGATCATCACCATTAGGATTGCGGGCGTGGATGTTTTAACCACCGATGGCTTCTCGTCGGTACTCCCGGGATCGAGTCGCATCACGCCGGTGGCGTTGGCGATTGCTTCGACGCCGGAAAGCGCCAGCACGATTCCGACGAAACCCGCCCAGTTGTGTCCAAACGTTCCGTGCAATGGCTGCAGGTGGCCGAGCGCGGCGCCGAGATGCGGCAGACTAAAAAGTCCGAGCACAACGACAATGATCGCGGCGGGAACGGAAACCAAAAATGCCAGTCCACCCGTTTGTTTCGGTCCGAGCAGGTTGAGCAATCCGATAATCAGGATCGACGCGGCCGCGAATTTTTCCGGATGCGGCACGCCAAGATATTGAAAAGCCGAGAGGGCACTGATCGCCGCCGTTACCAAATAATCAGCGATGAGCAGAAACGCTCCGACGATCGAGATCACTTCGCTGCGGTGCCGCACGCTTGCATAAACGCCGCCGCCATCAGGATAAAGGCGGCAGATGACCATGTAATTGAGGCCGACGAGCGCGGTGAGCACGCACATTGCCGCGATTAGCCAGAACGATGCGTATCCGGCGACGGCGAAGGCGAGGCCGATAACGTAGGCTTTGCTGGTGCCCCAATCGCCGTAAAGAATTGCAGCGGCGCGCGGCACGTTCACATTGCGCGGACGCTTAACGTTGGTTGGAATCAAATTTTTACTCCGAAACGGGACTGGCTCGCGCGACGAGCGGTCTCAATTCAGCAAGCACGGCTTCGCACCGCAGATCTTGCTCTTTAATGATGCTGGCGAGGTTAGCTGTCGGGCTAGAGCCATTAAATGCTCTCAATGCCGCGCATCGTTCGCCCCGATCCGCTCCGCATTCGCGGAACAGATGTTGGTTCCCCCGCTGGAATCGACAACGTGTCGCTCCATTAAGCGAAACAAAGAACTGGTCAAAACATCTGATTCAGTTGATTCACAGTCAAGCCAGGTGTGGCTGAGAAAGAGCTTGCCAGTGAACAAGCGCGCAATGGAAAGTCTCTACGCATAGCGATGGCTGATATTATTCTGGACGCGACCTCTGGCGTGCATCGGCCACGCAATGTCGATTGGAAACGTGCTGGCGCATTCCTCTACGGCGATTGGGGCACCAGCAAATGTTACGTGATCGGTCTGGCGTTCGTCGCCGCCGGGTTTTCATCTCTCCCGATCATTCTTGCGGTCTGTGCGGTTACCGGATTGGTCGGCATCAATTATATCGTGATCTGTCGTCATTTCCCCGATGGCGGCGGGGTTTACTCGGCGGCGCGTTCACAAGGCCGGTTGCTGGCGGTAGTCGGGGCGCTACTTCTGGTGGCAGATCTCACGGTCACGGCCGCCCTCAGTGGCTGGTCTGCGTTGAGCTATATCACTTCCGGCGCGGAACAGGTTCTGTGGATCAAATTTCTTCGCGATCACATCGCACTCACCACGACCGTAGTGCTGCTGTTTCTCGGCGCCATCAATTATTTCGGACCGAGACACAGCGGTAGCATGGCCATCGCGCTGGCGCTGCCGACGGTAATCGTGGTCATGGTGTTGATCGCGATCAGCGCGCCCCATCTCACCACCCAATTTTTGCAGCCGCGCCACGCCAGCGTGGGTGCGTTGTGGGTGCAATTTGTTGGTGTGATTCTTGCCCTCTCCGGGGTGGAATCGATCGCAAATCTCACCGGAGTGATGAAACTCGATCCGGGATCCACGCCGGAGCGACCAAGCGTGGCGCGTGAATCGCTCAGGGCGATTGCGCCAGTGGCGATCGAGGTCGTTTTCGCAACCGCGCTGCTCGGCTGGGCGATGCTCTCTCTGCCGAGCGTGCTGGGTCAGACACTTCATCTTACCAGCGCCAATGAAATCGCGACCGCGATCGGGGAACGCAAGGAAGACATGCTGCGCTTCATCGGCGAACAATTCGGCGCTGCCACTGTCTCGCCCGGCTTTGGAAACATGTTCGGCTGGATTGTTGGCATCGTGTTTTTCTTCCTCCTTCTGAGCGCTTCGAACACGGCCATTGTCGCGATGATCGGGCTGCTTTACATGGTCACTCGCGACGGCGAGCTTCCCGACCAATTCAAGCGGCTGAATAGCCACGGCGTTCCATGGATTCCGCTTCTGATCGCCTTCGGCTTGCCAGTGATTGTCGTCCTGAGCGCCGCCGATTTTAATTCCCTGGCAGGTCTATATGCAATTGGGGTCGTCGGAGCCATCACCTTGAACGTCGGGTCATGCGCAGTCAACCGAACTGCCGGCTTCACTTGGTACGACCGGGTTCTCTTCGGCATCACGTTTGTCATTCTTGCCGGCGTGGAGTTCACGCTCGCCCATTCGAAACCCGATGCGCTCTTTTTCGTAACGTGCGTGTTGATTGGCGGCCTGGGGCTACGCGCCTACACCTTGAAACGGCAAGGTCTCACTACTCTCACGGTTACGCGCGAAGTTGCCCAAATGGTCACTCCCGATCTCGTGGCCACGATGCGACCGCGTTTGGAAGAAGGCCAAAAAATCATGGTCGCGGCGCGCGGCGTCACCCCTGTGCTCACGTTTGCCCTGGAGGAAGCGCAACTGCGCAAGGCCACTCTCTGCGTGCTTTACGTGAAGGAGATTGCCATTTTTTACGGTGGCGGACCGGCGCCGGTTGGACGTGGGCGGTGGCAGGACAACCCTGAAGCCAGCGCAATCATGTCGATGATGCTCAAACTGGGCGACGAGCGAGGCATTTGCGTGCTGCCAATTTATGTCGTCAGTGAAGACACAGCTTCGACGATTCTCGATCTCTCCGCGACGATGGGCGTGGATTGTCTCATCATCGGCGCGTCGCAACGCACCGCGATGGCGAAGCTGCTCCGGGGCAGCGTTGCCACGAACGTCGCGCAGCAATTGCCCGATTCGATTCGCTTGATCATTTACGGATGAGGAGTTTTAAGTTTTGAGATTTAGGTTTTAAGTTCGGCACGGGACCTTCTGTTCCTGAAAACCTAACACCTAAGACATAAGACTGCCCTGTGAACACCAGCGCCAGCGCCAGTGACTGCCTCGATCTGATGCGAAAGCTGATCGAGTATCGTCATCAAAAAGCTTTGCATCATCAACTCATGAAGGCTGCCGAGTGTTCCATGCTCGGGATCGACGCGATCGTAATGCTTTATCACTGCGCCATACTGAGCCCGGGAGACATCCTCGAGATCGGCTCATACGTGGGTGGCGCCACGATCGCCATCGCGATGGGCGCGCGCGATTCGGGGAAAGAGAAGAAAATTATCGGCATCGAGAAAGGTGTGCGAGTCGATCACCGGCGGCTAGGCACCAAAGACAGCTTTAGGGATCTCCAAAAAAATCTGAAGCGATTTGGTTTTCTCAATCGTGTCACTTTGATAAATGGCTGTTCTTTCGATCCGAACACGATCACCAACGTCCGCCAGATACTTGGTCCAAGCCAAATTGGTTTATTCGTTTTTGACGCGGACGCCAATGTCCGTCGCGACATCAACTGCTATAGTGACCGATTTGCGGACCGCTGTTGGGTGGTGATAGACGATTACCTCGGCGGCTCCGACAAGACGGCTCGTCTGCGAATGCAAGTAGATGAACTTGTCAGCGCTGGGCGATTGGAACCGCTGGGCTTTTACGGTTTCGGAACGTGGATCGGGCGCTGGCTAATCAATTGATTGCGGCTTCTTCAAGCGTGGCCACACTGAAAATTGATCACCGCTTTAATTTCCCAAAAAACGGCCGTTCCTCAGGTCTTCCTTAAAACCTAAACTTAAAACTTTAGACCGTGGTGAAGGAAACGGCGCCCTATTTTCCAATCCCAAAGAATGCTTCGAGCACGCGGGTGCCGAGAGCTTTCCAGATCTTGATTACTTCATAGGTGATCACGGTGGTAAAGCTCACGGCCATCCAAACACAAGCCGCTTCGATGGGCAGGCCGAACCATGCTCCGATGTGCAACCCGATCAGGACGCGCGGGTGATATTCCCACCAACCATAGGGCAAGGCGAGCGTGACTTCCCAAAGCAAGCTGATGAGCAGAAGAAAAAAAAAGGTAAAGCTGAAGGCGCGCCAGTTGATGAATCGTTGCGCGGTGTGAAAAAATCCGGCCGACGGAATGAGCGAAGCACAGACGAGATAAACGAAATACCACGGGAATCCCTGGGGCGTGCCGGAGAAAAGCTTTCGGTACAAGATCGCAGCGGCGATCAGGACGACGCCCAGAACGACGGAGGCAAAATGAAAACGGACGATGCGCGGTATGCCTTCCGCCGCGGCCTTGTAGTCGGGAACGTTGTAGGCTGCCATCCAATATTCGTCGCACCAAATGTAACTGAGCAGCACGAGCATGAAGCCAGTCAGGTAAAAGACGAATTCCTCGATTGGAATCGCTCCACCGACGGCCGGAACGTCGCAGCCAAGTGTGGCGAGTTTGTTTGGGAATATAAAGAAGGCGTTGCCAAAGAGCAGATCGAGCAGGAAGCCGAGCGGTGCGAGCACGGCGATGGTTCTCCAAAATGCCTTTCTCGGAAACTGCAGATCAGGCCGGGAGGCAAACCACCACGCCAGCGCACCAATCGGAACAACGAACAAAAGCAGGCTCCACGTATATCCGAGCGGTGTCGGATTATCCGAAGTGGCCTGTAAATTGCCAGGATGAATGACGGTACGCAACGCGATCGCAGCCGGAACAACCAGCGCTGCCACGATGGCAAACACGACGTAGAAAGATTTTCGCTCCCGCATGAGAAACGGAAAGCTTAAACAGAACGGAAAGCTTTAATGAAGAAGTTTAAGTTTTAAGATTTAAGTCTTAAGTTTCAGCGCGCATCTTTCTTCACTTAAAACTTAAGACTTAAAACTGAAAACTGCCGTGACTCCGCCCAAAGTACTCATCGCCGACTCTATTTCTCAACGCGGCATCGATGAACTTTCGCGCGACGGCGCCCTCGAAGTCGCGATCAAAACCGCCTCGAGCGAAAAGGAGCTTGTCGATCTTATCCCGCAATTCAGCGGGCTCGTTGTGCGCAGCCAGACAAAGGTCACTGCCGCTATCTTGAACGCTGGTGCGCGGCTCCGCGTGGTCGGCCGCGCCGGCGTGGGCGTCGATAATGTCGATGTCGAGACGGCTACACGACGCGGCATCATCGTTTTGAATGCGCCAGGCGGGAACACGGTGTCCACGGCCGAGCACGCGTTTTCACTTCTGCTTTCGGTTGCCCGCAAGATTCCGCAAGCCGACGCAAACGTTCGCAGCAAGAATTGGAACAAAAAGGATTTCGAAGGCGTCGAGCTCTACAACAAAACACTCGGCATTATCGGAATGGGCCGCATTGGCAGCGAACTCAGCCGGCGGGCGATCGCGTTTGGGATGCGCGTTGTCGCTTACGATCCATACCTTTCCGCGACGCGTGCCCGTAGCTTGCAAGTCGAGCTGGTGGACGAACTGGACGACTTGCTCAAGAGCGCAGATTTCATCTCGCTGCACACTCCGCTCACGACGGAAACACGTCACATTCTTGACTCCAGCCGGTTGCAAAAAACGAGACCTGGCGTCCGCATCATCAATTGTGCGCGTGGCGGATTAATCGACGAAGCCGCACTGGTCAAAGCGTTGCAAGATCGACATGTCGCCGGCGCCGCGCTGGATGTTTTCGAAACGGAACCGTTGCCGGCTGATTCGCCATTGCGCAGCGCGCCCAATCTTGTTCTCACTCCACATTTGGGTGCGTCCACCGCGGAAGCGCAGGAAAGCGTCGGCATCGAGATCGCGCAATCGATTCGTGCGGCGCTGCTCGAAGGCACGATCCGCAACGCTGTGAACATGCCGAGCCTTGACGCCAAAACATTGGCGATCATCGGGCCGCATCTGCGTTTTGGCGAGAAGCTCGGGAGATTTCTGTCGCAAATCTCGCCGCGACGAGCCGACGCCTTCAACATCAATTACAGTGGCAAAGTAAACGAAGTGGACACGACCGCGATTACGCGCTCGGTGCTGAAAGGTTTTCTGCAAGCTGCCGGCGGCAGCGACGTAAACGAAGTAAACGCGCCCGCGTTTGCCGAAAGTCTTGGTTTGAAAGTTAGCGAATCGCGTCTGAGCGCGCCGGGAGATTACACCGACATGCTCGAATTATCCGCTGCCGGCGAAGGAAAAACTGTGTCGGTCGGCGGCGCGTTTTTCGGCGCCACTCCGCGAATTGTCAGCATCAACAGCCGACCCGTGGAAGCACGTCCACACGGGGTCGTGCTCGTGCTGGAAAACACGGATCGCCCCGGAATGGTCGGGCGAATCGGCACATTGCTCGGCGATCACGGCGTGAATATCGCCACCATGTCGCTCAGCCGAAATCAGGCCGGCGGCACGGCGCTGACGGTCTTGAATCTGGATACGGCGCCGGATGCGGCGTTGCTTGAACAAATTCGCGCGAGCGAAGATATTCACTCGGCGCAAGTGATCGAACTCTAAGCGCACAAGGAACGACCCCGAAAGCTTTCGGGGTCGATCAAACGTGACGGCTGGGAAACCGTCATTCCTTGTTTCGAAAGGAAGCCTTGCCGCGGTGCAGCGAATCTGATAGCCCTCATTCTATGGACTTCAGCTCTCACTCTATAATCTGGGTTTTGGTCATCGGCCTTGTCGTCGGCGCCATCGCGAAACTGTTAATGCCGGGAAAAGATCCCGGCGGTTGCATCATCACGATCCTGCTCGGAGTTGCCGGCGCGTTTGTTGCCAGTTATCTCGGCCAGGCACTCGGCTGGTACCAGCCCGGACAACCAGCAGGCTTTATCGGATCGGTCGTCGGCGCGATGATCCTGTTGCTCTTGTATCGATTCCTCTTTCGGCGCGGCGCGTAGTTCGCAAGCGGTTGCTTCATCGTCAGATTTCGTAGGGTTTCGCAGATCAGACTCGAAGCAGAGTCTGCGTTTATCACGCACTGCGATCTCTCATTGCTTCTCACCCGTCACTCATCACTAGTCACAGTTTCTTCATGGCTGCCCCGACAAAAATCCGAATTATCGTCGCTTTCGCTGCTCTCTATCTTATCTGGGGTTCGACTTACCTCGGGATTCGCTTTGCGATTGAGACTATTCCGCCATTTTTTATGGCGGGCACTCGCTTCCTGATCGCGGGCGTGATCATGTATGCGATCGCGTGGTGGCAAGGCATCGGTAAATCGAATTGGGCGAATTGGCGGACGTCCTTGATTATCGGCGCCTGTTTGATTCTCGGCGGCAATGGCGGGGTAACAGTCTCAGAAAAGTATATCGACTCGGGGTTGGCGGCGCTGATCGTGGCGGTAGTTCCCATCTACATCGTGGTGCTGAGCTGGACGTCGGGAATCGCGCCCAAGCCAACACCAATTGTCTGGCTGGGTCTCGTAGGAGGTTTCGTTGGCGTTGGCATTTTACTGGGCCCGGCGCTGCGCTTTTCCTCAAACGGCGGACGACATCCTGCGATCGGAATGTCGATCCTGCTTGTCTCGTCCTTCATCTGGTCGGCGGGATCGCTCTATTCGCGCACGGCTAAACACGCGGCCTCTCCGTTTCTCACCGCCGCTCAACAGATGCTTTGCGGTGGATTGCTTCTTTTACTCACTAGCTTCGCGACCGGCGAAGCGCGGCGTTTCCATCCGGGTTCCATGTCGATCTTGTCGCTCGCGTCGTTTGTCTATTTAATCATTATCGGAGCCGTGGTTGGATACACGGCTTACATTTGGTTGCTGCGAAATTGCGATCCGGCGAAAGTCGCTACGTACGCCTACGTGAATCCCATTGTAGCCGTCCTGCTTGGCGCCGCTTTCGCCGGGGAGATTCTGACCATGCGTATGTTAGGCGCCGCTGCTCTTATCATCGGCTCTGTGGCGCTGGTGATTACCGCGCAGCAGTTGAGATTGAGAGCCGAGCCGCAAATTAGCGCTGCCGTGACCCCGGCTGATTGAGAATGATGAAACGCGAAAATCCATCTGGTAACCGGAAAGAACCTGTCCTGCCTGCCCGCCGTGATGGGAGCGGCAGTCCAACGGATCGACGACAAGAGACAATCGAAGTCGTAAAGCGCAATTGGCGCGCCGAAGTTGAGACGGCCCAAGTATATCGCGATCTCGCGGGACGCGAGCGGGACGAGAAACGCAAAGGCATTCTCTTGCGCATGGCGGAAGCGGAAGAGCGCCATGCACAGCGCTGGGAAAAAAAACTGAAAGACCTCGGCGCAGAACCGCCTGTCTTGAAGGACACGATTGGGCGCCGGCTAAATCGTTGGTGGAACAAGATTGCCGGAGCGGAAATTGCTATTCGCCGCATGGAAGCGACGGAAGAACGGCAGGAAGCGGAATTTCATGATCAAGCCGAGCGTGCCCTGGCCGGCGAACAGGATGTGCAGGAATTTTTGCGCAAAAGCGCGCTGGAAGAAAAAGCCCACGCGCGAGCGCTTAACGCCATGGCGCCACCGGCTAGCCCGCGCACGGCGCTTGACAAGATCTTGAAGCGTGAACGCTGGCACGGGCGCGGCGGCGGTTGGGTAGCCGACGCGATCTACGGCGCAAACGATGGATTGGGCGCCGTGTTTGGAATTGTTTCGGGCGTGGCCGGTGCGACGAATAATCAACAACATTACATTTTAATCTCGGGCCTCGCCGGAATGTTTGCTTCAACACTGTCGATGGGTGCAGGCGCCTATCTCGCCGCGAAAAGCGAAGCGGAAGTATATGAAGCGGAAATCTCGCGCGAGCGCGCGGAAGTGGAGGAAAATCCGGAGGAAGAAATCGAAGAGATGTCGCTCTTCTATCAATTGCAAGGGTTCACTCCCGAAGAATCGCAAAAAATGGCAGAGCGTCTCGCTGAGCAACCCGAGCAGTTCGTACAGGCGATGGCACAAAGTGAGCTCGGCTTGTCCGAGCATCGTTTCCCGAATCAGTGGACTGCCGCGACGTCGGCTGGCATCTCCACCGCGATCGGCGCTTTCGTTCCAATCATTCCATTCTTTTTCTCGGGCGGTGTTGAAGCCGTGGTTACTTCCTTCGGCATCAGTTTGGTGGCGCACTTTGCAGTCGGGGCGTTGAAATCGTTGATCACGATCCGTTCCTGGTGGGCTTCCGGCCTCGAAATGACCTGGATCGGCGTGATTGTTGCGGTGGTGACTTACAGCCTCGGCCTCGCGTTTGGCGCGTTGGGCTAAATGAAACTAATTTTGAAACGCTTGGGAGAACAACTTGCGTCTGCATCTCGTTTGCATATCGGTGCGTTTTCAACGTTTCGTGATTTGCATTGTCAATCAATCTCACATGCACCTGCGCTTTGTAATCGTTCTCATTTCTGTCGCGCTCATCGCACCGGCAGTTTTCGCTCAAGATAAAAATCAGCCGACCGTCGATGAGTTGGTTGCCAAAAATATCGAAGCCAAAGGCGGCGCGAGCGCGCTGCGTGATCTCCAATCTCTGCGTCTTAGCGGCAAAATGCTGGTGCAGCAGGGCCAGATCCAATTAGCCTATCTGCAAACCAAGAAACGCCCTGACGAAGTACGCACCGAGGCTTCCCTCCAGGGGATGACACAGATCGAGGCGTATAACGGCAAAGAAGGATGGAAAGTCTCACCATTCTTCGGACGCAAAGACCCCGAAAGAATGTCGGCGGACGACGCTAAAGCGCTGATAGAGGACGCGGAGATCGATGGGCCATTGGTTGATTGGAAGGCAAAAGGAAGCACAGTCGAGTACCTCGGAACCGAGGACGTCGATGGGACGCTCGCGCACAAGTTAAAAGTGGCGCGGAAGAATGGGGATGTGAGTTTTGTCTATCTGGATCCCGACCACTTCCTGGAGATCCGGGTTTTGACACAACGACTGAGACACGGCGCGCAAGAAGAAGTGGAGACCGACCTCGGCGATTATGAAAAGGCCGCCGGCGTATTCGTTCCGACCTCGATCGAGTCCGGACGCAAGGGAGCGCCGGACAAGCAGAGGATTATTATCGATAAGGTCGAAGCGAACATGCCAGTTGATGACGCAGTTTTTCATTTTCCCGCGGCCAAATAACTTTTCATTTAACCCATTCATGCATTCCCTGAAGTTTGTTCTACCTTGCGCGCTCGTTCTTTGCGCCATTCTTTGCCGCGCTGAAAATACGCCATATACCTCGGCAACGATCTCCGGCTTGGGCGCGCGCAATATAGGCTCTGCAGCGATGAGCGGGCGCATCTCGGCGATTGCCGGAACACGCGAGCCCTCCGGCAAGATCACGCTCTTTATTGGCGCGGCCAGTGGTGGCGTTTGGAAATCTGACGATAGCGGGACTCGATATCGGCCGGTGTTTGATGAGCAACCTGTCCAATCAATCGGGGCGATCGCGCTCGATCCAAAGAACCCGAAAAATGTTTGGGTTGGAACTGGCGAATCGTGGACGCGCAACAGCGTTTCAATTGGCGATGGAATCTACAAGTC
>WNGE01007093.1_pt1 | contig 12295 bp, 12 predicted proteins | sample 5400651 | NCBI WGS metagenome assembly WNGE01 (sample SAMN13153370, study PRJNA577476) | soil metagenome | isolation source: 60 cm soil or saprolite under grassland replicate 2 | place: USA:California | collected 2016-06-15 | reverse complement strand
CTGCGGGATGGTGTCATCGACCGCCTGCTTGATCTGCTCGGGCGTAGCGTCGACGACCTTGTCGGTGTATTTGCGCAGCAGCAGCCCGTAACCCAGGTCGGCCTTGGTGCGCTCGAATTCCGCTCGGGTCTCCGCGCTGCGATCGCCGGCGCGAAGCTTCTGCAGCGCTGCATACGCCTTCACGCCGCCGCGGATGCGCGCCTCGTGCTCGACCTTCAAATTCTTGATCCCTTTTACCGGCGTGTCGAAGGAGCGCGTTGCGATCAGGCCCATCAGCCAGGGGTTCTTGATCGCGTAGCGTGTGGTCTCGTTGGCCTGATCCGGAAAGCCGAAGGCCGTGAACGAAGCGGGAGGAGGCACCGTTTCCCACTCAGCCTCAATCGCCGCGAGCTTTACCTTCTGCACTTCGCCCGCGGTGTAACCGGACTCGTCGCCCAGGACGATGACGGAAATCGCCGATGCGAGCCCGAAGCCCGCCGCGACCGCAAACGAGCGTACGGCGAAGGGCAGGTCGCGCAGCCGCAGCAGATAATAGGAGGAGATCCCGAGGACGAACAGCGACGCGGTGACGTAGCCGGCCGCGACCGTATGCACAAACTTTGCGCCGGCCACGGGGTTGAACAGGAGATCGTAGAAGCTCGTGAGCTCCATGCGCATCGTCTCGTGGTTGAACTCGGCGCCGACCGGATTCTGCATCCAGGCATTGGCGATCAGTATCCACAGCGCGGATAGATTCGAGCCGAACGCGACGAGGAAGGTGACGAGCAGGTGCGTCACCTTGCCCATCCGGTCCCAGCCGAAAAAGAACAAACCGACGAAGGTGGACTCGAGGAAAAAAGCCATCAGTCCCTCGATCGCCAGCGGCGCACCGAAGATGTCGCCGACGTAGTGCGAGTAGTAGGCCCAGTTCGTGCCGAATTGGAATTCCAGCGTGAGGCCGGTGGTTACCCCCATGACAAAATTGATCCCGAACAGCTTGCCCCAGAACTTCGTCATGTCGCGATAGATTTCCTTGCCCGTCATCACGTACACCGATTCCATGATGACCAGGATCCACGACAAGCCGAGCGTGAGGGGAACGAACAGGAAGTGGTAGAGCGCCGTGACGGCGAACTGCAACCGCGACAGATCGACGACCTCAACGGTCGGCACGGGGGTATTCCTGCGGGCTTGCCGGTGGAATCAAGTGCGCTTCGGCGCGTGATGACTCGACGCGCATGTGCGTCGCCGTGGGGTGGCTGAAAAAAACCCACCACAAGAGCGCGAGTGCGGCGAACTTCAGGACCAGGATGACGGCGAGGTCGCGGCCCAGCGGGGAGAGCCGCAACCACCACTCGCCCGGCCACCGGAGCGGAGGCGGTCGCGGTTCGGTCGGAGCGCCCGGGACGGACTTGGACATGAGCGAGCACGATGGTATAGCTGGCTTCGGGACCGCGCAACGCAGCCGGCGGCATCCGGGCCGCGGCCTCGGGCGTTTAAAACAATGCGCGAATCCGCCGCAGGGCCTTGAAACCGCGAGCGAAATCCTCAATTGTTGAATAGTCTTTAGAAAAAGGGGGTCGCGACCATGCGTCTCGACAAGCTGACGACCAAATTCCAGCAGGCGCTCTCCGATGCCCAGAGCCTCGCGCTGGGCAACGACAACGGCTTCATCGAGCCGCAGCACCTGCTCGCCGCGCTGCTGCAACAGGAAGACGGCGGCAGCGTGTCGCTGCTCGCGCGCGCCGGCGTCAACGTTGCGGCACTCAAATCCTCGCTCACCAAGGCGATCGGGCGCCTGCCCAAGGTCGAGGGACAGGGCGGCGAGATTTCGATCTCGCGCGACCTCAACAACCTTCTCAACCTCACCGACAAGGAAGCGACCAAGCGCGGCGACCAGTTCATCGCCAGCGAATTGTTCCTGCTCGCGCTCGCCGACGATAAAAGCGAGACCGGTCGTCTTGCCAAAGAATATGGCTTGACGCGCAAGGCGCTGGAGAAGGCGATCGAGGCCGTGCGCGGCGGCGCCGGGGTTGATACGCAGGAAGCCGAAGGCCAGCGCGAGGCGCTGAAGAAGTACACCATCGACCTCACCGAGCGCGCGCGCCAGGGCAAGCTCGATCCGGTCATCGGACGCGACGACGAGATCCGCCGCACCATCCAAATCCTGCAGCGGCGCACCAAGAACAACCCCGTGCTGATCGGCGAGCCCGGCGTGGGCAAGACCGCGATCGTCGAGGGCCTTGCGCAGCGCATCGTCAACGGCGAAGTCCCCGAAACGCTCAAGAACAAGCGCGTGCTCTCGCTCGACATGGCGATGCTCCTCGCGGGTGCCAAGTATCGCGGCGAGTTCGAGGAGCGGCTGAAGGCAGTGCTCAAGGATATCGCCGCCGACGAGGGCCGGACGATCGTCTTCATCGACGAATTGCATACCATGGTCGGCGCCGGCAAGGCGGAGGGCGCGATCGATGCCGGCAACATGCTGAAGCCCGCGCTCGCCCGCGGCGAGTTGCATTGCGTCGGCGCGACCACGCTCGACGAATACCGCAAATACATCGAAAAGGACGCCGCGCTCGAGCGGCGATTCCAGAAGGTGCTGGTCGACGAGCCGTCGGTCGAGTCGACCATCGCCATCCTGCGCGGGTTGCAGGAACGCTACGAGATCCACCACGGCGTCGAGATCACCGACCCGGCGATCGTCGCTGCGGCTGAGCTGTCGCACCGCTACATCACCGACCGCTTCCTGCCCGACAAGGCGATCGATCTGATCGACGAAGCCGCGGCGCGGATCAAGATGGAGATCGACTCCAAGCCGGAGGCGATGGACCGGCTCGACCGGCGTCTGATCCAGCTCAAGATCGAGCGCGAGGCGGTGAAGAAGGAAAAGGACGAAGCGTCGAAGAAACGGCTCGCCGCGATCGAGGAGGAAATCAAGCGGCTCGAGCGCGAGTACGCCGACCTCGATGAAGTCTGGCAGGCCGAAAAGGCCCAGCTGCAGGGGACGCAGCATATCAAGGAAGAGATCGACAAGATCAAGCTCCAGATGGAAGAGGCGCGCCGCAAGGGCGACTGGCAGAAGATGTCCGAGTTGCAATACGGCAAGCTGCCGGCCCTCGAGGCGCAACTCAAGAAGGCCGACACCAAGCTCGCGAAGGAACACGCGAACAAGCCACAGCTCTTGCGCACGCAGGTCGGCGCGGAGGAGATCGCCGAGGTCGTTTCACGCGCCACCGGCATCCCTGTTTCCAAGATGATGCAGGGTGAGCGCGAAAAACTGTTGCACATGGAGGATGCGCTGCACAAGCGCGTCGTCGGCCAGGACGAGGCCGTCCGCCTCGTGTCGGATGCAATCCGCCGCTCGCGCTCGGGCCTGGGCGACCCCAACCGGCCCTACGGTTCGTTCCTTTTCCTGGGACCCACCGGTGTGGGCAAGACCGAACTATGCAAGGCGCTCGCGGAATTCCTGTTCGATTCCGATCAGTTCCTGATCCGCGTCGATATGTCCGAGTTCATGGAAAAGCACTCGGTCGCGCGGCTGATCGGCGCGCCACCCGGCTATGTCGGCTACGAGGAAGGCGGTCATCTGACCGAAGCGGTGCGGCGCAAGCCCTACAGCGTGATCCTGTTGGACGAGGTGGAGAAAGCGCATCCCGACGTGTTCAACGTGCTCCTGCAGGTCCTGGACGACGGCCGTATGACCGACGGTCAGGGCCGCACGGTCGACTTCAAGAACACCGTCATCGTCATGACGTCGAACCTCGGCTCGCAGATGATCCAGCAGATGTCAGGCGAGGACTACGGCATGATCAAGCTCGCCGTCATGGCGGAAGTGAAGACGACGTTCCGGCCGGAATTCGTCAACCGCATCGACGAGATCGTCGTATTCCACGCGCTTTCCGAGAAGGACATCGAGGCGATCGCCAAGATTCAGCTGAAGGCGCTCGAAGCGCGTCTGGCCAAGCTCGAGATCAGGATCGATGTCACGCCCGCGGCACTGGCGGAGGTCGCGAAGGTCGGCTTCGATCCGGTCTTCGGCGCGCGGCCGCTCAAACGCGCGATCCAGCAGGAAATCGAAAATCCGCTGGCGAAGGAGATCCTCGCCGGCAAGTTTGCCGCCGGCGACACGATCAAGGTCGCGGTCAGCGGCCGCGAAATCACCTTCGCCAGGAAATAGCTTGTCGTAGCCCGGGCTGAGCGCCCGCGAAGCCCGGGGCAGCGGAATCAAAAGTACGGTACCGCCCTTTGCGCAAGGCGTCCGGCCCAATCGTTGAGCGCCTGTGCGACCGCGCGTCCGATCGCTGCGACGACGCGATCGCGCGGCCTCTCCGGCGCGAGGAGGCGCAGCGCGCTGTCTGTTTCGGCGGCGATGATGGTTCGCCCGGAGCGGTCGATCTGAAAGCGCATGCCCTTGACCAGCACGATATCGCGCAGATCGCGCTCGAGGGTCACCCAGAGGCAGCCGCGATCGACCGCGATGATCGTGCCCTGTGCGTTTTCGAGGACGAGTGTTTCGCGCCGATTCAGCACCGAGCGGCGCGAGTGGCGGGTGAGGGAAACGGTCTTGGCCATGGTGTTCTCCTGGTGAATGCGTATAATGCATGCAGGGCCGGCGCTTGCTGGTGCGAAGAGATTCGGCATCCGCTGAGTGAAGTATCAGGGCCGGTGCGATCCCATTCAAACGAATTCGCCGCATGTCAGGCATGAGGAAATGGAATGCCTAAGGCCGGACTGGCAACGCCGGCGCGCAGGCCGCGCCTGCCGTCGCTCGACCTGCTCAAGGGCTTCGAAGCCGCGGCGCGACACCTGAGCTTCACGCGCGCGGCGGAGGAGCTTTTCCTGACGCAATCGGCGCTGTCGCGCCAGATGCAAACACTCGAAGAGCAGCTCGGCATGCCGCTCTTCGAGCGCCGCCATCGCCAGCTGTTGCTGACCGAGGCCGGACAGATGCTGCACGCAACGGCGAAGACGGTGCTCGACGAGCTCACGCAGGCCGTGGCCGCGATACGCCGCGACGAGGCGGCGCAGCCCTTGACCGTATCGACCAATCTGCCATTCGCATCACTGTGGCTGATTCCGCGCCTGTCGCGGTTCCGGGAGCGCCATCCGGGGATCGACGTCTACATCTCGGCGGACAACCGCATCATCGACCTCGAGCGCGAGCGCATCGATCTCGCCGTCCGCTATTGCAGTGAAGCGATGGCGCCGCCGGGGTCGCCGCGGCTGTTCGGCGAGAAGCTGGTGCCGGTGTGCAGCCCGGGGCTCGCCGCGGATCGGTCGCGGCCGCTGAAGCGGCCCGAGGATCTGGCGCGCCACATCCTGCTCTCCATCGACGACGAGCGCGGGCGCTTCACCTGGCTCAACTGGTCGGCGTGGCTCGCGGCGATCGGCATCCATGAACTGACGCCCGCCGGGTCGCTTCGTTTCAACCATTTCGACCAGGTCATTCAGGCGGCGCTCGACGGCCAGGGCGTCGCGCTGGGGCGCGAGCCCCTGATCGACCATCTCCTGCGGCAGGGCAAACTCGTCGCGCCGTTCCGCAACAGGTACACGACGACCCGCGCCTATTTCATCGTGCGCGCAGAGCACGCGGCGGCGCGCCCTGAAGCGCAGGCCTTCGTCGATTGGCTGCAGGACGAAGCGCGGGAGGAGGCCGCCGATGCGGAATCCGCGCCGGGTGCGGGCGCCGGTCGGCGCCAGGCGCGGAAGGCGCGGAAGGCGCGGAAGGCGCGATGAACGAGGGTTCCGCTCACGAGGCGAGCGACGCGCCGTCGCCGTGGGTCGTTCGCTTCGCACCGCTGGTCGCGAGCGGAGCGCGCGTGCTCGACCTCGCGTCGGGCGGTGGCCGGCACGCGCGGTTCTTCGCCGCGCGCGGTGCGCGCGTCGTTGCCGTCGATCGCGACCCTGCCGCGCTCGCGAGCCTTGCGGCGGTGCCCGGCATCGACGCCCGCGTCGTCGATCTCGAGAAGGGCGATTGGCCTTTTCCGGGCGAGCGCTTCGACGCCATCGTCGCGGTCCATTATCTTCACCGCGCTTTGTTTCCGCTGCTGCTGGCTGCGCTCGCCGAAGACGGCGTCGTGCTCTACGAAACCTTCGCCGCGGGCAACGCTGCGTATAGCCGGCCCTCCAACCCTGACTTCCTGCTGACGCCGGGGGAGTTGCTCGAGTTCGCACGCAGTACACTCACCGTCGTCGCATTCGAGCAGGGTGTGGTCAACGATGAGCGTCCCGCCGTGATCCAACGGCTTGCCGCCGTTGGCCGCGGCAGACCATGGCCGCCACCGCTAGCCTGAGGGTTCGCTGAAGATTAGGGTAAAATGCCGCATTTTTCGGGTTCGAGTCGATGCTGAAGGGAAGCCTGGTCGCAATCGTCACGCCGATGCAAGCCGGCGGCGCGCTCGATCTGCGCGGGTTTGCCAAGCTTCTCGACTTTCACGTCGCCAGCGGCACCTCCGGCATCGTCGTCGTCGGCACGACGGGCGAATCGCCGACGGTCGACGTCGAAGAACATTGTCTGCTGATCAAGACTGCGGTCGAACTCGCGGCCGGGCGCATCCCGGTGATCGCCGGTACCGGCGCCAACGCGACCGCGGAGGCCATCGAGCTCACCCGCTACGCCAAGGAAGTCGGTGCGGCCTTCGCCCTGTCGGTTGTGCCGTATTACAACAAGCCCAGCCAGGAAGGCCTCTATCGGCATTTCCGAACCATCGCCGAAAAAGTCGATCTGCCGCTGATCCTGTACAACGTGCCGAGTCGCACGGTCGCCGATCTCGCCAACGATACGGTGCTGCGCTTGGCCCAGGTGCCGGGCATCGTCGGCATCAAGGACGCGACCGCCGACCTCGGGCGCGGCAGCGAGCTCATCCGCTCGCTCGCGGCCGCAGGCAAGTCGGACTTCGCAGTCTACGGCGGCGACGACATCACGGCGTTGCCGCTCATGCTGATGGGCGGCCACGGCGTGATTTCCGTGACAGCCAACATTGCACCCAAGTTGATGTCCGAGATGTCCGCCGCGGCGCTCGCCGGCGATGTCGCCCGCGCGCGGGCGGCGAATGACCGCCTGCTGCCGCTGCACCGCAAGCTCTTTGTCGAGGCCAATCCGATCCCCGTGAAATGGGCGCTCGCGGAAATGGGCCTCATCAACGGCGAGCTGCGGCTGCCGCTGACACCGCTGGCGACCCAGCATCATGAAATCATTCGCGCGGCGTTGCGCGAAGCCGGTTGCCTCTGACGGAGATTCAAGCATGTTGCACGTTTACCTTTATCGCCGCATCGCGGCAACGCTGGTCGCCGCAAGCCTCGCTGCGCTACTTACCGGATGCGAAACGATGACGACGTCGATCGGCAAGAAGATCGATTACAAATCTTCGGCTTCGGCGCCGGCCTTGGAGATACCGCCCGACCTGACGACGCCCGCGTACGACGATCGCTATTTCGCGTCGACGGCTTCGGGAGCCGCCGCGGCGCGCGCCGCGGGCAAGCCGAGCGAGATCCTGCCGCCGAATCCGGAAGCGCGCCTGGTGCGCGCCGGCTCGGAGCGCTGGGTGGTGGTCAAGGCGACTCCGGAAGCGGCGTGGAACACATTGCGCGAATTCTGGACGCAGAACGGTTTCGTCGTCGCCGTGGAGCAGCCGGCGCTGGGGATCATGGAGACCGACTGGGCGGAGAACCGGGCCGGGTCACCGCAAGGCGTCCTCGCGAAATACATTGGCAAATACGTCGAATTCCTTACCGATACCTATCGCCGCGACAAATTCCGCACCCGCATCGAGCGCGGGGCCGAGCCCGGGACGGTCGAGATCTACATCAGCCACAAGGGCGCGGCGCAGGTGGCAACCAAGATAAGCCAGGGGGCGGGTGAAGATTACGTCTGGCAGCCGACGCCGCCGAACCCCGAATTGGAAGCCGAATTTCTATCGCGGCTGATGGTCAAGTTCGGAACCCCGGCGCCGGCCGCGATGACCGCCGTGGCGGCGCTGCCGCTGCAGCCCGTGCGCGCCCGGATCGAAAAAGGCAGCGATGGCGCAAGCCGTCTCATCGTCGACGATGCCTTCGATCGGGCGTGGCGGCGGGTAGGTCTTGCGCTCGACCGCACCGGCTTCACCGTCGTCGACCGCGACCGTTCCAAGGGTCTGTATTTCGTGCGCTATGCCAACCCTGACCTCGATTCCAGGCCGAAAGGCTGGCTCGACAAGCTGCAGTTCTGGAAGACCGACGACAAGGACAAGCCGGAGCAGTATCGCGTTGTCGTCACGCAGGCCGATCCGGCCAGCGTCGTTACGGTCCAGGACCCGGCGGGCGTCGCCGACCGCACGGCCAACAGCGACAAGATCCTCGCGCTGCTGCAGGACCAGCTCAAGTGACCGCGCCCACGCGCGCTTCGACCACGCCGGGCTAGGCGGTATGCGTTTCGCCTCGCTGGGCAGCGGCAGCGAAGGCAACGGCCTGCTGGTCGAGGTCGGCGCGACGCGCGTGCTGATCGACTGCGGCTTCGGCGTCCGGGACACGATCGCGCGGCTCGCGCGGATCGGTGTCGCGCCGGAGACTGTTACCGCGATCATCGTCACGCACGAGCATTCCGATCACATCTGCGGCGTCGCGCCGTTCGCGGCGCGGTTCGGAACACCCGTATGGCTCACTTTCGGCACGCTGGCAGTGGTCGCGGAGCGTTTCGCGGTCTTGCCGCACGTATACGGTTTCGACAGCCACGATGTGTTCGAGGTTGGCGAGATCGAAGTCCGGCCCTTTCCCGTACCTCACGACGCGCGCGAGCCGGTGCAGTTCGTCTGCTCCGACGGGTGCTGGCGGCTGGGCGTTCTGACCGATCTTGGCATATCCACTGCGTACGTCGAAGCGAGCCTCTCCGGATGCGACGCGCTGGTGCTCGAGTGCAATCACGATCTCGACCTGCTTGCCAACGGCGATTACCCGTTTTCGCTCAAGCAGCGGATCGCGAGCAAGTTCGGACACCTCGACAACGGCGCGGCCGCGGGTCTGCTGGCCCGGCTCGACAACTCGCGTCTCAAGCATTTGATCGCCGCGCACTTGAGCCAGAACAACAACCTGCCCGGGCTCGCCCGTGCGGCGCTCGCCGCAGCGCTCGATTGCGATCCGGATTGGATCGGCATTGCCGATCAGCACCTGGGTTTCGGCTGGCGCGAGTTCATTTGACGGAGATTCCATGGAAAAGCGGCAGGAACTGTACCGCGGCAAGGCCAAGACGGTGTATTCGACCGACGATCCCAATCTGCTCGTCATGCATTATCGAGACGACGTATCGGCGTTCGACGGGGCGAAGCTCGCCCAGCTCGAGCGCAAGGGCGAGACCAATAACAAGTTCAATGCCTACATCATGGGCAAGCTCGCGGCGGTCGGCGTACCCACCCATTTCATACGGGTGCTGAACGAGCGCGAATCGCTGGTGCGCGCGATGAAGATGATTCCGATCGAGTGCGTCGTGCGGAACATCTGTGCGGGCTCGATGGCCAAGCGCTACGGCATCGAGGAGGGCACGCGCCTGCCGGAACCGATTTTCGAATTCTTCTTGAAGAGCGATGCGCTGCACGATCCGCTGGTCAACGACGACCACATCCGCGTGCTCGGCTGGGCGACATCGGCGGAGATCGAACAGATGAAGGCGCTCACCCACAAGGTGAACGCCGTGCTCAAGCCGCTGTTCGCCGACGCCGGCCTTGACCTCATCGATTACAAGCTCGAATTCGGACACCCCAAGGACGATCCCGGAGGGGCATTGGTGCTGGGTGACGAGTTCACGCCCGACGGCTGCCGGCTGTGGGACCACGCGACGCGGGACAAGATGGACAAGGACCGCTTCCGGCGCGATCTCGGCAACGTGATCGAGAAATACAGAGAGGTCGCCCAGCGCATCGGCGCTCCCCTCTAGCAGGCTCGCGTACAGCTGCTGCGCGGGCCGGTTGCATCGTTTGTACTCATTTGGCAACTGAGCGCTTCCGCGCGAGCCAAAAAAAGCCGGCCCGCAGGCCGGCTTTTTCGTGGGATTGCTTGACAGTTATTTCTTCGCGTCCTTGGCGGCGTCGGTCGCCTTGTTCGCCGAATCCTTGGCGTCCATGGCCGAACTCTTGGCAGAACTGGACGCATCCTTGGCCGCATCGGCTGCCTTATCGGCCGCGGCTTTGGCAGCATCCGCGCTGGCATCGGGCGCCGGTGTGACAACGACTGGCGGCGACGGAGTTGGCGGAGGTGTTACGACTACGGGTGCAGGCTTGTTGTCGCAGGCGGCGAGCAGAATTGCCGCGGCTGCGACAAAAACGAATTTGTTCATGGTGATCCCCTTAACGAGTTGGGACGGAACGCTGCGTGAGAAATCGGCTGCGCGCTCGCGATTAACCGCGCTAACGGGCGCCACCGATGAGCAAATTTTAACACAACGGTGCGACACATTCCGATCGAACCGGGCTCCGACGCCGCGCCCGTGCGAGCCGCTCGTTGCTCTGCGAGCGTCGGCAAAGCGACCAGGCGCGGCTCGAGCGGCTCGGTGCGGGTCTGTCGAACGGGCCAGCCTTTTCTCCGGCTGACAAAAACCTTACTTTTTCGGCGCTTCCGAGGGCGGCGTCGCTGGTGCCGGTGCCGGGGCCGGCGCGGGCTTCATCGCGTCGCCGGCGGACTTGGTCGCGTCGACCGCTGCAGCGCCCGCCGACTTGGTTGCATCGACCGCCGCCGTGCCCGCCTGAACTGCGGCGGTGCCGGCATCCTTGGCAGCAGCTGCTGCCTTATCGGCAGAATCTTTAGCCGCCTGAGCGGCCTTGTCTGCCGCCGCCTTGGCATCCTGCGCCTGCTTGTTGTCGCCGCAGCCGACAACCGCCAGCGCGAGCGCCGCAGCAATGAATACTGACTTGTTCATCATCGTTCCCTTACTCGATTATGAAGTGATGGGTTGAGAAAACCGGACTCCCCGCCCGGTTGACGCATCGCGAGCACGATCGGCAAATGGCATAAGAGGAAAACGTACGTTACCGCTCGGTCCGACTTGGACAGTGTACTACAAAGTATGAGCGTTTAAGCAGGTTTCCCGCTCGCGCATCGCCAGCTTTCCTAGAGTCCCAGGACGGTCGCGTTGATCCCCGGTTCGCCGGTCGCCCAGATCTCGTCGAAGCGGCTCGCCAGCGGGCGTGTCTGCTCCGGCTGCTCGATGCCCATCGCGGCGCGCGGCTGCTCCAAATGGAAGCGGTGCAGATAGTGGCGGTCGTCGACGATGAGCAGCGGGTCGGTCGCGTGCCTCGCCTCCGCTCCCGTGCGGTAGATCGTCATCGCGTAGCTGTACGCCTGCAGCAGCTTCAGCATGCGCGGACACGCGGTTTCGAGATAAGTCGTGTCGTGCACGATGATGTCGAGGCGCCGTCCGCGCGTCCCGCGCAGGAATGCCGCAAGCCGATCGACGCGAGACGGCTGGTTCCATCCGGTCTGCGACAGATCCTGATCGAATACCCGGATGCGATGCTGCGCCAGCGCCACGAGCTGGTCGATGGCCGTGCATTGCTGTGCAAGCGTCGCCAGTTCGACCAGGCGCGGCTCGGGCGGCGCGCTCGGAAGGGCGGGCGGCGGGTCAGGCGAAGTGGAGGAAGCCATCGCGGTACCAGCGATAAAGCAAAGACGATGCGCGGTCGTCGACCTCGCCGGCGGCGAGCCGCCTTGCGTCGGCGAGCCGCTTCAGCGTCGCGCGGCCATGCGCGGGCCAGGCGAGCGCATCGCCGTTGATGAACAGGCTGCGCTCATCGTAGAGCAACCGGGTGCGGCTGTCCAAGCGCAGGCCGCGACGCGCGGCGCGGCGAATGAAGCGGCCGGGGCCGGAGCCACCGCCCGGCGGGGAGAAGACGACGCCGGGTTTGGGCTCGGTGAGATACGACCCGAGAAAGCGTGCGACCGCGCGCTCGTCCCAGGTCAGGCGGCGCAACGTCGCCACCGCGTAGGCTCGCAACGCTCGTTCGATGCACGCGGGCGAGCGTGCCGGCCGCCGACCCCGATCGGCGTAGCGGCCGTCGAGTGCGATGCGATCGCGCAACCAGTCGAGGAACGCGGTCGCGACCTCCTGCGCGGACGGCGCGCGGAAACCGATCGAGTACGTGCTGCAGGCGTCGAGCGCAATGCCGTCGTGGGCAACCGCCGGCGGCAAATACAGCATGTCGCCGGGGCCGAGCAGCCATTCGTGCTCGGGGCGGAAGCGCGCGAGGATCTTGAGCGGCAGGCCTGGCTTGAGCGCAAGGTCGCGCTGGCGGCCGATGCGCCAGCGGCGGCGGCCTTCGCCCTGGAGCAGGAACACGTCGTAGGAATCGAAATGGGG
>WNGE01008665.1_pt1 | contig 12298 bp, 11 predicted proteins | sample 5400651 | NCBI WGS metagenome assembly WNGE01 (sample SAMN13153370, study PRJNA577476) | soil metagenome | isolation source: 60 cm soil or saprolite under grassland replicate 2 | place: USA:California | collected 2016-06-15 | reverse complement strand
GCGCCTTCACCGACTGGCCGTTCCTCACGATCACGGTGCTCAATGCCGTCCTGACGCTGCAGTTCGGCCTGATGGAGGTCGGCCTGCCGCTGTGGATCGCCGGCCACACGCGAGCGCCGCGCATCCTCGTGTCGGTCGTCTTCCTGGTCAACACGGTCATGGTCGTGTTCTTGCAGGTGCGCAGCAGCCGCCGCATCGACTCGGTCGGCGCTGCCGGGCGGGCCGCCCGCCGGTCGGGGATCCTGCTCGGCGCCGCCTGCCTGATCTACGCGTCGGCCGGGCAGACCGGGGCATGGCTCGCCGCGAGCGTCATCCTGGTCGGCAGCATCGTGCAGACGCTCGGCGAGTTGATCTCCTCGGCGGCCGGCTGGACGCTCAGCTACGACCTGGCCGCGCCGGACGCCCCGGGCGCCTACCAGGGCGTGTTCACGAGCGGGTTCGCCGCCGGGCAGATGCTCGCGCCTGTCGTCGTCACCGTGACCGCAATCCACCTCGGCCCGCCGGGCTGGGCGATCCTGGCCGCGGTCTTCGCGCTCGCCGGCGTCGCTTTCGTCCCGGCCACTGCCTGGGCCCAGCGGACGCGCTGACCGCACGCCCGGCGGTCGGTGCCGACCCGGCGCGGATAGGCTCGCCTCGTGAGTTGCCTGGCGGTCGTCGTCCTCGCTGCGGGCGAGGGCACCCGGATGAAGTCGGCCACCCTGCCGAAGGTGCTGCACGGCTTCGCCGGACGCTCACTGCTCGCTCACGTCCTTGCCGCTACGGATGACCTGGACGCCAAGCACACCGTGGTGGTGATCGGCCACCGTCGCGACGCCGTCCGCGAGCACCTGGCCACGATCGCCCCGGACGCCGTGCCCGTCGTGCAGGACGAGCAGCGCGGCACCGGGCATGCGGTGCGCCTCGCACTCGACGCGGTGCCTGCTGGTGACGAGGGCACGGTCGTGGTCGTCCCGGGCGACGCGCCGCTGCTCACGGCACCGACCCTCGAGGCACTGCTCGCCGAGCACACCGCCGCGGGAGGCGCCGCCACAGTGCTGAGCAGCATCGCCGACGACCCCACCGGCTACGGCCGCGTCATCCGCGACACCGCCGGCGCGGTCGTCCGCGTCGTCGAGCACAAGGACGCCACACCCGCCGAGCGCGCGGTCACGGAAATCGCGGCGAGCGTGTACGCCTTCGACCACGCTCTGCTGCGCGACGCGGTCGGACGCCTGTCGGCGGCGAACTCCCAGGGCGAGGAGTACCTGCCCGAGGTCGTGTCGATCCTCGTCGCCGACGGGCGCGCGGTGCGGGCCGTGGTCGCGCCGCAGGACGAGACGGCCGGCGTGAACGACCGGGTGCAGCTCGCGGCCGCGCACCGCACGTACAACGCGCGGCTGCTCGACGCGCACATGCGCGCCGGGGTCACGGTGGTCGACCCGGCAACGACCTGGGTCGACGCGGGCGTCCGGCTCGAACCTGACGCCGTGCTCCTGCCCTCGACCGACCTGCACGGCACGACGACGGTGGCGTCCGACGCGGTGATCGGCCCGCAGACCACGCTGTTCGACACCACGGTCGGCGAGCGCTCGGAGGTCCACCGCGCGGTCTGCCGCAGTTCCACGATCGGCAAGGACGTGACGATCGGGCCGTTCGCCTACCTGCGCCCCGGCGTGGTGCTTGCCGACGGCGTCCACATCGGCACGTACGTCGAGTTGAAGGCCAGCGAGGTCGGCCCTGGCACCAAGGTGCCGCATCTGACCTATGTCGGCGACGCGACGATCGGCGAGAAGGCGAACATCGGCGCGGCCACCGTCTTCGTCAACTACGACGGCGTCGCGAAGCATCACACGACGGTCGGCGACCACGTCCGCATCGGCTCGGACACCATGCTCATCGCGCCGATCACCATCGGCGACGGCGCATATACCGCAGCCGGCTCGGTCATCGACGAGGACGTCCCGCCCGGGGCGCTCGGCGTCGCGCGCAGTCGTCAGCGCAACGTGGCAGGCTGGGTAGCGCGGAAACGACCCGGCAGCGCCGCCGCAGACGCGGCCGATCGCGCGGGCGGCGGCGACACCACGCAGTCCGACACCGACCGGGAGGACCGAGAATGAGCTCACCCCACGGAACAGCTCCGCAAAGAAGGCTCCGCACTTTCGCAGGGACCCCAGCATGAGCACGATCGAACTGGCCGGCCGCAAGACCCTCGTACTGCTGTCGGGCCGCGCCTACCCCGAACTGGCCGACGAGATCGCCGCCGAACTCGGCATCACGGTCATGCAGACCACCGGGTACGAGTTCGCGAACGGCGAGACCTTCATCAAGCCGGACGAGTCTGTGCGTGGCAGCGACGCATTCGTCATCCAGTCCTACACATCACCGATCAACCAGTGGGTGATGGAGAGCCTGATCCTCTGCGACGCCCTCAAGCGCGCGTCGGCCAAGCGGACCACCGTCGTCATGCCGTTCTACCCGTACGCGCGGCAGGACAAGAAGCACCGCGGTCGCGAACCGATCTCGGCCCGGCTGATCGCCGATCTGTTCAAGACCGCGGGCGCCGACCGGCTGATGGCCATCGACCTGCACACCGCCCAGATTCAGGGGTTCTTCGACGGCCCGGTCGACCACCTCTTCGCGTTGCCGCTGCTGGCCAACTACGTCCAGGGCAAGTACGCCGTCGAGGATCTCATCGTCGTCTCGCCCGACACCGGCCGCGTGCGCGCGGCCGAGCAATGGGCCGACCGGCTGGGCGGGCGCCCCATTGCGTTCGTGCACAAGACGCGCGACCCCGATGTCGCCAACAAGGTCGTCGCGAACCGCGTCGTCGGCGACGTCGCCGGGCACACCTGCCTGCTGATCGACGACATGATCGACACCGGCGGGTCGATCACCCAGGCGGCCGACCTGCTCTTCGCCAGCGGCGCTACCGACGTCGTCATTGCCGCCTCGCACGGCATCTTCTCAACGCAAGCCACGGACCGGCTCAAGAACAGCCGGGTCAGCGAAGTCATCGTCACCAACACGCTGCCGGTCGCTCCGGAGCAGGCATTCGACAAGCTCACCGTGCTCTCTGTCGCGCCGATGATCGCCCAGGCGATCAAGGAGGTTTTCGAGGACGGCTCGGTCACCAGCCTCTTCGACGGCCGCAGCTGATCGGCGCGTTTGATCGACACCGGGACCGGCTGAAGATCAACGCCGGCTGACCCTCGGATCTCGTGTCCGTCGTGCCCTAATGTGCAATGCGGTTTTGCTTTACAGTTGGCCCGATCTGCCCGCAGCCTCCATGGGAGGGCCAGTGTCCAACACCGATCCGCATCATGACGCCACGCAGATCGCCACCTGGCAATACGGCGAGCAAACCGAGACCCCCGATAATCCGGGGGATCCAGCGGAGGAGACGACGCCGAGCTGGCTCGGCTACCAGCCCGAGCCCGCCGACGACGCTCCCCCGCCCGCGTACCCGCAGGGTCCGCCCGCACACGTCGAGTACGCGCCGCCGCAGTACGTCGAGCCCCAGGACGAGCGTGCGCCGGAGCAGCCCGGTACCGGTGTGCCCATGGGCGCCGGGTTGGTCCCGCCGCGCTCCGACGCCACGCCACCGCCCGAGCAGGCGCTGGCTCCGGCGCAGACCACCGGGTGGTCGGCGACTGATTACAGCAGCGCGCAGCGCGGATATACCGAAGCGCCCGAGCGCTATCGGCCGGCCGACCCGAGGCGTGCCGAGCCGAGCCGGCCGGCCGATCCCGTGCCACGGCCCGAGGATCTGCTCATCCCGGACCGGCCGTCGATCACCGAGGCGCCGGCACAGTGGGGGTGGCGCGGACACGTCAACCGGCTCTCCGCCGGCGCGATCAAGCCAACGCCCAAGGCGGCCGAGCTGGCCGATCGCCAGGCCGTCCAGGACATCCAGCGCGGGTTCTCCCGGCCGATGACCGTCGTCGTCATCCAGCCCAAGGGCGGCGCCGGCAAGACCCCGACTGCGATCGGGCTCGCCTCCGCGCTCGGCGCGAGCCGCGGTGGTTACGTCATCGCCTGGGACGACAACGAAACGCGTGGCACGCTGGCCGTGCGGGTCGTCAACCGCGACAGCCAGCGGACGACCGTCTGGGACCTGCTCGGCGAGCTCTCCTCGTTCGAGCGCGCCGACGCCCGTGTCGGCGACCTCGGCTATTACGTGCGCTCACAAGGTGAGGCGTACTTCGACGCGCTCGTCAGCGACGATCACCCTGCCCACATGGCCCAGATCGGCGAGGACGAGTTTCACCGCATCCACGCGGTGTTGCAGCGTTTCTACCGGCTGATCGTGATCGACACCGGCAACAACGTCCGCTCGCCGAACTGGCAGGCCGCCGTGAACGCGGCCGACGTCGTCGTGATCCCGTCGACGTATCAACGCGATGTCGGGTACAGCGGATCGTGGGTGCTCGATCACCTCATCCAGACCGGCCGCGAGGAGCTGGCCGAACACTCCGTCACGGTGCTGACCGCCGCCGATCCGGACCCTGACCGCAAGGTGCGCAAGGAGTTGCTGCACCACTTCGGCGTTCGCACCCAGAACGTCGTCGAGATCCCGCACGACCCGCACATCGCGACCGGCGGGCCGATGCACTGGAACAGGCTGAACGTCGAGACCCAGCGCGCATGGGTCCAGCTGGGTGCCGTCGTCGTCCACGCCCTGGCCCAGCGCGACCAGCCCAAGCGCTAGCGCACACCGCCCGCCGCGGCGGCGATGCGGGCGAAGGCGGTCACGTCGAGGGTCTCGCCGCGCGCCGTAGGGTCGATGCCGGCGGCGCGCAGCACCGCCTCAGCGGCCGGCGGCGATCCCGCCCATGACGCCAGCGCCGAGCGCAGCATCTTGCGACGCTGCGCGAACGCCTGGTCGATCACGGTGAAGACGTCAGTGCGGGCGACCCCGTCCGGAAGTGCCGGCGGCGCTCGCACGGTCAACCGAACCAGACCGGAGTCGACGTTGGGGACGGGCCAGAAGACCGCTCGGGGCACCGTTCCAGCACGCTCCGCCGCGGCGTACCAGGCGGCCTTGACGCTCGGCACGCCGTACGTCCTCGAGCCCGGGGGCGCAGCGAGCCGGTCCGCGACCTCCGCCTGGACCATCACCAAGCCGTGCCGCAGGCTGGGCAGCAACTCGAGCAGGTGCAAGACGACCGGCACGGCGACGTTGTACGGCAGGTTGGCCACGAGGGCACTCGGCTGGGGGTCGGGCAGCTCGGTCAGCCGCAGCGCGTCCGCGTGGACGACGGTCAGCCGCCCAGCAGCGTCAGGCTGGTGCGCAGCCACGGTCGACGCGAGCGCGCCGGCGAGTACCGCGTCGATCTCGACGGCCACGACCCGGGCGCCCGATTCGAGCAGGCCCAGAGTCAGCGAGCCGAGACCCGGCCCGATCTCGACGACGACCTCGCCCGGCGAGACGCCGGCGACCCGCACGATCCGCCGAATCGTGTTCGCGTCATGCAGGAAGTTCTGGCCGAGCGCCTTGGTCGGGCGCACCCCGAGCGTCGCCGCGAGCGCACGGATCTCGGCGGGTCCGAGCAAGCCGCTCAGTACCACCCGTTCGATTGCCAGAAACCCCACGCGCCGCAGGGTGTGCTGTACCGGCCGGCGATGTAATTCAATCCCCACTTGATCTGGGTCGTCGGGTTGGTCTGCCAGTCGTCGCCATAGACAGCCATCTTGTCGCCTGGCAAAGCCTGCGGGATCCCGTACGCGCCGCTGGGGTTGGAGGCGTTCACCCGCCAACCGCTTTCGTGGCTCCATAGCTGGTACAGGCAGCTGAACTGGTCGTCCCCCCAGCCTCGCTGCGCGGCGAGCTGCTTGCCGATGTCCTGCGCCGAGCCCGGATCGACCTGGATCGGCGGCGGGCCTGGCTTCGGCTTGGTGCCCACCTTCAGCACGGCGGCGACCGGCTTGACGATGACGGTCCGGCCAACGATCGTCTTGCCGATCTGCTTGCCGTCGACACGGACGACGGCGTACGTCACCTTCTCGACGCCGTTCTTGCCGTGCTTGACGAGCTTGGTGTCTCCGACGGTCATCGTCGGGTCGGCGACGTGTTTCGTCGAGAACGGCACCGGACGCTTCGCGAAAACCGTTCCGCTCTTGATGCGCGTGACCAGGATGCGTTCGCCGTCGCGCAACTGGGCGCTGGACGTCGCGGACAGCAGATCCTGCTTGCCGACCGCGATACCCAGATCACCGAGCAACTCGGTGACCGAGCCCGCTGTAGTGGTCACGGTTCGGGCCTTGCCGTCGGCGACGATCGTGACGCGTTTCGGACTGCGCAGCTCTATCTGCGTCGGTGACAGCGGCAGGCGCACGTCACGCGACACGGAGGAGAAGTCAGCCACGGGATAGCCCAGCTGCCCGAGCGCATCGGCGACGGTCGGCGCGGTCACCCAGATGTCGCGCCGCTGGCCGTCGACATTCAGATGCAGCAGCCGGCCGCGGCGAAGCACGATGGTGCTGCCGTTGTGCACGCGAGAGTCGAGCCCCGGCGCCACCACGTCGTGCGAGCCGACCGGGTAACGAGCCGCCGTGAGCACGCCCTGGACGTTGGTCGCCACCGTGTGGAACTTCTGCTGCTGGCCGTCGACCCGGAGTGTCACGGTCTTGTCGACCTTGGCCCAGGCGACCGTCGCACCGACGACACCTGCGAGCACGGCCGCGTATAAACCGTACTTCACGCTGCGACGCACAAACAGGCTCCAATCAGTTCGTCCGCGCTCGCGCGTTCCCCTCGCAGCATGGTCACGAGACCATAACGTGCCCGCTGGGGTAAGGCCAAGCCCGGGTCCCGCGTGTCGATTTCGCGCGACACGGGAGACCCGGGCTTGAGGTTAGCCAGGTGTTAGAGGTACTGACCGCACACTGGCCAAGGGGCCGATCCGCGGGCTGCATAGAGCTTGCTCGCTATGGCAATCTGCTCCTCGCGGCTGGCGAGGTCAGCACGCTCCGCGTACGCACCACCACCATTCGAGAGCCAGGTGCTGTAGTTGAACTGCAGACCGCCGTAGTACCCGTTTCCGGTATTGATATGCCAGTTGCCACCGGACTCGCAGTTGGCGACCGCGTCCCAGTTCAATCCGCTGGTGTTCGTCGGCGCAGGCGCCGGAGCGGCGGGCCGCTCCTTGGTACCGACCTGCACGACCTTGGCGACCGGCTTGCTGATGACCTTGCGCGCGAGGCGTGCCCGGCCCATCAGCTTGCCGTCGATGTAGACGAGCGCGTACGTCACGGCGGCGCTGCCGTGCTTGCCGGACCTGATCACCTTGGTCTCGCCCTGGTACATCGACGAGTTCGGCTGCCGAACGGTCGGGTAGGCGATCGACACGTGCTTGACGACGCGCGTGCGCAGCACGCGCTGTAGGACGATCTTCTGCCCTGGGCGCAACAGTGCGGTCGACGCGACCGACAGCCGGTCCCCGTGCTTGACCTTGATGCCGAGGTTCGCAAGCAGGTCGCGAGCTGTGGCATCGGTCGTGACGACCCGCAGCGTCACGTGGTCGTGGACGATCGTGATGTTCTTCGGCGAACGCAACTCGATCGCGGTAGGCGACAGCGGCAGCCGCTTGCCGCGAGACACCGACGAGAAATCAGCCGTCGAGTACCCGAGCTGAGCCAACGCGTCGGAAACGGTCGGGGTGGTCACCCAGATGTCGCGTCGCTTGCCATCGATGGTCAGGTGAAGGAGCCGTCCCCGCTTGAAGACGATCTCGGATCCGTTGTGCACCTTCGTCGTGACCGCCGGTGCCACGACGTCGTGGGCTCCGACCGTGAAGCCGGCGCCGGAAAGCACGCCGCCAACATCGCTTGCAGTTGTGTGGATCTTGTTCTGTTGTCCGTCGAGCCTGAGCTCGACGGTCTTGCTGCTGTCACTACCAGCCCAGGCGACGGTGCCGCCGACGAGACCGGCGAGAGCCAGCCCGTATAGGCCGTACTTGACGCTGCGACGCACTTAGAGACTCCTCTCGTCGTTCGCGCTTCGCGTAGCTGACCTGCTGGAACGGCGGACGCACCCCACCGCACCGAGGTACGGATCGGCGGGACCACCGTTCCAGCGAAGTCACCGGACGCTAACCGCGGCTTCGACAGGAGACCAACCTCAAGGCCACAAGCTGACATAGGATTTACGTGAGGCATAGGCCATACATCGTGTTCGCCGTCCGGCGTGTTGCGGCGCAGAGCGCGGCCGGCTCCACGGCCTGCAACTTGGCCACGGCGAGCAGCGTATGGGGCAATAAATATGGGCCATTGGGACGGCCACGGAAGGGGTGCGGCGCCAGGAACGGTGCGTCCGTTTCAAGCAGTATGTCATCGGTGTTAACTGAGGCCACTGCTTCTCTCACACCTGGCGCGTTTGTGAAAGTGGCCACCCCGGCTACGGAAAGGACATATCCGGCGTCGACGCACAGCCTCGCCATCGCTGCGTCGCCGGAGAAAGCGTGAAAAACCACGCGTTCGGGAGCACCCTCCTCTAACAGGATGCGAAGGACATCTGCGTGGGCATCGCGGTCGTGGATCATCAGCGTCTTGCCGACGCGTTTGGCCAGGTCGATGTGCCGCCGGAAGTGCGCGTGCTGCTCGGCCGGTGTGGTGCGGTCCCAGTAGTAGTCCAGCCCGGTCTCGCCGACCGCGACCACTCGCGGGTGCCGGGCCAGCCGCTCGAGCTCGGCGTAGTCCTCGTCGGTCAGGCCGGCGACTTCCGTGGGATGCACGGCGACGGCCGCGTACACGTCGGGATGCTCGCTCGCCGCCCGCACGCACCACGCGGACGATTCCAGCGTGTCCCCCACCGTGATGACGGCCGTGACGTTGACGTCGCGGGCGCGCGCCATGACCTCGGCGACGAACTCGCGGGTGGGCTCCAGCCCGGCGCGCTGGGCCATCGCGTCCAAATGGCAGTGGGCGTCCAGAACCGGCGAAGGCAGCGGTTCCGGCGCGGGCGGCGGAGTGTCCTGCCGCTTCTGCCCGGATCGCGCAACATCTGGCGTCCCCACGCCGCCAGATGTTGCGCGATCGGTCATGCCGGGGCCAGCCGGGCGAGCTCCTCGTCGACGATCGAGGGGTCGAGCTTGGTGAAGATCGGCGTCGGCGGCGCGATTGGCCTCCCGACCTCGAGCGGCGTGGACTGCCATCGCACGCCGGTGTCGTAGTCGCCGGTCAGCACGCTGTAGGACGGCGAGCCCACCGCGGTCTGCTCGTCCACCTCGACCAGATCGGGCATCGCGGCCCACTCACCGGTGCCCCCGAGCAGCGCGTGCACCTTCGACGACGACGACGGCAGGAACGGCGTCAGAAGTGTCTTGGCGTCGTCGACGACCTGCAGCGCGACGTGCAGCACGGACGCCATGCGCTCCGGGTCCTCGGTGCGCAGCTTCCACGGCGCCATGTCGGACAGGTACTTGTTCGCCTGGGAGAGCAGCCCGAACACCTCCGTTATCGCCGCCTTCTGCCTGCTGCGGGCGAGCGACTCGCCCACGGTGCCGAAGGCCGCCCGCGACGCGCCGAGCAGCGCGTGGTCGGCATCGGTGAGCGCCCCGGGAGCCGGGATCGAGCCGACGTTCTTGGCGGTCATCGAGAGCGTGCGGTTGACCAGGTTGCCCCAGCTGGCCACCAGCTCGTCGTTGTTGCGCCGGAGGAACTCCGACCAGGTGAAGTCGGTGTCCTGGTTCTCCGGCCCGGCGACAGCCAGGTAATAGCGCAGCGCGTCGGCGTCGTAGCGCGACAGCATGTCGCCGACGTAGATGACGACGTTGCGCGACGAGGAGAACTTGCGCCCCTCCATGGTGAGGAACTCGCTGGAGACGACCTCGTGTGGACGTTCCAGCTCTCCGTACTCACCCGGCTTGCCGCCCCGGTCGCCCTGACCGGAGTAGCCGAACAGCATCGCCGGCCAGATCTCGGCGTGGAACACGATGTTGTCCTTGCCCATGAAGTAATAGGCCTCGGGCGCGCTGCCGTCCGGCGCCGGCTGCCAGTACGGGCGCCAGGCGTCCGGATCGCCGGTGCGCGCGGCCCACTCGATCGAGGCCGACAAGTAGCCGATCACGGCGTCGAACCAGACGTAGATCTTCTTGTCGGGACGGTCGCGCCAGCCGTCGAGCGGCACCGGCACGCCCCAGTCGAGGTCGCGGGTGATCGCCCGGGGCTTGAGGTCGTCGAGCAGGTTCAGCGCGAACTTCTGGACGTTGGGACGCCAGTTCTGCCGGCTGCGCAGCCAGTCGCCGAGCGTGTTCGTGAATGCCGGCAGGTCGAGGAAGTACTGCTCGGTCTCGACGAACTTCGGGGTCTCTCCGTTGATCCGGCTCGTCGGGTTGATCAGGTCGGCCGGATCGAGCTGGTTGCCGCAGTTCTCGCACTGATCGCCGCGTGCGCTCGGGTAGCCGCAGATCGGGCAGGTGCCCTCGATGTAGCGGTCGGGCAGGGTGCGTCCGGTCGACGGGCTGATCGCGCCGAGCTGCGTCCTCGGGAAGATATAGCCGTTGTCGAGCAGCCCGAGGAACAGCTGCTGGGTCACGGCGTAGTGGTTCTTGGTGGTCGTCCGGGTGAACAGGTCGTAGGAGAGCCCGAGCTTCTGCAGATCCTTGGCGATCACGGTGCTGTAGCGGTCGGCGAGCTCGCGGGCGGACACGCCTTCACGGTCGGCCTGTACCTGGATCGGCGTGCCGTGCTCGTGCCGTGCTCGTCGGTGCCGCTGACCATGAGCACCTTGTTGCCGGCCATCCGCTGGTAGCGGCTGAACACGTCGGACGGGACGCCGAAGCCGGCGACGTGGCCGATGTGCCGGGGCCCGTTCGCGTACGGCCAGGCCACGGCGGTCAGCACGTGGTTAGTCACGAGCCGGCCTCCGCTGTGAGCATCGCGGCGAGTACCGCAGGGAGCGCAGGCGACCGAGGAACGCAGCGAGGAGCGGAGCGGCGGAGGCCGGCGGCTGTCATGGCGCAAGCCTAGTGAGCGCCGCCGAGCGGATTTCGGCGCCGAGCCGACGCCGCCCCGGTCTCGACGAGCGAGGCCGGGGCGGTGAGGGCGATGATCAGTGCGAAGCGCGGCGCCGAACGGACGCGACGCTGACCGCGGCAGCGCCCAGCACGACGAACGCGATACCCGTCACGAGCAGCGGAGCGATGTGCACGCCCGTGTCGGCCAGCGCCGCCACGGAGTCGAGCTGCGCCGCCGGGGCGTGCGAGTCGACGGGTGTCGGTGTGTCGCTGGGCGGCGTCTCGAGCGCCGGCGCGCTGCCGGACGACGGCGGTGGTGTGTCGCTCGACGAGGTGTCCCCAGGCCCGGAGCCACCGGACGTCGACTCGGTCTCCGTCGGCGACTCGGACGGCGTCGGCGACTCGGACGGCGTCGGCACGCTCTCGGTGCAGCTCGTGTGGGCCGGGTTGCCCTGGCCGACGCCCTGGTTGCGGTCACACTCGTACCCGGCGTTGTTGTCCGAGCCGCCGGGCATCTGGCCGGCCGGGTTCTTGTTGTCGGCCTTGCCAACGCATCCCGCGCACGGCTTGCCGGCGGCCTTCCCGTCGCCCTTCCCGTTCTGCGAGGCAGAACCGTCGCGCGTCGAGTCGTACGGGCCGTGCACGTTCGCACCGTTGCCGCTGTAGTCGGCATTCGAGGTCGGCTGCGGAGAGGTGTAGGTCTGGTGTGCCGGGCTGTTGCCGTGATCGCCCGGCGAGGCCGACACCGGCGATCCGAACAGTGCGAACGCTCCGGCACAGATGACGCCCACCGCGACAACGGCTCCGATGATCCGGCGGGCCTTGCTTGACAACATTGTCAGTCCCCGATCAGACGAGCGTCACCGGCATGCGAGCAGGCATGTCGCATGCCGGTGACGCCACATGGAAGGAATCCCCGTGCATCAAGCTGGCCGCCTCGTGGCGGCCGATGTTGGATATTAGAGGCAACGGGCGCCGCATGGATATACCTCTAGGGTCACAATTTCGCCCGTTATCTTTTTTGTGTGACGACGGCCTCGTAGACGACGCGCTTGGGCAGCCCGTACGCGCGCGCGACAGCGGCGATCGCGTCCTTTCGTGACTCTGCCGCCGCCTCGCGATCCGCGACCGCGGCAGCCAGCTCAGCCGGCTCAGCCGAACTCGCTACGGCGGGCGCCCCGCCGACGACGAGCGTGATCTCGCCGCGCACGTCGCCGGTAGCCCACTCGGCCAACTCGCGCAGCGTCCCCCGCCGGATCTGCTCGTAGGTCTTGGTCAGCTCGCGGCACACTGCCGCCGGGCGGTCCGGTCCGAACGCCTCAACCAAGGCGAGCAGCGTCGCCGTCAGGCGGTGCGGCGCCTCA
>WNGE01007086.1_pt1 | contig 12298 bp, 9 predicted proteins | sample 5400651 | NCBI WGS metagenome assembly WNGE01 (sample SAMN13153370, study PRJNA577476) | soil metagenome | isolation source: 60 cm soil or saprolite under grassland replicate 2 | place: USA:California | collected 2016-06-15 | reverse complement strand
GACGTAAGCCCCGACCACGCTGCCGATGATGAGGAAGATTCCGACGTGGAAGTCGACCTGGGGCGAGCCCTTACGAAAGAGATAGATCGGGACCGCGGCGATGGCGATCGGGATGATCGCCACGAGCGAGTTGGCGTTGGCGTGGCGCTGCGTGGTGTTGGTCCAGAGCACCTGCAGCGGAACCAGCACGAAGCCGCCACCGACACCCAGCAACCCCCCGAGCACCCCGCCCAGGAAGCCGATCGCCGCGAAGACGAAGCGCTGGTTTATTCCGCGGGCCGGGGCGGTGTCTCGGGTTCGTTCGTCACCACGGTGTGGTGCCGAAACTGGACGTTGGATGGAACAGCCGCCGCCGGGAGTTTGGCCTTCTTCTTTTTCTTCGTCTCGCGTCCCTGCTTGTTGCGTCCTTTAGCCATGGCGCCCAGTTTCCATGACAACGGCCAGTTCGCGCAAGAAGGACTCCACGTCGGTCACCAACCCGATCGACTGCCAGCTGCCGCGATCCGCGAGCTTGGTCACCACCGCCGGGTTGATGTCGACGCAGACCGTGCGCACGCCCGCCGGCAGCATGTTGCCCGTGGCGATCGAGTGCAGCATCGTCGAAAGCATCAAAGCGATACGGACGCCGCGCAGGGCGGCACGCATGCGCCGCTGGGCTTCGACCATCTCGGTGATCACGTCGGGAAGCGGGCCGTCGTCGCGCACCGAGCCTGCGAGGACGATCTCGACGTCGTGATCGATCGCGGATTTCATCACGCCGGACTTGAGCGAACCGCTCTCGACCATCTGTCGCAGCCCGCCCGCTGCTCGGACGCGGTTGATCGCGCGCATGTGGTGCTCGTGTCCGTGCTCGATCGCGAGCCCGCTCTCGACGTTGACGCCCAGCGCCGTCCCGAACAGCGCGGACTCGACGTCATGCACGGCCAGCGCGTTGCCGGCGAACAGGACCTGGACGAAACCGAGCTCGATCAGCCGCGACAGGTATACGCCCGCTCCCGTGTGGACGACCGCCGGTCCGGCCACGACGAGGATCCGACCGCCCGCCTCTCGCACCTGGCGCATCTCGGCCGCGATGCCGGCGATCAACACCTTCTTCGGTTTCTCCGCCGAGATCTCGCTGCCCATGAAGCTGAAGATCTCGGTCTGGCGAGAACGCTCGATTGGCGTGACACGAACGCCGTGGTGGCCGATCACCACCTCCATCCCCGGCCTGGCGTCCTGGAACACGATGCACCACGCACGGCCCCTCCTACGGTCGACCGCGATTGCCGCGTCCATCTCGATGTTCTCCACGGCGACCCACCGCCCGTCGATGAGCACTTCGGTCGGCAGGTTGCTCGTCGAATAAAAGCCTTCGGGAAACACACCATCACGAGTGACCTTGTCGACCCGCACGGGCTGCTCATGTTCCGCGGTCGCGCCAAGGGCGCGGGCGCGCTGGACGATCCGGTCGAGCAGCTCGGCGGAGTCGGCGTAGACCTCCATGCGACAGGTCGACGGATCCGTCTTGTGCTGGCCGACCTTCAGCTCTTCGATCGTGAAGTTGCCGCCCAGGTCCATGACCAGGTCCATCACCTGGGGCAGCATCATCGAGTCGATGATGTGACCCTGGAGCACGAGCCGTGCGCTGTGCCTTCCCTCGGTCACGCGCGCACTCCGGCCGCGGCGTTGATTTGAGTCCTCAGGTTGGCGGCCTCTCGCGCCGGGCTCTCGGCGAAGAGCACGCTGCGGCTCACCGAGATCAGGCAGGACGCCGGGTCACCATTCCAGGCTGCACGTACGGAAGCGTCGACATCGCCTCCCTGAGCGCCAACTCCAGGCAGGAGAAAAGGAAGCGCGGTGCTGCGGCGGATCTCCGAGATCTCGGCCGGGGCCGTCGCGCCGACCACGAGCCCTACATTGCCCGCCGAGTTCAACCGCTCGGCCAGCCGTGCCACGTGCTCATAGACCGGCTTGCCGTCCGACTCGAGATGCTGCAGGTCCCTCGCCCCAGGGTTTGACGTGCGGCACAGCACGTAGACGCCGCGGTCCGCGTAGCGCGTGAACTCCTGCAGCGAATCCGAACCGAGATACGGGTTCACAGTCGCCGCGTCCATCGCGAGCGTATCGAACACGGCGCGCGCGTATGCCCGCATCGTGTTGTCCACGTCGCCGCGCTTGGCGTCAAAAAGGAACGGCGTGTTGGGAACCTCGTCACGAAGCTCGAGGAGAACGGACCAGCCGTCAGGGCCGTACTGCTCCCAAAACGCGCTGTTCGGTTTGAAGCAGCACACGTGCTCCTCGGTCTGCCTGACGACCCCGAGGCAGTGACGCAATGCCCCCGCAGCGCCGCCGTCGATGCGGTCAGGGTCGGGGTCGAGCCCGACACAAAGCATGGTTTGCCGTTCCCGGGCAAGCGTGCGGAGACGTTCGAAGTAGCTCAACCACACAAATGGTAAGGACGCTCAAAAAGCGACAATTGATGTATGAGGATTGCGCTGGCGCAGGTCAACCCCACGGTCGGTGATCTGGCCGGCAATTCACGCCTGGTCATTGAGTGGATCGATCGCGCGCGACAGGCCGGAGCCGACATCGTGTGCTTCCCCGAGCTCGTGATCACGGGCTATCCACCCGAAGACCTGGTCCTCAAACCCTCGTTTGTCCGTGACAACCTCGCGCAGCTGGACCACATCGCGCAAGCGACTAGGGGCATCGCGGCCGTGGTCGGATTCGTCGACCAGGACGGCGACATCTTCAACGCCGCCGCGTTTCTCTGCGACGGCGAGATCAAGGCCGTCTATCACAAGGTCTTCCTGCCCAACTACGGCGTCTTCGACGAGAAGCGCTACTTCCAGCCTGGTCACCGCTCCCCCATGGTCGACCTGAAAGGGCTGCGCATCGGGCTGTCCGTGTGTGAGGACTGCTGGTTCCCGTCAGGGCCGATGGCGTGGCAGGCCCATCACGGGGCCAGGCTGCTGATCAACATCAACGGCTCGCCGTATCACTACGGAAAACGCGCGCCACGCGAAGCGATGGTCGGCGGCCGGGCTGCCGACTACGGGGCGTTCGTGGCCTGGGTCAACACGGTGGGCGGCCAGGACGAGCTGGTCTTCGACGGCAACAGCGTAGTCTTCGACCCGACCGGTACGGCGGTCGGGCACGCGGAGTCACTCGTCGAAGACCTCCTCGTCACCGACATCGACACCGACCGGCCGGTCCATCTGTTTCCCGAGAAGCTGCGCTACGAGGCGGAAGGCGCCGCAAGGCTGGAGCTGGAGGTGACCGAGGTCCCGGTCGAGCTGCCGCCAGCTGGACCAAAGCCGCCAAACAAGAACCGAAGGTCAGAGCCGCTCGAAGATGCGGCCGAGATCTATGCGGCGGTGGTGCTCGGCACGCACGACTACATGCACAAGCAGGGCTTCCAGAAGGTGGTCATCGGCATGTCCGGCGGAATCGACTCGGCGCTCACCGCGGCGATCGCCTGCGACGCGCTCGGCGCGCAGAACGTGATCGGCGTCCGGATGCCTTCACGGCACACCTCGGCGGAAAGCCTGGAGGATGCGGCCATGGTCGCCGAGGACCTGGGCATGCAGCTGATGGACTTCTCGATCGAGCCGCCGCACAACGGATTCGAGGAGATCCTCAACCCGGTCTTCAAGGGCACCACACCCGGCGTCGCCGAGGAGAACGTGCAGCCGCGCATCCGCTCGACCATCCTCCACGCGCTGTCCAACAAGTTCGGCTACATCGTGCTCAGCACGGGCAACAAGTCGGAGCTGGCCACCGGCTACGGCACGCTGTACGGCGACATCGCCGGCGGCTACGCGGTGCTCAAGGACATCACGAAGTCAACCGTCTACGAGCTGTGCCGGTACCGCAACACCCTCGGCCCGGCGATCCCCGACAGGGTCATGACCAAGACGCCCTCGGCCGAGTTGAAGCCGAACCAGAAAGACACCGACAGCCTGCCGCCTTACGACGAGCTCGACCCGATCCTCAAGGGCTACATCGAGGACGACCTCAGTCCGGAGGAGCTGGTGGCCGCAGGCCACAAGCCGGAGACGGTCGTGCGCGTGATCCAGCTTGTCGACCGGAGCGAGTACAAGCGCCGCCAGGCGCCCCCCGGCGTCAAGATCACGCCGCGGGCGTTCGGCCGCGACCGCAGGATGCCGATCGTCAACCGCTACAACCCGAACGGAAGCCGTCCGAAGTAAGCCTCGCGGCATAATTGCGGTCGATAGCGGATATAGATGGGAGCTATGGGCGGTTCGTTTGACGTAATCGTGGTCGGAGGCGGGCCGGGAGGCTACGTCGCGGCTTTGCGCGCGGCTCAGCTCGGCGCGAAGACGGCGATCGTCGAAAAAGACCGCATGGGCGGAACGTGCCTGGTCCGCGGGTGCATCCCCACCAAGGCGCTGCTCCAGTCCTCTGAGCTCTACACCCAGGCGCGGGACGGTGCGGCATTCGGCCTGGTGACGGGGAACATCGGCTTCGACTGGGCCGCCGCCCAGAAACGCAAGACCGTTGTCGTCGATCAGCTGGTCAAGGGCGTCGAGGGCCTGCTCAAGGCCGGCGGCGTGACCTCCTACAAGGGCGCGGCTCGGCTTGCGGGCAAGGGCGTCCTCGACGTGTCGGGCGAGCAGGTGCAGGCCAAGGACATCGTCATCGCCACCGGATCCGCGATCGCCCGCATTCCCCTGAAAGGGGCCGAGCTGACCATCGACTCGGACCAGATCCTCGAGCTCAAAGAAGTGCCTCGACGCCTCGCGGTGATCGGAGGAGGCGTGGTCGGCATGGAGTTCGCGGCCATGTTCGCGGCCCTGGGCAGCAAGGTGACGGTGTTGGAGATGCTCCCGCAGGTCCTCGCGATGGTCGACGCCGACCTGGTCTCGGTCTACGTCAAGCACCTGAGCAAGCTCGGCGGTGAGATTCACACAGACAGCAAGGTCTCCGAGGTCGTCAAGCAGGACGGTGCGCTGCAGGTCCGGTTCTCGAGCGGCGCCGAGGGTGGCGCCGTCGATGCCGACCGGGTCCTGCTGGCGGTGGGGCGGGTGCCCTACACGCAGGGCCTGGACGCTGAGAAGGCCGGAGTCAAGCTCGAGCGTGGTCGCGTGGTGGTCGACGACCACCTCCACGCGTCCGCGGACGGAGTCTGGGGGATCGGCGACGTGATCGGCGGCATCATGCTCGCCCACGTCGCGTCTTACGAGGGCGTGTGCGCGGTGGAGAACATCGCCGGTCACGGCGACCGGGTCCCTGACTATCGCGCCGCACCCAACTGCGTCTACACGGATCCCGAGATCGCCCACGTCGGCCTTGGCGAGAAAGAGGCGAAGGAGAAAGGGATCGCGGTCAAGGTCGGCAGGTTCCCGTTTGCGGCCGCCGGTCGCGCCCTGACGCTGGGCCAGACTGACGGCTTCGTCAAGGTCCTCGCCGACGCCGCATCTGGGAAGCTGCTGGGCGCCCACATCATCGGACCGCGCGCGACCGACCTGATCGCGGAGGCGACTCTTGCGATTCAGAACGGCCTGACGCTGGAGCAGGTCGACCTCACGATCCACGCGCACCCGACCCTGCCCGAGTCGTTCATGGAGGCGGCTTTGGCGGCGCAGGGCCGTGCGATTCACATCACCAATCGGCGCGCGCCGGCGCCGGCTCCGACCCAGACCGCCGAGTTACACCAAAATCAGGAGAAGCAGATGGCTGCCCCAGTCAAGCCCTCCCCCACACCGCCGCCCACGCCCGTAGCGATCACTCCCAAAGCCCTCGAGGTGACGAAGGAGAATCGCGACTTCCTGCTCGGCATGCACCGCCAGATGCAGCTCATCCGCCGCTTTGAGGAACGCGCGCAGGAGCAGTACACGAAGGCGAAGATCGGCGGCTACTGCCACCTCAACATCGGCGAGGAGGCGACCGTGGTCGGCGGCATTCTCGGCCTGAAGCCCAACGACTGGATCTTCACCAGCTACCGCGAGCACGGTCACGCCATCGCCCGCGGCGTCGATCCGAAAGCGGTGATGGCCGAGCTGTTCGGCAAGGAGACCGGGACTTCACACGGGCGCGGCGGCTCGATGCACCTGGTCGACTACAGCAAGCGCTTCATGGGCGGCTACGGCATCGTCGGCGGCCATCTGCCGCTCGCCGTCGGGGGCGCGTGGGCCGTCAAGTACAAAAAGCACATCCCGGGGTCCCAGCGGACGCACGGCGAGCCGCTTCCCGAGCCGCTCCCCGGATCGAGTCGCGGGTCCTCTGCGTCCGTGGGGCCCAACGATGTCGTCTTCTGCATGTTCGGCGACGGCGCGACGAACATCGGCGCCTTCCACGAGTCGCTGAACATGGCCAAGGTCTTCGATCTGCCGGTGGTCTGGTTCTGCGTCAACAACCGCTATGGCATGGGCACGCCGGTCGAGAAGGCTTCCGCGGTCGCGGATATCTACAAGAAGGCTTGCGCCTACGACATGGAGTCGATACAGATCGATGGTATGAACGTCCGCGAAGTCCTTCTAAGAACCAGCGAGATCCTCGAGAAGACGCGCAACGACTCCGTGCCGCGATTCATCGAGTCGCTCTGCTATCGGTTCCGCGGCCACTCGGTCGTCGACCCCGACAAGTACCGCTCGGCCGAGGACAAGGAGAAGTGGCGCAAGGCCGACCCTATCGTCGCCTTCGAGCACGAGCTCGAGAAGAGCGGCCTCGCCGACGAGGAGTACTTCAAGAACGTGCGCCAGGAGGTCGACGCTGAGGTCCGCCAGGTCATCGACTTCGCCGACGAGAGCCCCGACCCCAACGTCAACGACCTCTACAAGTACACGTACGCCGGGCAGTGGGACAACCGGCCCGAGCTGCGTGCGGAGCGGGTGTGATGGCGACTGCGGTCAAGACCGAGGAGAAGCTCTACCGCGTCGCGCTGCGCGAGGCGCTCAACGAGGAGATGGAGCGCGACGAGACCATCTACCTAATCGGCGAGGACATCGGAAAGTTCGGCGGCGCCTACCGCGTGACCGATGGGCTGCTGGACAAGTTTGGGCCGCAGCGCGTCGTGGACGCACCTATCGCGGAAGAGGTGATCGTCGGCACGGCGATCGGCTCCGCGATGCTCGGCCTCCGGCCCGTGGTCGAGATGATGACGATCAACTTCTCGCTGATCGCCTATGACCAGATCGTCAACAACGCGGCGAAGATCCGCTACATGTTCGGTGGCGAGGTCAAGGTTCCGATGGTGATCCGGATGCCGGGCGGCGCCGGGCATCAGCTGTCCGCGCAGCACTCGCACAGCTTCGAGGTTCTGTATGGCTTGATCCCCGGGCTGCTCACGGTCGCGCCGACCACGCCCGAAGACGCGAAGGGGATGCTCAAGTCCGCGATCCGCGGCGACAACCCGGTGATGTTCCTCGAGTCGATGAGCCTCTACAACGTCCGTGGAATGGTTCCAGCGGGCGACTACACGGTCCCGCTCGGCAAGGCCGCGCTGCGGCGCACCGGCTCGGACGTGACCGTCATCGGCGTCTCGAGGATGGCGGTGCTCGCCAACGAGGCGGCCAAGCAGCTCGAGGAGGACGACATCGACGCCGAGGTCATCGATCTGCGTTCGATCCGTCCGATCGACTGGGAGCCGATCGTCGAGTCGGTGAAGAAGACGAGCCGGTGCGTCGTGGTCGAGGAAGGCTGGTCGACCTACGGCGTCACCGCTGAGATCACCGCAGGCGTGCAGGAGCGCTGCTTCGACTACCTCGACGCCCCTGTCCGACGCCTCGGCGGAGAGCAGGTCCCGATGCCCTATAGCCAGTTCCTGGAGAAAGCCTCGATTCCGACCGCGGAGGACATCAAGCGCCTGGTGCGTGCGACGCTGGGCAAGAAGGTGGACTGAGTTGCCCGACATCAATATGCCAAAGCTCTCCGACACGATGGAGGAGGGCACCATCGTCGAGTGGAAGAAAAAGAGCGGCGACCAGGTGAAGGCCGGCGAGGTCGTGGCCGAGGTCGAGTCGGACAAGGCGACCTTCGACCTCGAGGCGGAGACCGACGGCGTCCTGCAGATCCTGGTCGAGCAGGGCGTGCCGGCGAAGATCGGCGCCCCCATCGCCAAGATCGGCGAGGGTGGTGGCGAGGCGCCGGGCAGGGAGGCGCCCCCTAAGAAAGCGCCGGCCGCCGAGGCCAGGCCAAAAGAACCGGAAACCCCGCCCGCGGGGCGCGCGCAGGGCGCAGATTCAACTCAGATGGCGGAAGAGGGTGAGCCGGCTCAGAAGTCGGCGCCTCCGACCCAGGCCGCTCCGGCGGCTCCCCCCCGCGCCTCCGGCCCACCTCCCCGTGAACAGGGACGAGCCGGCGATGACGGACAGCAGCAGGATGGGATCAAGGCTTCGCCACTTGCCCGCCGCCTGGCCGGCGAGATGGGCGTCGACCTCTCCTCGATCAAGGGCAGCGGACCCGAGGGCCGGATCGTCAAGGAGGACGTGCTGGCGGCTGGCACGGCGCGTCCGAGCGCCGATCGCAAGCGTCCACCGGCAGTCAGCGACCGCAGGGCGGGCCCCGAGATGGAGATCATCGAACCGAACCGCATGCAGGCGACGATCGCGCGCCGCATGGCCGAGGCCAAGACCGCGGTGCCCGAGTTCCAGGTCACGGTGGAGGCGCGGGTCGACCTTGCCGTCAGCCTTCGTCAGCAGTTCAAGGACTCAGTCGCCGGCGCCGAGAAGGTGACCATGACGGACTTCCTGGTGCGCGCATGCGCGCTCGCGCTGCGCAGGTTTCCTGAGGTCAACAGCTCGTGGATCGACGGAAAGTTCCAGCGCAAGCGTTCGATCAACATCGGACTGGCGGTGGCTCCGAGCCAGGGCATGGGCCTGCTGGTCCCTGTCGTCCACGACGCCGACGTGAAAGACCTGATCCAGATCTCGATCGAATCGCGCCAGGTCATCGAACGCGCGCGCTCAGGCCGACCGGCCGAGGGTGACCTCAGCGGCGCCACCTTCTCGATCTCGAACCTCGGGATGTTCGGGGTCGACGAGTTCACCGCGATCATCAACCCGCCCGAGGCCGCGATCCTCGCGGTCGGCGCGATCAAGGACGTCGCGGTCGTCCAGGGCGGCAGCTTCGTGGCGGGCAAGGTGATGCGCATGACCCTGTCGGTCGACCACCGGGTGTTCTATGGCGCCACCGCGGCCCAGTTCATGGCCGAGGTCAAACGACTGATCGAAAACCCGGTGACCCTGCTGATCCCGCAGGCCTAGGCCACAGCGGCCGCCGCCGACTCCGGCTCCTTCTTCTCCTGGCGCGCGGCCGGCAGCGTCAGGTGAACGCGCAGGTTCCCCGAGTCGTCGAAGTCCGCCCACAGCCGGCCCTTCATCGCCGCCGCGAGCTCGCGTGAGATGGCAAGCCCCAGGCCAACACCGCCTGCGGCAGCGGAACGTGACGGGTCGCCGCGATAGAAGCGGTCAAACATCCGGTCCGGGTCAGGCCGGTGCGGGCCGGCCGCGTTCGCGACGACGGTTTCGACAGATCCGCCGCTCAACCTGGCCATCGCGTTGATCGTCGAGCCCTCGGGCGCGTACTTCACTGCGTTGTCGAGCAGGTTGTCGAGGATCTGGTGCAGCCGCTCGGGATCGGCCGCGACCGGCGGAATGTCGTCTGGCGCGTTGAGGATCAGCGACAGCCCTCGCCCCCTCCCGCGCGGCCTCACGATCTCGAGCTCCTGCTCCAGCTGGCCGCCCAGGTCCACGGCGGTGATGTGCATGGAGATCTGGCCTGTCTCGACGCGCGCCAGGTCGAGGAGCTCCTGCGCCATGCGGAGCACGCGCTCTGACTCCTCGTGGACGATGGTCGCCGCGCGGGCGCGTTCGGCATCGCCCCGGAGACTGCCGTCCACCAGTGCCTGGCTGAACCCGATAAGGCTTGTGAGCGGCGTCTTCAGCTCATGCGAAACGTTGGCGAGGAAATCGCGCTGGACCTTACGCGCACGCTCGACCGCCTCCGCCATCCGGTTGAAGGCCGAGCCGAGCATGCCGATCTCGTCCGAGCCCTTGATGCTGACCCGTCGCGAGTAGTTGCCCGCGGCGATGTCCTCGGCGGCGGCCGCGAGCTGGGAGACCGGCCTCGTCACCGACCGGCTGATCAGGAGGATGAGCAGCATCGCAAGGACGAGCGCTGCACCGCCCGCTTCGAGCAATCGAGTGGCGAGGTCGCCGGCGGCTGCAGAAGCGATGTTGGCCTGGGGCTCGGCGAGGACGATCCAGCTCGCGTTGAGGGGATCGCGCTTGGGCGGGATGCTCACCCCCGCCGCGAAATACATCTGGCCGCCCAGCATCGTGCGCGCCTCGGAGATGTTGGCCACGCGGCTGGAGCGGACGATTGGGATCTGGACGCCGTAGCTGGGTGTGCCGTTGATCAGGCTGTCGTACACGACGCGCCGCTCGGAGTCGAGCAGCAGGAGCCGGCTTGCGCCAAGTCGTGGGGCGAGGGAGTTGAGGCGGTCGCTGAAATCGTTCGGCGTGTCGAGGCGACACGCTCCCGTGGCGCTGCCGCGAAAGAGGCACTCTTCGTTTTTCACCTGCAGGGCCGCGGGGACGACCTGCCGGTCGAGCTGGTCCTGCGCGCTCTGGTACTCGAGGTTGCGGACGAACACCCACGTGAGCAATCCGCCGAGGAGGAGGCTGACGGCAACGATGCCCGCGGCAGCGGCGAGGAGGCGAAGCCGCAGGTTCAGGTTCCTGCCAGCTCCAACCGGTAGCCGACGCCCCAGACGGTCTGGATGCTCGGATCGGTGATCTTCGCCGCGGCAAGCTTCTCCCGCACCTGCTGCACGTGGACGTCGACCGTGCGGGTGTAGCCGGGAAAGTCATATCCCCAGACGAGATCGAGGAGCTCGCTGCGCTGGAACACGCGGCCGGGATGGCGGGCGAGAAGGGCGAGCAGGTCGAACTCTTTCGGTCGGAGCTGGACGCGCTCGTTCCCGTGCCTCACCTCGTGGCGCTCGATGTCCACCTCGAGCTTGCCGGCTCGGACCAGCCTGGGCTGGTCGGGCTCCGTCCGGGCGCGGCGCAGCAGGGCTTTCGCGCGCGCGACCAGCTCCTGCGGGTGGAAGGGCTTGGTGAGGTAATCGTCGGCGCCAACCTCGAGACCGACAACTTTGTCGGTCACCTCGTCACGTGCGGTGAGCATGATGATCGGCACCTGGCTCACCTTGCGAATCTCCTTGCAGATCGTGAGGCCGTCGGTGCCGGGAAGCATGATGTCCAGGATCACCAGGTCGGGCTTGAGCTGACCGAACCTGGTGAGGGCCTGCGTCCCGTCCCCCACGCCTTCCACCTCATAGCCCTCGCGCGTGAGGTAGAGCCGTGCGAGCTCGAGAATGTGCTTCTCGTCGTCGACGACCATGATCCTGGAGCTCAACGCCGCGCCCATCGCATCAAATTCATCACCGCCACGTCAAAGGGTCGTTTTACAAACGTGAGTGAAATGTAAACGCGGTCTATTTTGCCGGGCGGAGCACCAGTTTCAGCGGGTTTCCGCCAAGCCCGAACCGGTCCCGGATCTTCTTCTCCAGGTAGCGCCGGTAAGAGAAGTGCAAAAGGCCGGTGTCGTTGACGAACAGGACCACGGTCGGGGTCTCGGTGCCGGCTTGCGTCGCGTAGCTCAACTTGAGCCGTCGCCCTTTGTAGCTTGGCGGCGGATGCTCGAGCAAGGCCTCGCGCAGGGCCCGGTTCAATTCGTTCGGCGGCATCTTGATCCGCCTTTGGCCGACGACCTCGAGGGCGACGGGCATGATCGAGGCGATTCCCTCCCTGGTCCTGGCCGAGACCGCCACGACCGGGGCGAAAGCAGCGAACTTGAAGTCATTCGCGAGCGCCTTGCGCCAGTAATCCGGTTTGCGCATCGCGGGCTCCACAAGATCGATCTTGTTGACCACGATGACCAGGCCTTTGCCGGCGTCGAGCGCATATCCGGCGACGTGCTGGTCCTGTGCGAGCACCCCGCTCGAGGCGTCGATCACGAGCAGGACCGCATCGGACCGCTCCATGGCGTGGATTCCGCGAAGCAGGCTGTACCGCTCGAGCCGATCGCGGCTCGATGATTTGCGCCGGATCCCAGCCGTGTCGATGAGGACGACCGGCGTGCCGTCGAATACCAGCTCGGTGTCGATCGGGTCTCGTGTGGTGCCGGGGATCGGGCTGACGAGCGCGCGCTCATCGCCCAGTAGCGCGTTCAGCAGCGACGACTTGCCGACGTTGGGCCGGCCCATGATCGCCAGCCGGTCTGCCTTTTCGTCGGCAAGAGTCTGGGTTTCGGGCGGCGGCAGCGCATCCGCGATTCGATCGAGCAG
>WNGE01007084.1_pt1 | contig 12299 bp, 8 predicted proteins | sample 5400651 | NCBI WGS metagenome assembly WNGE01 (sample SAMN13153370, study PRJNA577476) | soil metagenome | isolation source: 60 cm soil or saprolite under grassland replicate 2 | place: USA:California | collected 2016-06-15 | reverse complement strand
AAGCGTTTCTAAGAACTGCCGCCGCATCTGGAGATTTCTGTAGCCACGGCCCTGTGGGCCGTGCAGACGCGCCTCACAGAGGCGCGGCTACAGCGAAGCTGTGTCTTGCTCTCTTTCACAGCGGGATTTCTAACAGGAGGGAACAAAGGAAACGGAGGCCTTATTTGCTTTTCATCTCTGTTCTCTCCGTTCGCTCCTGTTGAAGCAAATGATTTGGGAACTTCGCCTCTCGTTTCCTGTAGGAACCAGTGAAAGTCAGAACACATAAACAATCAAAACCTCAACAAGAAAGAAAACCCATGATAACAAAACATTACTGCAAATCTATTGTGCGAGCTGCTTTGCTTCTCGCTTTAACCATGTGCATCACCGGCCTTGCGCCGCTCTTTTCGAGCAGTGCAAGTGCGTTTAGCATCAACGACGTGGCGGGAGTCTACGTTTACCACGCCGAAGGCTGGGGCCTCGGCCAGGGCAATTCCGATAAGATCGTCCCAATAAGTGCCGTCGGTCTCATCACGTACACGCCCGCGACCGGCACCTTTCACGTTGACTTGAACGTGAGATTCAATGGAGAAAATGCACATAATCTCCGTGATGGCACCTATACCGTGGATCCGACCGGCCACGGGACGATGACATGGTTATCGGGAGGCGGCGACACCAGGCACATCGATTTTTATATCGTGAACGGAGGCGCTGAGCTCAAGTGGATCGATACAGACCCCCCCGGCAGCTTTGAGTTAAGCGCCATCGGCACCATGACCAAACAATAGCGAAGACCATCTCAGGTGACCAGCACGGCCCCACAGCCGTGCTGGCCCAAATTCGTTTCAAAACTCCAGCCGGGTAAGATCGCGCACCTCGGGGGTCTTGCGGATGGCGAAGATGACAGCGAAGGCGCCCACCACGAGGCCGCAACCGAACGCGAACACGAGTAACAGCCAAATCGGGAAATTAGACAACTGAACCACGCCTTCACGAACGAATCCGCCGGAAAGCACGTAAGCGATCCCGCTTCCGAGGATTGCCAGGCCAAGCAGAATTATTGCACGCAGCCAACGCGGTTCGCGCTGGCCCGAGCCCTCGATCGTTACACCCCGCTCAACAAAGACCACACACCCGCGCTCGCTCCCGCATGGCGCTACATGATGTCGCAGTGAAAAGAACGCCTCGAAGCCATTCCCACCAGCCTCGAGGAATTCCCAAAGAACTGCACCCAACAATACGAAAGGTTTTGACGACATGGGACTGCACCGGCCCAAACCAAGCCGCAACTAGGTCGAATTAAACTTTCTAGTTTACCTATGCCTTCGTTTTGCCGACGCAAATTAATTGGGAACTTCGCCTCTCGTTTCCTGTAGTGCTTAGTGAAAGTCAGAACACATAAACAATCCAAACCTCAGCAAGAAAGAAGACCCATGATAACAATGAATCCGCACTCCAAAAAAATACCGATTCTGGTACTTCTTGTCGCAATGGCGCTCTTCGCCGTCGCCGCTACTGGCCCGGCCCGGGCTGGAATGAGTGACTTTAACGGCGACGGCCATCCCGACTACGTGCTCTATAACCGCTTCACTCGACAGACCGCGATCTGGTACCTAAACAACAATGTTTTTATCGGCGGCCGCTATGGCTTGACTATTCCGGCCGGTTGGAGCGTGGTGGACGTGGCTGATTTTGATCGCGACGGCCACCCGGACTATGTGCTTCAGAATGCTAACACGCATCAAACTGCGATCTGGTATCTGAACAACAACGTTTTCACCCACGGCGCATATGGTCCGACTCTGCCCAGCGGGTGGTTTTTGGGGGCAGTGGGCGATTTCAACGGCGACGGCAAACCCGATTACCTGCTATACACAAATGTTGGGAGCAATTTCCCAACAGCGATTTGGTACATGAACAACAACGTTCATGTCGCGTCGGCTAGTGGCCCAACTCTGCCAGATGGCTGGTTTTTAAGGGGAGTGGCGGATTTCAATGGCGATGGCAAACCGGATTTCTTGCTTTACTATGTTTTCAGCAACAGAACCGCGATCTGGTATCTGAACAACAATGTTTTTCTCAGCGGCCGCTTTGGCCCGACTATTCCGGCCGGCTGGAGCGTGGTGGGCGTGGCTGATTTTGATCGCGACGGCCACCCGGACTATGTGCTTCAGAACGTCACCACGGATCGAACAGTGATCTGGTATCTGAACAACAACGTTCTCATCCGCGGCGCATTTGGTCCGACTCTGCCGCCTGGTTGGGATTTGGTTGCTCCGTTCGCAGGGGGAACAGCGCCCTCGGACTGCGCCGGATGTTGGGATTACCCTTGAGAATTATGGAAAACAATCCATCGGTTGGTCATCTCGCCGTCTGCTAATCTGAGCCAGCGCGGCTATCGGGACGAGCAAAATTATTTGGGAATCTCGCCTCTCATTTCCTGTAGTGACTAGTGAAAGAGAGGGAGCATCATGAAGAACAAACTAACGGAAACGAAATTGAGATCTGGCATTGGTCTCACACGTCATTTAATAGGCGGCGTACTGTGTTTAGCAGCCATCAGTCTAATCTGCTCTAGCGCGTCGGCGCAGAATCTGTTTGCCGTGGATCCAGCCAACGGCAACATCGATGAGTTCACTCCAAACGGAGTGCGAAGCACCTTTGCCTCCGGATCGATTTATCCAGTTGGTCTGGCCTTTGACGAAGCGGGTAACCTGTTCGTGGGGTGGGCAAACGCGGGGAGCGGCGCCGTCTACAAATTTACTCCGGCCGGAGTGCGAACCACCTTTGCCTCCGGTTTGAATTATCCTTCGGGTCTAGCCTTTGACAAGGCGGGTAACCTGTTTGTGGCAGATGAAGGGAGCGGCGCCGTCTATAAATTTACTCCGACGGGAGCCCGAACCACCTTTGCCTCCGGTTTGAATTATCCTTCGGGTCTAGCCTTTGACAAGGCGGGTAACCTGTTTGCAGATGCGGGGAGCGGCGCCGTCTATAAATTTACTCCGACGGGAGCCCGAACCACCTTTGCCTCCGGTTTGTTTGATCCAGGTGCTCTGGCCTTTGACAGCGCGGGTAATCTGTTTGTGGTGGATCGCGGCTTCGACTACGACTTTGTCTCCTACGCCGCCGTTTATAAGTTTACTCCATCTGGGGTGCGAAGCACTGTCGTCTCGGAAAACAATCAACATCATTATCCAGTTCCACAAGCTCTGGCCATTGACGGCGCGGACAACCTGTTTGTGGGGTGGGCAAACGCGGGGAGCGGCGCCGTCTATAAATTTACTCCGGCCGGAGTGCGCACCACCTTTGCCTCCGGTGTAAGTGGCCCTCTCGCCTTCCAGCCCCCACAAATTCCGACACCTACACTGATAAACATTTCCACCCGCGGATCTGTGGAGACGGGCGACAACGTGCTCATCGGCGGATTCATCGTCACCGGGACGGACTTGAAACAAGTCGTCCTCCGCGGCCTCGGTCCGACCCTCACGGGAGCTGGCGTTACTGGAGCATTGGCCGATCCAACTCTGCAACTCTTCGATGGTAGTGGGCACCCGATGTGGTTTAACGATAATTGGAAAGACTCGCAGCAAGCCGCGATTCAGGCCACTGGGCTTGCGTCGCCTAACGATCTCGAGTCGGCTATCCTCTTCAATTTACAACCGGGCAATTACACCGCGATTCTGGCCGGCAAGAATGGAAACACCGGCGTTGGTTTGATGGAAGTGTACGATATAAGTCCTGGTCCTGGCGTTTTCGCCGAGCTAACAAATGTCTCGACTCGAGGTTTCGTTGGCTCTGGTCAGGACGTAATGATTGGCGGTTTCATTTCCAGTGGCGGCAATGGCAGCCTACAGGTTATTATCCGCGCACTTGGACCCACCCTCAGCCAGTTCGGAGTCAGCAATGCATTGATAGACCCGACGCTGGCTCTAGTGAATAGCAACGGACAAGTATTGGCATCGAACGACAATTGGAAGAATACTCAGCAAGCCCAGATTCAGGCCACTGGCTTTGCCCCTCCTAACGACCTGGAATCTGCCATATATGCAACACTACCCAACGGCAACTACACCGCGATCGTGTCGGGCAAGAACGGCGCAACAGGGGTTGGTTTGCTGGAAGTTTACAAAGTTGCAGTAGCTACAAACAAATGAAGACGAAATTCAAATCTCCCCTTCGCCCGGTGCGTCATTTATTGATGACGCCATCGATTCGCCGCGGCGAGATATGCTCCGATTTGCAACTCAAACGTGAATGATAGATAAAACGAACATTACTAGTCAGGAACACAGACTTTCCAGTCTGTGCGCCCAGCGGAGTTTTACTCCGCTGCTGCTGCGGCGTGCGTGACTGAAGCAGCGGGTTATAAACCCGCTGGGCGCACAGGCCAGAGGCCCGTGTTCCTTTAGCGTCCTTTGGCGCGCCCTAATTGTCACTTGTCACGGATTCAAAAATAGTTTGTCCACATCCACATCGTGCACCAGCGCGCCGTGCGGGACGGCGTGCACGTCATAAGGCCGTTGGGTGTAAGGGCTGCGAACCATTCCGGCTCGTTCAGTTGGCGTCGCGACAGGGTAACCACCGTGCGCGAATCTTTTCTGCCTGGCAGGATGTTCGCCGGGTTGCGGAACTAACTGAACCGAGACCGGATTGGGGTAAAGCGAATTCCATGCGCCAGTTCCAGCATCGACCGCGACCCCGAGCCCGACCGTGGCAACATTCCCCGCCGTCGCGGCCGCGCCGGTCGTCGAGGCTTTGCTTCTGACAGTCACAGTTTGCGAGTAGTAACCCGGTTTGCTTATCATCACCTGAAAGCTGTCGCGCCGCCGTTTGACGAATGTCGCCGGCGTCACTCCGCCTTCTCCGGTCGAAAGACGCACATTCGCGCCGGAAGGTGTGCTCACCACTTTTAGTTCCTCGTGAACACCGCGAATGACCGTGGCGCATGAGCTCAGAGCCGCCGCGAGACCGAGCGCACCAACTATTTTTATAAACATCGGGCCAACGGTAGTGAGCCGGGTATGACTCGCAACGTCAAAGCGGGCGCCGCCCACATCAGGATCGGCCTCCGTTTTTTTGAGGGACGAGGCCGCAAGCCCACATCGAGATCTCCGCGTTTCAACAACGCGAGCACTTGGGCAAGACTCCCAAGGTGAAAGGTGATCATGAATGGCTTCGTGCTCCTAATTCGGAGACTACAGCGGTAACTCCGCTACCGTTTACGCTTGTGTAGAAAGAAAAAGACAACCACAATGTTTGGTCGCTCATGAACTCGGACGTCGGCAAGGAGGGTGTGGGCGAGTCGCGCGTGTTCGCCACCACCCACTGGAGCCTGATCCTTTCCGCTGCGAAATCCGAAAGCGGAGAGCAAAAGGCGCACGACGCGCTCGACGAGCTTTGCCGGACTTATTGGCGGCCCATTTTCGCGTTTGTCTGCCGACGCGGCTATTCAATGGAGGATGCGCAGGACCTGACGCAGGATTTTTTTGTGAAGATACTGGAAGGTAGCTGGCTGCAGCACGCGGACGTTAATCGCGGCCGATTCCGTTCGCTCTTGCTCACGTCGCTCCAGAATTTTCTTAATAGCGCCGCTGAGAGAACTCATACGCAGAAACGCGGCGGTGACGTGAAATTTGTTTCCTGGGACGATTGGATGGCAGAAGCGCCATCGCAATTATCCGTCTCGGCTCAAGCGCACGACTCATTGCCGCCGGAGCGGCTCTTCGACCTTCGTTGGGCAGTGACGGTGGTCGAACAGGCGCTTCGACGCCTCCGCGAGGAATGCGAAGGCAAAGATAGGCTCCGGCTTTTCTATGCGTTAAGCCGCCACCTCACGGAGGAACGCAATGAGGTGTCCTACGCCAATCTTTCCGCGGCTCTGGGCGTGGCTGAGACCGCCGTGAAAAAACAGCTGCACACCTTGCGGCAGCGTTACCGGTGTCTGCTGCGCGATGAAGTCGCGCGCACCGTCGAAAATCCAGCGGACGTGGAAGACGAGATCCGGTACTTGTGTGCGGCCCTCGCCGCCGGAACCGAGTGACGCTGATGAAAAATTCGGACGAGCTCTCGGACTCGATCCCGAGCGTGACCAAGAGTCCGGCAAAGTGCGAGAAGTGCGGCGCTACCACGCGGCTTGAGACTGGAGTTTGCGCGAGTTGTCTCTTGCGCGAGGGACTGGAAGCCAGTGGCGAGGTGTCGAGAGCGGTTTTTGAGAGCGTAATCGCTGAAGTCGACGTTCCGGATAAGCGATGGCGCCTCGGCAATTACGAAATCCTCGACGAGATCGGGCGCGGCGGCATGGGCGTAATTTATCGTGCGCGCCAGCTACACTCCCACAGGATCGTCGCGGTAAAGCGCCTTCTAAATTATCACGCTGATTCACGTGAAACGCTCATGCGCTTTCGACGCGAAGCCGACGCGGCAGCTAGCCTTGATCATCCGAACATCCTTCCGATATACGAGGTGAGCGAAAGCGAAGACGGCCTTCCGTTTTTCAGCATGAAATTCGCGACGGGCGGCAGTTTACAAAAGGTTGGGCCGGCTCTGCGCGCCCAGCCTCGCCAATGTGTGCAACTGATGGCGAAAGTTGCGCGCGCGGTCGAAAATGCGCATGGCCAGGGAATTCTCCATCGCGATCTCAAGCCAGGAAACGTTCTGCTCGACGGCCGCGGCGAACCGCTGGTGAGCGATTTCGGTTTGGCAAAATGGCTCGACGCAGACAAGGATCTTACAAAATCGCTGACTACTTTCGGAACCCCGGGTTATATTGCGCTGGAACAGGCCGAGGGCGCATCCGCCGATCTAACTCCAGCCGCTGATGTTTACAGTCTCGGCGCGATTCTCTTCGACTTACTGACTGGCCGCCCACCGTTTCTGGGCTCCAACGCGCTCTCCGTCATTAAGCAGGCATCGGAAACGCCGGCACCAAAATTGCGCTCGCTCGCACACTCGCACGACCGGGATTTGGAAACCATTTGTGCACGCTGTCTCGAGCGTGATCCAAAAGCGCGCTACCAGTCTGCGGGAGATCTCGCGACTGATTTGGAGCGCTGGCTCGACGGACGCCCTATCGTCGCGCGTCCGGTCTCAGTTCCCACGCGGCTGGGGCGCTGGTCACGGCGTAATCCAAAGTTGATAGCAACAGGCGCAGCCTGTCTCCTCGTTGGAGCTGCTACAATGTGGTTCTTCCGCGGCGAACTCGCCAAACTGCTGCCGCTTGAGCGACCGGAAAAGAGCATCGCGGTGTTGCCATTCGCCGACCTTAGCGAGGCAAAAGATCAGGAATATTTCTGCGACGGCATAAGCGAGGAGATTCTCGATGGACTGGCAAAGGTCGATGGGCTGCGCGTCGTTGGCCGCACGTCGTCATTTTCCTTCAAAGGGAAGAACGCGAACGTAAGCGAGGTTGGGAAAGAGCTAAACGTCGCGAATGTGCTTGAAGGAAGTGTGCGACGTGAGGGTAGCCGCGTTCGTATCACCGCGGAGCTGATTAATACACGCAACGGTTTTCATCTTTGGTCGGAAACGTACGAACGCGAACTGCAAGGCGTCTTTGCGCTGCAGGATGAAATAACTCGCTCAATTGTTGAGGCGCTCAAGGTAAAGCTCGCTGTTTCACTTCCCGCTCATGAGCAACGGAACACGGAGGCATACGAACTTTATCTGCAAGGCCTCTTTTTATCTAACAAGAGCAGCGAAGCGGATTTGCGGAGTGCGCTCAACTTTTTTCAGGGCGCGCTAGAAAAAGATCCGACATTTTCGCGTGCCTGGACTGGGATCGCGAAAGTTTGGTATTTTCTGGCCGACGTCTATGTAACACCACTCGAAGCTTACCCGGCATCAAAAGAAGCAGCTTTGAAGGCGATTGCGCTGGACGAGAGCGATGCCGAGGCGCATTGCTACCTGGGCGAAGCGAAACGGGTCCTCGACTGGGACCTTGAGGGCGAAGACGCAGAGTTGAAACGCGCGCTCCAGCTCGATCCCAACTCGGCGCCAGCTCATTTCTTCCTGTCGCTGCTGCCTCTCTTTCGAGGCGAATTACAAGAAGGGCTTCGGTTGGTGCTGGAGGCTGAGAAATTAGATCCCGTGTCGCCTATCACTAGTTATGTTGCCACCGCCGCCTACCTGGCTAACAACCGCATCGACGATGCAATCAATGAAGGCCAGCGAACGCTCCTGCTCGATCCGAATTACTTTTACCTGGATTCGAACCTTGCCGCCGCCTATCGCGAGAAGGGCAATTTCCCGGAAGCAATCGCGTTCTATACCAAATCCCAGGAGGCAACGCACCTCCCGAGTAGCGGCCTTGCCATCACCTACACGCGCATGGGTCGCCAAACGGAGGCGCGAAATATTCTCGCTCAGCTACTGCAAGCGAGGGAGAAGCGATACGTCTCGGCGCCTGTGATCGCGGCAGTTTACGTCGCGCTTGGCGATAAAGAAGAAGCTTTCCGCTGGCTCGAGCGCGCATTTGCGGAGCACTCGGGGATACTACAGTGGATCGCGTTTCTTCCCGAATTTCGTCCGCTCCATTCCGACGCGCGTTTCCCTCATCTTCTGCGGCGAATCGGGGTCTCGCACAACTCAATTTTGGCGATCACCGAGACAACTCTGTCAGAGATTACCGATCCGAACGCCCAGACTCATCTGACCCTCAAAGTTGGAGTAAAACCACGGCCCGGGACGCCAAATGGCCACGTTGTAAGGATTATCGTCTCCTTCTACGACCGGACGAAAGATAACAAAATGAAGCCGACTGACGCGCGGACAAGTTATAGTTGGCTTACGCCGGCAAGCGACTGGGCGGACGCGATTCCCAAGTTTCTCGCCGCGACTTACGTTCGTCCTAAGCCCCAAACGCCTTCAACCGATGGACGGCGCTACGGCGGATTCATTGTCCGAGTCTATTTCGACGGCCAGTTACAGGATGACCGAGCGACTCCGCCGGAATTACTAACCCTCTTTCCGGCCGAGGATCAATCCACCTCTCCTCCCAATGCGACCCCGGGCCCGTGACCGTAGCTGCGCACTCCAAGCTGCCTGTAGTGGCAGGCGTGTCGCCTGCGAACCCCACAAATTTAACGGTACAGGAGCGCGCCGTGTGAAGAAGCGCGCCAACGCCGGCTTAGGTCTCGCGATCATCGCGGGCGTCCTTTCTTCGGTCATTGCAGTGTCAGCGCAAGATGTCGCACCCACGCCGCAGCCAGCCGGCCAACGCGTCGCTACGGCGGTCGAGGTTATCGTCACCGGCTCGAACATTCCGACCGCGGAAGAAGTAGGCCCACAGCCGGTCGATACCTATCACAGGGTCGACATCGAACGGCTCGGTGTGCGCAGTGCCACTGACTTTGTTCAGAAGTTGCCCGTGGCTACTGGACCATCGATCAATGAAAATATAAACACCATCGGCGGTGGCCAAACGGAAATCGATCTGCGCGGTCTTGGTCCCAAAGAAACCCTTGTCTTGCAGGACGGACGGCGTCTCGCGCCTGACGGTATTGCCGGGTTTGATGTCAGTTTCAATTCTTTTTTCGGTGGTACGCTCGACCTCAACCTATTCCCGCTTGGGCTGATTGATCACATTGACATTCTCAAGGACGGCGCCTCCGCCATTTACGGCAGTGACGCGGTCGGTGGTGTGTTTAACGTTTGGTTGATCCATAGATTTCGCGGCCTCGAAATTTACGCCAGCTATGGCAACACCAATCTCGGCGCCTCAAACGATCAAGGCGAAGAGAGAGCATACCTCCTCGCCGGTACTGGTGACGACAAGACTGACATTGTTGTTTACGCTGAGGTCTACAATCGCGCCGCCATCTACAGCCGTGACCGCGACATTTCCTCCAACGCTGACGTTACCCGCTTTGGTGGTAGTGATAACCGGTCCGAGGATTTTGCCGGACGCGTTGGAGACTTCGTTTACCAGCCTAAGCTTAACCGCGGTGCGGGCTCACCCACGCGGCATGCATTTCCAGATGTAGCGAACGACCCGCAATACGTGCCGCTCTCAAGTCTTCCGCGAGCGCAACAGCTCTTTAACTATGCCGCTCTCACGCCAGCAATGGCCCCGGTGGATCGTGAATACCTCTACGGCTCGCTCGACACTAAAATTTGCGACCAATACCTGGAGTTTTTTGGTGATTTCAAGTACGTGCGTGGTTTCTGGGACGGCGCCCTGGTGCCGGATCCATTTGCGGAGGTATTCACAGATGCCAATCATCCCGATGGGATAAGTCCCACCGGCATTAGCGTGCCGATTCAGAATCCGTTCAATCCATTCACCGTCCCGGATTATACCTCACCGGGAGGAGCGAACCCAAAGGTTCCGGGCACAATAAGTGATGTGCCTCCCGGAACGCCGCTCACGACCGGCGTGCGTTACACTGCTTTGGAAGCGGGGCCGCGCACCAATAAGATTACGACCCATAACTACGAGTTCACCGGCGGTCTCAAAGGTAATCTCGGTGAGTTCAGCGATTACTTTAAGACTTGGAATTGGGAAAGCGGGTTCCGCTATAATGAAGACGAGCGCATCCAGCTTCAAGGCGCGATCGTGGATAACAATGCGCTGCGGGCGGCGTTACTCGACACGAATCCAGCTACCGCATTTAATCCATTTGGCCTTAACCAGAACTCGCCCGCGGTGATTAATAGAATTTTTGTCACGACCCAAAGCCATGGCACCACCTCGCTGATGCTCGAAGACCTCAAGTTATACGGCGATCTCTGGAATCTTCCAGCGGGGCCCATCTCCTTTGCGATAGGCAGTGAGCACCGGAGCGAGCACGCCACGGTTCAGCCTGACGCTCTAGCGGCTTCCGGCGAAACGATTAGCGCGGACCCGGCTAACTTCCTCTCAACCAAGGGGAGCCGTGATGTCTGGTCCATCTACTGGGAGGTTCGCGTCCCTGTGACGAGCCCCACCTGGCATTGCCTTGGTCTTTACAGCCTGGAGTTAGGATGCCAGGAGAGATATGACAACTACAGTGATTTTGGTTCTACGGAAAAGCCCAAGTTCTTCTTTCGGTGGCAGCCAATCGATTCGTCACTGACGTTGCGCGGGACTTACAACGAAGCCTTCCACGCTCCGGCCCTTTACGAATTGTTTACTTCGCCATTTCATGACACCTTTCCTGTGGAAGATCCAGCTATAGTGCTTCCCGGCGATCCTCTTAGGAGAACGCCTGGTACCCCGCTGACTCCGCTGGGCACTAGGATTAAAGAAACACTTGGCGGCACTCCGAACCTGCGGCCGGAGACGGCGTATGAATGGACCTACGGCGCTGTTGTTACGCCAGGGAAATGGTGGAGCCCACTACAAGGCCTGACGCTACAGGCGGATTTCTACCACATCGATTTGCGCAACGTCATCATCGATCGCGACGCCGGTACCATTCTGGATAATAACTGGGCCGGTCACACGGGAACCCTGCCCAACGGCACGCCAACGGGTGGTCCATTCTCAGAGCTGATTCAGCGCGATCCCGTTACCGGAGCGGTGCTGAACATAAATGCTGTCCTCCAGAACGTGAGCCGAACCATCACCGAAGGTCTCGATTACGAGGCTTCCTATCAACTGGATACCTCGATCTTCGGCCGCGGTGGCTTTGGGACATTCACGTTACTCGTCAACGGCGACTACCTGGCTCGGTTTGTGCGCCAGCCGACCCCGGCCGACCGCAAACTTGATTTTGCCAACCGGTTTGGAGGACCAAGGCTTGGCTCACTCCAGAGAAACCGCTGGTATACGAGTGTGTTTTACGACGGCCCAGCAGGCTCATGGCTCGGCGGACTCGATGCCGGCGCGATCGTCCACTACATTGGGCAGTATTGGGACGGTAGGGGCTTGACTCGCAAAATCCGTGAATGGACGACACTGGATCTGATCGTCAACTACACGTTTAATCTGCCTGCTTCTGCGGCGCAAAACGAAGTCGCCGGGTATGCCAGGGACGGCGGCAAGAACACGGAGTCGAAAGACGGCAAGGGAAAGAACGTCTCTACAGCGGAGTACAATCCATGTGGCTGGCGCGCATGGCTCAATAACACCACTATCACGCTTGGCGTAAACAACGTGTTCGACTTCGCACCGCCCTTTGTTGCCGGCGCGTTCGAAAACGGCTTCGACCAGCGGACGGCCAACATCAGGGGGCGAACCTGGTATGTGGCATTGACAAAGCGTTTCTAAGAACTGCCGCCGCATCTGGAGATTTCTGTAGCCACGGCCCTGTGGGCCGTGCAGACGCGCCTCACAGAGGCGCGGCTACAGCGAAGCTGTGTCTTGCTCTCTTTCACAGCGGGATTTCTAACAGGAG
>WNGE01007083.1_pt1 | contig 12300 bp, 9 predicted proteins | sample 5400651 | NCBI WGS metagenome assembly WNGE01 (sample SAMN13153370, study PRJNA577476) | soil metagenome | isolation source: 60 cm soil or saprolite under grassland replicate 2 | place: USA:California | collected 2016-06-15 | reverse complement strand
TTCGTCATGACGCCTTCATAGAAGGTGCCTTGGGAAGCGTTGCTGTTGTCGCCGCCGTTGCCGAGCAGGATCGCGCCCTGTTTGCGCATCGGGTCATAGGAGGAGTCGACGCGCGGCCCGTCGAACATGGTCGACAGGGCGCCGCTCTGCGCGTTGCCGCCCAGGGAGGCCCAGTGGTGCGGTTCGCCCTTGGCCACCGCGGTCACGAACCGGTCGGTGATGCTGGGCAGGTCCGCGCACAGCTTGGAGGTGCTGCCCGGGTTGACGCACCCCACCAGGTTGTTCTCCTGGTCGGTCATGATCCACGGGCCGGGAGGGTTGCCGTGATACCAGGCGGTGGCGTTGCCGTAGTAGGTGGTTTCCATGGTGCCGTTGCCGTCGTCGCGGCTGTCGATCTCGGCGTTGCCGTAGTCATAGCAGCAGCCGTTGTTGAAGTGCTGGCCGTTGATGACCCAGTACTGCCCCTGGGACTGGTCATCGACCGCGGTGCCGACCGGGTCGTCATCGCGCAGGCCCATGCCCGGCTCGATGAACACGCCGTAGGCCTTGTGGCCGCTGACCGTGACCGGCGCCATGTCCGCGACCGGCAGGTTGTTCAGCCCGCCCATCGCCGGGCCGCTGAACCCGCCGCGGGGCGCCTGGGTCAGGTCGTTGTGCATCGGGGACTGGTCATAGAGGACGGTGATCAAGCAGGTCGTGTTGGCGCAGAACGCGTCCTGCGCGCCCGCGTCGGCGTAGCCGCCGGCATCCGGGAACGGCAACGCGGTCGGCTTGACCACGCCGATGTCCCTGGCCGCGCCGTCGGAGAGGCGCATCACCCGGTACAGCGGGCCGTTGTAGGAGGCATACAACGCCCGCGTGCTGCTATGCGCGGCCACGCACGGATCGCCCGCGGCGGCGTACACGTCACACGGGCCCTGCGGCCGGGGCGGGGCAGCCGCCTGCGCCGCCGTAGCCGTCACGAACGTGACACCAATCAGCGTGAGCGCAATCGCCACACCTGCAGCGAGCGTCCTCAAGCGTGTGTGCGGGATCGGGGAGCTGAACATGACCGATAAGCTCCTATCGTTCATCCGCGGACCGAGCCGGCCTTGGCCAGGCCGACAAGCCAGCAGACACGTGGCGTTAACGAGTGCTCGTTAACGCTGATGGAGATGGGTGTTTCTGATCCTGGCGAGCGCCGTTGACCGCGCTGCGCAGTTCGACCACGGCAGACGTGGCCAACCAAGTGCAACCGACGATCCGTCTCTGCAAGAACCGGCGTGAGCTGACGGGTCGGACCGCAATCCATCGACGCCCGCAGCTACGCGTGCGATCAGGCGGCGGCGCTCGCGTCCAGCTCGTACCCGGACGCCACCCCGGCATTCGTGCCCGCAAGCCGGATCTGCCGGCCAAGGACCCGCGGGCATGTCCAGGCACGGCCGCCCGGTGTTCGGTGCCGTCGACGATTCGCACGCATCCCGGCAGCCTGCCGAAGCCGGCGCCGGCCACGGCAGATCGAGGCTCGTTAACGTTCACATGTCACGCAGCCCTCGGCCTCACTTCGGACGGAGGTACTGATTCCAGAGAGGTTCGTGCGGGTGAGCTGGCCGTACTGACGCAAATAGTGTTCACGCTCACATAACCGGAGTCAAGAACGGCGGGGGTTCGGCCGCTCGATCATCGGCGAGTCGACGCTGCAGAAAGGGCGATCAGATGCGTGGCGGCTACGGCGCGCCACGGCCGCCACCACGAGAACGTCGGCGTGATCGCGAAGGCCGGACGCGCGTTCGTCGAACGGCACGGTCTCGGTGAGGGCGACCGGGTCTTCGTCGAGCACTACGTGCCGTGCCTCAGATGCGAATGGTGCCATCACGGCGAGTACCGGCACTGCGCGGCGACGGACTGGCGTACCAATCCGAATGCGCGCCGGTACGGCTACACCTCGGCCGAGAACCCGTTCCACCTCTGGGGCGGCTTCGCCCAGTACCTGTACCTGCCATGGAACGCGGTCGTGCACGCCGTCCCAGTCGGGGTGTCTGCCGAGTTGGCCGGCATCGTCACGCCGCTCTCGAACGGCATCGAGTGGGCGTTGTTCGACAGCGGCGTGGGCTACGACTCGACGGTCCTGATCCAGGGGCCGGGGCAGCAGGGTCTCTCCCAGACGGTCGCCTGCAAGCAGGCGGGTGCGTCGCTCGTCATTGTCACGGGCACGTCTCGGGATACTGCGCGGCTTGACCTCGCGAAGACGCTCGGCGCCGACCACGTGATCGACGTGCAGGCCGAGGATGCGCTGGCCCGCGTCATGGAGATCACGGGCGGCTCGGGCGTCGACGTCGTGCTCGACTGCACCGCCGGCGCCGGCGTGACGCCGGTGCTGCTCGGGATCGACGCGCTCAGGCGGCGCGCCGGCACGCTGCTGATCCAGGGCGAGATGGTGGCGTTCCCAGACTTCCCGATCAAGAAGCTGACCGACAAAGCCATCACGATCAAGAGCGCCCGCGGGCACAGTTACCGGGCCTGCGAGCTCGCGCTCGCGCAGCTCGCCTCGAACCGGTTCCCGCTGCACCTGCTCACCACGCACACGTTCGGGCTAGGCGACGTCGACCGCGCGATCCGCGCCGTCGGCGGTGAGGTCGAGGAGGACGTCGTCCACGTCTCGTTGCTGCCCTGGCTAGATGGCGCAGAGTAGCCACATGTCAATCGTCATAAGGAACCCACCCCGGACCGAACGCCAAGTCGTCGACGGCTTCGCCAGCTACGGCGTGGCCACCGTGCACGAGGCACAGGGACGCGCCGGACTGCTGCGCGCGCACGTCAACCCGATCTATCCCGGCGCGCACATCTGCGGGACCGCGGTGACGGTCAGCGTGCCGCCCGCGGACAACTGGATGATCCACGTTGCCGTCGAGCAGTGCCAGGACGGCGACGTGCTGGTCGTGGCTCCGACATCACCCTCGGACGCCGGGTACTTCGGCGAATTGCTTGGCACGGCACTGCTTGCACGCGGGGTGCGCGCGCTCGTGATCGACGCGGGATGCCGCGACGTCGCCGAGCTGACCCGCATGGGTTTCCCGGTGTGGTCTGCCTGCGTGTCGGCGACCGGGACCATCAAGGAGACGCTCGGCGACGTCAACGTCGCGATCGTGTGCGCCGGCCAGCTGATCGAGCCGGGTGACGTGATCATTGCTGACGACGACGGTGTGGTAGCGGTGCCACGGCGCAAGGCGGCAGAGGTGCTCGACGCATCGCGGGCGCGTGACGAAAACGAGGCACAGGTGCGCAAGCGTTACGCGGCAGGGGAGCTGAGCCTCGACGTGTCGAAGATGCGCGACAGGCTCGCGGCGAAGGGGCTGGCGTACGTCGATTACCCGGGCGAGCAACGATGATCATCATCGACTGCCACGGTCACTACACGACCACTCCGCCGCAGCATCAGGCCTTCCGTGACGAGCAGCTGGCCTGGCTGGCCGAGCCGGGACTGCCCGGGCCCACGCCCGCGTACATCAGCGATGACGCGGTCCGCGAGAGCATCGAGCGCAACCAGCTCAAGTTGCTGCGCGAACGCGGCGGCGACCTGATGATCTTCTCCCCGAGGGCATCGGCGATGGAGCACCACGTGCCGGACCCGGCGCTGGCCCGGGCGTGGGCGCGGGCCTCGAACGACCTGGTGCACCAGGTGATCCGCCTGTTTCCGCAGCAGTTCGCCGGGGCGTGCCAGCTACCCCAGACGCCCGGCGGACCGCTCCGTGACTCCATCGACGAGCTGCGCCGCTGCGTGCTGGAGCTCGGCTTCGTGGCGTGCAACGTCAACCCCGACCCGTCTGGCGGGTACTGGACGTCGATGCCGATGACCGACCCGTACTGGTATCCGCTTTACGAGGCGATGGTCGAACTGGACGTCCCGGCGATGATCCACGTCTCGTCGTCGCGCAATCCGAACTTCCACGCGCTGGGCGCGCATTACCTGAACGCCGACACCGCGGTGTTCATGCAGCTGATCGAGGGCAACCTGTTCGCCGAGTTCCCGGCCCTGCGGTTCGTCATCCCGCACGGTGGCGGCGCGGTGCCCTACCACTGGGGTCGGTACCGTGGCCTGGCCGACCGGCTCGGCCGTCCGCCGCTGCGCGACCACGTGATGCGCAACGTCTTCTTCGACACCTGCGTCTACCACCAGGCCGGCATCGATCTGCTGTTCCGGGTCGTCGACATCGACAACATCCTCTTCGCGTCGGAGATGATCGGTGCCGTGCGCGGGATCGACCCCGAGAGCGGATTCCATTGGGACGACACGAAGCGCTATCTGGACGAGCTGGGTCTGTCCGACGGGGACCGGCGGGCGGTCTTCGAGGCGAACGCCCGGCGCGTGTATCCGCGGCTCGATGCGCAACTCGCAGCGCCGGCGCCCTACCTGGACAGCCGGCCCAGCAGTGCCGCCGCAGTGCAGATGCCGGCAACTGCCGAGCCGATAAGCACACCGAAGTCGAGCCAGTAGGCGGTGGGTAGCCCGAGCAGCAGGCTACGCAGCGCGCTGACCTCGTAGCTGAGCGGGTTGCCGTGGCTGACCGCGCGCAGCCACGGCGGCGTGATGTCCAGCGGATACAGGGCGTTGGACGCGAAGAACAGCGGCATCGTGATGGCCTGCCCGATGCCCATGAGCCGTTCCCGCTTGAGCACCAGACCGGCGATCGTCACCGACAGGCAGGAGAAGAACGCCGCGGCGAGGACGACTGCGACCATGACTCCCAGCATGCGCAACGGATTCCAGTCCATGCTGACGCCGAGCAGGGCGGCGACCACCACCACGACGACGGCCTGCGAGATCGCGCGGATGCCCGCTGCGAATGCCTTGCCGGACACGAGCGCCGTCCGCGGGGTGGGCGTGACGAGCAGCTTGGTGAGGATGCCGGCGTCGCGTTCCCAGATGATCTGGATGCCGTAGAAGATCGAGATGAACAGGGCAGACTGCGCGATGATGCCCGGTGCCAGGAAGTCCAGGTACGGGACCGTACCTGTCGGTATGGCGCGGATCTTGCTGAACGTCTTGCCGAATATGACGAGCCAGAGGATTGGTTGGATGGCGCGGGTGAGCAGTTCACTACGGTCGTGCCGCAGCCGTTGCAGTTCGACCAGGCAGAACGTGCCGATGCGCGAGACGAGCAGCCGCACGCCCTTTATCGGCCGGCCGTCAGCCCACGCCGCGGGCCGTTCGACGAGTAGCGCGGACATCGCGGAGTCCTCCCTTCTGCTCGCCGGCGAGCGTGTCGCCGGTGTGGTGCCGGAAGACATCTTCGAGGCTCGCCTCCGAGCTGAGCTCGGCCTTGAGACCATCGGGTGAGCCGATGGTGCGCAGGGCCCCGTGATGCATCAGAGCGACCCGGTCGCACAGCGCGTCGGCCTCCTCCATGTAGTGCGTGGTGAGCAGGATCGTCATGCCGTGCTGTTGCTGCATCTCGTGTACGCGACCCCAGACGCTGTCGCGTGCCACCGGGTCGAGGCCCACCGTCGGCTCGTCGAGCACGAGCAGCCAGGGACGATTGACCAGTGCCTGCGCCAGTTCCAAGCGGCGGACCATGCCACCGGAATATGTGCCGGCCATGCGATCGGCTGCACCGGCGAGGTCGACGGTCTCGAGGACTTCGTCGACGCGTGCCTTGCGCTCACGGCGCGGAACGTCGTACAGCCGGGCGAACCAGGTGACGTTCTCGCGCCCGGTCAGCGCGCCCTCGACCGAGAGCTGCTGCGGGACGTACCCGATCAGCCGCCGAACCGCCATGGCCTGCTTGCGAACGTCGAGCCCGAACACGCGGACCTGGCCGTGCTGCACCGGCAGCAGGGTGTTGAGCAACCGGATCGTCGTCGTCTTCCCTGCGCCGTTCGGCCCGAGCAGACCGAAGCATTCCCCAGGGGCGACGGTGAGGCTGAGGTCGTCGACGGCCAGGTGGCCGCCGAACCGGTGGCCCACGTGGCTTAGCGCGATCGCGTCAGTCATTTGATCCCTCACGTCCGTCGCCGATCGCGCTGGCGAGCTCGGCCATGATGGGAACGGCGCGCGCGAGGGCCGCGCGGGCCGCTGGCGAGAGATCGGCGATCGCGTCCGCCGTCAACGCGGTCCGGCGGTCTCGCCATGTCTCGACCCGCCGCCGGGCCGAGGCGGTGAGCTGTAGCCGGGCGATGCGCCGGTCAGACGCGTCCCTGGTGCGGCGCACCATGCCGGCTTCGGTGAGCTCGCCGACCAGCGTCGACACGGTGTTCGCGGCCAGGCCCAGCTCGGCCGCGGCCGCGGCCACAGACATGCCCGGTTCGCGGCGGATCAGGCGCACGAGTTCGAGCTGAGCGCCCGACAATTCGGCGATCGGCCATGCCCGCCCGGCACTTCTGCGGGCCAGTCGCCGCAGCTGGCCGATCGCGTCGAACAGCTGCTCGGCGAGCTGCACGTCCGTGGTGAGCACTCGGTCGGTGACGGTCATGCGACGACAATACCTCTGGTCCAGAGGTATTGCAGCAGGGGCCGTGCGATGTAGTCGACCTGGTTCACAAGCCGTGGATTGCAGTAATAAATGGTTGGGCCTTGGCGGCAGCGGGACGTCGAACCGGCCGACAGAACCGCCGCCCGAAAGTAGGGCCTGATCGCCTACGGTACGAAGACAGGATGGCCTCGATCCCTTCTAGCGCAAGGGATCGAGGCCATCGTGCCGATCAACCATCACCACCGCGCGGACAGTCTGGCGGCGACGTGTTCAGGTCGATGTGCTATCCGTTGATGAAGATGTAGTCGGCCTGGTAGGGGACATTGACGATCGGCGTGGCTTGCGGGTCGCAGGTGCCGGTCGGGGCGACGCCGCCGACTGTGTTGAGGCGGAGCACCTCGACTGCGTGCGACAGCATTCCGGTAGACGTGCCGATCTGGGTGGCGTCGAGGTTCAACTCGGCGATGTTGGCTGCGCCGTTCGCGTTCTTGGTGACCAGCTTGCCGGAGACCGCGCTGCCGTCGGGTGCCTGCCACTGCGGCGTGCCCGCGAGCGGCTGCACGAACGTGTGGTGGATGCCGCCCGTGAGGTGCGCGTCGACGTCGTGCTGGGCGAAGGCGAACGAGCCGTCGGTTTGCAGCGTGCATGCGTAGATCTGGCTGCCGAGGACGACCGACTCCTGCAGTGCGGCTACGCCGCTGGTGCTGACTGTGTGGTTGAGCAGGTGCAGCTGCGCGCGGACCGCGCCGGCCGGGAAGTCGGTAGTGCGCAGGTCGGCGTAGAAGCCACTCGGGTCAGAGCGCAACGCGGCGAGCAGGGTCGGGTCGGCGACGGTGACGCTGCCGGACGCGAAGCCACTGGCTGGGCGCGGCGTCGTGAACAGCGGCACGACGACGGGGCCGTCCACTCCTCGTCCTCCGGCGTGGATGTCTGCCCCGGTCGGCGTGCCGATACCGCGCCACGAGACCGAATAGCTCAGCGTGTTTCCCTGAATGCCGATCAGTTCCAGGGCCTGCCCGTCGGGAGCGCCGGGCGTCACTTCGTTGCGGCCCTCCAGGCTCGCGATCAGGACGGCGGGTGCTCCGGCCGAGTCGCCCGGCACAGTGATCCCCGGCGGTGTCACATCGCTGGCCGCGGACGCCGCGCTGATGGCAAGCGTGCCGAACGCGACGGCGGCCGCGAACGCGGCGCCGATGCCGCAGGCCAGGCGGCGTCTGGTGCTGTTAGTCATGGTGGTCCTTCCGAGATCTGTGGCCGACGACTGGTGCGCGGCTCGCATCGGGTAGTACGCCGACACGCTGGCCGGCGCCCAGTTGGACCTTGCGGGAAAGCTCACAGCCCTCCGGGTGAGCCGAAGCAGTGCCGCTTACGTGTCGCGCGCGAGATACCCATCGCGGGCGCGTCGCGCTGCTTACGCCGGCCACGTGATCTTCCAACCACGAACTCGGTGCGTGCTCGGGACCGAACAGTTTGTGCCGGATCGTCGTCGCACGCATACCGATGACGTCTGGTGCTTGGTGGCTATCGCGCAGCTGTCCACTGTGGACGGCTGGCCTGACTCATCTCCGCTCGATCTTCATACGACTCAGCCGCCAAAGCGTCGGTCTGACGTAGCAAGAGGAGGGCCCGTCAGCACCGGACGGGCCCTCCTGCACATCAGGCGCAGGTGCCGTCAGCGTTGTAGAAGCCAGGACCATCGAGACCGGGGCCGGTCAGCTGCGGGCGGTTCGCGCCGCCACCGGACGGGTACGCGGTGTCGAACCACTGGGCGAAGAACTGGTCCAGACGCGCGCTGCACGCCGCACTCTGATTCGGCATCCACGCGTGGAACCCGGCCTCCAGCTGCTTCTCGGTGATGCTGGAGAACCGGTAGTCGCGCTGGATCTGCTGCATCGCGCTGGTGAAGTTCGCCCTGCCCAGGATCTGCCGCAGCGCGACGTAGGCCGTGCCGGGACGGGTGTAGGTGAAGTTGCCCGAGAACAGCGTGGCCAGCGTCGGGTCTGAGGGTGCGGCGGTCCAGAGCTGCTTGTTCGCGTAATTCGTGTTGAACCGATCGACCAGGCTCGCGTCGAACGCCGCCTCTCCCGCCGGCGTGTCCAGGCCACCCGCGGCGGTGGCCGCGTTGCGGGCGTCGAACAGGTACTCGCCGAGCGTGGCCATGCCTTCCTTGAAGAACGTCAGGTTGTAGTTGGCCTCGGCGACGTTGTCGCCCCACCACTGGTGCATGTTCTCGTGGTGGAACGTGTCCAGGTCGATCTGGCCGCCCTGGAAGGTGATCATGGTCTGCATCTCTTCCTCGAAGCCAGCCTGGGGGATGCCGACGAGGACGCCGTCAGACGTGAACGGGAACGGCCCGTTGAACCTGCTCTGGAAGTCGGTGATGTCCTGCTGCTGGTCCATGATCGCCAGGTTGGCCTGCTTCTGCGCGGCGTCGATCGAACTGCTCTGCGCCTCGTAGTAGCGGATCCCGTCGCTCGCGTCGCGCCAGGTCAGGTCGTAGTCGCCGACGCTGTTCTCGACCAGGTAGCTCGCGATCGGGGCCGGCGAGTGCCACTGCCACGTTGTCGAGCCGCCAGGGAACTGCGCGTCCGGGGGGTTGTGCACAGTGGACTGCAGCGTGCCGTTCGCGATCGCGGTCTTGCCCGCGTTGACCGTGTCGTAGAAGTCGTAGGTCGGCTTCGCACTCGGATGGTCGTTGAGCGGCATCCAGTCCTCGGTGCCGACCGGTTCGGTGGTGACGAAGCCGCCGTCGCCGGGCGGTGAGTCGTTTCGGAACCAGCCTTCGGTTGTGCCGTCGCCGTCGGTGTGCACGCCGGGACGGCCGGTGTAGAACACCGTGACGGTGAAGCTGGTGCCGGCCGGGATGTGCTGGGACGGCGTGATCACCATCTTGTTTGCCGGGCATTGATCGCCGTTCTGCGCGTTCACACCGCCAGTCACTTCCGGCGTGCAGGCCGGTGGTAACGGGTTCTTGTGGGGTCCGCCGACCGGGTTGACCTGCGATGCCGCGTGGGCGAGTGGGTTGGGGTCGTCCTGCCCGTTCGGATCGCCGGGGTAGGTGGGCTGCACGAACTTGTATGCCGCTGACCGGCCGTTGACGAGGATCGAGTTCACCGTCATGTCCGGGCCGTTCACCGGGTCGACGCTCGTGCGCTCGAAGTCGAGGCTGAAGTCGGTGAGGCATTGTGCCGCGCGCGCACTCAGCACGACGTGGTTGCCCGGCAGGAACCGGTTGCTCGGCGCGTCATAAATCATGTGGATGTCGGTGTGCAGGCTGGTGTATCCACCGTTCCCGGTTTCCGGGTACACGTGGTCGCCGAAATGCGACAGGGTGTGCGCACCCGAGGTGCAGGTCGGCGGCGCGGCGAGTCCAGGACTCGCCGGGGTCACTGCGAGTGCGGCCACGTCAGCCCTGACACGGCTGCGACCCGGACATGACGACCGTTCATGATCGACCTCCTCAGATGCCTCCCCGCTGGGCATCATCCCACCGGGGGCTCGCCTCGAGGGTGTCGTTCAGGTCCCATCAAGCGCGGGCGTCACGCCGGCTCGATGTACAGGCGCGTCGGTCTTCAGCACTACTCTGCAGCCCATGGCCTTCGACCGGTTCATGATCGCGGTGCTGCTGTGCAACCTGGACCAGACGGCGGCGACCGGGGTCGCGTTGCAGGATCTGCATATGGCTTACCTGCACGGCGATGCCTAAAGCTGTGCGTCGATGACGGTCATTCGTGCCGCCCTGGATGAGGCCGCTGCCGCCCTGTTTCCTGGCTACCTCGAGCTGGTGCCGCTTCCCGGCGAGCGGGATCTGAACGCCCGGGTGCGCAGCGCGGACGGGCGTCTGGTCGTGCTCAAGCTCGCCGCGACGGACGCCGATCGGGCGCGCCTTGACCTCGAAGACGCCGTGCTGGGCCACCTCGCCGCGCGCACGCTCCCAGTGCGCACACCGTCGTCAATCGAGCGCCGCACGATCAGGGTCGCGGGCCAGCCGCGCACTGCCCGCGTGCTGACCTGGATCGACGGTGATACCTGGACCGACCACGCCATGGACGACATCGACCTGTGGGGCGTGGGCACCGCGGTCGCTGCCCTCGATGCCGCGCTGGCCGACTTCGACGATCCCGCGCTGGCCGTGCCGCATCGGTGGAGCATGCCGGCCGCCGGACGGCTCAGCTTCGACCCGACGCAACTGCCGGCGGAGTGCCGCCAGTTCACCGTCGACGCGCTCACCCGGTTTCGCCACGAGCTGGCCTCGGCGCTCGAGCGGCTTCCGGCGCAGACCATCCACAACGACGCGAACGAACACAACGTGCTCGTCGACGCCGAGGGACACCCGTCCGGTCTGATCGACTTCGGTGACGTTGATCGAGCTCCGCGGGTCTGTGGACTGGCAACCCTGTGCGCCTACGCCCTGCTGCATGCCGGCGACGACCTGCTCGAACCGGTGCTGCCGCTGGTTGCCGGCTATCACCGCGAGGCGCCGCTGACGGTGGCCGAGTTGGACATCCTGCCCGGCCTTATCGCCACCAGGCTGGCGATGAGCGTGGTCAACGCGGCGGCCCAGGCCCGCGACGATCCGGCCAACCCCTACCTGATGGTCAGCCAGGGCCCGATCCGGCGGGTCGCCCGGCAGCTGGGCGACGCGCTGGGGCCGCTTGCGGTATGCCGGCTGCGCGACGCGTGCGGTTACCCGGCGGTGCCCGCGTCGCGCAAGGTCGTCACCTGGCTGTCATCGGCGGCTGCCGACCCGGCGCCGGTCGTGGCGGTGGCGCGGGCGGATGCGAAGGTGCTGGTCCTTCCTGCCGACACGGACATCACCGGGGCCGACGCTGTGGCTGCGCTGCTCAGCAGCTCCGGGGCGGACCTGGCCGTCGGCCGCTACGGAGAGGACCGCGGCGTCTACACAGCCGACGAGTTCGCCGGGGCAGGCGGCGAGCGCCGCACCATCCATTTAGGCCTGGACCTGTTCGTGCCCGCCGGCGAGCCGGTGTACGCGCCGTTCGACGGCGAGGTGGTGGCGGTCGCGGTCCGCCCTGCAGCTCAGGACTACGGCGGGACGGTGATTCTGCGGCACAAGACCGCCGACGGCACGCCGTTCTGGCTGCTGCTTGGCCATTTGGCCCACGACGTCACGACGAGGGTCAGGCCGGGGCAGCGGGTTGCCCGGGGCGAGCGCGTGGCAACGGTCGGCATCCCGGACGAGAACGGGGGCTGGCAGCCGCATCCCCATGTGCAGCTGTTCACCACGCTGCTTGGCCGCTCGCACGACCTGCCCGGTGTCGCGCGGCGGGGCGAACGGGACGTGTGGCTATCGATCTCGCCCGATCCCAACCTCGTGTGCCGGTTACCCATCACGCCTGCGGTGGCACAGCGTGCCAGCGACTGGGTCGTGCACCACCGCCGCACCAACCTGTCCGCCACGCTCTCGTTGAGCTACGCAAAGCCGCTGCAGATCGTCGCCGGGCAGGGTGCGGAGTTGATCGCCGACGATGGGCGCCGCTACCTCGATCTTGTCAACAACGTGGCGCATGTCGGGCACTGCCATCCCCGCGTTACGGCGGCGCTATGCGAACAGGCCGGCGTCCTGAACACCAACACCAGGTACCTGCATCCGGCCATCGTCGAATACGCCCGTCGTCTCGTGGCCGTGTTCCCCGACCCGCTCAACGTGGTCTTCTTCGTCAACTCCGGCAGCGAGGCGAACGACCTGGCCCTGCGCCTGGCTCGAACACACACCGGGCGTGACGTCGTGTTCGCGCTAGAGCACGCCTATCACGGGCACACCGGCGCGCTCATCGAGGTCAGCCACGCGAAGTTCGCCCGCGCGGGTGGTGCTGGCGCCGGGCCGAGG
>WNGE01019247.1_pt1 | contig 12301 bp, 8 predicted proteins | sample 5400651 | NCBI WGS metagenome assembly WNGE01 (sample SAMN13153370, study PRJNA577476) | soil metagenome | isolation source: 60 cm soil or saprolite under grassland replicate 2 | place: USA:California | collected 2016-06-15 | reverse complement strand
TCGGATCCGGAGGCAACACGGTCCTGGCCCAGATCAACCAGATCGACCCGATCTACGTCTACTTCAATATCAGCGATCTCGATCTGGCCCGCCTGCTGAAGATCACGCGAGGGATGCCCGGCCCCACGGATGGGCGGAAATGGCCGGTCCACGCGGGCCTTCCCAGTGAAGACGGCTACCCCCATCAGGGGTACCTCGACTTCGCGGCCATCAACCTGACGACCACCACCGGCACCCTGCTGATGCGGGGCCTCCTGACTAACCCGGACGGGAAGATCCTGCCGGGCCTCTACGCCCGGGTGCGGGTGCCGCTCGAGGAAAAGACGTCGCTCATGGTGCCCGAGGTGGCGATCGGGCACGACCAGCTGGGCTCCTATGTGTTCGTGGTGAACGACAAGAACGTCGTGGAGCGTCGGAGCGTCAAGACCGGCCCCTCCGTGAACAGCCTGCGGGCTATCGACGACGGCCTCAAAGGGACGGAGCGCGTGATCATCAACGGTCTCCTGAGGGCCGCTCCCGGACGGCAGGTCACTCCTGAACAGGAAGGAGGCCCGCGCCTGCCGGAGCAAGGCGCGTCCCCGTCGCTCCCACCACGGAAGGTCGGCCCGTGATCTCCGAGTTCTTCATCGAACGGCCGATCTTCGCCAACGTCATCGCGTTCATCACCGTCATCATCGGGGGCGTGTTCTTCTATCGTCTGCCCGTCGCCCAGTATCCCGAGATCGTTCCGCCGACCATCCAGGTCAGTACCCGGTATCCGGGAGCGAGCGCCGAGGTCGTCGCGGCGACGATCGGGGTGCCGCTCGAGCAGGCGATCAATGGCGTGGAAGGTGCGATCTACATGTCCTCTGCCAGCGCGAGCGACGGCTCCTATACCCTGACCGTCACCTTCGACGTGGGGACGGACATCGACACGTCTCTGGCCCTGGTCCAGAACTCCGCCAACACCGCAGTGTCCCAGCTTCCGGGGGGCGCTCAGGCACAGGGCGTCACGGTCAAAAAGGTCTCCCCCAACATCCTGCTCGTGGCCAGTCTCTATTCCGATGATGACCGGTTTGAGGAGATCTTCCTCTCCAACTACGCCATCATCAACTTGCAGAACCCGCTGGCCCGGCTTCCGGGTGTCGGCCAGGTGAGGATATTCGGGGCGGGTCCCTACAGCATGAGGGTCTGGCTGGACCCGAAGCGGCTACAGACTTTTGGGCTCACGACCGCGGATGCGCTCGCCGCCATCCAGGGGCAAAACGTCCAGGTGGTCGCCGGGCAGCTCGGTGGGCCGCCGGTGCCGCCGGATCAGCCCTTCCAGTTCACCATCAATGCCCTTGGCCGGCTATCCGATGCGAGCCAGTTCGAAGACATCATCATCAAGTCCACAACCGGCACGGCACCGCAGATCGTACGGCTGCGCGATGTCGCCCGGGTGGACCTGAGTCAGCAGAGCTTCAGCAACTATTCGCGATTCACTGGTCACAAATCGACCCAGATCTTGGTGTTCCCCCTGCCTGGAGCCAATGTCATTGCCGTCGCCGACCTCGTGTACAAGGCCATGGCGGAGATGGGCCAGCAGTTTCCCGAGGGCATGAAGTACTCCATCAGGTACGACACCACCCTCTTTGTCCGGGAGGCCATCTCCGGCGTGTACTGGACTCTCGGCATCGCCGGCATCCTGGTGCTTATCGTGATCCTGGTGTTCCTGCAGAACTTCCGAGGGACGCTGGTTCCCGCCACCACCGTTCCGGTCACCATCATCGGCGCCTTCATTGCCATGGCCGGCCTCGGCTTCACCATAAATCTCATGACCCTGTTCGCCCTGATCCTCGCCATCGGCATCGTCGTGGACGACGCCATCATCATCGTGGAGAACAGCTCCTACTACATCGAGCAGGGAATGCCTCCCAAGGAGGCGACCATCAAAGCGATGCGGGAGCTGACCGGGCCGGTGATGGGGATCACCCTGGCCCTGGTTGCCGTCTTCCTGCCTGCCGCCTTCCTTCCGGGAATCACCGGACAGATCTTCCGGCAATTCGCGCTCGTCATCGCCGCCACGGCCGTCATCAGCGCCCTCAACGCGCTCACCTTGAAGCCGGTCCAGTGCGCGTTCTGGTTGAAGCCACGCGGGGACAAACCTCCCAACTGGTTCTACCGGGGATTCAACCGGGTCTTCGAGGCAACAACCAATGTCTACGTGGGTGTCGTCCGCCGGATGGTGAGGCGGCCGGGCATCATGCTCATCGTGTTCGCCATCATCATCGCCGTGACCGTCTGGGAATTCGCGCGCCGGCCCACGGGCTTTCTCCCCACCGAGGATCAGGGCTATGCCATCCTGGTGTCCGTCCTTCCCGAAGGTGCCTCCCAGCCCCGATCTATGGAGGTTGCGCAGAAGGTCAACGCCATCCTGCAGAAAACCCAGGGGATCGCAGCCTGGGTCCACATCGGGGGCTTCTCGGTCCTGGATTTCGCCAACGTCCCCAATATCTCCACGACGTTTGTCGTTTACAAGAGCTGGAAAGAACGGGGCAAGAAGCTGACCCAGGACCGGATCGTCTCCGGCCTCAACCGCGAGCTGGCGGGGATCCAGGAAGCCCTGGCCTTTGTCGTCGTCCCGCCGCCGATCCGGGGCCTCGGCCAGACGGGCGGCTTCCAGATGATGGTGGAAGACCGCACAAGCCTCGGTCTGGCGGAACTCCAGCGCAACACGGCCGAGCTCATCCAGAAAGGCAATTCCCACCCCAACCTGCAGCGCCTGGCCACCACCTTCAGCGCCCACAGCCCGCAGCTCTACCTGGACATCGACCGGACCAAGGCGGAGTCCCTGCAAGTGCTGCCGTCGAGCGTGTTCGAAACCCTCCAGGGCTATCTGGGTTCGTCGTTCATCAACTTCTTCAACAAGTTCAACCAGGTCTTCCAGGTCTATATCCAGGCCGACGACCGCTACCGTCTCCAGCCCAAGGACATGAGAAATCTCTACGTCCGCAACCAGCGCGGAGAGATGGTCCCCCTGAACGCCCTGATCGAGATCCGGCAGGTGCAGGGCACCGAGCTGCTCACCCGCTACAACCTCTACCCGGCGGCGTCCATTTTCGGCTCCGCCGCGCCGGGATTCAGCTCCGGAGAGGCCCTCCGCCTCATGGAGCAGTTGGCCAGGGAGACGTTGCCCCAGGGCATGTCCTATGACTGGACCTCAACGAGCTACCAGGAGAAACAAGTGGGCTATCAGGCCTACCTCATCTATGCCCTATCCGTCATCCTCGTCTACCTGGTGCTCGCCGCGCTGTACGAGAGCTGGACCTCTCCCGCCGCCGTCATCCTGGTCGTCCCATTAGCCCTGGTGGGGGTCGTCCTGGCGCTCATGAGCCGCGGCTACGACAGCAACCTGTACACTCAGGTCGGTCTCGTCTTGATGATCGCCCTGGCGAGCAAGAACGCTATTCTCATCGTGGAATTTGCCCGCGACCTGCACCGGGAAGGCATGACCATATCGGAGGCCGCCGTCGAAGCAACCCGCCGCCGATTCCGCCCCATTGTGATGACTTCGTTCGCCTTTATCCTGGGCGTGGTGCCGCTGGTGGTCGCCTTCGGGGCGGGCGCGGCCAGCCAGCAGGCCATCGGTACGGTGGTGTTCGGCGGGATGATAGCCTCGACGCTGCTGGCCATCCCGTTCGTGCCGGTCTTCTATGTGGCGCTGGAGGGCATGAGCGAGCGAGCGCGGAGGGGCCGGGCGCGCCGGCCCGCGGCACACGGCGAGCCCGGCACGCCGTCTCCTCCGGAGGTCGCTGGCGAATAGCTCCTATTTCTTGATGGCGAAGTCCGCCTGGTCGAAAATCTGACGGATCTCAATCACGTCGCCTTCGTCGGCGGGGCATCGCTGTGCCCATTTCACGAGCTCTTCTTTCGAGTTGGCCTCTACCATCCAATAACCGCCCAGCACTTCCTTCGTCTCGATGAACGGCCCATCGGTCACCATCGGCTTCCCTTTACCGAACGAAACACGCGCGCCGGCGCTGAGCGGATGAAGGCCGTTCAGCGAGAGGATTTTGATGGCCTTGCCCAACTCCTCATTGAAGCGGGTCATCTCTTCAACTTTCTTTGGGTCGGGCACAAAGCCGGGGTCCAATTTCTTATTGCCTCTGTAAACATTGGGGATCATCAGCATCATGAATTGCATAGGTCTTCTCCCTGGTTTTTGATTTGGTCCTGCACCCTTAGTCGTTTGGCTACTTGAGCGGGAAGGCCATAGGATAGACCTTGCGCTCCAGCTCCCGGGCGACAATAACTTCGGCGCGTGCCGGCTGGCCAAGGGGCGAGAGCTCGAAGCGCCACGCGCCGTCCGGCCCGGCCGTGATGTTCGGGCCGGTGAAGGCCAGAGGCTGGCCATCGCCGCCCAACAGCCGGATATAGTAGACGCGCTCGCCGTCCTTGTTGGTCTCGATCGTCAGGCTCTTGCGGGTCCTCGCCACGACGGTCGCGGTGAGATCACGCTGTTTTGCCTGGCGGCCCACGGTCAGATCCTCGAGCGCCAGCGTGTCGAAGGCCCTGGGGAAATTCATCGTCAGGCTGCCCTGCACGCTCTTGAGGTCCTCGGGCCTGGCATCCGTATCGATGTAGAAGCTCACCGAGGTCGACAGCACGCCATCCTTGGCGGCACTGGTAAAGCGAACGGCGCGGTCCCAGTTCGAGCCCGCGGCGGTTGCTGCCGTCGCCGCGCCGGCGGGCGGCGGGAGAATCACGGCACCATTCCTGAGCCCGAGCCGCGTGAGGCGAAGCTCCCCCACCGTGAAGGCCGGCTGGAAATTCGGCGCCTCCGGGCTTCGCAGCGTGAAATCGAGCCTGAGGGCGTAGAAGGGCTGCACCTTGTCGAGCGAGAGTTCGAAGGGCTCGAGCAGTGCGGTGGCTCTGGGAGGCTCCGGCATGGTCCGCGACCGCAGAGGCTTTCGCGAGGAGTCCCGCCGGAGCGCCTCAAGGCTGTAGGGCCGGAACGGGGGTGTCTTGTCGAGCGGGCCCCCGCCGGGTCTTCCCGCGAACGAGAAGTCGGTGAGGATGAACGGGAACTCGACCGCCTTTTCCTCCGTGGCGAAAGTGATCTCCAGGCGGTCCACGACGCCGGAGTAGTTCTTTTGCCCTGAGAGGCCGTCTCCGAACAGGAAATCCGACGAAAAGCTGCTCGAAGATGCCAGGGGCTGCCCCTTGCCATTGAGCGCCCGGACGTCGAGAACGCGACCGCGGGCGCCCGTGATCTGATAGCCCACGCTGCCCCCTTGCACCTTCGTGACGGTGAAGGTCGCACCGTGCTTTTCCACCTCGGCGCCAGGGGCAGGGTGCCGCAGCGTCACCACGTCCGTCCGCGTCGGGAGGCGGAGCTGGACGCGGCCCGACACGCTCTGCAGCGCGCGGGGATCGGCTCCACTGATCAGCCGCAGCTTCTTCACGGCTCCCAGACGGCGGGCATCGGGCCTCGTGAAGGCCGCGGGCTGGCTGTTGCGCTCCCGGCCGCAGGCCTCGAGCCGCAGCAGCTCCTGTCCTGATGCGCCCTTCACGCTGTCGACGACAAGCCGCGCGCGCTCGTCGTTGCCGCTGATGTTCGGCACCGCATTCGCGAAGCCTTCGACCACGAGCTCGAGGCCGACGCCGGGCTCGCCGCCAAGGCGTAGCTGGTCGACCCGCACCCCGAAGGGCCCGGTGATCTTCTCGACCTCCTCGGCAGACTGCGCGCGAAGGTTATAGGCCGGCAGCGTCTCTGGGGTTACCGACGGGGTGAAGGTGACCGGGTCGGAATCGATGTGCTCGGCCGCCGGGGCCCCGCCGATCGGTGGCCAGTTTGCGGTTGATGGTGACGTCGACCACCGTGCGCGGCCCACGGGTGCGGATTCGCAGGCTGTCGTACAGTCTGGCCACGCTCGGCATGATCTCAGCCCATCGCGCCTTCGAGTCTCGGACCGCTTGCTCCCAGGCCTTGACCCTCTGGGCGCCGCGGTCCGCCTCGGCGGCGTCCATGACGAGACGGAGGGCGATCTTGGGCGGGACCGTCTTCACCCCCACGCCTGCATAGGCCCGTTCGAAGACATCGGTTCCCGCGGCGAGGGCGGCGGCCGAGCCCTGCCACGGCGATCTGGGAACGGCGCTCTCAAGTCCGTGAAGGTTCCACACCCCGACGCTCAGCACATCGGCCCTGCTGAGGGCACGCCACCAGGCAAGCTCAGTCCGCACCTCGCGCGGTGGGCTCATGAGGCGAGGCACGAGCGCGGCGTGCGATGACGCATCCGCGATCAGGATCCAGCTCGACTCCACGGTGAGCATCCACAGGGGACCGGGTTGGCAGGTGGCCGAGTCGGTCACGCTGACCTCGTAGGACGGAACGCCGGCCACCGAGCGCGGGGTGCCGCGGAGGTCGCGCTCCACGTAGGCCTTGATGGCCGCAGGGTCGAATCGGCCGACGAGAACCGCCGCCCGGTGCGGCGTCGGGCCGTCCGCCGGATAGAGCGCGAAGAAAGCGTAGTCGACGTCGCCGCGTGGATCGACCTTGGCCGCCCGCAGGTGATCGACGATGCCCCGATCCACAGCCTCGGGCAGGGGACGCCCATTGGTCACGCTGATCGCCGGGCGCCCGAGAAACCACCGCTCCAGAAATGTCAGGTGTTTGACATTGAGTCCGGCGAGCAGGATGAGGTCGTCGGTGGCAAGGGCACTTTCGGCGACGGCCACCCCAACGGGCAGGGCGAAGATCGGACCGATCAGCAGCACATAGGCGATCGCACCCGCCGCGGCCAGCACGGCAAGCGGCACGAGCACGACAACGAGGATCTTCTTCATGGGCTCATGATAGGGGAGAGACTGCGCTGGGGTCGACATCAAAGAGATCACGAGCCGCCGCTGCGAGGACGCGGTGGCGGCCCTGAGGGAGCAGCGGCCGAGATTGTGCGGGCCGATAGGACCTTGGTCCTATGGACTCCCCCCTCTCGGCGGCGCAGCATACGCGAGGAGCACGGTCTGCTGTGCACATGGAACCTTGCCATTGGAGGTTTGCTATGAGGCCGTTGATGATCAAGTATCTCGGTCTATTCGCGCTGGCGCTCGCGATGCTCGTCGGCGGCGGCGGCGTGGCGAGGGCACAGTTCCCGATCCTGGACATGATTGCGGAGAAGGTCGTGCAGAAGTACGCGCAGGCGACCTGCGAGCAGCTGTGGGAGCAGCGCGCGAAGCCGAAGTCGGCCCAGGAGCAGGAGGTCCTGAAGATGCTCCAGGGTGATGCGCAGATGCGCACCGCGTTCCTCAGCAAGGTGGCGGTCCCGGTCGCCAACAAGATGTTCGAATGTGGAATGATTCCATGACTTCCGGCCGAGCCAGGGTGATGCGCTGCGCGCTGATGGTGGCTCTGAGTCTTGTCCTGGCCGCGAGTGCGGCCGGCCAGCAGCCGGCTCCGGCTGCTCCGCCCACGGTCGAGCTGCCTCTCGAGGCAAAAGCTCTCGACATCCTCAAGGCCTCGAGCAGCCGCCTGGCCGCGGCGCGCACGATGAGCTTCACCGCCATCGCGTCGTATGAGAGCCCGAGCCGCCTCGGCCCGTCGCTCGTCTACACGACACGGTCGACCGTGACGCTGAAGCGGCCCGACAAGCTGCGGGTGATTCAGTCCGGCGACGGCCCCGCCTCGGAGTTCTACTATGACGGCAAGACGATGGCTGCCTTCTCACCGGCCGAAGGCCTCCTCGCCGTCGCGGAGGCGCCGCCCACCATCGACGCCGCGCTCGAGGCGGCCTACCAGGGGGCCGCGATCTACTTTCCGTTTACCGACGTAATCGTCGCTGACCCGTATGGCGATGTTGCCAAGGGGCTCGAGCTCGCGTTCTACATCGGGCAGTCTCGCGTGGTCGGTGGCACCACGACCGATATGGTGGCCTACGCCAGCGACGGTGTGTTCGTGCAGATCTGGATCGGCGCCGAGGACAAGCTGCCCCGGATGGCCCGCGCGGTCTTCCGCAAGGATCCATTGGGACTCCGACACCAGGTCGAGTTCTCGAACTGGAAGCTCGGCGGGACCGCGCCGGCAGGGGCCTTCAAGCCCGCGCGCGCCGCCTCGGCAAAGCGCATTCCGTTCGCCCACCCGGATCCGGCGCCCCCATCGGACGCGCCATCGCAAACGCGATGAGGAGGAACGCCATGAAGAGAACACTCACCGCAGGTCTCGTTGGGTTGCTGATCGCAGCGCTCTCCGGCGGTCCGGCCTGGGCCTGGTCCCACTCGGGCAGATACGGCGGCAGCGCCTCGGGCGGGGGCGGCTCCTGGAGCGGCAGCGGCGAGCGCGGCGGCTCCGCCTCTGGCGGCGGCGGCTCCTGGAGCGGCAGCGGCTACCGTGGCGGCAGCGCCTCGGGCGGGGGCGGCTCCGCGAGCGGCACCGGCGCCTACGGCGGCAGCGCGTCGCACACTCGCGGGGAAGGCACGACCGCGACTAACCAATACGGCGGCACAGCCACGCACGAAACTGGATCGGGGCAGACAACCGCGACCGGCGCGTACGGCGGGAGTGCCACGCACACCGCCGGCCAGGGCACGACCGCGACCAATCAGTACGGCGACACCGCCTACCACGCCACGGGGTCGGGACAGACGACCGCGACCAACCAGTACGGCGACACCGCAACGCACTACGCCGGGTACGGCACCACCGCCACCACTCCGTATGGCACGACCGCCTATCACGCCTCCGGTGCGTACTACCCGCCGCCGCCTGCCGCCTACTATCCGTACCATCCGCCCACGACGGTGAACTACTACGGATCCTCGTGCGGCAACTGCGGCGGCTGGTCCAGCGCGGGAGCGGCCGCGGCGGGCGCCATGGTCGGCATGGCCGCCGGCGCGGCTATCGCCTCGAGCAATACCGCTGCGGCCACGTCGAGCGCCTATAACGCCGGTGTTGCCGCCGGCACCTCCTCCACGTCCGCCGCGACCTCGAGCGCCTACTCCGCCGGTGTCGCCGCCGGCAGCGCCAGCACGGCGAGCGTCTACGCCGCGGGCGTCGCGGCGGGTAGCGCGGCCGCTCAGCCCGTGTACGCCATGGGCGGGATCTATCCGACGATCCCTCCCGGCTGCATCTCGCCCAAGGTCCAGAGCGGCACCTACTACCTGTGCGGCAACACCTGGTTCCAGCCTTCCTACGGCGCCAACGGCGTCTCCTACAAGGTCGTGCCCACGCCATGATCCCGAAGGTTCTGGCGGCGCTCGCGGCCGTCGTGATCCCGCTCGGCTGGGTACAGGCGGCCCCGGCTCAGAGCCCGCCACCTGCCGTCACCGACGCGACCGTCCGGATCACGGAAGCTCGCAAAGCCAACGCGGCGCTCATGCGGCAGTACAGCTGGACCAGCCGCACGGAGGTGATCGACCAGGGGCAGGTCAAGGACCTGCGCATCGACACGGTCAACTATGGTCCGGACGGCCAGCTCCAGCGCAGCACGATGAACGACCAGAGCGCGCCCCTGCCAAGGGGCTTCCTGCGCCGGCGGGTCGCCGAGATCGAGCGGCAAAAGGTGGAGCAGTACCTCAATGGCCTGCGGGGCCTCCTCGAGCAATACACGCTGCCGACGGCGGGCAAGGTGGAGGATTTCATGAACCGGGCGAAGGCCACCGGGCCCGACGCGAGCGGGCTCTTCGAGATGACCGGACAGAATGTCGTCTCGCCGGGCGACACCTTCTCGCTGTGGGTGGACCCCGCCACTCGCCACCCCCGAAGGATCCAGGTCTCCACGGCATTCCAGGGCGACCCCGTGAGCCTCTCGGCCACGTTCAAGACCCTCCCCACCGGCCTCAATCACGTCGCGTATGCCGAGGTGATAGTGCCGGCCAAGCAGCTGAGCGTGCAGGTGCAGAACTTCGACTACAACCGCAACAACTGAGCGGAGGAGACTCGGATGCTCTCGACCAGGTGCCGGCCCCCGCATGGATTGACCGTGGTTGTTGCCCTCACGATCCTGGTGAGCGGATCTGCCCTGACGCGGGCGGGCGCGCAGCAGGCGGCACCGCCACCCGGTTCGCCGGCAGCCACCACGACCATCGGCGGCGAGCAGCTCCCGCCGCCGCCACAGAAGTTCGGCGGCAGGATCGAGCGCACCACGGCCGGGTCGAAGCCGTACTGGCCGGCACGCGTCGTGCCGCCGAAGGGCGCGCCCAACGTCTTGCTCATCATGACCGACGATTCCGGCTTCGGGGTCCCGAGCACCTTCGGCGGCGTGATCCCGACACCGGCGCTCGACCGCGTCGCCGCCAGTGGCCTGCGCTACACCAACTTCAACTCGACCGCACTGTGCTCGCCGACGCGGGCCGCGCTGATTACCGGCCGGAACCACCACACGGCGGGCTTCGGCGTCATCTCCGAGCAGGCAACGGGCTACCCGGGCTACGACAGCTTCATCACGAAGGACAAGGCGACGATCGGCAAGATCCTGAAGGACAACGGCTACCGCACGTCCTGGTTCGGCAAGAACCACAACACGCCGTCCTTTCAGGCCAGCTCGATCGGTCCCTTCGACCAATGGCCGGTCGGCATGGGCTTCGAGTATTTCTACGGCTTCATGGGCGGCGACACCAGCCAGTGGCAGCCGGCGAACCTCGCCCGCAACACGACCTACATCTATCCGTTCATCGGCAACCCGAAATACAACCTCATCACCGCGATGGCCGACGAGGCCATCGGCTACATGAACCAGGTCAACACGCTCACGCCGGACCAGCCGTTCTTCGTCTACTACGTGCCCGGCGGCACGCACGCGCCCCATCACCCGACGCCGGAGTGGATCAAGAAGATCAGCGACATGCACCTCTTCGACGAGGGATGGAACAAGCTCCGCGAGACGATTTTCGCCAACCAGAAGAAGCTCGGCGTGATCCCGCCGGACGCGAAGCTGACGGCGTGGCCCAAAGATCTATTGAAGGAGTGGGGCCAGCTCACGGCCGATGAGAAGAAGATGTTTATCCGCCAGGTGGATGTCTTCGCCGCGTACGTGGCCTACACCGACCACGAGATCGGCCGCGTGATCCAGGCGGTCGAGGACATGGGCAAGCTCGACAATACGCTCATCCTCTACATCAACGGCGACAACGGCACGAGCGCCGAAGGCACGCTGCTCGGCACTCCGAACGAAGTCGCGATGTTCAACGGCGCCGAGGTCTCTGTCGCGGACCAGCTCAAGTACTGGTACGACATCTGGGGCTCGGATCGCACGTACAACCACATGGCGGTGCCGTGGGCGTGGGCGTTCGACACGCCGTTCTCGTGGACCAAGCAGATCGCGTCGCACTTCGGCGGCGTGCGCCAGGGCATGGCGGTCTCGTGGCCGAAGGCGATCACGGACAAGGGGGGCATCCGCCACCAGTTCCACCACGTCATCGACATCGTGCCGACGATCCTCGAGGCCGCCCGGATCAAGCAGCCCAGGGTCGTCGACGGCCTCGCGCAGAGCCCGATCGAAGGAGTCAGCATGATGTACACGTTCGACCGGAAGAACACGAGCGCGCCCTCGACCCGCAAGACGCAGTACTTCGAGATGATGGGCGACCATGCGATCTACCACGAGGGCTGGATCGCCAGCACGAAGGTCATGCGCCCGCCGTGGGACGTCAGCGGCGGCGTCGGCCTGGACCCTTTGAAGTACCCTTGGGAGCTTTACAACCTGACGAAGGACTGGACGCAGGCCGAAGACGTCGCCGCCAAGTATCCGGGTAAGCTCAAGGAGATGCAGGACCTGTTCTGGAAGGAGGCCGCCAAGTACCAGGTGATGCCGCTCGATTCAACCGTCGTGACCCGGCTCATCACGCCGCGCCCGAGCATCACGGCGGGTCGCAACGTGTTCACGTGGACGGCACCGCTCACCGGCACGCCCAACGGGGACGCGCCTTCGGTGCTGAACGCGTCGTACAACTTCAAGGCCGAGATCGAGGTGCCGCCGGGCGGCGCCGAGGGCATGCTCATCACCCAGGGCGGCCGCTTCGCGGGATACGGCTTCTACATTCTGAAAGGCAAGCCGGTCTTCACCTGGAACATGGTCGACCTCGAGCGGATCAAGTGGGAGGGGCCGGAGGCACTGGCGCCTGGCAAGCACGTGCTGGAATTCGACTTCAGGTACGACGGCCTCGGCATGGCCACGCTCGCGTTCAACAACATGAGCGGCATCGGCCGGTCGGGCACCGGCGTGCTCAAGGTCGACGGCAAGGCCGTCGCCGAGAAGAAGATGCCGCGGACCATTCCCTTCATCCTGCAGTGGGACGAGAACCTCGACGTCGGCTCCGACACGGGCTCGCCGGTGGACGACAAGGACTA
>WNGE01008683.1_pt1 | contig 12301 bp, 9 predicted proteins | sample 5400651 | NCBI WGS metagenome assembly WNGE01 (sample SAMN13153370, study PRJNA577476) | soil metagenome | isolation source: 60 cm soil or saprolite under grassland replicate 2 | place: USA:California | collected 2016-06-15 | reverse complement strand
CGACGCCCCTGACCAGCAGCGTCAGCCCGGACCAACCCGCCGGGATCCACAGTACGTCGGGATCGCCGCCGGAGAACGCCGGACGGTCACCGACCCACACCCGGCCGACGCATTCGCCGGAGGACCACCCGGTCACCCGCAGTTGCGAGCCCTCCGGCCGCAGCAGATACCCGGTCTCCGACGCGGGCAGGTCAACATCCAGCCAGACCTCTTCACCCGGGCCAACAGCCAGCGGCAGTACGACGTCCTCGCCGGGCTCACTGTGGAAGGCGAAGGCGGTCAGCAGCTCGTCATCCTGTACGGCGCACGTCCAGTCGACCACCGGATCCAGACTGAGCAGCTCAGCGCGGAGCCCGCCACCGCTTGGGTGATGAGGCAGGGTGACCGCGACCTGCTTTGTCCCGGCCGGCAGCATCACCCACGGGTTCTCGGTGTGCACCGTGATCGGCTCACCGTCGTCAACTGTCACGCTGACCGGCTCGTTGACGCCTTGCAGGTGCAGCGCGGTTGTCGTCGATGAGTCGACGCGACGCGTGTAGGTGATCGGCGTACCGACGCGAGTACTGCTCCAGCCCGTGAGGCTGCGCAGCGGCGCCGGCTCGCCCGCCCAATGACCCTCGACCGTCCACAACGCGGAGAAGTCCTGCACGTCGGCGACCGTCCACACCGTGCCCAGTCCGCGCAGCGCACCGAGCCGCAGGGACGGCAGCCGCGCGTCGTCGAAGTTCGCGTGACCCCAGATCTCCACGGTGGCGTGGATATCTCCGCTGAGCTCGCGTACATCGATCCGTTGGGTGGCACCGAAGCCGGCAAGCGTTTGAACACGGCCGCCGATCGACACGTCGACAATGTCGGCTGCACCCACGAGCAGCAGTTCGTCGACCTTAGTCAGGTCCACGCTCGCCTGATAAGTCCCGCGTCCTCGATAGACCCCGAGCGACTCCAACGTCGGCGGCAGCTCATGCGTCCCGGCCGGCTTGACCGGAGCTCCTGCCGTCCGTCGCCGTACGGCCCTCACCTCGCCCCGCTCTGCGTCCTCACGGCGTACGACGTCATTCGGTGCCTGCACGGTCACGGGTACGCCGCCGACCACCAGACTGGATCCGACCGCGATCTCCACCGAGGTGTTGCCGATGACAACGGTCACCGGAACAGCCGACGAGAACACGAGGCCATCCTCAGACAGCTCCACCAGATCGGCCGAAGCCAGCGTCAACGTGGCCTTCGGCAACGGCAGGTCGAGCAGCATCAACGGACACGAATCCGCCGCCACCGCGACGGAGACACCGTTCACGACCGCCCGTCCGTCCTCCTGACCAAGGTTCGGTACGGCGACCAACCGGCCACCGCCATCAAGGTCAAGGACAGACGGAGACGAGCTGGTCGGGAAGTCGGCCACCACCTCGACAGACGCTCCCGATGTCGCCAGCGCCAACCGCGATCCCAGCGCGTCGATCACCCGCGCAAACACCTGCGCCTCGGCGTACTCCGGCCGCTCGACACCCGTCGACGAGCTCATGAAGTTGCCCGGCTTACCCCAGTTGCCACTGGACGGCGTGTACCCGAAGTTCCAGCCCGACGACTGCAGGTACGGCGCGATCAACGACGCACCGCTGGCAAGCATCCGCCGCAGCGTCCGGTGCCGCCGGTTCGTCTCGGTGATCAGCAGCGGCAGCCCGCGATCCGCGAGAAGCGCCGCGTAACGCCGTACCTCTGCTTCGATGTGCGGCGAATCGTCGTTCGGGTAGAAGTTGCACGCCGGTACGACGTCCGGGACGTTGCCGGTGGCACCGAAGAGATCACCTTGTCCAGCGCAGGCGATCAACGGCACGGTGATGCCGTGAGCAACGGCCTGGTCGCGCAGCGCGGTGATGTAGCCGGTGCGGTCCTCACAGTCGAAGAAGTCCAGCTCGTTCTCCAGTTGGACCATGACGACCGAGCCACCCGCACCATGTTGACGGGCCGCGATGATTGGCAGCACTTGGTCGAACCAGGCCGTCACCTGCGCGAGGAACCGCGGCTCGTTCTGCCGGACCCGCACGTCGGGGTCGAGGCCGAGCCAGGCCGGCAACGCGCCGCCGTCCCACTCGGAGCAGATGTAGGGACCAGGCCGAGCGATGACGTGCAGCCCGGCCTCGTGGGCGAGATCGAGGAATGCCGCGACATCGCGCCGGCCGTCGAAAGACCACCGGCCAGGCGCGAGCTCGTGGAAGTTCCACGGCAGATACACATCCACGCATGTGTAGCCCGACGCCCGCACCTGGTCGAGCCGCGCACGCCACTGCTCCCGGGGCAACCGGAAGTAGAACAACGACGCACACAGCACGACCTGCGGCTTGCCGTCGATGTGAATGCCCCGAGCATCGAATGAAACCGAACTCACTTGACCCCCGCGCTTCCGCCGCTGATGTCCATCTCGTACAGGTACCGCTGGCCCAGGTAGTAGACCAGGATCATCGGCAATGTGAGCAGGATGGACCCGACCATCACCAGGTTCCACGGCGGGGCCTGCAGGGCTTGCGACGTACTGGTGATGTACTGCACGCCCAGAGCGAGCGGCATCTTGGACTCGTCGTTCAGGTAGATCAACGGGCCCATGAAGTCACCCCAGGTCGCCGTCAGTGTGAAGATGCCGATCGCGATCAGCACCGGGCTGAGCATCGGCAGCATGATCCGGCGGTAGATGCCGAAGAAGCCGAGCCCGTCCACCATCGCGGCCTCGTCGATCTCGCTCGGCAGCCGGGACACGAACTGCCGGACCAGGAAGACGTTGAACGCGTTGGAGAAGAAGTTCGGCACGATCAGCGGCAGGAAGGTGTTCACCCAGCCGAGGTCCTTGAACAGGATGAACTGCGGGATCATCGTGATCTGCGACGGGATCATCATGGTCGCGATCACCACGATGAACAGGGCGTTCTTGCCCGGTGCCCGCAACCGCGCGAACGCGTACCCGACCAGCCCGCTGGACATCACCTGCCCCACCACGGCGCCGAACGAGATGATCACCGAGTTCAGCAGGAACCGGTGCATCGGCAGGTCGGTGCTGAACACCCGGGTGAAGTTGTCCCAGCCGAACTCGCGCGGAAAGATCGTGAACGTGTTCGCGTTGACCGTCTGGTCGCTGGCCAGCGCGATCGACACCACGAACACCAGCGGCACGCACAGCACCGCGGACACGATGATCAACGTGGCATAGGTGAACGGCGTCGCCCGGAACACCCCGATGACCCGGTCTTTGCTGGGCTGTTTTCGCCCTGGCTCCGGCTCCTGCCGCGGCGGTGCGGCAGCGGAGATGACGGTGGTGGCCATCACTTCACCTCGGTCTCGTAGAACACCCAGCGCCGGGCGGTGCGGAAGGCGAGCAGCGTGAACACCAGGATCACCGCGAAGAGCAGCCACGAGATCGCCGACGCGTAACCCATGTGGTAGAAGGAGAACGCCTCGTCGAACAGCAGCGGAACCATCGTCTGGCTCGCGTTGTTCGGCCCGCCCTTGGTCAGGATGTACACCTGGGAGAACACCTGGAACGCCCCGATCAACCCCATCACCAGGTTGAAGAAGATGATCGGCGTCAACTGCGGGATCGTGATGCTCCAGAACTGCCGGACCGGTCCCGCACCGTCGACCTCAGCTGCCTCGTACAGCTCTCGCGGGATGCCCTTCATTGCCGCAAGCAACAGCACGGTGGCGCCGCCGGCGCCCCACACCGACAGCAGCACCAGCGCCGGTTTCACCCACATCGCTTCCAGCAACCAGGACGGTCCGGGGATCCCGAACCATCCGAGTACGTCGTTCAGCGGCCCGGACGGCGCCAGTACCATCTTGAAGATCATCGCGGTCGCGACCAGCGGCACCAGCGTCGGCAGGTAGATCAGGGTCCGGAACACCTTGCGGGCGCGAACCTGCTTGTTCAGCAGGTTCGCGAGCCACAAGCCGATCACCAGACCGAGCGGGACCGAGACGGCCGCGTAGTAGAAGGTGTTCCACAACGCCTTCCAGAACACGGGATCGTCGGTGAGGAGCCGGGTGTAGTTCTCCAGGCCGACCCACTTCGGTGGCGTGAACGAGTCCCAGTCGGTCAGTGAGATGTAGATCGACGCGATCATCGGTCCCAGCAGGAACACGACGAACCCGATGATCCACGGCGAGGCGAAGAGGTAGAACCACATCGCCTCGCGGCGGCGAAGCTTCGACATCGGTCAGCTCGGCTTGACGATGGACTCGAGCCGCTTCTGGATCGCGGTCAGTGCGGTCCGGGCGTCCTGCTTGCCCAGCCAGAAGTCGGCCAGCCCGTCGTCGAACGCCTTCTGCATCTCGTTCCAGGCGGGGATGAACGGGGCCCGGTAGACGAAGCCGCTCGACTCGCCGAAGACGTTCATGTTCACCGGCTTGGTCATCCAGGCCGGCTTGAGGAACGCGTCGCTCTTCTGCACCTCGAGGCTGGCCGGCACGTCCTGGCCGGTCGCGATGATCTGCTGCTGCGCCTCCGGCGAGGTGAGGAAGTCGATCGCCTTGAACGCCGCGTCCGGGTTCTTCGCCGTACGCGAGATGGCCAGGCCGCTGCCGAACGCGGTCACCGCCTGCTGCTTGCCCTTCCACAGCGGCGCGATGTCCCAGTCGATCTTGGACTTGGTCAGGCCGCCGATGCCCCAGAAGCCGGTGGTGTTGACAGCGACCTTGCCGTTCGCGAAAGCCTGGTCACCGCCGACGTCGGCACCCATGTTGGCGTAGTCCTTCGCCGTCGGGACGACACCGTGCTTGTAGATCAGGTCGCCGGTCCACTGCAGCGCCTCGATCACCTCGTCGGTGGCGACCGCGGGCTTGCCGCTGTCGTCGATGATCTTGCCGCCGTTCTGGTACACGAAGCTCCACCACTGCGCCCACCAGCCGCCGCCGGCGTAACCCCACTGCTTGCCGGGCACGGTGAGCTCCTTGAACGCGCTGAGCGTGTCGTCCCAGGTCCAGTCCGCGGTCGGCGCCTTGATGCCCTTGGCATCGAACAGCGCCTTGTTGTAGAAGACGATCATCGCGCCGGAGCGGTCCGGGACCGCGTAGACCTTGTCCTGGTACGAGTAGAGCTTGCCGATCGAGCCGAACCGCTGCTCCAGGTCCATCCCGGCCTTCTTCGCCAGGTCGTCCAGCGGCTGGATCTGGTTCTTGCTCGAGTAGACGTTGACGCTCTCGGCGACCTGCATGATGTCCGGGCCCTTGCCGCCGGCGATCATGGTCTGCACCTTCTGGGCGTACCCGTCGTTCGGGATCAGCTGCAGCGTCACCTTCAGCCCGGGGAACTTCTTCGTCAGCAGGTCGATCCGCTTCTGGTACGTCGTCTTGTCGTTCTCGCCGCCCCACACCGTCATCACCAGGTCGGCGGTGGTGGCGTCACCCGACGAGGAGCCGCCCTTGTCGGCGTCCGACCCGCACGAGGTGAGCGTGATGACGCCCGCGGCGAGTCCTATCCCGAGAAATCCCCGACGCGAAAGCTGCGTCCCGTCCATCGTCATGGCGCAATTCCTCCAAGCTTGCGAACCACTCGGCCAGTCAGCTCTCGACGGCCGCCCCGGGTTCAAGTGGCGGTTAAACTAACCATTGGAATAACTCCTGACAAGACCCCACCGGCTAGATGTCCAAACCGTGACCAGACCAGCCCACCTCTATCGCTGGTCCGTTAGGCTCCCGATCGGGTGCCGGCCGCGGGCGCGCGGATGTGCCCGTGCTCGTGGTGTGCGACTGCCCGTCGTACAGCGGGAACTCGTACTGCGGGAACTCGTACTGGGGGAACGGCTCAGATGATGTCGCGGATGTGGAGGACGCTGCCGTTGGGTATCTCGCGGTAGAGGAGAGACCAGATCGTCCGGGCTACGTCTTCCGGTTTCGCCAGCAGGCCGAGTGCGTCGAGTTCGCGGAAGCGGTGGGCTTCGGGGAAGAGGTCGTCGGCGCAGGCGCGGAGTTGGGCCTGCATGTCGGTGTCGATGGCGCCCGGAGACACTGAGATCACCCGGCAGCCAGGTTGTCGGCGCTGTTGCTCGAGGCCGACCGCGCGTACCCACTGGTCGATCGCGGCCTTGCCCGCGCAGTAGCTGGACTCGCCTTCGTGCGGCCGCCGGGCCGCTCCTGACGACAGCATGATCAGGTGTTGTTCACAGGATCTTCCGGCAACGGCGCGAAGAAACGCATGGCCGAGGACCTGTGCCGCCGCCGAGTTCAGCAGCACGTTGCGCGTGTACTCCACGGTGTCGACCCGGCCGGCCGGACCCAGTGGAGTCAGGGTCCCGGCGTTGTGGATGAAGACCACCATGTCGCCGTCGAAATCGTCCATCCGGCGGTTGAAATCGGCCTCGACCACCGGCCAGGAGTTCGGGTCGGCGAGGTCGACCGCCACGTGGTGCGCCCCCGGCGTCCCACCGCGACGGGAGAGGTCGATCAGCTCCACGTCGTCGAACGGCATCGTGGCCGCCAACGCGGCCCCTAGTCCGGCAGAGGCGCCGGATATCCACACCAGCATCCGTCGCAACCGAGTCATCGCGTCACTCGGCCCGAAGGCAGGCCAAAGTTGGTCATATGCAGATCCCCCCTGCAGCGCCTGACGGAGCGCTTCGTAGAGCCAGCGTACGTCTCAACTGCCCCAGATCGTAACCCCGCCACCCGTTCTGACGCCAAGCAACCATTTGGTTGCCGCGAGCAACTTGTCCGGCAACGGTCTGGTTGACGCGGACTAGACCGGAGGGGCCGGCTCGCTCTCGGTGTCCGTCGACGTTCAGAGGGTGAACAGTACGCCGTAGTTGTCGGGTCTCGCCGCGGTGCCGGCGGCGTGGAGGAGGCCCCAGAGCAGGGACGCGTTGGCGGTCAGCACCGGGCGGTGCAGATCTTGCTCGAGCGTGGCGATGATTCCGACGCTGCGGAAGCCGTTGCCGCCGATGAAGACGGCCTCGGCGTTGTCCGGGGTGTGCCGCATGATCCAGCCATGCAGCTCGGCCGGGTTGATGCTGCGCTGGTTGCTCGGCAGGGCACAGGATTTGTGCAGTACGACGTCAATTCCTTGGGAGCTGAAGTACTCCGCGCCCAGGCGGTTGAGCTCGGCATCGAACCACGGCGGATCGAAGAGGGCGAGCCTGCGGACGTTGAGCTTCCGTAGACCCTCGACCGCGGACGCGCAGGTCGCGACGACCGGTATGCCGGCGCTGCGCTCCATCAGCCGCTCGACAACCTTCCGCTCGCCCTCCGCGCCCACGACGTACGCCGAACTGGTGAAACCGATGCCGATGGCACCGAGCGGCGCGGCGGACAGCAGCGCGACCGCGTCGTCGATGTCCGGCGGTTCGACGAACTCCTGCACCGGAGCCAGTTGAATCGTCGGATCCATCGTCCCGCCGTGCCGCATCGCCCCGAACGGGACCCGCGCGGCATGCACCCGGACACCCTCCGGCGCCATCGCCTGCAACTCCGACTCCGGGCCGACATCACCGTGCGGCGTCAGTACGCCGAGCCGTGCCCGCACATCCCATCCATCCGGCTGCCACATGTCCCCTCCTTCACGTGCCCCCACTTCGAGTGTGCGCCTGGACCAGGGATTCCGGTACGGCGAAATCCGGTCGACGCGGTCGATAGCATCGACCGGTGAGCGCCAAGGAGTGGGAGTGGGACGCGACCCTGTTCGCCGGTAGTGCGCAGCACTACTCGACCGGTCGGATGGCCTACCCGGCCGGCCTGGCGGAAGCTCTTCGCGACGAGCTCGGGCTCGATGGTCGGGGCCGGCTGCTCGACGTGGGATGCGGGCCGGGCTCGCTGACTTTGCTGCTGGCGCCGCTGTTCGAGGAAGCGATCGGGGTGGACGCGGACGGCGACATGGTCGAGGCTGCGGCTGGTCACGCGGAGGAGGCGGGCGCCACCAACGTACGGTGGCGGGCGCTGCGGGCGGAGGAGTTGCCGGCGGATCTGGGCAGCTTCCGGGTGGTGTCGTTTGCTCAGTCCTTCCACTGGATGGATCAGGCACTCGTGGCCGAGCGGGTTCGCGGCATGCTGACGCCGAGCGGTGCCTGGGTTCACGTGGCGGCCAGCACGCACCGCGGCGTATCAGGGGAGGATCCGCTCCCGTATCCGCGGCCGCCGTGGGACGGCATCGATCAACTGGTCGCGCGCTACCTCGGGCCGGTTCGGCGTGCCGGGCAAGGCGTCTTGCCCAACGGCACTCGGTCGGGTGAGGAGGAGGTCATGCGCGCGGCGGGATACAGCGGTCCCACCCGGCTGACCGTCGGTGGCGGCGAGGTGGTGGGGCGAGGAGTCGACGACCTCGTCGCCGCCGTGTTCTCGCTGTCCAGCTCCGCGCCGCACCTGTTCGGCCCGGACCTCCCCGCCTTCGAATCGGACCTCCGCACCCTGCTGACCCAGGCCTCCGACAACGGCCACTTCTCCGAACGCAGACGAGAAATCGACGCCATCATCTGGCGCTGACCTGCCCCTGCCGGGTGTCAGCGGACGACGAGGTCTGACCTCAGCTGCGGCTGCGGAGGATCTCGTAGACGACGGAGTCGTCCTTGCGGCCGAGGCCCTTGCGGCGACCGGTCAGGTAGAGCTGCTCGGCCACGGCGGCCAGTGGGGTGGGTTGCTCGACCGACTTTGCGGTAGTGGTGACGATGCCCATGTCCTTGACGAAGATGTCGAGAGCGCTGCGGACGTCGTCGAAGGCGCCGGCGACCATCCGGCCACCGCGGTCGCCGAACATGAAGGAGCCGGCGGCTCCGGCCTTCAGCACCTCCCAGGTTGCCTCGACGTCGAGGCCCATCGAGTCGGCCAGCGCCAGGGCTTCGCCGGCCACGGCGATGTGGACGCCGCACAGCAGTTGGTTGACGACCTTGACCTTCTGTCCGTCGCCGGGTTCCGGGCCGACCACCGGGGCGGTCGAGGCCATCGCGTCGATGATCGGCCGAGCCACCGCGAGGTTCGCGGGTGAACCCGACACCATCACCAGCAGTTCGCCCTTGGCGGCTCGGGCGACGCCACCCGACACCGGTGCATCGACAAGGCCTACGCCGAGTTCGCCGAGCCGTTGGGCCCAGCCCTCGACCGGTCCTGGACCTACGGTTGCCATCACGACGACAACCGCGCCGGGCTCCAGCTGATTGGCCGCGCCGCCCTCGCCGAAGAGGACCGCGTCGACCTGGTCCGGGGTCGCAACCATCAGGACGAGAACCTCCGCACCCGTCGCGGCCGCCCGGATCGAGTCGACCGCGACCAGACCTCCGCCGGCCAGCGATCGAGCCCGGTCGAGTGAGACGTCGTACGCCGTGACCGGGTGGCCGGCCGCGGCGACGCACTGGGCCATCGGGCCGCCCATCGCGCCCAGGCCGATCCAGCCGATGGTGCTCATGTCAGTTGCTCCTCAGGGAATTCGGCGACCGGATCGGTGCCACGGGCAAGCATCAGCGGACTCCTTCGGTCGCGGCCCGGAGCCGGTCGAGGACGTGGGCCAGCGCGTCGACCCCGCCGACGTTGCCGGGAAAGACGACGAAGGGACAGCCGACGACGTCGGCCGGTGCCTCGTCCGGCGTGAGCAGGGAGATCTGTCCGGGCAGGAACTGGCCGGCGACCGTCGCCCGCCGGATGCCCAGCCCACGGACGGCCAGGTCATGGGAGGTGATGCCTCCCTTGGCGACGACCCACGCGGGAAAGGCTGCCCGCGCTTTCTGGACCACGCTGACGAGGGCCGCCGAGACCGTGCGGGAGATGTTCAGGCTCGCGTCGGGGTCGCCATCCACCGCCACCAGGTCGCGGCTCGTGCAGACGAGCACGTCCGACTCCGGCAGGGCTGCGACGATCCGCGCCGCGGCTTCGTCGATGTAGGCCGCGGCGGTCCGCGAGTCGAGCAGGGCCGGAACCCGGAGCTCGACCTCGATCAGACCACCGCGCTGCCGTGCCGCCTGTACCTGCCGGGTGGTCAGCCCTACGTGGCTGCCGACGGCGATGAGGCCATGTCTGGAGCGAGAGCCGTCGATGGCGATGTCCGCCGGGTCGAGCACGTGCTGTGCCTCGATTCCGGCCAGCGCCCGGACGAAGGAAGGGCCGGACCGGGTGAGGAATGTCTTTCCCGCGTCCCGGGCGAGCTGCACTCCGAGGGCGACCACTTCGAGGTCGGCGTACGACGTGCAGTTGACGATCACCCACCCGAGCCCCGAGACGTCGGTCAGGATGTCGGCGACACGTTCGGGACCGCCGAGCCGGATGTCCTCGAGCGTGAGACTACGGACGTCCGTGACCGCAACGCCTGATCGCTCGGCGATGAAGTCCCGCAAGTTCGAGGAGGTGTAGCCGAACGTCTTGTCCCTGGCGAACTCTGTCTCGCCGACCGGCGTCGGCACGCCGTCGACGACGGCGAAGTGCACGTCGTCGACGGTGAACCGGCCGGCTTCGAGCATGGCCGGGCAGAACAACACGCCGTCCACCGCCCGGCCGGTGGCGGCCAGGTGCTCCGCCGCGATCGCGTTGATCTCGGCGAGCACATGGCCGCGGAGCGTGCTGTCGCTGCGGGACACCACTTCGACGGTCGTCCCTGATTCGGCGGCGAGGGTGTAGAGGTCGGACGCCACGGCCCGATTCAAGGCGACCGCGCGGCTCTCGTCGAGCGCGCGGGTATTCGTGAGAACGAAGCAGGTATCTCCTTGCGCTGCCAGGCCCGCGGCGTACTCGGATCGCTCGAGCACCGTCACCACGGAGACGCCGTGCACGGCCTGGGACCCGGTCGGGTCGTCGTCCAGGACGGCGAGGCTCCGGCCTGTCCGCCGGTTGTGCTCGCGAATCCGGGCGGCGGCGCCGGCGATCTCGAGCACAGTCGTTACGGTCGACCGTGCGGTCATGCCAGAACCTTCCCGGCCGACGCGGATTCCAGCTTGCGGCCCACCGGCTTGATCTTGCCCTGATAGCCCACGAACGTGATGCAGGCGAACAGGATCATGCCGATCACGCCCACTCCGGCGATGGTGTACGTCGCCATGTCCTGAGCGTGGGCATTGACTGCCAGCTGGGCGGCGTCGAGGGTGCCGGTCTTCGGCGGTGACACGTAGCCGTAGGCGTTCAGCACGGCGGCACGGATGTTCGGGGCGAAGAAGCCGCCGAGGTTGCCCAGGGAGTTGATCAGGCCGATGCCGGCCGCGGCAGCGGCGCCGGTCAGGATCGATGCCGGGAAGGTCCACATGATCGGCTGGACCGAGACCAGGGATCCCGCGACGAGACAGAGGAAGGCCAGCGCGACGACCGGTTCGCCCTTGAACGCCACCGAACCGGTGAGGCCGATCACGGCGAGGGAGTACGCGCCGACCGCGGTCCAGCGCCGCTGACCGGTCTTGTCGGAGAACAGCGTGATGTACCGGGTGATCACCAGCGCGACCACCCACGGCACCGCGGTGATGACGCCGACCAGGAAGCCGACCTTCTGTCCGGTGATCGCCTGGACCTGGCTCGGCAGGTAGAACGTGAAGCCGTACATGCAGATCTGGACGGAGAAGGAGCACAGCGCGATGTAGACCAGCCGGGGATTGGTCAACGGCTTGTACCAGGGCTCGTGGTGGCCGCGGCCGGCGGCAGCCCGCTCCTCGTTGTCCAACGCGATCGCGGCGTTCAGGACCTTCTTCTCCTCGCTGCTCAGCCACTTGGCGTCGTCCGGCTTGGAGTCCAGGTAGAAGTAGACCCACACCCCGAAGACCACGGTGAGCAGACCCTCGAGGCCGAACATCCACTGCCAGCCGGCCTGGCCGAGCACACCGTGCAGGTCGAGGAGCGCGCCCGAGACCGGTCCACCGAGGACGTAGGCCAGCGGGATGCCCATCATGAACAAGCCGGTGAACCGCGAGCGGTACTCGGCCACCGCCCAGTAGGTGATGTAGAGGATGACGCCCGGGAACAACCCGGCCTCCGCAACGCCGAGCAGTACGCGGACGCTGTAGAAGATCCACTCGTTGTGCGCGAGCGCCATCAGCGCCGAGATGATCCCCCAGGTCACCATGATCCTGGCCAGCCAGAACTTCGCGCCGACCCGGTGCAGCAGCAGGTTCGACGGGACCTCGAAGAAGGCGTACGCGACGAAGAAGATGCCGGCACCGAGCGCGTACGCCGCCTCGGTGAGACCGGTGTCGGCCATGTACTCGGTCTTGGCGAAGCCGATGTTCACGCGGTCCAGGAAGGCCAGGGTGTACATCAGCAGCAGGATCGGGACGAGGCGCCCCTGCACCTTGCGCATGATCGATCCGAGTGTCGGCTCGGCGCTGCCAGGAAGTGTGGTGGACATGGTGTCGGACCTCGATTCGTCGGA
>WNGE01007983.1_pt1 | contig 12302 bp, 16 predicted proteins | sample 5400651 | NCBI WGS metagenome assembly WNGE01 (sample SAMN13153370, study PRJNA577476) | soil metagenome | isolation source: 60 cm soil or saprolite under grassland replicate 2 | place: USA:California | collected 2016-06-15 | reverse complement strand
GCCCACAGCCCCGCCGCCGCCAGGTGGGCCGCGTCGACCGAGATCCCCCACCACGCCGGGTGGACGTCGGCGGGATGGCCGGAGGCGGCGATGGCCACCGCCGCCGCCCCCAGGGCCGGCCACACCGGTGCTCCCACCACCGCCGCCCCCAGGGCCAGAACCTCGAGCGCCACCGCGGCGAGGCGGGCTACGCCCGGGGAGGTGCTCACCACGTACCGGCCCGCTCCTGCCAGGGAGGAGGACGCCGAGAGGGCGTCCACCGCCGCCGTGGCCGCCCCGGCCGCGAGGAGCACGGCCAGGGCGATCCTGAGCCTCGGCCTCACCCACGGCACCGGAGGGTCCCGCCGGGCCAGGGACGAGAGCAGGAGCATCCCGATCGCCGCCAGCAGGGCCGCGTACTGGACGGCCCGGAACACCGAGGCGAGGAACCCCGTGGCTCCCGGCCCGGCTTGACCCCCGGCGGCGGCTCCTGAGGACACCACGGAGAACTCGAACGTCCCGTGGGTGGTGTGGCCGTCGTCGGCTGCCACCACCTTCCAGCCGACCCGGTAGGTCCCCGGGGCGTTGGTGGCGAGGGGGATGGTGATGGACGTGGCGGAGACGGTACCGGTGAACCGGTGGCCGGTGGGGTCGATCACCGAGGCCTGGGACAACCCGGGCTGGACGGCCTCGGAGTATCGCAGGGTGACCACCCCCGGAGCGGTGCCGAGTCGGGCCCCCGCCGGAGGGGACGAGGAGATGAGGAAGGCGTGGGCCGAGGCCACCCCGGGGATGGCGCCGACGAACAGGATGGCGAAGGCGCCCGCGAGGGACAGGTGCAGCACCGCGCGGGTGAGGCAGGGGAGCGACCGGAGCTTCCTCCGACGCCTCGCGGTTCCGGTCAGTTCGCCACCCCGCTTCTCCGGGCGGCCTCACGCGCTGCCGAGGTGCGCGGCCACCAGGGGGACCAGGTGCGTCGGCCTCACGTACATCACGCCACCGTGCTCCGGTGACCCGTAGTCCCTGATCCAGGCGACCCGTCCGTCTTTGCCGCCGAGCACGAAAGTGTGCCCAGGCTCTCCGGTGGGCATCCACCGCATCACCCCGTAGGCGCTTGCCACCCGGTTCCCGGCATCGGACAGCGTGGGGGTTCGGATGCCCTTTGACGAGTCGTTGGTCGCCCAGTCCTGGACGGAGTCGGGGGAGATGCTGAGGAGCTCCACGCCGAGGGCCCGGAAGCTCTTGCTGTTCTGCAGGTCAACTACCTGCTGCATGCATCCCCCTCAGCCGGGACCCATGCTGAAGTAGAGGAGCACCTCCTTGTGGCCACGGAACTCGGCCAGGGACACGGCGCCGCCCTGGGCGGAGGGGAGCGTGAACCCCGGGGCTGGGTCGCCCACGTGCAGGCTGTTTCTGGCCGGGGTAGGCGAGCCCGCCGGGCCTCCGCTCCCGCAGGCGGCCGCCGCCAGCCCCACGAGAGCCAGAGCAATTGCCGAGAACGAGCCTCGCATCCTCATCTCGATCCCTCCAGCGTGGCACGACGCTGCGCGAACTCCTCCGCGTCGATCTCGCCTCGCGCGTACCGTTCCTCCAGTGTCCGCAGCGGCCCGCTCCGCGGAGGGGCCAACCTGCCCACCGTCCACGCGCCGAACCCGATGAGCGCCACGACCACGAACAGACCCGGGAACCACATCCACCAGCTCATCCCGAACATCGATCCCATCTCGCATGCCAGCAACGGTCGGTCCCTCCTTGTGCTCGCTCCGGGGCGTCTGCCCGTGATGGGGCAGGCCTCTAGAACGAGGGGAGCCGAGGCGGTCGTTCGAGCGAGGAGACGAGCAGGAGCCGGGGCGCGTGAGGCGCGCTCACCTGGACTCGACCGAGCAGGCCCACGGCCACGATGAGCATCATCGCCACGATCGCTGCGCAGGTCCCGACCGCAGAGGGGCAGCTCGATGCGTGGGAGGTCGAGCACATCCCCATCGCCATGCCCATCCCGAGCGGGACGGCCAGAAGGAGCACCAGAAGCACCAGCAGGACGATCGGAAGCTTCCTGCTCATCGACCGAGTCTAGCCCCGTACATTGGCTTGGGAGCTGAGCGGCCGGCGGGCGTCAGAGGTCAGCGCGGTCCCCGCGGCGACCCCAATGGCGAATTACATCGATGTAAGCAGCGGAGGCAGTTGTTAGACCATACGCACCAAGGCGAGCCCGGGCCGACGCTTTGGGTCGACACTTGGTCCTGGGGTCGGACGAGGTGAGCGGGCCCTCACCTGCTCGGGCCTGCCGTTCCATCGGCTGACCTACAAGGATGTGATGAGCACCTCGAACGTTCGTCGGCGACGCATTAGATGGGTTCGCCCGGAAACCGCAGCCCGTACCGCTCCACGAGCCCCGGGATGCTGTCGGGATCCATCTCGAGCTCGTAGCGCCGATTCAGCGCCATCATCGTCTCGGGCTCCGCCTGCGCCACGCCCCCATGTCCACCAGCTCGGCGAAGAACCGTTCGAACCCCGCCGGGCAGATGATCTCCAGGAGCCGCGCCCGCCCATCCCCGGCGTTCCAGAACGTGTGCCATTGATTGCGGGGCTTGAAGATCAGGTCACCGGGCCCACCCTCGACCACGTCGTCGCCGAGGAGTGCGCCGACGCTCGCTTCCCGGGCACCCAAAGAGGCGCTGGCTCGTCTCCGTCGCCCGCTGCGAATCCGCAGGTCAAGCGCACGATCGCAGTTTCTGACCCCTACAGGCGCTGGAGCGCCTGTACCAGCGAACCCGCGACGCGGGTGCCGAGATCGTGGCCCTGCTCAAGAAGGGCAGCGCCTACTACGCACCCTCCGCGGCCATCGCCCAGATGGTCAACGCCATCGCGGGGGATACGAAGGAGGTCCTCCCCGTGTGCGCCTGGTGCACGGGGCAGTACGGGATCGAGGACGTCTACGTGGGGGTGCCGGCCAGGCTGGGACGGCGTGGTGTCGAGGAGATCGTCGAGCTCGACCTGATCGATGAGGAGCTGGCCGCACTGCGCCGGGCCGCGGAGGGCATCCGGGCCAAGTGCGCTGACCTGGCCAGTCTGGGGTAAGGGGAGGGCGTCGCCATGGCCGGGAACGACCGGCCGAGGGCGCCGCCTATGAATTCGGAGCGTCCGGGGCCGGGCCGCCCGCCGGAGCGGTCGGGACGGGGGCGCCGTTGACGAGCCCACCCGGATTCAGCGCGGGCCAAACGGCGGTCGGGAGCGGGGCGCCGTTCACCAGCCCATTGGGGGTCAGCACAGGGCCAACACCGGGCGTTTCCGGATAGGCGAACCCAAGCCGTCCCTGGTTCGGGAGCTGGCCCAGGATCGCCGAGGCTCCACCTGACTGTTCGGGAGCGCTTGCCACCGTGGCGCCGTTCACGGGCCCGGTAGGGGTCGCCGCCCCCCAGCTGCTGGTCTGAGCAGCCGTCGGTAACTTGCCGCCATTGATCTCGGCGGCCGCCCCCGCGCTGCCCAGCCCGGCCACAGCGAGAAGGGCCGCGACCAATGCAAGGCGTGTGGGTCGAAGGTTCATCGCACCTGCCTTTCGCTCCTCGGCCAATGCTGGCCGGCCACCCGACCGCGAATCTGGAACCGATTGCTCGTTCCGGATAAATACAACACAATGTCCCCACGAGCACAAGGGTGAGATTGCGAGGTTGTCCCAGAGTCCGTTGAAAAGTAGGTGGCGGCCCTCCGCCCCGTCAGCCACGAGGTGGTAGAGACGGAGCTGAGATAAGGAGGTGCCGCCGATGGCAACGGTACAGCGCATCCCGCTCGGCAGGAAACCCGGGCAGGCGAGGATCGATCTCCCCGAGCAGGTCAGCGTGTCGCTCACCCAGCTCGGGTCCACGGTCAAGGAAGGGCTCCTGGCCTTCGCGGTCGCCGTCGGGCTCCAGGTCTTCTCGACCCTGATGGAGGAGGATCTCGCCGCGGCAGCCGGGCCGAAGGGCCGGCACGATCCCGAACGCGCCGCCTACCGCCACAGTCGCGAGGAGGCCGCGGTCGCCCTCGGGGGCCGCAAGGTCAAGGTCACCAAGCCCCGGGCCCGCAGCGTCTCCGGCGAGGAGGTCCGCCTGCCGACGTGGGAGGCCTTCGCCGGCCAGGACCCCCTCGCCGAGGCAGCGGTGGCGAGGATGCTCGCCGGGCTGTCCACCCGGCGCTACGGCGCCGGCCTCGAGCCGGTGGGGGACGTCGAGGGGTTCGGGACGTCGCGCTCGGCGGTGTCGCGGCGGTTCACCGCCCGCACCACCGAGGCTCTTCACGAGCTGATGGGCCGGGACCTCTCCGAGCACCGGTTCTGCGCGGTGTTCGCCGACGGCATCGAGATCGCCGAGCACACCATGGTGGTGGCCCTGGGGGTGGATGACCAGGGGCGGAAGCACCCCTTGGGCGTCCGGGAGGGGACCACGGAGAACGCCACGGTGTGCCGGGCGCTGCTGTCGGACATCGTCGATCGGGGCCTCGACTTCTCGGGAGGGATCCTCCTCGCGATCGACGGGGGCAAGGGCCTGCGCAAGGCGGTGCGGGACGTGTTCGGCTCCCTCGGGCTGGTGGCCAGGTGCCGACTACACTATGCAGAGCGCCGGGTTATGTGCATGTCCGGGGCAGATGCCCTGGTCACGGGCGGTCTTCGGGCCGCGTGTGTGCACATAATCACAGCCCTTCCAGGAAGGCGAGCAGCTCGTCTCGGGGTCGGTAGCGCCCGGGCAGGCTTCCGATCGGCGAGGTGCGGGCCAGGGCTCGTTCTTTCAGCGTGAGGTCGGCGTGCACGTACATCTGGGTGGTCTCGATCCCCTCGTGACCGAGCCACAAGGCGATGACGGAGGTGTCCACTCCGGCGTGCAGGAGCCGCATCGCCGCGGTGTGCCGGAGCACGTGAGGCGAGACCCTCTTGGTCCCAAGTGACGGACGGCGTCGCGCCGCGGCCTGCACGTGCCTGGAGACGAGCAGGGTCACGCTGGAGCGGCTGAGGGGCGCTCCCTGGCGCGTCGGGAACAGCGGATCGGCTGGCCTCCCTCCCAGCTCCTTGAGCCACTCCCCGAGAACAGCGGCGGTCGTGGTGGTGAGCGGCGTGGCCCGCTCCTTGCGCCCCTTGCCCACGCAGCGCACGTGCGCTCCGGTGCCCAGGACGACGTCCCCGCTGCTGAGGCGGGTGAGCTCGGAGACCCGCAGCCCGGTCTGGATCGCGAGGAGCAGCAGCGCGTGGTCCCGCCGGCCGAGGAAGCTCGTCCGGTCCGGGGCGACGAGGATCGCCTCGACCTCGTCGTCGGTGAGGAAGGTGACGATCGCGCGCTCGAAGCGCTTCGGTGGGATGGCCAGGACCCGCCCGATCAGCGCGGCGTGCTCGGGGTGGCGGCGCGCCGCGAACCTGAACAGCGAGTGGACCGCCGACAGGCGCGCGTTGCGGGTGCGCACGCTGTTGCCCCGGTCGCGCTCGAGGTGATCGAGGAACCTCCCGATCGCCGGAGCGTCGAGATCCTCGAACCCGAGATTGGTCGGGGCCTTGCCGGTCTGTTGCTCGACGAAGCCGAGCAGGAGGCAGATCGCGTCGCGGTAGGCGTCGATGGTGTGGGGGCTCGCCCGGCGCTGGGTGATGAGCCGCTCGGTGAAGAACGCCTCCAGGGTGGGGGCCAGCGCGCTCATGACCGCTCCCCGGTGGCGGCCTCGAGACGGGCGGCGGCCAGGCCAAGCAGCTCGGGCGCGGCCGACAGGTACCAGTAGGTGTTCGCGGGGTGGACGTGGCCGAGATAGGTCGACAGCGCGGCGAGACGAGGCTCGACCTCGACGCCGTCGCGGTACCAGCCGATCAGGGTCGACACGGCGAACGTGTGCCGGAGGTCATGGGGCCGAGGCCGGCACGTGGGCGAGCGTGGGGTGAGGCCCGCCTCACGCACCAGCCCGAGGAAGGCCAGGTGGAAGCCGTCGTAGAGGAGGCGAGTGCCGGCGAGCGAGAGGAAGAAGGCCGGTGAGTTCGGCTGTGGACACAGCTCGTCCCGGCGCCTCGCGTAGGCCCGAAGGGCTCGGGCGGTGCTGTCGTGGACGGGGATCTCCCGGGACTTCCCGAACTTCGAGTCGCGCACGATGAGGACCCGCTGGGCCAGGTCCACGTCGTCCCGGTCGAGGCGGATGGCTTCCCCGATCCGCATCCCGGTCACGTACAGCAGGCCGACAACCGTCGAGAAGGTCGCCCGACGAAGGGGCGAGGGGAGCTCTCCGGCCGCGGCCATCAGCCGGAGGACCTCCTCGGTCGTGTACAGGTAGGGGGTGGCCCGGTGGCTCCGATCCGGGAGGAGGTCCGCTGGCGGGACCTCGGTGCGTTCGTCGAGCAGGGCGAGGTGTTTGGCGAAGCCGCGCACGACGGAGAGCCGCCCGGCGAGCCAGCTCTGGCTTGCACCCACCGGGAGGGTCGCCCACGAGAGCGCGAGCTCGGTGGTGATGGTCTCGGCGCCGGCCGCCTCGCAGTAGGCGATGAACTGGTCGAGCAGGCGCCCCGCACGGTCGAGCTTGAACCCGAGCGAGCGCCGCAGGGCGAGGTAGTCCTGCAGTGCGGAACGAAGCGCGTGTCTTATCGGGCAACCCCTTCCGGATCGCCGGCCGGCCAGGGCTTGGCCAGCGCTCGGAGCGAGGAGCGGTCGACCTTCGCGTAGATGGCGGTGGTGAGGACGCTGGCGTGCCGCAGCACCTGGCCGATCTCGGCGAGCCCGGCCCCGGCGCGCAGCATCTCGGTCGCCGCGGTGTGGCGGAGCCGGTGGGCGCGCACATGGGCGACGCCGGCTCGCGTACACGCGGCGACAACGATCGCCGACACGCCGGCGGAGCTGAGGGCCTGGTGCGGAGCCCGGACCCGGGTGAACACCTCGCGGGCGGCACACCGCGGCCGACCCCGTCGCAGCCACCCGGCGATCGCCTCGCCGACGTCGGCGGGGAGCGGGAGGCGCCCGTGCTTCGAGCCTTTGCCCCGAACGACGATCTCTCCTCGCCGCCAGTCGATGTCGTCCAGGAGGAGCCCGGCCGCCTCCCCGGCCCGCAGCCCCAGACGGACCAGCAGGATCAACACGGCGAAGTCACGCCGGCCGAACGTGCTTCGCCGGTCGCAACTCTTGAGCAGCGCCGCCACATCAGCGCGATCGACCGCTCTCGGCAACGCGGCGAGTCGCCAGCCGGCGACCGAAGGGACGACGTCCGCGAGCGGCCGTGCGGTCCTGCCCTCCAAGTAGCAGTACCGGAGCAGGGCCCGCAGCCCCGCCACCACGTACCTGGCGGAGCCGGTGCTGCGGTTCCTGCACTCCGTGACGACGAATTCGATGACCTCGGATGCGGTGAGCTGTTCGAGACGGAGGCCCGGCACCTGTGGGCGCGTCGCGAGGAACAGCCGGGCAACGTGGAGGTTGCTCGCCACCGTCCCCGCGGCGAGGCCCCGCTCCTGGGCGAGGTACATCCGGTAGTGCTCGAGGAAGCTCTCGGCCGGTGTCCCGGAGGCGACACGTTCCGGGAGCGGCACGACCCCCCGCCCACGAAGGTACGTGAGTAGAGGTGCCACGCCCTTCGGGGAGCGCCACAGCACGTAGCCGGCGGCCCGTCTCGCTGCGAGGAACTCCTCGATACGCGTGGGCGTGAGATCGCCCTCGCCCAGACCTTGGCCCGCCAACCACCGACTGACGTGGGCCATCACGCGAGGCTGATCGGTGAGCGCGTTCGGCCGGTAGCCCTGGGTCTCGAGTTCCGCACGGAACCCGGCGACGTAGGGCACAAGCGGGCCGATGACGTTCACCCGCGACGGGTTTCCCATCCCTACCTCCTCTCCGGACTGCACTTGGAGAGGAAGCGTCGCCGGCTCAGGGGGTCCTGATTATGTTGAGCTCTTCAACCGACCTGGCGGTCGTGAACAGCGCAGATGCCAACAGACGGGCTGGACATGCACATAACCCGGCGCTCTACATAGTGTAGTTTATGAGGATGTCTTCATAATTTGCACAAGCGCCGGAACATCATGGACCATCTGCCCCCCGAGCAGCACGCCTTCGTCGGCCGCCAGCTCGACAAGGCGTGGCGGATGGACGACGTCTTGCGCGCCGAGCGAGCCCTGAAGGCCCTGGCCGATCGTCTGGAGGCGCAGCACCCGGGGGGCGGCCGGGTCGGTGCGCGATGGGCTGGATGAGACGCTCACGGTGTCGCGCCTGCATCTCCCGCCCCTGTCGCGCACGCTCTACACCACGAACCCCGTGGAGTCGATGGTCTCGATCGCCCGCGACGTGATGCGCAACGTCAAGCGGTGGCGGGACGGGAAGATGATCGTGCGGTGGACGGCGGCGGGCATGCTCGTCGCTGAACGGCAGTTCCGCCGGGTGAAGGGGTACCGGGACATCCCGGTGTTGCTTGCCGCGCTCGCCGCTCACGCCGAGAAGGTCTCCGGGATCGTGTCAGAAGGGGGTGATAGGGTCGCGTAGCAGGTGTTCGCCGGTCTTGGGTCGCCACCCAAATTCAACGGCGATCGGGACATCCTCGAGATTGCTCCCCAGAGAGGCTGTCGGACGATTCCTCCGATACGGCCCCAACTGGGGGGCGGTGAGAGAAGGGAGCGATCCGTGTGGCCTAGGATTCTTCTTTTCATATCCCCCCTTGTCCTCGGCGTCGTTCCTGCGGCGCACGCAAGCCCGGTCGCGTTCACCGAGACCCTCCAGAACGAGAGCCAGACGTTTGCCGATGTCCTCCCGTGTCGCGAAAGCCTTGGCGACTACGACACCACCATCACGTACAACGCGGTGTTCCACGTCACCTCTGGGTTCGATGTCCCGGCTTCGCCCATTCCCCTCTACCATCTGACGGGAACGAGCACCGGTCGGTTCGTCGCAGTGCCGCGGGACTTCTCGCAGCCGACCTTCACCGGGCGCTTCACGGTCGCCTTCGACGAGAACAGGAACACGGAGAGCTTCACCACGAAGGTCACCTCCTCCTGGAGGGGGACGGGGACCGACGGCTCGGCGATCACCTTCCACGAAGTGGTGCACCTCTCCGTCAGCGCGAGCGGCGCGACGCTGGAGTTCGACAAGCCCACCTGCTAGGCGGGTGTGGGAGCATCGCGGTCCTCGCGGACTTGTGGGCATCCACGGCCGGCGGTGTGTTGCTTCGTCGCAAGGAAAAAGAAGAGCCGGCCCGGGGGCCGGCTCTTCTCGATTCAGTCAGATCGTTAGGTCAGCACTGCACGATCAGATGCCACGATCTGTCTGAGAAGTTGCCCGCGCTGTCGTGCGTCGTGATGAAGACCCCCCTCACATCGGTTGCCCGGCCGACCGTGGTGATCTGGCCCGTTGCCTCGGTTCCACTACTAAAGGGAGAGCCGACTGCAGCGACGTATCCACAGGCCCGGACGTTGATGTCGAAGAGCACTTCGAACTGCCCCGTGCCGAGTCGCCTCGCGACGAGCACGCCGCGGCCGCGCACTTGACAGGCGCTTCCGACCGCGAGGTGACCGTTGCAGACCACCCACCGGGTGTCGCCCACGGCACGTGTTGCCGCGCCGCCTGACGTGGTCGAACCTTGGTTCGGTCCTGAGGAGCCCCCGAAGGCGACCGTCGTACCTGCAAGTGCAAGGCTCGCTACAACCACTACGAGAGCTAGCCGCCAACCCAAGAATCTCTTAACCATTCCCTGTCTCCTTCCCCTCGGGCATCCTTCGGTCGCTTCCCCTTTCCTCCCATCACCCCCTCTCTGGCGTACACGCCAATGGGCGGCGTGAGGGTCTGACGCTAAGCGGGGTGTGTACTCACATCGTCTATGAAGGAGACGACGCTGTCAAGTCATCGCGACCTCCCACTGGTCGATGGGTTGGAACTTGCCTTCACCAGCCTGGGGATCGGGTTAGGACCAGTCATCTATTCGGAGGGGTTGCTCCATGGTGGCGTGCGGCGAGGCGGCTCAATCAAGAAGGACGGCCGTCGAAAGAGGCCATGACGTGAGCCGAGCGCGCCTCGGCCAACCCGCCGTCACTCCGCGAGCGGGAAGGCACGACAGCCTCCTTCGTCGCGGAGGGCGTAGTAGCAGAGGGTGAGAACCCGCCGGGCCAGGGCCACCCGGGCGACCTTCCGGCCCCGACGCGCGGCGATCCGATCGTAGAGGGCTCGGAAGTGGGGATCGATGTCGGGGCGGGCGGCGACCTCCACCATGACCCACCTGAGCCACCGGGACCCCTGCTTGGAGATGTGACCGCGGCGGGTGTGGGCGTCGCTCGAGCGCTCCGAGGGGGTGAGGCCGGCCCAGGAGCAGAGCCGATCGGCGGACGGGAACCGGTGCACGTCCCACACCTCGGCTATCACCACCGCCGCGGTGACCGCACCGACCCGCGGGATGGCGGTGAGACGGGCCAGGCGGGGATCGGCCCGGAAGATCGAGCGGATCTCCCTGTCGGCGACCTCGACCTCGGCAGAGATGGCATCGATCAGCCGCAGGCTGGCTTCGACCCGGCCCTGGGAGATCGGTGGCAGCCGGAGGTCGGCCAGGAGCTGCCGCCCTGCCTTGCCGAACAGATCCCACATCGCGACGGGCACCCCGTGTTCGGCGAGGAGGGCGTGTACCTGGCACTTCAGGCGGGAGCGGATCCGCACCAGCGAGGTCCGCATGCGCACGACCCGGCGGGCCTCCCTCGCCTGCGGTGGAGCGATCCAGGCCTCCGGCAGCCGGTTCGTCCGGAGCAGATGGGCGAGCGTCCGGGCATCGATGGCATCGTTCTTGACCCTGGCGGAGGCGATGGCCTTGGTGGCCAAAGGGTGGGACATGTGGGCCGTGATGCCGGCGTCGGCGAGGAGATCGGCGAACCACCCCCACCCGTACGTCGCTTCGAAAGCGACCTCCAGCGGCTCGTGGCCGAGCTCGCCGAACACCCGAAGGAACTCTCCGGGGTCAGTCTCGATGCGGCGGTTGAGCAGTGGCGCTCCGGCGGTGTCGAGCGCGACGACGTGCGAACGCTTGCGGTGCAGGTCCACTCCGACGTAGACCATGACTGGGCCTCCTTCCTGTCGCTTGTGCCCGAGCGGACGGTACGTCTGCTCTAAGCACGGGAGCGGGAGGCCCGCTCCTTCATGGCATCAAGGGTAGAACTGGGGCAGAACTGGGGCAGTTTGGGGGGTCCGGGCGCCCTGGCCGGCGAGCCGTGGTCAGGTCCGGAAGGACTCTTCGGGCCTGATCAGCAATCTGTAGCCAACGGCTCGGACGGACTCGATCACCAGGCTCGAGGCTTAGAGTCCGCCCTCGTTGCTTGAAATAGCAGACCACCGCTTCATCCTCATCGAGATCCGGACAAGGAACTCGGAGAGGAGGAACACGGTGGTCGAACCAACGATGGACCCTCTGGTCTGGCTCCGCAAGCACCTCGAGGAAGCCGACACGGACCTACTGCGGGAGATGGTCCACACCTTCATCCAGGCCCTCATGGGGGCCGAGGTCGACGCCCTGTGCGGGGCGGGGTACGCCGAGCGCACGCCCGACCGCACCAACCGGCGCAACGGGGTGCGCCCCCGGCGGTTCGACACCCGGGCCGGCACGATCGCCCTGGGCATCCCCAAGCTCCGGGAGGGGTCCTACTTCCCGGACTGGCTCCTCGAGCCCCGCCGCCGGGCCGAGCAGGCCCTCATCCAGGTGATCGCGGAGTGCTACGTGCGAGGGGTGTCCACCCGACGGGTGGACGGCCTCGTCCGCACCCTCGGCATCGAGGGCATCTCCAAGTCGAAGGTCTCCGAGCTGGCCAAGAGCCTCGACGAGCAGGTCGCCGCCTTCCGCTCCAGGGCCCTCGACGCCGGCCCGTACACGTACCTGTGGCTCGACGCCCTGTCGGTGAAGTGCCGGGAGGGAGGTCGGATCGCCAACGTGGCCGCGGTGGTGGCCACATCGGTCAACGCCGACGGCCACCGGGAGATCCTCGGCCTCGACGTGCTGACCACCGAGGACGGAGCGGGGTGGACGGCCTTCTGCCGGGATCTGGTGGCCCGGGGCCTCACCGGCGTCCGCCTCGCCATCTCCGATGACCACACCGGCCTGGTCGGCGCCCTGGGGGCCTGTCTGCCCGGAGCGTCCTGGCAGCGGTGCCGGACCCACTTCATGCGCAACATCCTGGCCAGGGTCCCGAAGTCCGCCCAGCCCATGGTGGCCACGCTGGTCCGCACGATCTTCGCCCAGCCCTCGGCCGAGGAGGTTCAGGCCCAGCTCTCCCGGGTCACCGAGCAGCTGGAACGGACCTTCCCCGCTGCCGCCGAGCTCCTGGCCGAGGCGGGGCCGGACATCACCGCGTTCGCGTCCCTGCCGACCGAGCACTGGCGACA
>WNGE01019621.1_pt1 | contig 12303 bp, 12 predicted proteins | sample 5400651 | NCBI WGS metagenome assembly WNGE01 (sample SAMN13153370, study PRJNA577476) | soil metagenome | isolation source: 60 cm soil or saprolite under grassland replicate 2 | place: USA:California | collected 2016-06-15 | reverse complement strand
ATCTATCTGCACGGAATGACGCTGGACTACAACGAGACCTTGATGCAACAGGGATTCGTTTTCGTGAACCCGAATGCGCAGAAATCCTGCGGCTGCGGAACGTCATTCTCAGGATAGGTTGTCTGTGTGGCTCGGCATTCCTGTCCGAGCAGTTGCTCCCACGGTTTAGATTCGGGCGGGAGCAGCTTGCAAACCTTGAATTCATGGCGACTGAAACCAATCCGGTAACGATTGCAGCGGCACACGCTTGCTGGTCCTGCGGTGACATGCGAGCAGCGCAATTCTGTACTTCTTGCGGCAAGGTACAGCCGCCGGTGCCAGTGGACTACTTTTCATTCTTCGGGTTGCCGCGCAAGTTAAATCTTGATATCGCGACGCTCGAGCGCGGTTTTTACGCAATGAGCCGCAAGCTTCATCCCGACCTCTATGCCGGCCGGGATTCGCGTGAACAGAGTTGGAGTTTGGAGCAGAGCTCCCGCTTGAACGATGCGTATCGGATCCTGAAAGATCCCATCCGGCGCACCGAGTACCTGCTGAAGCTCGAGGGGGTGGAACTCGAAGGACAGTCAAAGGCCGGGACTGAAGAAGCGCGTAAAACGGGAGAGAAGAAACAGATCGTTCCCCCAGATCTGCTGGAAGAGGTTTTTGAATTGAACATGCAAATCGAGGAACTGCGCGCAAACAAGAAGATGGGAGAAGAAGACACGTCGCTGATCCAGGAATTGCAGCAGCACAAGCAGGCGCTCGAGCAAAAGGTCAACGATCTGTTTGAGGAACTGAAACGCTATTGGACTGAGTGGGATTCTGCTGAGGAATCTGGAAACGATGTGCTTCGTAAATCTGCCCGTGACAAGATGGTGGATTTGCTGAATCGCAGAAGCTACATCAGAAACTTGGTAAGAGATGTAAATGAGGTGCTGGGCTTTTAACGCTTAGGCTTTAGCTTTTAGCCGACAAAGCTAAACGCTAAAACCTAATTGCTAATGGCTGTTTCTGATCGCATCGTCGGCATTGACCTCGGCACCACGAACTCACTCGTGGCGTTCATGCAAGGGGAAAGCCCTGTCATTATTCCGGGCGAGGACGGGGCAAACCTTGTGCCCTCTGTTGTTGCCCTCGACGAAAGTGACAAGGTGATCGTCGGTAACGCCGCCCGCAAATATCTGATCGAGACTCCCAACCGCTCCGTTTATTCGATCAAGCGCCTGATGGGGCGCGGCGTTGAAGACATTCAGGAAGAGCTGAAACTCTTCCCCTTCCGCCTTGGGGAAGACCTCCAAACTGAGGAAGTTCTTCGTATCAAGCTCGGCAAAAAGACGTTCACTCCGCCTGAAATTTCTGCATTTATTCTTCGCCAACTGAAGCACAATGCCGACCGTTTCTTCGGCAGCCCAGTAACAAAGGCGGTCATTACTGTTCCCGCATATTTCAACGACGCTCAACGCCAGGCCACGAAAGATGCCGGACGCATCGCCGGACTTGAAGTGGTTCGTCTGGTCAATGAGCCGACCGCGGCCTCGCTGGCATATGGTCTCGACAAGAAACAGAATGGGATCGTTGCCGTTTATGACTTTGGCGGTGGAACTTTTGATATTTCAATTCTTCGGCTGCACGACGGCATCTTCGAAGTGATCGCCACTAACGGCGATACGCATCTCGGCGGCGACGATATTGACAATCTCGTGATTCGAATTGCGCTCGACGATGTTCGCGGCGATCTCGGGATCGATTTTTCCCGCAATGGCGAAGTGGTAGCGGCGATTCGCAAAGCTGTCATCGAAGCCAAAATTGCGCTCTCGTCTCAACAGTCAGCAAAGCTCGATATCGAATTGCCGGAAGGCAAGCGGTATCAGCGTGAGATCACGCGTGAACAATTTGAACAGCTGGCAGCGCCGGTGATTGATCGCACTGTGGCTCCTTGCAAACAGGTGCTCAAGGACGCAAATCTCAGGCCGGAGCAAATCGACGAAGTCGTCTTGGTGGGCGGTTCCACGCGAATCCCCAGTGTCCGCATACTGGTCGAGCGATTATTCGACCGTAAGCCGCACACCGATGTGAACCCTGATGAAGTGGTTGCGTTAGGGGCCGCAGTTCAGGCGAACATTCTGTCCGGACGCTCTGATGCTACGCAGGACATGCTTTTGCTCGACGTGACGCCCCTGTCGCTGGGAATCGAGGTCGCGGGCGGTGTGACTGACAAAATCATCCTGCGCAATTCGACCATCCCCGCATCTGCGACCCAGCATTACACAACTCAGGTTGATGGGCAGACAAACGTCGCCATTCACGTTCTGCAAGGCGAACGTGAGCTTGCTAAGGACTGCCGTTCCCTGGCGCGTTTCGATCTGAAAGGCGTCCCCCCAATGACGGCCGGCATGCCACGCATCGAGGTGAAATTCCTGATTGACGCCAACGGAATTCTGCACGTCACCGCACGCGAGCAGCGTAGCGGCAAAGAAGCGGAGATCGAAGTTCAGCCCAGCTATGGCTTGACCGATGAACAGGTCGAGAGCATGATCCTCGATTCCTTCGATCAGGCAGAAGAGGACCTTCGCCAGCGTCAGCTCATCGAAGCGCGAAACGAAGCGCAGACCATTCTGGCGGCGCTCGAAAAAGGAAAGAACAGTCCGGCGTGGGATGAGCTCACGCGAGACGAAAGGCAGCGTGTTGAGGAACTTGAACGCGTGCTGCGCAGCAGTGAAAAATCTGATGACTATGCGGAAATTCGTAAAGCCATCGATGCCCTCAATCAGGGCACGATGCGGCTGGCTTAGCTGATGATGGATAGCGCGGTCGCCCGTGCGCTGAAAGGTAAGAGCATGGATGGCGCGGATATGGGAAAAGGGCTGGAACCGCCGCATCCAATATCGAAAGCAGAGTTCGAGTAGGAGCATTGATGGCTGAGGAAAAAACACAATCCGCAGGAACGGCAACGATTGAGCCGCCCGGTGAAAACACCGTCGAAGTCGTTTTCATGCCCGAAGGCAAGACCGTTCAGTTCGAGCACGGTAAGCTGCCCTACAAAGACCACGGCAAGGAGCAGTCCATACTCGATGTTGCGCTGAACAATAACATTCGCCTGGATCATGCCTGCGGAGGCAACTGCGCCTGCACGACTTGCCACGTGTGGGTCAAAGAAGGCGCCAGCAATCTCTCGGAAATGGACGACGACGAAGCCGACCGCCTCGACATGGCTGCCGACCTGCAACTCAATTCTCGTCTCGGATGTCAGGCTGTGATCACCAAGCCAGGAAAGGTTGTGGTTGAGATTCCGGCATGGAATAGGAATTATATTTCGGAAGAGCACTGAAGAATAGGTTTCAGGCTTGGATGGTTTCGAAGTTTCGGAGAGCAGTTCGCGCCAATACAGTATCCATGCTGAAACCTTGAAACCTCTGAAACCTTGAAACCTTCATCTTGGAGTCCAAATGCCTAAAGACCTGACCTGGGACGATGCCGAAGATATTGGCATCCTTCTGTCCGAAAAACATCCCGATACCGATCCGCTCACTGTGCGCTATACCGATTTACACCGCTACGTGACCGAGCTAACCGATTTCAAGGATGATCCGAAGAAGTCAAACGAAGGCAAGCTCGAAGCCATTCAAATGGCCTGGCACGAAGAGCACGAAGATCGCGGCTGAATAACCGGTTTTGCAATCAACGCCTAGCTCCGACCAAGCAGCGACTCCGCAATTTCCGCCCACTCGATCTCGAAGGAAGCTCGCGAAGCAGGCCTGCCTGCACGTCCATACCAATAGCCCGCATTGGAATTGTCGCCTTCTTTGCGATGCAAGTAGGCATGTACCCAAGCACCGCTGGGGCCTTCATCCTGCTGGGCGAACTCATGGGCGCGGGTCCAATCGCCTTTCGCGGCCCACCACAAACCGGCCAGGGCCAAATTCTCAGGTGGTGCATCGCCTGAAAGCGACTCGCGAAACTCCTGCAAGGTCACGTTTCTAAACCCCAGCAGTCGCAGGTTCCTCGACCGTAGCTTCGCGCAAGAACTTTGCGGCCTCTTCCGGAGGCGTGGGATTGATGTAGAAGCCCGTGCCCCACTCGAACCCGGCCGTCTTGGTCAGCTTGGGCATGAATTCGATGTGCCAATGGTAATGGTCGTTGATCGAATCCTGAGTGGGCGAGCTGTGAATTACCAGGTTGTATGGTGGATCGTCCAATACGCGATTCGCTTTGTTCAGCAGCGTCCGAATCGCTCTGGCCAGATTCTCGTACATGTGCGATGAGGAATTCTCAAATGCCGACTCGTGCTGCTTGGGCAAAATCCAGGTCTCGAATGGGAAACGAGGAGCATATGGCGCGATCGTCAGGAAATCTTCATTTTCTGAAACCACGCGCACGCCGGCTTCGGTTTCCTGCCGAGCAATGTCGCAAAAAACGCAGCGCTCTTTGTAGATGTAGTACTGCTTCGCGCCCTCGATTTCTTCCGCGACGTAGATCGGGACCACCGGCAACGCAATCAGTTGCGAGTGAGCGTGCTCAAGCGTTGCACCCGCAGCTTCGCCGTGGTTCTTGAAAATCAAAATGTACTTGAGGCGGCGGTCTTTCTTGAGATCGAGAATCCGGTCGCGAAAAGCCCACAGCACGTCTTCAATCTTCTTGGGCGGAAGCGTCGCCAGGGTGGCGTTGTGGTCGTTGGTTTCAATGATGACTTCGTGAGCGCCCACACCGTTCATTTTGTCGAACATGCCTTCGGCTTGGCGGTCCAGGTTTCCCTCAATACCAAGCGCCGGAAATTTATTCGGGACGACACGCACGGTCCAGCCGGGCGTATCGCGCTGTGGCGGGCTGCCTCCGTTCTGGTTAGGACGATAGGCCTGGATCTCAGGCGGGGTTTTACTCTCGTTGCCGGAGCAGAAGGGGCAGAATCCCCCCTTCATCTTTACTGAATCGCGGGTGAAGTCTGTGGGACGCTTGGCGCGGTCGGTCGAAATAATGACCCAACGGCCAACGATGGGGTCTTTTCTGAGTTCGGGCAAGTAATCGTTTCCTCCACCCGCTGCCACCTGGGTGAGTTCATTTTACGACGAGAGTGCGGCATTCTGAAATAGTTCGAAAGTCGGATGGGCCACACCCTGGTCGTACACGGTAATCACGTCAAACCGCCATTGCGGAGGCTCGGGAAACTGCTTTTCCCGAAGTGAGCGCAGGTAATCGCGTATAACGATTTTCAGGTCGCGCCGCTTCTTGCGGTCAACCGCAGCCTCGGCCGGTTTAACGGCACGAGTAGTGCGGGTTTTCACCTCGATGAAGCACAGAACGTCTTTGTCCCACCCAATCAGGTCAATTTCGCCGTGATGCCGCGCCACGCGGTAATTTCGCGCAACCATCACGTACCCAATGCGGCGAAGATGGAAATAAGCTTCTTCCTCTCCACGATCACCGGTGCGAAGGTGGGCGGCTGTCTTGTCCTCTCCAGTTTTCTTAGCGACCCGATCCAGAAGGCGAAGAGCGGCTTGGGTCAACCCGGCAGAAATCATGACACCCATGCTTGCACAGCTACCAAGCTTTTGGCTGTGACGGAGTCACAAACAGCCTGTGCATTTTCTGTTGTGGATATTTCGGTTGCACTAAGCCTGGGTCGCCATAGGTTTGATCTGACGGAGTTCATCGCGCCGCTCAGATTTAACGAGACTGACTTCATAGGCTGATTGCAGACCAAGCCAGAACTGTTCTGAGGTTCCAAAGAATTTTGCCAGCCTGACCGCCGTATCGGCGGTGATTCCACGTTTCTGCAATACGACGTCGTTCACGCGGGGTGCCGGGACACGAATCTCTTTTGCGAGACGATAGACACTCAGTCCCATTGGCTTGAGAAACTCTTCCTTCAGAATCTCTCCTGGATGAATCTTCCAATTTGGTGTGCCTTTCGGCTATTAATCCGAATGCTGCATTGTCCTGCCCGGTCTCCTTTCAACCTCTCCAAACGATTGCCCGGTGGCACAAGCAAATCATCGAGCCTTGCGGCAACTTCAAGCATTGCGAGCTTTCGCCTCGTGACACTGGCCGGTGGAGAACCCCTTGTTTTGCCCGTTCGCCAGATTCGTTCGGTGTTCGCGTCGGCGAAACTCCTGATCACTCAACTTATGTTAACGTACATCGTTAATAACGTCAATCGTTAAAACATTGTGAATCCGACGGAGTTCAGCGTTGCGAGCGCTACTTTCAGCTACAAAGTCAAAAACCCCACCCTGTCGCACAGTACGCGACAACGATGGAGCACCCTAAATCAACAGAGTGATTTCGAGCTACTTTCCGACTAGTTCCACACACTCTTCAAGCACTTCAATCGCCACGTCTGCCTGCTCCTTCGTAGTAATGAGCGGAGGGGCGATGCGGATGGTGTTGACGCCGCATCCCAGGAAAAGCACGCCGCGCTCAAAGGCTAGCTCGACTACGCGGTCACGTTCGGCTGAGGCTGGCGTCTTAGCCTGCTTGTCGGTGACCAGTTCTACACCAACCATCAAACCGCGGCCGCGAACATCTCCCACAAGCTTGTGCTTCTTCGGCCAATCAGCCATCCGCTGCACCATATGATTGCCGACCTCCTCCGCGTTGCGCAGCAGACCCTCACGCTCGATCACGTCTAGGGTAGCCAGCGACGCCGCAATACAGACCGGATTCCCACCGAAAGTTGACGCGTGCGAACCTGGCACCCAGTCCATGATGTCGGCCTTGCTGAGAGTAATCCCCAGCGGCATCCCTGAAGCAATGCCCTTCGCCATGCAGATAATGTCAGGTTGCACGCCGGTGTGCTGGATGGCCCACCATTTTCCGGTTCGACCTGCACCACTCTGGACCTCGTCAGCGACCAGCAAAATCCCATGGCGATCGCAAATCCGCCGCAGCTCTTGCATGAAGACTGTGGGCGCGGGAACGTATCCGCCCTCGCCCTGTATCGGCTCAACGAAGATGGCAGCGACTTCCTCTGGTGGAAGAGTCGTCTTGAATAGTTTGTCTTCGATGAACCGCGCACAGGCCAACGCATCCTGCTCGCCCTTGCGATACACGTCCGGATAGAGAACGTGAGTTACCCCAGGGGCTGGCGGACCGAAACGGCGGCGCTGTTGCGGCTTCGAAGCGGTGAGCGACAATGCGCCCATGGTGCGACCGTGGAATGCGCCGAAAAACGCAATCACGTTCTGTCGCCCGGTGTGATAGCGCGCCAGCTTCAGTGCGCACTCAACCGCCTCAGCTCCAGAATTGCCGTAGTAAATACGATGCGGCCCCGGCATGGGCGCGATCTTTGAAAGCCGCTCGGCTAGCGTGACCAGGCTTTCGTAGTAAAAATCCGTACCTGACATGTGGATCAGTTCGCCGGCCTGCTTCTGAATAGCGGCGACCACGTCCGGATGGCAATGCCCAGTGGACGTCACAGCGATGCCGGATGAAAAATCAAAAAACTCGTTACCGTCCACATCGGTAACAACGATGCCGCGGCCTTCTTTCGCAACCAACGGATACGACCGCGTGTAGGAAGGCGAAATATAGCGATCATCGCCTTCGAGTACGCGCTTTGCGTTCGGCCCAGGTAGCGCGGTTTTGATCATTGGTCCCGTCATAGTCATTGTCTTGGATGTCATGGAATCCTCCTGAAATCAGTCGTTGGTCTTCGGTCCTTGGTCGTTGGCCAAACCCGCCAGGCGGATTACGGCCTACACACAACAGAGGAGGATGTAAGTTAGTCGCTACCGAAGAGACTGGGACGGGAGTGCGACGGCAGAACTGCCAAGTGTCGCCGTGGGCATACCAAACACTGCAGCCAGCAGACAGGCAAATGTGAATTGGTAGCGGGGGTTCGCACCCACATATTATAACCCGGACGTCACCGTCGGCGATGTTACGTTCGACCATCGGAAGCGCGATCACCGTTTGGCCGCAAGATTCGGATAGTTTGCGCTTCAACTCCGTCGTATCTTCAAGCATTTAGTGGTATCTGAAGACGAATTCTGAATCGAGAATGGAATTTCGCTAGTCTGATAAGTATCCGCTTTCTATGACCTCCGCCTCCCCATCTCGATTTACTCTGGCCCTAAATTTCGGCCTGGTGTATCTGTTCTGGGGATCAACCTACCTGGGCATCGATATTGCCGTCCAGCACATTCCGCCGGCCTTGATGTGCGCCACCCGATTCACAATTGCGGGGATAATCATGCTGGCCTACTGCCTGGTACGCGGCCAAACCATTCGTTTCAGCGGCCGCGAGTTGTTGCAGTTAGCCATTGTCGGGAACCTGTTGCTGATGGGCGGCAATCTCACGCTCGCATATTCGGAGCAATACATTCCCAGTGGCCTTGCTGCCCTTCTTGTCGCCAGCATTCCTCTGTGGTTCGTTCTGCTCGATGCATTGCTCATCGGAAACCACAAACTGTCCGGGCGAGGTCTTGCGAGTCTCGCGCTCGGATTCGCCGGGACACTTGTTTTGCTGTGGCCGAAGCTTAGCGCAACCGCGGCAGTCGGAAGAAAGGAGTTTTGGTGGTCCATTGCTCTGCTCGGCGGGTCGTTGAGCTGGGCATTTGGTTCGGTGCTCTCGAAGAAATGGCAGACCGGGCCGCCGACGTTCGCTGGAACGGGTTGGCAGGTCCTGTTCGCGGGATTGGGGAATTGGATTTTCGCGCTGCTGAATCACGATTCGGCCCGAGCGATCTGGACTGCTCGCGGAATCGGTGCGGTCGCTTACCTTGTGGTGGGCGGATCGTTGATCGGTTACACCGCCTACATTTACATCCTCGGACACGCACCCACGGCGAAAGTCTCTACCTACGCGTACGTTAATCCGGTAGTAGCGGTCTTTTTGGGATGGCTGGTGCTGGGAGAGAAGGTTGATGCGTATATCCTTGCTGGAAGCGCAATCGTGGTCGCGTCAGTCATACTCGTGACCAGCGCGAGCGTTACCAAGAAGCCCAAGCCCCTTATACACGCCGAGGCCGCGGCAGACTGAAATCTGCTACTCCCGTTAAGATATTTCCATGCCAAACTGCATAAGTTGCGGCCGCGAACTGCCGTCATCAGGAGAGCAGCAAAACATTTGCTCCGTCTGCCGCGCCGCCATAGCTGCGCGCTCGCCGTCACAGAATCCGCTTCCCGCGCCGCGTTCGATGACGTTAGCAATGATGCCTGTGACTTCCGTCATCATCGGCATCAATCTGATTGTGTTCGTGGCAATGGTGCTTTCCGGAGTCTCGCTGGTTGGGCCGCAAGATGCCGATCTGATCCGCTGGGGCGCAAACAATGGCTGGCAAACGCTCTCAGCTCAGCCGTGGAGAATGTTGACTTCAAATTATGTGCACGTCGGATTGATTCACCTTGCTCTGAACATGTGGTGCCTGTGGAACCTCGGTGCTCTCGCAGAGCGGATATTTGATCGCTGGACCTATTTCATTACCTACACGTTTTGTGGATTGGCCGGAAGTCTCGCCAGCGTTGGCCTGCATCCCACGCGGTTAGGCGCGGGAGCTTCAGGCGCCATCTTCGGGCTTGCGGGAGCGCTGATCTCCGCGCTTTATCTTGGACATTTACCAGTCCACCCTCGGGCACTGAAGTCAATTTTGAAAAGCCTGGTCTCATTCGCTGCTTACAACTTGTTTTTTGGCGCTGTGGTTCCGGTCATTGATAACACGGCCCATATCGGCGGCCTGGTCACCGGACTGGCATTGGGGGCAGCCCTCGCTCCACGCCTAACGTCACCGACGGATGAGCGGCATGCCTGGAGCCGTGGGATATTTATAGTGGCGGCAGCGGTGCTCGTTCTTGCATTCGAATTCGCCAAGCACACGGTGCTCCGCCGTTTCGCGCAGTAATCTCAAGCGTTGGCTATTCCTCGCCTTCGCTTTCGTCTTCAGTGGCCAGGTCAACGGCACGGCTCGTCACTGTAAACGTCTGCTTCGGATCTTCTTTGGTTGCGAACGTAACCCGCACAGGACCGCGTTGCCAGATGGGAGCCGGACAGTTTTCGATTTTTTCCGCTAATGCCTTCTTTAAGAGCGGCCTTCGCTTTCCAGCTTGCACGATCACGGCAAACACTTTTTGACCATCATCGGAAGAGCCGCAGTACGCGACATAATCGCGAAACCAACTGACCTGCGAGTAATACGGATCGAATCCCGGCAATGCGATCGGCTGTACTCGGCCCGATACTCGATCTACAACTACCCACCCCCCTTTTTCCCAACGCCACCGCGTCGGACCGGCTTCCCGCGGCAAGGAATCATTCAAACGGAATATTTGCTGTATTGCGAAAGTGTGATCGGTGATGTCGTGCGCCGGCCCAACCGTAAATTCTTTGGCCTTAGCATCCACCAGCAGCGCCCGCATCTTCACGTTCTGCGTGTCCGTGTCGTCATCAGCCTGCAAGTTGATGGTCGTCCATTTGCCGAATGCGACGACGTGCGGCTTCGACGCCGCAGAGATCGGCATAGCAAGCAAGATTGCGCTTGAGATTACAGCCGAGACACCCTTCATCCCGCAAAGATAAACACGTTGCGCAGATGGAAAGCAAGGTTATGTGAACATCATCGCGTCACACAATTCCAAAATGGGAACATTCACTCCCGAATGCCGCCATTTTCCGCGATATCCATATAGCGATTGACCGGCAGTTCTGTGAACTTAGCGATTTGCTTGCTCGGGGCAGGCCAGTGGATTTCGAGTTCATCAATCTTTTTGGCTAGGCCAATTCCCAACACTTCCCGAGGATCGTGCGAAGACAAATAACTCCCGCCGTTGTTCTTCAGCCGAAAGCGTTTTTTTCCGGCAGCCGTCCAATAAATCTTCGCACCAATTGCATCGCGGTTGCATTGCGAACCTTCCAGCTTCAGGCCCAACCAGTTATTGCCCTTGGCGACATTGTTCCTCAAGAGCACGGGAACACCGCCGTTGACGCCTATCAGAACATCCAGCGCACCATCGTTATCGAAGTCGCCGACTGCCAGCCCGCGAGCCGCAAAAGATTTCTGAAATGCCGGCCCGCCTTGGTCGCTCACATCATGCAGTTTGTGGTCGTCCCCTTGATGGAACAGCAAGAGCGGCTCTTTGTATTTCACCTGCATCGAATAGGCATCAATCATGTCGTCGGGATGCCCATTGGCAAGAAACAGATCAACCGCACCGTCGTTGTCGTAGTCGAAATACTTGAGCCCCCATCCGCTCAGTAGGCGCGTGGACTTTGCCACGCCATTCGCCTGTGCAACATCGCGAAAGGTCTCGTCCTTATTGTTCTCGTAGACAGAAAACATCTCGTGGTCGACGTTGGAGACGAACAGGTCCTGCCAGCCTCGGCCAGTCAGATCGGCTGCGTCCACGCCCATGCCTGAGCGAGGTCGTCCACTCTCACTGAATCCGACTCCAGCTTGCAGGGCGACTTCATCCCAATTCCAGCGGCCATTCGCGCCCGGACCGCGATTGACGAATAGAAAATTTTGGACAGTATCGTTAGCGACGAAAAGGTCCATCCGTCCGTCGTTATTAACATCAGTCGCCACGACGCCGAGCCCTTTCCCAAGCGCAGATGCGATCGCGGTACCCTTGCTCACTTCTGTGAACGTGCCGTCGCCGTTGTTGTGATAAAGGAAGCTTGCACTGGGTTTGAACACGCGCGGCACGCAATAATAATTTCTGCCGATCTGATTGTTACCGCACTCGAGCTTTTTCACACTCGAATAATCCACGAAGCTGCAGACAAACAAGTCCAGGCGTCCATCGTTGTCGTAGTCAAACCACACCGCGCTCGTCGTCCATCCGGGAGTTGCTAGACCCGCCTTGTCAGTAACATCAACAAAAGTTCCATCATGATTGTTCTTGTAGAGGATGCACTTGCCGTAGGCGGTAACAAAAATGTCCGGCCATCCGTCGTTGTCGTAGTCGCCGACAGCCACGCCCATGCCGAAATAAGCGCCGCCGACGCCAGCCTTCTCCGTTACATCGGTGAAAGTGCCATCGCGATTGTTTTTGTAAAGGGCGTTGCGAACGGGCTTCGTCGGTTTCCAGAAATCGCTGGGCCCGCTGTTGACGAGAAAGATGTCCATCCAGCCGTCGTTGTCGAAATCCAAAAAGGCGCAGCCGGGGCCAAGCGCCTCGGGCAGGTAGCGGCTGGAAGACATTGCGTTTTCATGCACCCAGGAAATCCCGCTGGCCGTCGGCGGTATCTCAGAAAATAACGGATCAGCGGCCGCGTAGGCGCGCGCACCGCGAAATAGCTGCCCCGCGCCGAATGCCGATGCCAGCCATACCCATTGTCTTCGGGTCAGATTCATTGAGGATTTGGACGAGTCCAGCAGAGACTATTGT
>WNGE01009091.1_pt1 | contig 12304 bp, 11 predicted proteins | sample 5400651 | NCBI WGS metagenome assembly WNGE01 (sample SAMN13153370, study PRJNA577476) | soil metagenome | isolation source: 60 cm soil or saprolite under grassland replicate 2 | place: USA:California | collected 2016-06-15 | reverse complement strand
GCAGTACAGTATATGAATGTCAAGTGACAGTCATCACGACACGCCCATATTCACTGGCTACAATCTGACGGCCAGGACAACCGCCTTCCCTTACACGCCAAGGGAAGGCGGCCTCACATCAGACGTAACTTCGGGTTAGCGTGGAGACCAGCCAGCGAGCCTCACCCGGCATGCACAACCAACCTGGTTGCTCCCACCGGATCCAGACTGTGGCGAAACCATCGCGGCCTCCTCCAGCTCGACGGCGGCCGATGTCGCATCCGAGTCCACCATGGACGACCAGCCCGGGAGGGGTCTGAGGGAGGGCCGAAGCCCTCCCTCAGACCATGCTACGGCTGCAGCGTGGCGGCGTAGACGTCTTGCGAGGCGGGGCCGTTGCCGGTCCAGGAGACGGCGACAACCGCATCGGTCGAATCGATCCCGATGTAGTCTCCCATGAACGGGTTGTGGTCGGGGCCGCGCGGCGGCTGGGCGTCGCCGTCGATGCGGGCCTGGACGAGCGTCCGCGACATCGTCGCGCCCTTGGGCGCGACCTGGCCGTAGATGGTGTCCATGAGCCCCGTCGAACGGTTGTAGTCGTAGAAGACCGTGTCGATCCGGCCGCTCGGAGCGATCGACATCCAGGGCATTACCTGGTCGTTCGAGTCGCTCGTCAGGTTGACCTGGCTCGGGAACGAGGCTGCGTGGTCGGTCGAGCGGGCCAGGTACATGTCGAGGTTGCCGGTTACGAAGTCGCCGGTGAGGAGATCGACCGTTCCGTCGGCCTCGACGCCGACAGAGGCCTGCATCGACGTCCGCCACGACTCGCCCGGGAGCGTGTACGGCGCCGGGACGAGATCGCGCACCTTGACGCTACGCGTGAACTTCGTCTCGCCCGGTCGCAGCTGGCTGACGACGACCGCCTGCTCGTTCCATTCGTTCACGTCCTGCCAGATGCCGGACGTCGCGTAGATCGTGCCGTCGGGTGCACCGGCAAGTGACACGTCGAACCTGTCGACCGCGTTCGCCCGGTAGTCGGACGCGATCTCGTACGGCCCCTGGTACGTGCGGCCGCCATCGGCCGAGATCAACGCCCACGAGGTTGCCCGGTAACCGTTCCAGACGGAGTAGGCCACGAGCGCGCGGCTGTGGTAGCGGTCGATCGTGAGCATGTTGTGATCCTGCAGGTGGCCAAGGCTCTGACCGAAGGTCAGCTGCTGGACCGGCTCCCACGTCCTGCCGCCGTCGGTGGACCGACTGGAGAAGATGGCGCTCGGCTGGCTCCTGCTCGCGCCCCATGCGGCGCAGCTGAGGACCGCCGTGCCATCGTTCAGGAAGCCGACGGACGGGTCACCGGCACCGTAGTCGAATGTCGGATTGCCGCCCGCGGGTGTCACGCCCCGCAGCCAGCTCGTCCGCCACGTCCGGCCGCCGTTTGTCGAGTACCCGAGGCCGCAGGAGTTGCCCCCGCCGTAGTCGTTCCAGGCAGCGATGAGGTTCTGCGGGTTGGTGGGATTGATCGCGATATCAACCTCGTTGTCACCGTTGTCCGCGGGCCCGTCATTGCTGATGTTCGCCAGCGTGAGCACGCTCGCCTGCCCGGCATTCGCAGGCCGCGCAACGACCGCGACGACGGCGCAGAGCAGCACGAACACCAGACCCAGTCGCTTTAACACTCGCCCCTCCTTGAACCGATCCTGGGGGCTCAACCCCGGGGTGGGCCCCACTATATGGCTCGGTTTTCGGCGCCGATAGCGTCGAACGGGCACCCCGGGCGGGCATGCGACCCGACGGCCGTGGTGCTTGATTCGTGGCGGATGGTTGATTTGTGGCGGATGGTCAACGTACAGTGGCGAACCGCGCTCACCGATCCGAACGGTACTGGTGCAAGCGCGGCACTGTGCGACGTACCGATGTTTCCCGAGAGTCGGATACGCCGCCGGAGGCAACTCGCGTGGCCCGTACGCTCGAGGCTGGACAGCCGGGCACCATCCTGACAACCGCCGCCGAGCAGCGACCCGATGAAGCGCACCTGCGGCGGCAGAAGCGCGCCATGACGTCCTCCTCGGCGGACCGGTCATCTCGCGCGGTCGGGTGTCCACCCAAGACTTCCGTGTGGTGCGCAGCATGTGATCCTCGGCGTGTTCCCCGTCCGGATGACCTTCGGTGGGGATCACGTAGTTGTCCGCGACCAGCGTGCGGACCATGCGGTCGTCACGGGGTGACGGCATGGGCCACGGACGCCCCGATCGGGCGCGGACCGGCGATCGTGTGGATGTCGGCCGCGCGATTCGCGGCAAAGGACTACGCACCAGCGCAGCGACGCGCTGGGGTAGGTCACCGAGGGTAGCCAGCATCGGGCGGATGAGGGGTAATGATCCGGCCGCCATCACCTGACAATGGCACGCCGAAAGCCGATGCGCTGATCAAAGTCGACGCTCACGTCGGTTCGATCGGACCCGAACGATCGCCGGTGTCTGTGCTGGTGAGAGGCGAAGTCAGACGGCCGGGCAGGCACTGGGACAAATCATCTCGGTCCTCAGATCAGCGTGGAGCGGAACCCGGCGCTGGTGTCGAAGCCGGGGAACGGGACGAAGAGATGACCGAGACGACTGTCCTTCGCCTCGATGGGTCGCCGGCACCGGTCCAGCCAGCGGCGCAGGCCCTGGATCGACGCCGGGTTCCAACGATTCCGGCCCGGATCGTGCGGGCGGCGGTGTTGGTCGCGTCAGCCGGCCCGTAGTCGGTGATGCCGTGGCGGGGGTCGACATGCCGGGCGCCGCCGCTGAACTCCAGCGGTGGTTCGTCGAGCACGGTCAGTCTCATGCTTCCACCTCGAACAGGCGCGGATCGTCGTCGGGGTCGTCGTCGTCGGCTTCCTCAAGCTCGCCGACGTCGTCGCTGGCGGTGTCCGCGGTGCGCGGATCGGCCAGCCAGGCCGCGTCGTCGATGCCTCGGTCGGCGATGTGGGTCAGTAGCTCGCCGTAGTCCAAGATGGTCTCGCGAGGATCGAGCACACCCTCCTCGCCGTGCAGGTAGGTCGCCCACATCCGGGTCTGGTGGTACACGGCGGGGTTGCGGTCGAGTCGCTTGATCCCGGACAGCAGCTCGGACAGGTAGAGCGAGTCGCGGTGGCCGTCGCGGGTGTAGTGGTAGGTCGGGGTCAGCGTGCAGAACCACTGGCCGTCGGCGTAGAGGAACTGCCACTCCAGCGCCGCATGCTGGCAGTAGCTGATCTCGTCCGGGTGGTCTTCTTCGGCTTGGGGTTGAACACCAGCCTCTGGCGTCCGCTCGCGCCGCGGATCCGCCGCGGCATGAGGCCATCCGTGGCCCGGAAGTACACGATCTTGCGGCCGGCATGCCAGTCGCAGTCGACGGCTGGCGCAGCGCGAAGTTGAGCAACTGGACCAACGCCCGCTGGTCGGCCGCTTCCTCGGAATCGGCCCAGTCGGCCGTGCTGATCGCGTCGGTGCCGCCATTGACGGCGTCCGCCAACGCGGTCTCCTGCGGCCGGAGCCATGTGTACAGGCGCCCGTCGCGCAGGACGAAGTCGCCTCGGACGTCCACGCTCACCGCGTGCTGTTGCTCGAAGACGTCCTTCGGGTACCGCAACGCGGTGGGCGTGGAGTACAGGAGTGGCGGGACACCGATGGCGAGCAGGTTGCTGGTCAGGGTCTCCTCGCGGTGCTCGGCGATGGGAGCGTGCGCGCGGCCGTGCGGGTCCGCGAGGTTCAGCAGCCGGTGCCCGGCATCGGCGTCAAACCGCTGGGTCCGCTTGTCGAAGTCGATCCGCCCGGAAGCGCGGTGCGCAGGGTCGGCGAACCAGCCTTGGACGTGCATCCACCACGCCTCGCCGGTCTGCGGGTGAGAGCAGACCAGCAGCACGGGATTGTCGGCGCCCATCCAGTAGTCGACGTCGGCTGGCTTGCACAAGAAGTGGAAGAAGCGGTCGTTCTCGCCCGGAAACGGCCGGTCGCTGGCCTTGCTCTGCACGAGGATCAGCCGGTTGGCAACCTCTCCGGTCACCGGGTTGCGTAGCTCGATCTCCCCGTCGATACCGGCGTCGAGCTTGCGCTCGTGCCAGGTGACCCCATCTTGTTGACCAACTGGTGGATCAGAGCGATGCCGCTGTCGCCGATGTGCGCGCTTACGTCGATCTTCTTCACCGGCACTCCGAGTACGTCCCAGCAACTACCTGCGCCCCGTGCCTGAGTTACGCGCAGCACCGGGCGAGCCGTTACTCGCCAGTTCGTGCATCTCGCCCCCTTCGTCGGTGACCGCGCCACCGTGCCCGGCACGTACGACAAACCCGGATTCGCCGGGACCTGGGCGCCTACCAGCGGTCCGCGCCTTCGGCCTCGGCTCTAGCCCCGACCGCGCCCGTACGCCGGCCGCGCTCATGTCAACCACGTCCCCGGAACTCGCACGAGGCTGGGCCGCGTGGTCAGCCCCTGCCGACCTTGCTCACTCCCAAGCGGACTGCCTTCGACGACGGGAACGACCCCCCTGACCGCATCACCGAACCAGCGAACGCCCACAACAACCGGTACCGTTGCGGCATCCTGGGCGGCGGGACCGGCCACGCCGCATGATTCCGGGAGGATCGGCGGCGTCGAGCGCCCGGCAACCACGCAAGGGACAGACTGCCCGAGGTGCCGTCTGATCCGCCTCGTCCGCCAGCGGCCGAAACCGTCCGTTGGCTCCGGAGCACACGAGGAGCACACAACCGTCCACAAGGGACATGAAAACGGCTCTGATCTGGGACGAATCACCAGGTCAGACGCTTGATCACGGGTGCGCGCCGCCAGGGACTCGAACCCTGAACCCGCGGATTAAGAGCGCAACCTAGGTAAGATCAGCAAGTGTCCTGCGGCACCGTCCGGTGCCGTTTTTTGTTGCCCTGTAACAGCTTTCCCGACTCGCCGCTGTCAGGCGGTGCCACCCGCTGTCATCTGATACCGGAACTGCCGAGCACACATCGATCCCACATCGGCGGCATCAGCGGTCGGGGCGACGGCCACGGTCGGTAGTGGCGCACGGCCGGTGCCCCTGCCAGGTCCCGACAGCGGCCGGAGACAGGCGCAGCAGATCACGCTACGCCGTCTCATTATGCTGCTAGCAGACTTTACGTTTTGGAGAGTCGGACTCATCGTGACGACGAATGGCACAGAGGTCAGCTTCGAGGTTGATGGGTGGCCACCTACGAAAGGCGAAGCGAAGTCGTTGCTCGCGCCCGGCCATCCCCATGCCGAGCGGGTACGGTACCTCCTGCACGCTGCCCGGCAGGCCGCCAATAACCAGGGGTGGGTCACCACGGAGCCGAGATCGGCCTGGAACTCATCGTCCACGGACCAACACGGCCGCCGTCGGACGCCACGAACTTTCTCGGTGGCGTCGGTGATGTGCTGCAGGACAAGGTTCTCGGTCGCAACCTGGATGTCTCCCACCTGGACGACCTCGCATCGGTCGCCCTGTACGCCGACGACCGGCAGATCCGCGAAATCCTGTACGCCGAACAGGCCGCCGAGCAGCCCCGCTACACCGTCCGCCTCTACCGGGTCGGCGCTGCCAGCGCCCTGCCAGCGGTAGCTGAGACGCCGACGCAGCCGGCGGCCGAGGAAGCGGCAACCGTGCGGGGACGCCGCGTCATCGACGCGTTGTGTACGAAGGGCGCCGAACTCGGGTTCATCGCACAGCGCGAGTACCCCGTGCCCGGGGGTCGCTTGGACGTGGTCTGGCTGCTCCCCGTGCTGGACGCGCTGCCTGGGCTCGCCAGCCGGCCACCGGTCGTCGGGTTCGAGATCGAGTCATCTTGGCGGACCCGAAAGCACCTCAAGGGTGACTACTTGAACCTGCACGACCTAGGCGCCGCAGTGGGCGTCCTCGTCCTCCTCGGCGACGGCGATGACGTGGATGCCACGCGCCGATTCGCCCAAAGTCTGGTAGACCGGCCCGGCCCACGGGTACTCGTCTGGTCCGAACGGGAGGTCCAACAGCTACTCACCGGCTCCCGCACCATTGCGGGTATCGCATCGCCGCTCCCAACGGACCTGAGACGCTCAACCACCGAGCCCGACCCAGCCCGACACGTTGGAAAGTTCCGTGCCCTCTGGGCCTGGCTACGGGACCAGCCCGGTGACCAGGTGCCCATGAAGTTCGGCGAGCTGGAGGAGATCATCGGTATGCCGCTACCCGCCTCGTGTCGCAAGCATCCCGCGCACCGGTCGTCCTACGACGGCAGCGCCGTCGCCCGCGCGATCCAGGACGCCGGCTGGGCGGCCAGCCAAGTCGACGTGCACGCCGAACACCTCGTCTTCGTCCGACGCCATGAGCCAGCGAGCTGACAACCGCGTCGTAGGTTCGATTCCTGCCGGGGGCTGCGGGTGCCGATAATCCCATCCGGGCAGGTCAAGCGGCGTGTTCGTACTCGTGGAGGAGGCCGCCGGGTCGATCACGTCTGCGGACGTGAAGCTGCGTGATGATGTCGGGATCGGCGATCGGGTCGGGAAGCGGGTGCAGGGGCCTGGCGTTGGCGATCCCTCGGTGGGGCCGGTGCGTGTTGAAGTGTCGTTCGTACTCGTGCAGAGCGTGCAGCAGGTGCCTCTGGTTCCAGATCAACGTGCGGTCCAGCAGCTCACGACGGCAGCTTTGGATCCACCGCTCCATGACCGAATTCATCCGGGGAACATGGATGCTGGTGAGTACGACCCTGATCCCAGTGTCGGCGAGGATCGCGTCGAACATGGCCGGGTACTTGCCGTCCCGGTCGCGGATGAGGAAGCGAGCCCGGCAACCAGTGTCCTGCAGGTCCATGGCCAAGTTCCGCACGGCCTGGGTCACCCAGGCGGCGGTCGGGTGCGCCGTGACGCCCAGGATGCGGATGCGGCGGGTGGCGTGCTCGAGGACGGTCAAGGCGTACATCCGGGTGCCGGTCAGCGTGACAGTTTCGAAGAAGTCGGCGGCGAGGATGGCCTCGGATTGCGAGCGTAGGAACGTCGCCCAGGTGGCCGAGGTTCGCTCGGGTGCCGGGTCGATGCCGGCCTCGTGGAGGATCTCCCAGACCGTGGACGCGCCGACCTTGATGCCCAGGACCAGCAGTTCACCGTGGATGCGGCGGTAACCCCACGAGTTGTTTTCGCGGGCCAGGCGTAGCACCAACATTCGGATCGAGCGGACCGTCGGTGGTCGCCCGGCACGCTTCGGGCGTGAGATCGCTGCGTGCCGGCGGGCGAGCAGGTCGCGGTGCCAGCGCAGGACGGTCTCCGGGCGGACCAGTAGCCGGATCCGGCGCAGCACGTCGCCGGGGAGCCGGTGCAGCAGGGCGGCGAGCAATGCCCGGTCGGCCGGGGTGAACTGGACCTTCTCACCGTGCAGCTGCCGCTGCAGGACGGTGATCTGATGTCGGAGAGCGAGGATCTCCACGTCCTTGGCCCGGTCGCTCATAGGCGGCAACCGCAGCATCGCCAGCGCGTTCGTAACGCCGAGGTACGCCAATCGCAACAGCGCAGCGAAGCATCCTCGCCCAGCGACCGACAACGATCCGCCTGGATCTCGAATGTCGACCGCTGCAAGATCCCATCTTGGTAATCGGAGTGGCCGTGAACAGGGCGGACGAGGTTTTCGGCACCCGCAGCGTTCCTCGCCACCGCGACAGCGGCCAGCACCTCCAGCCCCGACGACTTGATCGCGATCACCGTGAACGAACTACGCCGCCTCTTCCACGCCCTGATCATCGAGCCCGACCGACGCATCGCCGACGTGACCACCTGGTCCATCCACCGCTGCCGCCACCAGGCCACCGCCAAGGCCAGCCATTACACCCGCCAAGCCCTCGCCGAACCCTGAAACAGATCTCCTGCTGGAGTAAGAAGCGCCCTGGGCGACGTTACGCCCTGCGCATACCACGGCCAGCTCGAAAGGGCGTCCATGGCCGCGTTGCGGGCGGCGTTGCACAAGCACGTCGGCGAGCCGATGCGGCAGACCCGGACGGTCTGCCCAGGCGCTGTCACCGGCACGCGTAACAGCGCAATCGAGGGCGATGGCAAAGGCTGGCCGGAACCAGCGCATGCACGGCTGCCCGCGGGAGATCGGTTCTGCGGTGCTCCGGTCGCGCGAATCACCATGATCGGGTGACGCCTCCTCACCTGTTTGGCGGCTAACCGCGCAACGCAGCCGCTGCCCGCCGACGTGACCGTGACCGCAGCCGCACTCGGCGGCGTTCCAACGGCCGAGATCACAGCACGGGCAGCCCGGCCGCGGCCTTGTCCCGCAGTACCGTGCTCATCACGTGGACCGCCACCGGGTCTAGCCCGGAGAACGGCTCGTCGAGTACCAGGATCTGCGGGTCGTGCACGAGCGCGGCGGCGAGCTGGACGCGCTGCCGGTTGCCGAGGCTGAGCTTCTGCACCTCGTCGTCGCGTCGCGCGGCGACACCCAGCCGCCGCGTCCATTCGTTCGCGGCGGCCACCGCCGCGGCGTGGCCCATGCCGTACCAGCACGAGGGAGGCTTGCACGAGTCTGTCCATTGTGGAGGGTACACCCAGCCTCCTGACCTTCCCCGGCTGCCCAGCCTTGGGAATCAACCGCTCCCGCACCGGTAGCGGGGTGAACGTGCGGGACTTGAGCTGCTCCCGCGCGTCGGCCAGGAACGCGGCCACGATGTCCGGACTCGCGGCGATCAACGCCGGGGCGACCCGGTCGACTCCCGCCGTGCGCGCTCCCTTGTTCCCTTCACCCGCTCCCACGCCACGGTGAGAAAGTCCGGGTGATACACGAGGTTGTGAGGTCGGACCGCAGCGCGGTACCAGCGTTTCCGCTGGCCCGTTTCTGCGGCCCGCCTCCCGAACCGGACGTGCCAGTTGGCCGAGCATCCGGCTCTCCAAAAGCTCCGCGAGCACCGGTGCAGCTTGGTCTGGATCTCCCGTACCGCCGCTCGGCCGACCCCAACACAGGCCACTCGAGCACCGGCGCGTCGGTATTCACCAACGACCTCCAGGCATTCCAGCATCCGCGCTGCCAGTTTGCTGGCTCCTTTCGCCATGTACACGCCTTTCGCGTGCTCGGACTACTACGAAGCCTCCGCCCCACCCGACGGCCATCAGCCGGCAACGAGCCTGCCCGCCCCGACCCTGGATGGGCCGCCGGGAGGGCGGCCGCGGGTGGTTCCCACGTTCACCATGGACCGGTCGACGACGGAGATGCCCAGCCTAAACCCCGACCGCTTCGCCACGAGTACGCCGCAGTCCTTCCTCGTGGCCTCCCCACCGGCCTATTGTTCCGGCTTCGGAGTCACCCGCCACATGTTCCGAGCGGGTGCGCACGGCATACCGACCCACATCCACCAGGTTCGAGTCGGCTCGACGCTTACGGAGCCTCACGCACTGGTTCCTCTCGTACACCTTCTCGTCTCGCCCGAAGCCATCGGCGGACGACGCGCCTTCCCGCCACGACCAGCCTGGTTGGCAGGCTACGGACGGGAACCGCAGGGTGGTTCCCACGTTCACCACGAACCGCTCAACAGGTGAGGTGGCCAGCTATGCCCCTGCGGCATCGCCACGGTTACGCCGCAGACCTTCACTGTGGCCTCCCGACCGGCGACATCAACCAGCCCAGGAGTTCCCCACCCAACGTCGGGTGGGTGCGAGCCGCGATCCATCCCAGATCCACCGGGTTCGAGCTGACGGTAGCTCTTGAGAGGCTTTACACCGCTGGTTCCTCGCCTCCACCTTCCCGTCTCGCTAGCCGGACCCACGCCGTCCGGTAGTACCGGCGCGTCCCGTCATTGTCGGGGCTGCTTTCCACCCTCCCCGGCGTCTCCCAGATCAGGCTGCCCCCTGCTTCACCGCCCTGCTGCGACAGAACGGCGGTGGCGGTCTCTCACCCCCACTCGGTTCGCGGCGCCTCGTGGCGCTCGATGCCCCAGCACCAGCACCTCGACCGCGTTGGCCCGCTCACCATGCGCCATGAGGATGACCAACTTCAGCACTTGGCGCAGAATCAGGTACCCGAACGAGAGGATCATGACAGGAACCATGCTCCGAGTCATCGATCCCACGGCGCACAAACACGCACTTCAGCGCGCGTGACCGGGTTTCCGAACGGTTCACGCGGCGGAACCCTGCCAACATCGCCGCCGGCGCCGGCAGACCCGTCTCGGGCGTGTCGGGTAACACCAGCCCATCGACGTAGTCCACAATCGTGGCCACGGCCACCGTCCTTGTTCTTCGCGTCCTACCTAACGCGGATTCTCGTGTCCGGTAGTTGGGCCGGCTGCGTCTGGGTTGGGTGTTGGGCGTTGACCCTGCAAGCGGCTGTGAGCAACGGCTTTGGTGGAGTGGTAACGTCCCGGTCCAGCCTTGACCGGGATCGATCTCGCTGTCTGTTAGCAGTGTGATCGTTTTCGTGGCATGACTGATCAAGGCTACATCGTGTGAGGAACGGCGATGATCGGCAGGGGAATTACGTTGCTGTAGTTCGAGGTGCCACGAGCGCGGCGTGTTGTCTTGACACCCGGCCACTGGCCGCAGTGTAGTGATCTCATCGGACAGACAGCGAAACCGGCCCCAACCGCGGCCCGGGCGGGCGGCGAGTTCTTCGCCGCCCCCGTGGAGGCCAACCACCGCCGGTACGAGGCGCTGCGCGCCTACCTGTACGAAGGCCGCCCAGCGGCGCAGGTCGCGGCCCGGTTCGGCTACACCGAGGCGAGTCTGGCCTCGCTGGCGCGGGACTTCCGCGCCGGACGGCGCGAGTTCTTCGCTACCGCCCGACCCGGGCCTACCCACGCTCCGGCCAAGGACGCCGCCCGCGCCCGGATCGTGGCGCTACGCCAGCAAGGACACTCGGCGTACGAGATCGCCGCCATGCTGGCCGCCGAAGGCACACCACTCAACCGCACCGGCGTGGCCGAGGTCCTCGCCGAGGAGGGTTTTCCACGGCTATGGCCGCGCCCGCACCACCAGCGTGGCCTACCCCGGCGAGAACCGGCCGGACGCACCCGGGTGCTGGAGTTTCGCCGGTGGCCCGCCCGCGCCGAAACCCGCATCGGCGGGCTGCTGCTGGCCATGCCCGATCTGGTCGCCCTTGACCTGCCCGCCCTGGTGGCCGCCGCCGGCTACCCCGCCACCCAGGTCATCCCCGCCACCGGCTACCTGTTGTCGTTGCTGGCGCTCAAACTCATCGGCCTGCGCCGGGTCAGCCACGTCGACGACATCGCCGCTGACCCCGCCGCCGCGCTGTTCGCCGGCCTGACCAGCCTGCCCAAGGCCACCGCGCTGACCACCTACTCCTACCGGCTGGCCCACCGCAAGCAGGTGGCGTTCCTCGCCGCGCTGGACCGGGCCAGCCTCGCCGCCGGGTTGGCCCACGGCGACGAGCTCAACCTCGACTTCCACGCCGTCATGCACTGGGGCGAAGACGCCGCACTGGAAAAACACTACGTGCCGCGCCGATCCCAGCGCACCCGGTCGGTGCTGACCTTCTTCGCCGAGGATGCCACCACGCACACCCTGCTCTACGCCAACGCCGACCTGACCAAGGCCACCCAGGCAGGTGAGATCATCGCCTTCTGCGACCACTGGCGACACGTCACCGGCCGCGACCCCGCACTGCTGATCTTCGACTCCAAGCTCACCACCCAACCACAACTGTCCACACTAGACAGCCGTGGAATCAGGTGGCTGACCCTACGCGCCCGCAACCCCAAGCTCACCGCCGCGCTGCACGCCCTGCCACCCACCGCCTGGACCCGCCTGACCCTGGACCGAGCAGGCGCCACCAGCCGCCCCGTGCACGTCATCGAAGACCCCACCGCGAGACTGTCGTCCTACCCCGGCACCGTCCGCCAACTGGCCATCACCGGACTGGGCCACGATGATCCCACCATCCTGATCACCAACGACCGCACCAGAACCCCGAAAACGCTCATCGAGCGTTACGCCAAACGGATGAACATCGAACAACGCCTCGCCGAAGCCATCCGCGCCTTCCACCTCGACGCCCTGTCCTCCGCCGTACCCCTCAACGTCGACCTCGACATCGTGCTGTCCGTACTCGCCCACACCATCTGCGCCGCGCTGCGCCGCCGACTGCCCGGCTACACCACCGCTACCCCCGACACCCTGCAACACCGGTTCCTGTCCACCAGCGGCCTCATCCTTCACCACGACAACAAGATCACTGTTCGACTCAACCGTCGCACCTACTCGCCCGTACTACGCCAAGCCGACCTGCCCGACACCCCCATCCCCTGGTGGGGCGGCCGCACCCTCCACTTCGAGTACGAATGATCCAATCAGGGTCGAATTCGCTGCGCGAGAATCGGCGCTAA
>WNGE01023988.1_pt1 | contig 12307 bp, 10 predicted proteins | sample 5400651 | NCBI WGS metagenome assembly WNGE01 (sample SAMN13153370, study PRJNA577476) | soil metagenome | isolation source: 60 cm soil or saprolite under grassland replicate 2 | place: USA:California | collected 2016-06-15 | reverse complement strand
TGTAAAACCAAATCCACCCTTGGCGCCTGCCGCGCTGAAGGTGCCGTACGGCCCACTGACTGGGCCGCCTTCACCGTAGGGTACGACGTTGCTCGCTTCTTCCTGCGGCGGAGCTTTCTGTTGCTTGCTGCTGATTTCGGCCTTGGGCTTCTTCTTCGTCGTCTTATCAGGAATCGGAATGGCGTCGGGGACCTTCTCTTCCGCTTTGGGTTGAGACTGCGTCAGCCCTTTAGACTCATTGGCCAGAACATTCTGTTTTTCGGTGGGTTGAACCGGGAGGGGAACGTTGCTGACCAGGGTTACGCCCATGGCCTCGCCCCCGCCGCCCGCACCCCAACCCGATCCGTTTCGGCTGGGAGCGATCACCGCATAACCCACAATGCTTGCCGCCACGAGAATATGCAGTCCCGCCGACCAGCTCAGGTTGCGGCCCCAACGGTCATGCTCAAAGAAGATTTCAGTTCCTGCCATTGCTATTCAGCGGCTGGGTGACGATGCTTACATTGGTGATACCGGATTGCTTGACCGCGTCCATCACCGTGGCGAACGCGCCAAACGGCACATCTTCATCAGCCCGTATGAAGATGAACTGGCGCTGCGGGTCCCTTATTTTCTGATGCAGCTTGGCGGCGATATCGTTGATATTGACCGGGTCGCCTCCCAGAAATACCCGTTGCTTCTGGTCAATGCTGATCACCATGCGCTCCTCGGTGATCTCTTTTACGGTTCGCGTTCGCGGGACGTTGACTTCAATGCCCGACTGCAAGACCGGCGCGGTCACCATGAAAATGATCAGCAGTACCAACACTACGTCGACCAGGGGGGTGATGTTGATATCCGAAAGGGAAGTCTGGGTGCGGCCGTTGGATGCGGTGAAAGCCATTACCGCCGTCCCTCGGCCCCAACCGGCGATCGCACTTCGGCTTGCTGGCGCTCGACTGCAATCATCATTTCCAGGGCAAAGTCATCGCTGCGCGCGGCAAATTCGCGGATGGAATTTCCAATCAGGTTGTAGGCGATGACCGCGGGAATGGCGGCAAACAGGCCTGCGGCAGTCGTGATCAGAGCTTCCGATATGCCCGGGGCAACGGCGCGAAGCGTGGCGGCCCCGGCGGTGCCCAACCCGTGGAAGGCATCAATAATGCCCCAGACGGTTCCAAACAGCCCGATAAAGGGCGTCACTGCGCCGGTGATCGCCAGCCATGGCATATTGCGCTCAAAACGGCTGATTTCCTCCGACGTCGCAACCTGCATGGCGCGCTGAATGGCCAGGATGCTGCGTACGGCTCCGCTACCGGTCATCTGCCGGCGGAACTCCTCAAACCCGCCATGGAAAACTCCTACCAGGGGACTGGGCCGGAACTGTTGGGCTACGGCAGCAATATCCTGCAGGCGCTGGGATTTGCGAAAAGCGCGGACGAACCGTCCGCTCTGTACCCGTGCCCGCTGTAGAGTGCCCCACTTGGACAGAATGATTGCCCAGGAAACCAAACTGAACCCGAGCAGGGTGAGCAAAACCACTTTGGCGACAACGCCGGACTGGGTGACAAGATCAACGATCTCGCCCCCGACAAAGGTTGCGGGGAATATTGAAAATACCATTCGTTTTAGGAGAACGCCCTAAAAGGATTATAGATCAGCCCGGCAGGGTTGACCCAGGGTGAACCGCATGAGACAACGTACTTTTCAGAGTGTCTTTGCGGTGGTGATAACCTACTACGCGGCTAGTCAAAGGAACTCATGACGATGAAAAAGCCTAGCGTGGATCGCCGAGATTTTCTGAAGGGCATTGCCGGTTCGGCCAGCGTGATGTCAGCCTTCCCCTTGCAGCAGTTTGTAAACAACCCGGTACGGTTCAGTTCCGCACTGAACTCCCAGGACACTACAAGCCCGCAAAAGACTCTACCCAAGATTAAATTTGCCGTTATCGGCATCAATCACTACCACATCACCAGCCAGATTGAAGCCACCCAGCGCGGCGGTGGCGAGTTTGCTGCCCTCTACGAAACAGGCGGGCAGCCCGACCTGATTGCTCAACTCGCCAAACTCTATCCGGATGTGAAGCGCGCCCGAACGGAAACTGAGATTCTGGAAGACTCTTCCATCCAACTGGTATTGAGCGCCGGCATTCCCGAAGACCGCGCCCCGCTGGGAATCCGCGTGATGAAGCATGGCAAGGACTACATGTCGGACAAACCCGGCATCATCACGCTCGAGCAACTGGCCGAAGCGCGGAAAGTGCAGAAAGAGACTAAGAGAATCTATTCCATCATGTACAGCGAGCGAGTCGAGAACCGGGCCACGGTTAAGGCCGGAGAACTGGTGAAGGCGGGTGCCATTGGGAAGGTCGTGCAGACCATCGGCATGGGTCCGCATCGCATGAATCCGAAAGTCCGCCCTGATTGGTTCTTTGATAAGAAGCGCTACGGAGGCATTCTGTGCGATATCGGTTCGCACCAGGGCGACCAGTTCCTGTTTTTCACCGGCTCGACCCAGGCTGAGGTGGTGGCCTCGGAGACGGGCAACATTAATAACCATCAATACTCGAATTTTGAAGATTTCGGCGATGTGATGCTGCGCGGCAATGGCGGCACCGGCTACATCCGCCTCGACTGGTTTACTCCTGATGGCTTGACAACCTGGGGCGATGGGCGGCTGACAGTCTTAGGAACCGAGGGCTTCATCGAGATCCGAAAAAACGTTGACATCGCGGGACGCCCCGGCGGGAGCCATCTTTTTCTGGTAGATCAGAAGCAGACCCAATATATCGATTGCAGCCAGCAAGAACTGCCCTACGGCCCGCAACTGGTTTCCGATGTGCTCAATCGGACAGAGACCGCGATGCCGCAGCAACACTGCTTCCTGGCCACTGAGATTATGTTGAAGGCGCAGAAGCAGGCGAGCAGGCTCGCCTAATCGCGATTTGATCCTGGCTCTTTGTCATTCCGAGAATTCGCAGAACGACGCGGAGGAATCTTCTCCTGGGCAGGGTCACCATGCCGTCGGCCAATCGCAGATTCACTCACTTCGCTGTGCGCATCGTCGGAATAACGAACGAAATCAGCGGCACACTGCATCAAGCCTCGCCAGCCGATCCTCCGACGGCGCCAATTGCAGATGTTTTGCGCGCATCATCTGCTGCAAAAATGTTCCTCCCCAGTTTCCAGGTAAGTCGGCATCGGTGGCGTAGGCTGGATCACTTTCCGCCTCCTGCAAAGGAATTAGCTGGAAGCCCCTTTCTTTGAGCAAGTCGAGCAGCCGGGGAAACATGACCGTCTCGAAGGCGCCGATGTGCAACAACATCACCTGTTTGATGTCGTGTCCGTAAACCTGTTCGGCCATCTTCTGGCCTTGCACAAGGGAATCGGCTGCCCCGTCCAGATAACTCTGCTTCAGAGCATCGATTCCGTGCTGATCATTTTTTGCCAGGCAACGGGCATATGGCTCGTTGTAGGCGTAATCGCCAAAGCTCTGCGTGACTTCCGCTACGCGGTATCCATGCTCTTTCAGGAATGCCGTAATGGCACGATGTTTTTCGACCGTGTCCCCTTCATGCAGGTAGGGATAGCGCAGCCAGTGCCAATCCTGGTCAGCCATATATTTTTGCAGGATGGGCTCGTTGGTCACGATTTCTCTTTCGAACGCCTCGGCGGAATTGCTGTTGAGATCCATATGAGAATAAGTGTGATTTCCCAGTGGATTCCCGGCATCACGCCATAGTTGCAGCACCTGCGCGTCGTCAGGTTTTGCTTCCGGACGGCTGGTATTCACGAAACCATAGACGGGCGGCGCTTTCGCGGCTTGCAAGGCGGCCAGGATGCTTTTGGCGATCTCCGCCCGTGTCATCCCCGGCGGCAACGGACCGTGCGACGGCAGGTCATCAAAGGTCAGCGCCACCTGGCTGGGCTGATGGCCGGGTCCTGCCGATAAGTGCGCGGGAGGCGCCGGAGTTTTGTCTTGCCCTCGCGCCGGCAGCTGGATTGCGAACACGATGAAAAGCAGGGTGAGCAACGTTTGCAAAGATCTGCGATTTAACAAGAACTCCTCCAATAATTAGTTGGGTCGCCGGACTTTTCTACGAGAGGTTTTTGTAAACACTCCAATCTAGAAACCCGGCGGCCGTTCATTTGCGACGGCGAATGCTCGTTCCAGAGCCAGGCCGGCTTGGCCCAGCGTGCCCTCGTCAAACAGCCGCCCGATGAGGGTGACTCCGTGCGGAACCCGCCGCGGCGGCGAGAACTTGGGCAACGGGCTATTGGGGTCCGGCGCCCAATCGCTGCGCGCCTCAGCTACCTCAACGAAGCCCGCGCGCAGCGTCAGCGACGGATGGCCGGTGAAATTTGTGATGGTCAGCATCTCGTCACGCAGGGAAGGTACAAGCAGCAGATCGACCTGTGAGAATACCCTTGCCATTTCCATGGCCACTTTGCGCCGCAAACGGTCAGCCTGGACAAAATCTACAGCTGACAAGAATCGAGACTGGCGGAAGATGTTGGGCCAGGCATCAGGGACTTGAACCTTCAGTTGATCGAGTCCGCCGCTCAAAGTGAGTTCTTCGAACGCAGCGGCAGCTTCTGCAAAAAGAATGAGAAACAGCGAATCGTAAGGCCAGTCGGGAAGGCTGACCTCAATCGGCGTCATGCCGACTTTCCTTACCGTATCCAGGGCAGCGCGGTCCACACCGGTGGCCGGAGCTTCCTTCATCCACTGTGGAAAGTAACCAACGCGAAGTGCCTGCACACTCGCGGTGGCATCGAAGCGAAGCTTGATGGGTACACTCGCTAGATCACCGGCATCGGGACCGGAGATGGTTTTCAGAATCAGCATAGCGTCTTCCACCGAGCGCGTCATCGGCCCCAGTTTGTCCAGAGACCAACAAAGCGTCATGGCGCCGGTGCGGGCCACACGGCCATAAGTTGGGCGTAGCCCGGTAACGCCGCAGCGCATCGAGGGAGCGACGATACTGCCTCCAGTCTCGCTTCCGATGGCGAAGGCAACCAGCCCCGAAGCCGTAGCCGCGCCGGGCCCGGCGCTCGAACCCGACGCTCCTTCTTCCAGAACCCACGGGTTCATCGTCTGCCCGCCGAACCAAATGTCGTTCAGCGCGAGCGCGCCTAGACTCAGCTTGGCGATCAGCACCGCTCCGGCTTCATGCAGCCGCTGTACGACCACGGCGTCTTTTGCCGGGACGCGGTTGCGATAGGGCTCCGCCCCGTAGGTGGTCGGAATTCCTGCGGTATCGAGCAAGTCCTTTCCGCCCCAGGGGATGCCATGCAGTGGCCCGCGATATTTGCCGGCAGTAATTTCCTGGTCGGCCATTTTCGCCTGCACGAGTGCCAGATTGCGAGTGAGCGTGATGATGCACCGCAGTCTGGCATCAAACTGCTCGATGCGCTCAAGTTCTGCTTTGCGCGGCCCCGTCCGACGCTCATAAAGCGAAGCCATGGTCCGCCGCCAGCTGCCGGCAGCGAGGCTGCGCTCACCTGCTGTCATTTCGAACTGCATCAACTTTTCGGCTTCGGCGAGGGTAGCCGCGGACACTTCCGGCCCAACTTCCGGGGCCGTTCCAAAGGCAGGCGGGGCTCCGGGAGTAGATGGATTGGGGGTCGTGGCCTGGGCTTGCGCCGCGGCAGCGCTCAACAGGCCGAAAGACGTGAGCGTAATGAACTGCCTACGTGACTTCACAGGAGCATCTCCCGAGCGATGAACTCTATCATGTTGTGATTCGCTTGCGAAATGCGGCACCGGGGCAGTTTTGGGGAATCGTCTTTGTATTTTCGTGCCTCGTCCGGTATCTTTCTGTGGAATTTGTTTGGCACGACAACAATAGAAGGGTTAGAGTAAGGGCGCTATGTCGAGGATCAACAGCAGTATCTCCCGCCGCAAGTTCTTGCAGACTGCCGCGTCATCGGTAGTGTTACTCGGTGCGCCGACGATCGTCCCGTCATCGGTCTTCGGCCAGAAAGCTCCCAGCAATCGCATCAACATCGGAGCCATTGGGTTTGGTCGCATCTCACGCGTCCACGATATACCAAGCACGCTGAAGTACGACACAGCCCACATCCTCGCCGTCTGCGATCTGGACAGCCGTAGAGCGGAAGAGGGCAAAAAGTTCGTGAACGAGTTCTACACCAAGAAGACCGGCAAGACCTATGACGCCACAATCGTGTACGGCAATTATCACGATCTGCTTGCCAACAAGGATATTGACGCCGTCCTGGTAAGCACTCCCGACCACTGGCATGCGCTCATCGGCATCGACGCGGTCGAAGCTGGAAAAGATGTCTACCTGCAAAAACCTGCATCTCTCACCATCGCCGAAGGACGCGCCCTCAGCAATGCTGTACAACGCACGGGACGAATTCTCCAGATCGGCAGCCAGCAGCGTTCTTCGGTGCAGTTTCGTTACGCCGCGGAGTTGGTCCGCAATGGCCGCATCGGCCAACTCAAGTCGGTGCAGATTGGGTTGCCGGGTGATCCCTCTGGCGAGGTCGAGCCGGAGATGCCAGTTCCCAAGAACTTGAACTACGAGATGTGGCTGGGCTCAACTCCAGCTGTGTATTACACCGAAAAGCGAGTTCATCCGCAGGATAGCTTCGACCGTCCAGGCTGGCTGCGTTGCGAGCAGTTCGGCGCGGGCATGATCACCGGTTGGGGCGCGCATCATGTGGATAGCGCGCACTGGGGCATGAATGCGGAGTATACCGGCCCGGTGGAAATCTGGGGATCGGCCGAGTTCCCAACTCACGGCTTGTGGGACGTCCATGGCAAATTCAAAACCGAATGCCTGTACCCGGACGGAGTGCACATGAGCATCAGCGGCGATTTTCCCAACGGCGTCCGCTTCGAGGGGAGCGAAGGCTGGATTTTTGTCTCACGCGGCAACGAAACGGTAACCAACAGTGATCCGGTGGCGAAGCTAAAAGATGACCAGGCGCTGTCCGCCAGCGATCCCAAAATCATCACCTCGGTGATTGGACCGAATGAAATTCACCTTCCGGTAAGCGCCGAGCACCACGGAAACTGGCTGGAAAGCATCAAGTCGAGGCAACAGCCGATTGCGCCGGTGGAAGTGGGCCATCGCGCATGTTCGGCCTGCCTGCTTCATCACATTGCAATGAAGTTGAAAAGAAAGCTGTATTGGGACCCGCTACACGAGCGCTTCAAGAATGACGATGAAGCCAACGCCATGCGTTCGCGACCGCAACGCGCGCCTTACACCATGAACGCTTAATCCGGGAGGACAAATGATGACCCGCCGAGACCTGGTCGTAGCCTTGATCGCGATAAGTGTGACTCTGTGCGTGGTTGCCCTCGCGGATCAATCGGCAAGCGTCATGCAGTCCTCTGCATTTGACTGGAACTCGGTCGCCGCGAAGCCGACCCCAGTCGGGTCCGTGCGCTCATTTTTCCGGACTCCGACTGCGACCCTCAACGAACTCGAACTCCATGTCACCACACTGAACCCCGGACAGGCATCGCACCCGCCCCACCGCCATCCCAACGAGGAATTGGTCATCATCAAGGAGGGGACGGTTGAAGCACTGGTGCAGGGCGAGTGGAAGAGGCTGGGACCAGGGTCGGTAATTTTCAACGCATCCAACCAACTGCACGGACTGAAAAACGTAGGCGACGGCCCCGCGACCTATCACGTGATCAACTGGACATCGGCCACGACACCGAAAGCCCAGTCGTAGGCTATCTTCCCCCAACCAACGCCGGAGGCGGATATTCCGGCAACTTGCCGTTACTTGCATTTTGCCGTTTCACTTCCAGTTCATCGAGCAGGATCGATGGATTGATGATCGAGTGCGGGATGGCCTCCGTGCGATTGTCGACATTCACATCATCTCCGGCTGCAACCAGATCATTGCGCAGCGAGCGCAAATCGAGATCGCCGAATACCGCTCCACGAACCAGCTCTTCATGCCCATCTTTTACCCATACTTTGTAAAGTAGGCGCGGACTGTATTGTGGCCCCAGGGTTTCGACAAAATATCCGAAGGGGAGGTCCCGCTGTTTGCATAATTCAATGAGCTTGGACTTCAATTTGTCATGCGCGACTGGCTCAGACGATTTAACAATCAAATTTCCCAGACTCGGACCGGAATAGTTCATGGGATAGCGGGCGCGCCCATGTCCGTTGGAGGTGGGGAAATCCCGAATGGGCGTGCGCCCGACAAGATAGTGAATGAGCTTTCCGTTCTCGATCACCGTAACCCGCTCCGCTTTGACTCCTTCATCGTCAGTCTCGTAGTGGCCAAGCAGAGCCTGGTCGTTGATCGAAGCCATGGTTGGATCGTCCACGACCGAAATAAAGTCCGGGAGCACGCGGGTCTTGAAGTTGGTCGCCCAATCGCCCTTGGTCCGTCCGGTCTCCCCCAAGTCCGGTTTGAGTCCAAGTACGTTGTCGCCGACCATGTCGGCAAAAATGCTGGACGCGGCATCGGCAGAAAATAGCACTGGGCCGCGATAGTCTTCGTCTGCCAGCGGGGCTTCGCGCAGGGCTTTCAGAGTGGCGATCAACCCGGCCGCTTTTTCGAGGAACTCTTTTTCCGGCGGTAGCTCGTTCACCCCGCCGGTGGTGTAAAGCCAATTTCGATCCAGGCGCATGCCGTCGGAAGCCTGCGTGGTCCCTGCAAACCCCAGATCGTTCAAGCTTTGGCCGTCGCGGATTTCGCTCCCCTCGGAATTGATGAAGTAGCGGTTGACGGTGCGAAAATTCAGCCAGGCATTAAAAGATTCCACCTGCAGATCGCTCCTGCCCAGCGCAGAAGCGTTCTCCAGCCGCTTGAGCCATGGCTTAGGATCGACTTCGAGTCTTACTAACGGCCCCAGCGAGCGCACCGGTTCGGCGTGCGCAAAGTCATCGACGGGTTGGTCGACCGTGAAGTTCTTCAGGTGCGCCTGTTTTTCGGTGAACGCTTCGGTGGCAGCTTTGTAGGCCTGGTCAGTAGCCAGCCAGATCTGGTGGCGGAGTGTCTGAATGTCGTTATCGAGCGGGAGCACCTGCATCATGCCCAGACCCTGCCCATACACGCTGTCCTGTTTGTAACTGCCCACCCGAACCACGACCCGCACGTAACGGAGTTGCGTGCGCACGCTATTGCGGACTGCGCCGTAGGACGCTTCGGCCTGGAACGCGTCCAGGTCCATTACGCGGTAGTCAATGTAGTAAGGTGCTCCCATGTTCTCGAGCTTCAGCTGCGACTTGGAACGATCGAGTTCAGCATGCATCGCCTGGAAGACAGGGTCGGCGTCGACTGGTTGTGGTTGCGCCGCCGCGCCGCCCACCGTGGAAACAGAGAAGAACAACCATAATAGGACCGCGTTCTTCATTGCGCCCCTCCCGTTTTGACCGGACCCGGTTGGCCAGAATCTATGGCCGGTGCCGAGGCCGAAACCGGCACGCTGCCGGATCCCGCGCCACAGACGCCATTGAACACTTCCATTTTGTCCCCGGTAGCTAGAATTCGATTCAACGCGGCGATGGGCGTTCCGACAATGTTGACGCCACGCACTAACTCATCTGGCTTGCCGTCGGGATAGACCTTCCACACCATCACCGGCAGTATCTGAAATGCCTGTGGCATGGCGCGCTGGGTGAGCGTGAAGCCTCCCTGAATATCTTCAAAATAGAGCCCGTAGGGTTTGCCTTGTTTCTTGATTTCTTCCACCAGTTGCTGTCGCAGCTGGCTGTTCGGAACCTTTTTGGAAGAAATAACTTGCAGATTACCCTGACGTCCAATCGGCATAAGTCCTGGCTGCGAGCGCCCATGTCCGTTGGACCTATCGAAGCCTTTCACCGGCATGCGTGACATCAGGAAGTTCTTCAAGACGCCTTTCTCAATCATATCCACCCGGCTTGCCGCGATCCCTTCATCATCGTATTCATACCAGCCACTCAACTCCTTGCCATCGAGCAAGTGTTGGGTCGGATCATCAATCACGCTCAGAAATTCCGGTAATACCGGTTGATTGAGTTTCTTGGTGAAAGTCTGGCCCTCGCGCTCGCCGCGCTGGTGTGATCCCTCCAGCCGGTGGCCTAATACCTCGTGAAAGAAGACCGCGGCTGCGCGGCCGGAGAGCAATGCCGGACCATCACGGCTCCGCCAGAGGAGCGGTGCGAAGATTCTTCAGATCCTTGGCCATGGTTTCAATACGCGCCGTGATTTCCGCATCACTGGGAAGTCCGCTAAGGTTGCTGGCCTGAAAGGTCTCAAAGCGCATCAGCTCCATGCCATCTTCCGCCCTGGTTTCTGCCTGGATGGCCAGGCGCACCATGGTGTGAGACGTCGCGATGTGGGAGCCTTCGGTAGACACCAGATAGAAACGCGTATTGTCCGTCGTGAAAAACGTTACTGCGTTGTAGATGTAGGGATAGTTGCGTAGTAGTCCGGAATACCGCTTGACCATCTTTTCGTTGGCTGCCTGATCGGCCGGGGAAAAAGGCTCAGCGTGCTCAGAGTGAGTTTGTGAAATCTCCTGTGAAAAGTCGGCCGAAGTGTCTTCTTCCTGTGCCTGCACTTGGGTGCGGGTCTTGGCATTCAGGTAAGCCTGCGCCGCTCTACGATACTCCCCATAGGTTAGCTGCCAAAGCTCACGAGCAATGGCATTGGGGTCGTTTTCGAGCGGCAAGAGATTGGAGCTAATGGCAGAGTTGCGGCTGTCTCCATGCGAGTTATCCAGGGTCGGGTTCCCCACCCGCACAATCACGTTTGCAGACCGCCTGCGGGCGTGAGTGGAATTCATGATGCTCCCCTGGCTGCCAAAAACTACAGTACTGTCCTGGTCGTAGACCGAATAACTGGTGAAGTAGGGCGCTGGATCGAGCTTACCGAGGGCGTCCTGAGCCCGCTTGAGCTCCTGCTGCATCACCGTGAGCAGGATGCCGTCGTTAGCAGTTGCTTTGGCTGGGAGTGCCGTCGGCTTACCATCGCCGATGGCGGTTTGAGAAAAAGTTAGGAGAACGTATGCCAGCACACAAGGGCCAAACAAATTCTTCATAAGCGGAGATTATAGGGGCAGAGGGAAGAAAGTTCTGTTATTTCGTGCGGCTGCCTACGTCACATCCAAGACTCGGACTGTGTATCATGAACAGGCCGCACTTGGCGTTTGCGGATGCCGAATAAAAAACTGGGGAGGGGTAATGCGCAGGTTACCGCTGCATTTTTCTGTTGTGATGGTGGTTGCACTGGTTCTGATGGCAGGCACGCGTGGCGGGGTTTTATTTGCCAATAATGCCGATTTCCATAATGCGCCCGAGTCCGCCAATGCCGTCAAGAATCCATTCGAGGGTTCAGCTCAAGCTGCTAAGGAAGGCCAGCCGCGCTATCATCTGCGTTGCGCACGTTGCCATGGAGAACGAGGCGAGGGTTCAGGCAATATTCCGCCCCTGAAAGACCGCACCATCCGCAGAACCACCCCTGGGGAACTTTTCTGGTTTATCACCAAAGGTGATGTGAAGAACGAGATGCCGTCATGGGCCAGCATCCCGGCGACTGAGCGTTGGAAAATCATCACCTACCTGAAGTCCATGAACTTGCCGGGAGGAGCGGCGGCAGCGGCTCCAGCCGCTTCCACCAACACCTCCAAGTTGAATCTACCCGCTCCCAAGCCTCCATTCACCGACTTCCGCTATGAGGAACCCGGCAAGATTCGCAAAATTACGCTACCCGATTTGCCCGAACCCTTCGCCACGGACTCAGCCGGAAATGGTCCACGAATGGTAGCCCGTCCAGCCGACATGTGGCCGAAAGCGCCAAAGGGATTCAAAGTCGAGCTATACGCCGCTGGACTCGACAACCCTCGCCTGATCCGTACCGCGCCGAATGGCGACATTTTTGTCGTAGAAGACCAGCCGGGGCGGGTCTTGGTGTTCCGCGGCATGACCAACGACGGGAAGCCGGAGGAGATGCACATCTTTGCCAGTGGTTTGAACCGGCCTTATGGACTGGCTTTCTATCCTCCCGGGCCAGACCCGCAATGGGTGTACGTGGGGAACAACAATGGCGTCGTCCGTTTCCCTTATAAGAATGGTGATCTGAAGGCGGGCGGCTCATCTGAACACATCGCCAGTCTCCCCGCGGGCGGAGGCCATATCACTCGTGACATCCAGTTTTCACTGGACGGTAAGAGAATGTTTGTGTCCGTCGGTTCACGCTCCAACGTCGACGATCCCGACACAACCCCGGCGGAGAAAAATCGCGCTGACATTCTGGTATTCAATCCCGATGGTTCGGATATGAAGGTATTTGCCTATGGCATCCGCAACGCGGGTGGTGGAATTGCCGTCCATCCCAAGACC
>WNGE01008618.1_pt1 | contig 12311 bp, 10 predicted proteins | sample 5400651 | NCBI WGS metagenome assembly WNGE01 (sample SAMN13153370, study PRJNA577476) | soil metagenome | isolation source: 60 cm soil or saprolite under grassland replicate 2 | place: USA:California | collected 2016-06-15 | reverse complement strand
GGCCCGCTCGGAGCCTTTCTTTCGCGCCCCGAAAGAGCGGGCATTCCAGGTTCCCGATTCCGGGCTTGCGGGCTTGGAGGGCAGGGCTTGCGTGAACTGGTCAGGCCTCCTCGTTTAAGGCCGGGCGCGACAATCGGGGTGGCAGCAGTGTCGGGTCCGGTCGAGGAGGACAGGCTCCGTCGGGGCGCCGCGTATCTGGTGGCGAAGGGGTATCAAGTCCGCGAAGCTTCCAACCTTTCGCGGCGAACCACATTTCTCGCGGGGAACGACGAGGAGCGGGCGGTCGGATACCGCGAGCTCGTGCGGGATTCCGAAGTGGACGCCATCTTCTTTGCGCGCGGGGGATACGGGTCCTCCCGCGTCCTCAGGCACCTGGATGCCGGAGAGTTGCGCGCGAATTCAAAGATCCAGCTGGGCGGGTCGGACCTGACGGCGCTCTTCGCGTGGCTCGCCCGTCATGCAGGGGTCGTGACCTTCTACGGGCCTATGGTCGCGGTCGAGATGGCAGGGGAACGATCGGATCTGGATTGGGAGGCAATCCTGAGTGGGGAACCGGCGCCCGCTCACGCGATCGCACCCGAGGACGTCCTGACTCCCGGCCACGCCGAGGGAGTCCTTTCGGGAGGTTGCCTTTCGCTCCTCGCGAGCCTGTGCGGGACGCCCGAGGCCATTCGCGGCGAAGGCGCGATTCTCTTCTGGGAGGACACGGGGGAAGACACGTATCGGCTCGACCGTTTGTTGACCCAGCTCGAGCGCTCGGGTACATTCGATGGACTGCGAGGTATGGTGATCGGCTCGGTCGTGCCGCGGCGGGACGTTGAGTCGTGCGAGACCGTCCGGAGGTATCTCTTCGAGCGGTTTGCCCACGCGCCGTTCCCCGTCGCGATGGGTCTGGCCGCCGGCCACCTCCCGCAGCCGCGCACCCTCGCCCTGGGAGTCCCGGTGCGCCTGGACCTGGAAGAATCGCCTCAGCTCTCTTTTACCGGACCGGCAGTTCGGTGAGCGCGCTGGATCCGCCGCGGACCGACAGGGATGCGCTCTTTAGGGTATCTCCTAGAGTTCCGCGCGGGCGCGAAGATCTACGGGACCTTCGTGAACGAGACACGGCTGGCGACGGGCATCCCGGCGGCCACCACGGCGACGGCCTGGCCCTCGGTCACGTGACCCTCACCTCTTGGAACCCATCGGCATAGAGGAGCCTTCCGCGGCAGCGCCCGACCGGCGGCCGGCGGCGCTCTCGCTTCGCGATCCTCTCTCGCGGATTCCACGCCTGGGACCCGCCCGGGCGGCCCGGCTCGCGCAGGAGGGCATTCGAGCGGTCGGAGACTTCCTGCTCTCGCTTCCCTTCCGCTATGAAGACCGACGGCTCTACGGCACGGTGGCCACGCTCGCGGAGGGGCAAGCGGCCACGCTTCTCGTCCGCCTGCGCGGAGTCCGATCCGCCAGGATGCGGCGAGGAAGTCTTCGCATCGAGGCGGTCGCCGACGACGGCACAGGAGCCGTCCGCGTGGTCTGGCACAACCGGTATCCCTCGTTCGGAGAGAAGGCGCAGTCGGGCAAGGCGCTCGTGCTCTACGGAACGCCGGTCGTGACGCCGCGCGGTGAGCTGCGTCTGGAGAATCCGGAGACGGAGTTCTTCGAGACGGGCGAGGAGGCCGATCCGCTCCACTCCGGGCGAATCGTCGGGGTCTATCACCGCGTCGCCGGCATTGCGCCCAGGACCTGGCGGGGACTGGTCCGGGTGGCGCTGGACAACCTCTCGGAGCGATCCGCCGCGGCGAGCCTCGGGGCAGAAGAGCTGCTGCGCGCTCTACAGGGAGCACACTTTCCTGCGAGCGCGCAGGAGGCGGAGGCTTCACGCCTTCTTCTCGCGCGGGAAGAGCTCGTCGTGCTCGCCGCCACGATCGAGCGAAAACGCGCCCGTTTGCGGGAGCGCCCCGGGATCGTCCTGCGAGCCGACACGGCCCTGCGGGAAGCGGCGAGGAGAGCGCTGCCGTTCCGTCTCACCGAAGCTCAAAAGCGCGCCCTGCGGGAGATCGCCGCGGATCTTTCTTCCGGCCGGGCGATGGCCCGCCTGCTCCAGGGGGACGTCGGCAGCGGGAAGACGGTGGTCGCCGGGCTCGCTTTTCTTCTCGCCGCGAGAAACGGCGTGCAGGGCGCGCTCATGGCACCCACGGAGATCCTGGCCGAACAGCACGCGGCGAGCCTGGCCATGCTGCTGGAAAAGGCCGGCGTGCGTCTGGGACTCCTCACGGGTCGCGCGCGCGGACGCTCGCGAAGAGCGGTTCTGGACGCCCTCGCCTCGGGCGAGTTGGACCTGCTCGTGGGCACGCATGCCTTAATCGAGACTCCCGTGAAATTCCGGCGCCTGGGTCTGATCGTCGTGGACGAGCAGCATCGCTTCGGTGTCGCGCACCGGACGCGGCTCTTTCGGAAGGCTGAGTCTCCTCACGTGCTCGTCATGACCGCGACGCCCATCCCTCGCTCTCTCGCATGGGCGATCTACGGCGAACTGGACGTGTCGGTCCTGGATGAGAAGCCGCCCGGGAGGTCGGCGGTCGTGACGCGGGTGCGCGAAGAGAGCGCCCGGGAGCGCGTTTACCGTTTCGCGGCGGAGCGCGTGCGGGCGGGAGAGCGCGTCTATGTCGTGGTGCCGGCGATCACGGAGGGCCTCCGTGAGGTGGCGGCGACTCGCGAGACCGCGGAACGGATCGCCGCCGCCGCACCCGGTGTGACGATCGGGACGCTGCACGGGCGCATGCCTCCGGAAGACCGATCGCGCGCCCTGGCGGATTTCACGGCCGGTCGGATCGGGATCCTCGTCGCGACGACCGTCGTGGAAGTCGGCGTGGACGTTCCCGAGGCCACATTCATGGTGGTTGAGAACGCGGAAGTCTTCGGCCTCGCGCAGCTTCACCAGCTCCGCGGGCGGGTCGGCAGGAGCTCCCGTCCTTCCTGGTGCGCCCTCATCGTGGGAGAGCAGGCGGGCGAGGAGTCGAGAAGCCGTCTTTCCATTCTCGAGACCACTTCCGACGGGTTTCTCATCGCGGAAAAGGACCTCGAGACCCGGGGACCGGGAGACCTCCTGGGCAGCCGTCAGTCGGGTCTTCCCGCCATGCGCGTGGCCGATCCGGTCCGGGATCTTGGGCGGCTCGGCGAAGCCAGACGCGAGGTCGTCGAGCGGCTGAGCCGAGGAGAGAAGATCGTCAGCGACCTGTTCGGCTACCCCTGAAGGAATCGGGTGATCGGGTGATCGAGCCATCGGGTGATCGTCCCGGGGCCCTCAATCACCCGATCACCCGATCGCAGATCACCCGATTTCCCTGGGTCGCCGCCGTGATATTGAATAAGAAAAGAGGAGACTCAAGATTGAAGATTCTGGTGACAGGTGGCACGGGCTTTGTCGGGACCCATGTCGTCAACGCGCTCCTGCGCCATGGCCATGCCGTGGCCGTGCTGGCGCGCGAGCCGGCGCGGACGCACAACCGCTACAACAGGCCGGTGGAGATCGCGGTGGGAAACGTGCTCGATCGCGGCAGTCTCGCGCGAGCGCTCGTCGGGCGCGACGCGGTCGCTCATCTTATCGGGATCATCGCCGAGAAGGGGAAGCAGACCTTCGACCGGATGCATCGGCAAGCGGCGGAGAACATCCTCGGGACGGCCCGTGCGGCAGGAGTCCGGCGCCTTCTGCACATGAGCGCGATGGGGTCCGGAGAGGACTCGCCGTCCGAATACGGGCGCACCAAGGCCGCGGGGGAGAAGGCAGTCCGCGATTCCGATCTGAACTGGACGGTTTTCCGCCCTTCGATCATTTTTGGGCCCGGAGATGGTTTCGTCACTCTCCTCGCGGGGATCATTCGCCGGAATCCCCTCTTCATTCCGGTCATCGGCCCCGGGACCACGCGGTTCATGCCGGTCTCCGTTTACGACGTGGCACGGGTCTTTGCCGAGTCGTTCGACAAGCCGGAGACAGTCGGGAAGGTCTTCGAGGTGGGCGGTCCGGAGACCTTCACCTTGAATGAGATCTATCGCGAGATCGCGGCTGCAGTCGGAAAACCGGAGAAGCCTCTCCTTCATCTTCCGCTCTGGTGGGGAAAGTTCCTGGCCGGACGCTTCGAATGGCTGGCTCGGAAAGGCTGGATCGACGATCCTCCGCTGACGCGCGATCAGTTGAAGAGCCTGTCCCGTGACAACACGGCGGACATCACCGAGACGGTCGCCGTCTTCGGGGGACCGTGGCGGGACTTTCGCTCCGGCATCCGCGAGTATCTCTCCGGCTCGGGACACAATCCGAAATTCGGGATGGGCAGCGAGACCGACCTCGAGCCCGTCCGCGTCCTCCGCATCCGATGAAAAGGCGCGAGGAGAGGTTCCCCCGACTCACGGTCCGGAGAGAGCCGGCGATCAGGGAGAACAGCCTCCGAGGATTAGCCGGTCTTCGCGTGTCGTTGTCTGGCTCATCGCTGCTCCTCTTCTTTCCTTTCTGGCGACCTGCCGGGAGGAGCTGGAGCGCGGCCGTACCATCCTTCGCGCATGTTGACAGCGGCATCAAATGCGTGCAGGCAGGAAGATAGGTACCGAGCCAAGATGAATTCTGGTGTGTTCGAGACAGTCTCTCGACTGTGTTTGTTGATGAGTCGCTCAAGTTCCTTCCGGAAATCGCTCATTGCTCGAGGTTTGCGACATAAGTGAAAACCTGAGCATTGACCGACTCGGCCATAATCAGACCGAGAGTCGGGACGAGCGAGACCGACCGTTTCATACCCTGTTCTTTCCGCGCACGCTCCGGCGCCCCGGAGGCGAGGTTACGCGAGGTAGAGGCCGCCGGCCCCCGTCTTTACGAAAGCCTTAGAGACGCCGCCCTTGGCGTCACGGGCGACGATGCCGACACAGACGTCCCCTCCTTTGACCCGCGATCGGTTGAAGAGTGGCGGCTCCCGAAAGCACGACCCGAAGTTCGGCCTGGGGAGGGAGGCAGGCGGGAGGGAAGGCCCTCCCGCCTCAAAGACCCGGGAAGGTCCGGCGATCAGAGCCCGCAGACGCCCGCCGAGTAGTAGCTGTCGCCCGTGAAATCATCTCCGACCGCCAGATAGACGAAGAGCGGCCCTCCGGAGCCGGTCACGCCGGAGGCCGCGGAAACGCTGTAAGTCACATAGAAGTCGTCCTGCTTCTGGTCAGAGGCGGCGACCGTGTTGATCAGGGAAAAGACCGGGAACTGCGCGTGGCTCAAGCCCGGAATGGTTACTGTGACCGCGCCCAGGCTCGAGCCGTCCGAGGTCTTGCGCGCCGTGAAGGTGGCGGAAACGGCGAGGGCGTTCGGATTGAAGTAGCCGACGTTGGTGCGCAAGCCGATCCCCGAGGCGATCTCCGCCGCCGAGGCCTGGGAGAGGACCGGGAGAGTACCGAATCGGCAGGGCGCTTCGATGGCCAGGCCGTGGATGAAGAAGCCGAGCTGGCCCTGGTTCGTGGCGCGCTTGTCGTCCAGGATTCGAGCCTCGACGATGACGTCCTTGTCGGTCGTAAATCGCAGCGCGCCGATGCCGGATGTGTCGAAGGTCGAGCCGAGAATGTCATTCAAGACGAGCTGCTGGCCGGCGGCGACGGTTACGGTCTTCGTCGCGCTCGGCGCCGGGAGGCCTGCAGCGTTGCTGGCGAAGAAATCCACGGTGACGCTGGCGGCCGCGGCGGCGCGGCTGACGATGCGCACGTCCTCGACGAAGTTCTCGCCCTTGGCGCCGGTGGCCTTCACGGTGACGGGGATGTAGATGACGTTCGGAGCCGGGGTGCCGGGCGCCGGACGGAGCTGCCCGCGGATGGCGCCGCCGGGGAAGTCGGCATTGTGGATATTGAAGTAGAACCCGGGAGGATTCGCAATGATGTCGGTCATGAGGCCGGCCGCGACTCCCGTAAGCGTGTCGGTCGAGACTCCGTTATTAAAAGGCTTATTGAACGGAATGACGACCGGCCCGGTCACACCGGCCGCGCCCCGATGAATGTGCGATGCCGTGGGCGTCGCGATGTTCTGTTCGAAGGCGGTGAACGTGATCGTTCCGGCTCCCGGGTCGAGCGTGATGACGGCGAAGCCCACTCCGTCCGGATCGGCCGGGTTGGGAGTCTCGTTGGCTCCCGTCAGGAGCGCCGTATAAGTCGAGACCTGAGCGCGGGCTGTGCCAAGCAGGAAAAGACAGAGGGCGAGAGAGAGCCACACCGACCGTTTCATACCTTCCTCCTTCTTGGGGCGCCGGTGACAGGCGCGCCCGAGGAGAACGGTATGCACGGAAAACGCGGCTCGGCCCCGTCTTCAGGAAGAACTAATCGAAAGGGGCTCAGCCCCCGGCGGGCGGGCCCTTGCGCAGGCGGATCGTTCCCGAGTGGGTCTGCACGAGGACCTTCGGACCTCCGCCGTTCAAGACCCCGGAGGCGCGCTGCGAGTCGTGCTGGCGGGTCACGGCGATCTCGGAGAAATCGGAACGGATCAGCGTTTCCTGCGAGTCGCTATCTCGAACTTCGAGCGACACCTCGCCGCGGAAATCCGAGGGGAGAGTCAACGTCACGTCGCCTCCCGAATCGCGAATCGAGACCCCGGTCCTGACCTCGCGCGCGACGATCGCCACGCGAACGTCTCCTCCTCCGGTCCGTGCCTCGACGCCTCCTCTGACCGACGGCAGGATGATGTCGCCTCCGCCCGTCCGGGCGCCCGCCGAGGCTCCGACCCTCTCGACCCGGACGTCGCCGCCGGAGGTTTCCACCGAGATCGAGCCGCTGACGGCCCCGGCGCGAATGTCACCGGCCAAAGTCTGAGCCTTCAAGTCCCCTCCGACCGGTCCGATCTGGATGTCGCCGCCGGAGGTCTTCAGATCGGCCCCGGCTCCGGCCGAAACGACGTGGATCTCGCCCGAATTCGTCAGGATCTTCACGGTCCCGGTCACGCGCCCGATCTGGTACGACCCGCCGCCCGAAGTGGCGAGAAAGTCGCCGGAGACGTCTCCGCGAACGATCGGCTCCTCCGGCTCTCCCAACGACGGCGCGATCACGGCGCGGGGCAGGACGCGCACCATGGGCCTGGCTGTCCGGACATGGATCTCGGGGACGGCCACCGCGAAGCGATGCCTCTCGGGCACCAGAGCCTTGGCCTCGGATTCCCTTGTTCCGCTCGCGAGCACGGCAATCGAGCCGTTGAGTGTCGAGAGGCGCATCTTGCCGCCGCCCTGGCCGATCGATCCGCTGTAGCTGCGATGGCTCTCGAAGGTCTTCAGGCGCTTGAGCTCCCGATTGACGTCGCGAAGGGAGTCCCGCACCTCGATGTCCACCTCTTTCATGGACTCTTCGATCTCCTTACGGAGCGCCTCCACGTCCACCACGACGTCGTCCCCGTCGTCGCGCACGATCACCCGCCGGGACCCGCGCGCGCGTGGCTCCGCGGAGGACTCCGCCTTGCGCGGGGCCTGCGGCGCCTGCGGGACCTCCGGGGCCTCCGGCGCCTCGACCCTGGCGGGAAGGGGAAAGGTCGAGACGATCGTTCCGTTCATCGTCGAGGCGTCCAGATCGAACCGCGCGTTCCTGGCAAGCGTGAGGGTGATCGGGCCGTTGATTGTTTTCAGGTTCATCGAAGCGTCGGACGGGAAGGCCTGCGACGAGACGTCCACCTTGCCGTTGACGCTCTGCGCCGTGACCGACGCGACGGCCCCGAGCGCCGTGACGGCACCGTTGACGGTTTGAAGGTCGAGGGCCGCGCCCAGACCCGCCTCGGCCCGCACATTGCCATTGACCGTGTGCAGGATCGCGCGCACGCCTTTCGGGACCACGACCTCATACTGAGCCGTGATCTTGCAGTCTTCACACCGCATTGTTCCCCGACTCGGTCTCCGCGTCTCGGAGCTCATGAAGCGGCCGTGATCGCCCCGGCGCCCGAAGGAAGAAGGCCATTCCGTCGTCAGCGTGTACTCCTCGTCTTTGCGGAGCTGCGTGACTCTCGTCTCGCGCAGCAGATCGTTGGCCTTCTCCTGAGTCGGGGCCGACGCCGTGATCGTCACAACCGCCGAGAGCTCCCGTCCCGGTTTAGCGACGATGTCGCCCGAGACGTTCTCGATCCGGAGGGTCGAGCCCGGGGTCATGGTGGCGTTGAAGCGCTCCGTCCGCTTCGCGGCGGAGGCCGTCTCTTCCGCGCGCGAGAAGGCGGCGGCAAGCATGAGGAGGATTCCCAGCGCGAGCAGGACCCACAGTCCGAGCCAGTCAGGGCGCTCCTTGCGGGAACTCCATCCGCGCGATCGCGTGTCTTCGTTCATCATGGTGAGAGACGTTCCGAAGGCCGTCCGGTTACGCAAGTCAGAACTCCATCGCCTTCAGAGCCGAGGCGGCCTTGGTGCGCACGAAGCCGTTCTCCGCTGGATCGAAGGCCTTTGCGCGCAGGGACTCGATGGTGCGGGCATCCGGCGATTCCTTGGCTGCCGCGGCGAGAGCCTCGACCGCCACCAGCCGCACCGCCGGATTCTTGTCGGCATTCAAGGCATCGAGGAAGGCGCTCCGGATCTCGGAGGTCGTCGCGAAACTCGCCAGAGCGTCAGCCGCCTTCTTACGGACACCGGGGTTGGGATCCTTGCGCAGCGTGGATGTCAAGGCTCGCACGATGTCCGGCGAGGCCGGGGCGACGCGCGATCCGTAGTGGGAGGAGACCTGCTCGATCGCCTGCGACTTCTCGCCGGCGGTCTGTGCGGAGCGGGACACCAGGTACGCGAGAAGCTTCGCCATCGCAGGGTCATCGGGGCGCCCGACGAATGCGCGGCGAGCCTCCAGGTCGAAGGACACGCCGATACGGCCCTGGGCGTCGGGCGGAGTGTAGGAGACATTGGAGAGGCGGCCGCCCGCCTCGATGGGAGAAGCAGGCTGCTTCGAAGCCGCGGCGGTCCCCGCCACCGATACTCCCGCATGGCGCGCCGTTGAGAAGCCGCCCAGCGCTGCGAGCGCCAGGCCCGCGGCATAAGCCAGGACGCGCGCCCGGCCCGGTCGCGGCGGCCGGGGCCGGAAGGTCCGGATCCGCTGGCGGAGCATCTCATCCTCGAGGAGAGCGAGCGTCCGATCCCGAAACTCGGCCGTGACCGGGACGTCCGGGTCGTCGCCCAGCGACTGCCAGGTCTTCTCGATTCCAGCGATCTCGTCGCGGCAAGTCGCGCAGCCCTCCAGGTGTCTCGCCAGGTCGCGGCGGGCCGGCTCCTGCGCTTGCCCGAGAAGCTCGTCGATCGCGAGCGACGTCAGTTCGCGGCATTCCATGAGGTTTCTCCTTCCGAAAACCGGCTCTTCAGGGTCTCGACGGCCCGGAAGATTCGTGTCTTGACGGCACCGACCGAGATCCCGAGCACGTCGGCGATCTGGGCGTAGGCCAGGCCGTGGTAACGCGCGAGGATCAGGGCCTCGCGCTGCTCCTCCGAGAGGACCGAGAGGGCGCGGCGCACGGCTTCCCGGCGCTGGCGATCACCGAGAACGGTCTCGATGCCGTCCCCCTTGTGGACGGGCTCCGCGACCGCATCGAGCGGCACGACGGTCGCCCGCCGGTCGCGGCGGCGCCGGTCGCGGCAGGCGTTGGCCGCGATGGCGAAGAGCCAGGAGGAGACTTCGGCCCGCCCGTCGTACTGATGCGCCCGCGAGATCACCTTGACGAACACCTCCTGTGTCACCTCTTCCGCCGTGTTCCGGTCAGAGAGCAGCCGGGCGGAAAAACGAAGGAGAGCCGGCGCATAGCGCTCGAAAAGCTCGCCCGCGCCGCTCGTATCTCCCCGGGCAACCCGCTCGAGCAGGCTCCGGTCGGTCGCCCCTCCGGGATCGGCGCTATTCATCTTCCGACCGGCACGACAACAGGGGAGACGTCGGGATTCTCCAGAGGTTTCGCGGCGGGGGTAAGTCCTCCCTCTCGTTCTGACAGACCAAACATTCTCTCTCCCCTTTGATCTCCGAAACGCAGCGCCTTTCGGCAAAGCCCCGAGGGCCCCTCTTGCTCATCGAAGAAAGATCGAAGAAACGCCTCCGGCTCGCCGCGCTGTCGCTTCTCGCTATCTCGGCCGGACGGACCCGGAGGCGTCGGCGTCGGTTCCGGTATATTTGACGACTTGACTCACAAAGTCATCGATTTCGCGATCCAGCTCGCGGTCATCCTCTTCGCCATCTCGTTCCATGAGTCGGCGCACGCCTGGTCCGCGCTCCAGTTCGGCGACACCACGGCGCGCGATCAGGGGCGGATCAGTCTAAACCCCTTGCGGCATATCGATCCGTTCGGAAGCGTCCTCCTGCCGCTGATCCTCTACATCTTCTCTGGCATGATCTTCGGTGCCGCCAAGCCGACGCCTGTGGATCTGCGGAACACCCGCAATCCGCGCCTCGCAAACCTCGTCGTGTCGGCGGCGGGCCCGGTCTCGAATCTCCTGCTCGCTGGAATCGGAATCGGCCTGCTCATCCTCATCCGCCGCCTCGAGCCTCGGGCAATGGCCGACTTGCTCGGCACACTCCAGGGCAGCCCCTTCACGCCCGGGATTCTGGCTCCGATCGCCTACCTTCTCTTTTTTTTCGCGATGGTCAACGTCAGCCTGGCGGTCTTCAACTTGATCCCGATCCCGCCGCTGGATGGGAGCGGTGTCGCCCTCTCGCTGTTGGGGCCCGGCATTCAGAAAATCTACGCCCTTCGGCTTCTTCCTCCTGATTCTCCTCCTCTCGCCTCCCGTGCTCGGAAAGCTCTTTCGTCCGATTCAAGGGATCGTCGTCTGGCTGATCTTCGGAGCATGAGATGGCCTGGACGGTGAGCCACGACTGATGGCCGACGAAGCCGAGCAGAGCGCCCTGCCCCCCGTTGACACGGCGGCATTCTCCGGACCGCTCGATCTTCTGCTTCACCTGATCCGGGTCAACCAGGTGTCGATCACCGATATCCCGATCGCGAAGATCACGGAGCAGTACACGGCGTATCTGGACGCGATGCAGGAGTTGGACCTCGACGTCGCGTCCGAGTACGTGGCTCTGGCCGCCGAGCTCATCTACATCAAGTCGCGGATGCTCCTGCCGAGGCCCCCCGGCGCCCCGGAAGAGGACCCGCGGCAGGACCTCGCGCGTCGCCTCCTGGAGTACGAGCGCTTCAAGAGGATGGCGGAGTCGCTGCACGAGATCGACTCGCTGCGCGCGGGCCTCTGGCCGCGCCCGGAGATGCAGCTCCCGAAGGATGGGGAGAACATCACGATGGAGGTCTCGCTCTTCGATCTGATCGAAGGCTTCCGCAAGGTCACGGAGCGGTACCAGCTCGGACACCCGGCGGCCCTGGAGATCCATCACCTGCGATTTTCCGTCCGCTCGAAGATGGAGGAGCTGCTCGCGCGCCTGGATCGAGAGCGCACGTTGTCCCTCCTCGAGTTCCTGGGCACAATGCGATACCGCGCCGAGGCGGTGACCGCCTTCCTCGCGACTCTGGAGCTCATCCGGCTCGGGGTCTTGCGTGTCTTCCAGCCGGTTCCCTTCGCGGAAATCCACGCCACACGCACGGACGTGCCGTTTTCCACCGAGCAGGTGCGCGATACTTACAGGTAAGAGTTCGGTGTTCGACGTGCTACGTTCTACGTTAGGGGCGCATCTGAAGAGTTAACGTAGAACGTCGAACCATGTCTGAAGAAGAAGCACTAGAGCGGCCGAGAGAGACGCGGTGGACAAAGATCCGCGCGGGGCTCGAAGCGCTGCTCTTCTCCTCGCCGCGCCCGGTCCCGGAGAAGGACATCGAGGAGGCTCTCGAGGCGACACGCGAGGCGGTCTCCGACGCCCTCGAATCGCTCCGCCAGGACGCGGAAAGACCCGATCGGGGAATCCGGCTGCCCTGGAGACGCTGGCGATCATCGCCTACCGGCAGCCGATCACGCTGCCGGAGATCCAGGAGGTCCGCGGAGTGAACTCGGCGAGCGTCGTCAACACTCTCTTCGAGAAGAAACTCATCACGACGGCCGGCCGAAAGGCCGTCGTCGGAACGCCGTTTCTCTATCGCACGACCCCTGAGTTTCTGGTCCGGTTCGGCTTGAAAGAGCTCGAGGAGCTGCCTAAGCCCGAGGAGCTGGCCGAGGACATGTCTGCGACCGTGTCGGAGCCGCTGCCGCCGGAACCGATGGCGGGGACGGTGAGGGCGCGGGAATACCACGAGGACGTTGAGGACGACGATGAGGACGGCGAAGGTGAGGAGGATTGAAGCACGCGAGCAAGAAGCCGGCCCGGCGGGAGTCGTCGCCTCACCCCCTCCTTCTCCCGGGAGGAGAGGGAGTGCGGGTTCAGAAGATTCTGGCGCAGGCGGGGCT
>WNGE01008655.1_pt1 | contig 12314 bp, 10 predicted proteins | sample 5400651 | NCBI WGS metagenome assembly WNGE01 (sample SAMN13153370, study PRJNA577476) | soil metagenome | isolation source: 60 cm soil or saprolite under grassland replicate 2 | place: USA:California | collected 2016-06-15 | reverse complement strand
CCTGGTGTTTGTGGGATCGGACGATGACAACGTGTACGCCTACGACGCCGCCACCGGGGCCCTCCAGTGGGTGGTCCCTACGGGCGCCATCCTTCAGCTGGCCTCGCCCGCCGTGGCCAACGGCGTGGTCTACATAGGCTCAGACGACGGCGTCCTTCGCGCCATCGACGCCAGCTCCGGGCAGGTGCTGTGGAGCTACGCCACGCCGAGCCTTGAGATACGCGGGCCCGCTGTGGCCAACGGGTGGGTCTTCATCGGCACCGCCGCCCAGAATTTCGTCTATGCGTTCCACCTGTCGAGGTGAGCGCCCCGAGGCCTGCGACGAGCACCTGGGGCCGGCTCTGGGTGATGCGATTGTCCGGTCCCTCGGCTCTCCTCACCGCCGCCCCGGGTCGTGTGGATGGGGGCTTCCTCGCCAGCCGCGACGGGCCCCGGGAACAACGGCCTGGCGGCTCGGGAAACGCCCCCAGGTGAGCGCCATATGGTCGGCCACCACGGAGTTCGGTGAGATGGCGCTCGTGCCGAACGACACCTTGGACTTCCAGCACACCCAGCAGGACCCGAATCACCGGTGCGGGTTCGACCACACGGTCGAGGAGGGTCAAAACGACGACCAGGGCGACCCGTTCCTCACCGACATCTCCGGGAACCCCTCCCAGGACATCTGCACCACCGACGACGCGGACTGGGCCAACGCCTCCCCCTACACAGAGTGGCTCAATCAAAATGCGACCGAAGCCGTCTACGGCCCCGTGTTCATGGCCAACGGCGGAGGTCCCTACGACCCGGCGCACCCTGAGCTGTACCAATACGCAAGAGCGGAAACCGAGGCCGTCACCGACGCATACGACTTCAGAGACCTTCTCCAGGGCAGACAGTGACTCCCCGCCGACTTGGACCTGTGCATCGTCGACACCCCCAAGCACGCCACCGAGTACGAGGGGCTTCCCTGCGAGGGCGATCCCTCCGACGGCACGGTGCTGGATGACACCGCGGCCTTCATCTCCTCTCACCTGCCACCGTGAGCGGAGCGATGGCCGCACCGGTCCGAACGTGGAGGGGCCTCGGTCCAGCCCTGGCGGCCCTGACGTCGTTGCTTCTCCTCGCCCTGGCCGTCCCGGCTCCGGCGGCCCCGGGGGCCCGGATCCGGGTTTCCCCCCAGGTCGGACCTCCCACCACTAGGATCACGGTCAAGGGCCAGGGGTTCGGTCCCACCGAGGTGGTGGACCTGTCCTTCGACTCGAGTCCCGAGGGAACGGCCACCACCGACCCCTCGGGGGTGTTCTCCTCCCCCCTGAGGGTCCCCGCCTGGGCCTTCCCGGGTGGACACACCGTCACCGCCACCGGTGAGACCTCCGGCCTGTCTGCCCAGGCACCGTTCACCGCGCGGACCGACTGGCCCATGTTCAAGTTCCGGCCCGACCACGCAGGGCTGAACCCGTATGAGAACGTGCTGTCACCGGCCACCGTCTCCGGCCTCCAGGTCGGGTGGTCGATCTCGGCCGCCGTGTACGCGGTGCGGGCCACCAGTGGGGCGGGGGTCTGGAAGTGGAGCGATCCTCAGGCCGAGTTCATCGCCGCACCGGCGGTGTGGCGAGGCCGGGTCTTCTTCGGGACGGACCACAATGGGGCCATCTACGCCCTCGACGCCGCCACCGGGGCCCAGCGGTGGACGTCCCAAGTGGGGGGATTCCCTAGCGACCTCACGGTGGCCGGGGGGGTGGTGTACGTGGGGATGAACACCGGCTTCCTGTACGCCCTGGACGCCTCCACCGGGGCCGTGCGGTGGAGCGCCCCCCTCGACCCCGTCTTTCCCGCCCCGGCCGTGGCCGGCGGGGTGGTCTACGTGGCTTCCGACCACAACGGGTTCTGGGCTCTGGACGCCTCCACCGGGGCGGTGCTGTGGACCGCTCACTTGGGGGGCTACACCAACGAGTCCTCCCCCGCCGTGGCCCACGGCCTGGTCTACGTGGGCTCGGACGACGACAAGCTGTACGCCTTTCCCGCCGCTGGCTGCGGCCAGTCCATCTGCTCCCCGGTGTGGACCGCCACCACCGGGGGGGCCGTGGAGTCGTCCCCGGCCGTGGCCTATGGCATGGTGTTCGTCGGCTCGGACGACCACAACGTGTACGCCTTCGACGCCGCCACCGGGGCGCTCAAGTGGATGGCGCCCACAGGCGATGGATTGAGCCTGGCCTCGCCCGCCGTGGCCAACGGGGTGGTCTACATCGGGTCGAACGACCACGTCCTGCGGGCCATCGACGCCCGATCCGGCCAGGTCCTGTGGAGCTACACGACTGGAAACCTGATCGGCGGGGGCCCGGTGGTGGCAAACGGCTGGGTCTACGCGGGCTCGTTCGACGACCACCTCTACGCGTTCCATCTCCCGGCGTAGAGTGCGAAGACGGTGGCCGTCACCGACGCATACGACTTCGATACCCTGCTCGGCACACTGGGCTGGGGGTCCAACCGCGACCGATGCATCGTCGACACCCCCAAGCACGCCACCGAGTACGAGGGGCTTCCCTGCGAGGGCGATCCCCCGGGCGGCACCGTGCTGGCCGACACCGCGGCGTTCATCTCCTCTCACCTGCCACCGTGATCGGACCGATGGCGGCACCGGTCCGAACGTCAAAGGGCCGCGGTCCAGCCCTGGCGGCCCTGACGTCATTCCTTCTCCTCGCCCTGGCCGCCGCTGCCCCGGCCGCATCCGGTGCCCGGATCCGCCTGTCTCCGACCGTCGGACCTCCCACCACCAAGATCACCGTGACGGGCCAGGGGTTCGGTCCCACCCTGCTAGAGAAGCTCGTTGGCCGCCCTGGGCCTGCCGTTTTTCTCTCGAAGTACTACCCCTCGATCTTCGGGAGCTAGCGCCAGATCGGCAGTCAGAGCCGCCGGAGGGGAGGACGCGGCGACTTTCATCCTACCTGCGGCGTTTCGGGTTCGCTGTCTGTTCTCCCCTCCCGTCTTTGACAGGCGTTGGGAGCCCTTTCTATACTCCGCGAGATGGTGTTGCCGTCTGCCATCGACCACTCGTAGACCAGCCGATCGATCGGGGCGCGGAAATGTCTGTTGATGAAGCGCTGCTCGAGGGCCACTCGTCGTATCGAGACAGCAGGTTGGGCATCTCCGAGCGATTCGTTCGCCTGCTGGCAGGCCCGGCCGACACGTTGGGGGTGATTGCTTCACCGCTCGGCGTCCCTCAGAGGCTCGGATGGGTGATCTGCCACTCGTTCGGGTCGGAGCAGGTCGATCTCCACCTGACCGACGTGGCGATGGCTCGAGGGCTGGCCCGGGCGGGATTCCCGACGCTGCGGTTCCATTGCCAGGGCTACGGGGACAGTTGGGACTACTCCGTGCCGCCCCGGCCGTCGACCCACCTCCGCGACACCCTGGACGTCCTGGAGCAATTCCCCGCGATGGCGCAGGTGGACCGGGTCGGCCTCATCGGCGCGCGGCTCGGAGGGACGGTCGCCGCCCTTGCTGCCGACCGGATCGGAGCGTCCGGCCTGGTCTTGATCCATCCCATCGTGAGCGGCGCCAAGTATGCTGCCGAAGTGCTTCGGTCGCGGGTCATCACCGAGATGCTGGGCGAGGACCCGAACCGAGCGGTCACGGCGGACCAGCTGAAGGCGGAGATGGCCACCACCGGAATGGTCAACATCAAGGGCTGGGCCCTTCATCGAGACGTGTTCGACGAGCTGCGCCAGGTGGACCTGCTGAAGGAGGTGGGACGCTTCTCCGGGCGGGCCCTCGTGTTCCAGGTGACCCGCCGGCGGACCCCCTCGCCGAGCCTGGTCCACCTGATCGAGAAGCTCCGAAGCCGCGGTGCCGAAGCTGAGCTGGACGTGATCAGCCATGTGGCGGCACCGAACTTCGGTTACGAGCACTTCCGTCCGGTGGCCAAGGATGTCCTGGGCGACATCCTGGAGGGCGTGAACCACTCGCTGGTCGAACGGACGCTCCTGTGGCTCACGGCGGGGGCAGCCGCAGGGGTGGAGGCGTGACCAGGGAGTACCCGGTGTTCGTCCCCTCCGGGGAGGAGCGGATCGCGGCCGTCATCGCGGTGCCCGAGGGAACGCCGCGAGGGCTGGTGTTGATGCTTCCCGGCGGAGGGGGGGCGCCCCGAAGCCAGCGGTACGGCATGTACACCAAGGTCGCCCGCAGCCTGGCCGAGCGCGGCATCGCCTCGGTCCGGATGGAATGGAGGGGGATCGGCGAGAGCACCGGGCAGGCCCGGTACAGCTTCAAGGCGCTGCCGGTCGAGGACAGTGTCACCGTCGCCCGGTTCGCCCTCCGGGCCACCGGCGCGACGCAGTTCGGCATGGCCGCCAACTGCGGCGGCGCTCGAACCGCCCTTCTGGCCCTGCCGGGCGTGCCGGAGGCCAGGGCCGCCGTGCTGATGATGCTGAAACCACGGTCCATAACCCGGAGCCAGAAGCCCCCCGTGAAGCGGATGAAGCGCTGGGTCAAGAGGATCCCGTGGGCCGGGGCGCTGATCCGCCAGGCCTATTGGGCCGTGCGGGGTTGGCGGAAGGGAACCCCGGTCTACGACGGGCTTCGGGTACTGAACGGGATGAGCGACCTCCTCCTGCTGGAAGCGGGCACGGTGAAGGTGGGAAAGCTCTCCCGGTTTGTGGCGAACCTCCAGGCGAAGAACGGGAGCCACCGGCTCGAGATGCGGACGCTGCCTGGAGGCGCGTCGAGATCGTTCCAGTCTCTGGAGCGGCAGGACTTCGTGATCGAGTCCGTGGTCGGGTGGTTCGACCAGCTGTTCCCGGTCATGCAGGACATCCCGGCCCACGAGAGCTCGCACCGTTCGAACGGCCAGCCGGTCCCGCCCAGGAAGCCCAGGAAGACCGTCCTGGCTTCGGAGGCAGAGCCGACGGCCACCGGATAGGCCCTGCGAGCGCGCTCCGTATACATCTGACCCCGCGTTCGATCGAGCCCCGGACGAGGAAGGGCCCCAGCCATGCCAGCCGACAGCACTTCGAATACCCGCGATCCGAGAACCGAGCTTCCGGGTAGTGGCAGGCTCCGGAGCCTGTGGGAGCGCAGGTGGAACGAGAAGGGTCTGGACGAGTTTGGCTGGTATCTGGAGGAGCCACCACCGGAGCTCATCCGCCTGCTGGAGGCCGGCGGCCTGCCGAAGGGCGCGGCCGTGGACCTGGGATGCGGCCCGGGAGTGGCCACCGCCTATCTGGCTCAGTTCTTCCGCCCCGCCATCGGGGTCGACATCGTGCTCGAAGCGGTGAGGCAGGCGACGGGCGTGGCGGCGAAAAAGGGTGTCTCCCCTTCGTTCCTGGTGGCGGCGGCGCCCATCCTGCCCTTTCGCGCCGAGAGGTTCGCCCTCGTGTTCGACCGGGGCTGTCTCCAGCACGTCCCCAAGGAGGCCTGGTCGACGTACTTCCGCGAGGTGGAGCGCCTGCTGGTGCCCGGAGGGACCTTCGAGCTGTTCTGCTCCAGGCCCATGAAGAACCTCCCCCCGGCCATCTCCGTACGAGGGGCTCGAAGCCGCATGGGCTGGCTCTTGGGCCGGCGGCGGCGCGGCTCGCAGTTCCTGTCTCACGCCTTCCTGCGCCGGCTGGCGGAGCCGCTCGAGACCATCTCCCTGGACGACGTCCTGTTCCGCCCAAGGGTCGGTCCGGAGCGGGCCATGACCCACGGGATCTTCAGGAAGCCGGGCCCGGTGCCGGCTTGACCGCCGCCCGCGTCGCCCAATTGTCGTTCGAGACCGGCGGCCGGATAATGTGGCCCTATGTCTCGCGCCGTTCTCGGAGCTGACCAGGGCAGTCGTCGACGGGTCAACGACGCCATCTCCATGCAGCTTGACTTCGTCGATCCGATCGTGCGGGCCAATCCCTATCCCGTCTTCGCGCGGCTGCGCCAGATCGACCCCGTACACCGGGCGCCCAGGGGCAACTGGATCATCACCCGGTACGCCGACGTCGACGCGCTGAATCGAGACCGCCGACTTGGCCGGGATCTCCGCCGGTGGGGGAAATACGACCTTTTCCGGCCCTACCTCGCGGACAGCGCCCTGGAGCGTTCGGTCGAACGGTGGATGATCAGCATCGATCCGCCGGACCACACGCGCATCCGGCGGATGGCCGCCCACGCCTTCAGCCCGGGGGCGATGGCCGTGCTCCGGATGAACGTGGAGAGGACCGTGGACGGGCTGCTGGAGGGGCTGGACGGGGTGGAGGAGTTCGAGTACGTGGGCGCCTTCGCCCGCCCGCTGTGCGTGCTGATCATCGGCGATCTCCTCTCGTTCCCCCGAGCGGACTATCCGACCCTCGACCAGTGGGCCAGCAAGCTGTGCGTGGTGCTCGAACCAACCATCAGCGCGAAACAGAAGGTGGAGGGCGCCGCCGCCGCGGCCAGCATGACCGAGTACGTGCGGGAGATCGTCCGGGCCCGCCGCAAGGAGCCCCGCCAGGATCTGTTGAGCCACATGGCCACCTCCCTCGACTCAGGGGAAGCCACGGATGAGGACGAGGTGGTCGCCAACGTGATCGGCCTGTTCGTGGCCGGCGTCACCAACACGATCATCCCGAACGGCCTGTACCAACTGCTGACCCACCCCGACGAGTTCGAGCGACTCCGCCGGGACCCCTCGCTGGTGAACCGGGCCGTCGAAGAGCTGCTCCGGTTCGACTCGAGGGGGATCAACGCCCGGCTCACGCTCGAAGACGTCGAGGTCGGCGAAAAGGTGATCCCAGCCGGGCAGATGGTCCTGTGCATGCTGGGAGCGGCCAACCGCGACCCCGAGGTGTTCGAGGACCCGGACCGGCTCGATCTCAGCCGGCATCCCAACCCGCACCTCACCTTCGGCGGCGGCATCCACCACTGCTTGGGGGCGGCCCTGACCCGCCTGGAGGCCCGGGTGGCCTTCGATCGGCTGCCACGGAAGTGGAGCGGCATCGAGATGGACGAAGACAGCCTCGAATGGACCGACTTCTTCGCCATCCGGAGCGTGGCCCGGATGCCGGTGCACGTCACCGCCCGCTGACGCCGCGCTCTGTCAAGGTCGACCGGGCTGGCAAACCGCACCAGATGCCCTCGGTATCCAGAGGCATCTGGACATGCCCCCCCAAGCCGCCATATCCTTCTCACTCCGTACTCGAACGGACTTTAAGGAAAGGCGGGCGCGTGGCCGATCGAATCATCGTGAGCGACGAAGGCTCTGTCTCCCTCCCTCGCAAGCGATCCGGCACCCTCGAGCAGGACCCACGAATCGTCGGGGCCGAGGGCTCCGGGGCCCGCCGCCTCTATCGGCACCTGGCGCTCGGAGTGGCCGTCACCGACGCCCTGATGATCTCTCTGGCCCTGGTGGGGGCCCGGCTCATCCTCCACGGGACCGGTCCCGTTCACACCGCGTTCGTCGCCTCGATGCTCCTGGGACCGGGCGGGGGTGTGGCTTTGTTCGCGGGACTCGGGCTGTACCGGCTGTCGCGGCTGACCCCCGTGGAGGAGTTTCGGAGGGTCATCGAGGCGACCATCCTTGGCATGGGGCTCCGGATCGTGGCCACGGCCGTCCTGGCGCCGCGGTCCAAGGCGTTCACGTCCGAGATCTGGCTTTTGGTGACCAGCGTCTTCATCCTGGTCCTGGTCCTGGCCTCCAGGCAGGGCTGGCACCAGTACATGGCACACCTCCGGACCCAGGGAAGGTTGGCGCTGAGGACCCTGATCGTGGGGACCAACGAGGAGGCGGGCCAGATCGCGGAGACCCTCCAACGGAAGGCAGCCGGCTTCCTGCCCATCGGACTGATCCAGACCAATGGCCACTGGTGGCCCGGTCACGCGCTGCCGGTGCTCGGCTCGCTGGTCGACCTCAGCCAGATCATCGATTCGGCCGGGATCGAATCGGTGTTCGTGGCCAGCTCCGCCGTCCGTACCGAAGAGATGAACGGGCTGATGCGGCAGCTCCGGCGGAACCGGATCGACGTCCGGGTCTCCGCCAACCTCACGGAGATCCTGGCTTCCCGGCTCACCGTGCAGCCGGTGGGCAGCCTGCTGGCCCTGTCCATCCCTTCGGCGGGGCTCTCGGGTGGAAAGGCCGCCCTGAAGCGCAGCTTCGACCTCATCCTCGGTTTCCTGGCCCTGCTCCTTTCGGGGCCCATCTGGGTGGCATCGGCGATCCTCATCGCGACCACCAGCCGGGGACCCATCCTGTTCCGCCAGACTCGAGTGGGGAAGGCCGGCAGGACTTTCACCATGTACAAGTTCCGAACGATGGTCCGGGGGGCCGAGTTCCTGGTCCCCGACCTCCAGCACCGCAACGCCGGCTCGGGACCGCTGTTCGTGCTGCCTGGCGACCCCAGGGTCACCCGCGTCGGCAGGTTCCTTCGCCGGTTCGGTATCGACGAGTTCCCGCAGCTCATCAACGTGCTCAAGGGCGACATGAGCCTGGTGGGTCCGCGGCCGCCGCTGCCGAAGGAGGTCGCTCTCTACGAGGACTGGCATCACGACCGGCTCCAGGTGCAACCGGGGCTGACCGGCCTGTGGCAGGTGGGCGGGCGCCAGCGGGTCGGGCGGCGCAACGAGTTGAGCTTCGACGACCACGTGCGCCTGGACTTGTTCTACATCGAGAACTGGTCGCTGGCGTACGATCTGTTCATCCTGATGAAGACCATCCCCGCGGTGATCTCGCAGGCCGTCCGGAACGAGTACGGCTAGGGTCCCTCCCCGGCGACGTCCATTCAGCGAGAGGAGCTGCGGTCCGCCGGCCGGCCCGCCTCGAGTCCTGTGGGCATCGTCCCCACCGACCTTCCGGGATCGGCATCTGGAGGCAGGTGCCGCTCGGGCAGGTTCCCACGTATCAGGGCCCAGCAATGGGGGAGACACTCCTTCGCCAGCCCCCGGCGGGTTCCCCACGCGAACAGGGCCCGGAGGCCGAAGCCGATGCCCAGTACCCACCCCAGGGCGCGGAGCCGCCACCCAGGAAACTCCAGGGCCAGCGACTCCACCGAACGAAGGCCAGACAGGATTCGCCGCTCCCGGCTCCCCTGGGCCACCTCATGGATGAGGTGGACGGCCGGCCGGTGGATCACCCGGTATCCGGCCTGGCGGGCCTTCTTGCAGAAGTCCGCGTCCTCCTGATACATCCAGTAGCGCTCGTCGAGCATCCCCAGCTCGAAATAGGGGCTCCTGCGGATGGCCAGCATCGCACCCGAGACCCAGTCGAGGTCCTTGTCCTTCCTCGGCCACGGCCAGGCCAGCCACGGCCCGAACCACAAGTGCAGACTGAAGGGGACGAAGGCCCAAACCATGAACCGCCATAGCGACGGATCGTAGCCGCCACTCTCGTTGAGCTTGTTGTCCTCGAAGTCGACCTGGAGCGCCGCGATGACCGCGCATTCGTTTGGGACGTCGCTCAAGAGTGTGGTCATCTCGCCAGGGCGGACATGGGCGTCGTCGTTCACCAGCACGATCCAGTCGTCCTGCTCGGTGCAGAGCATCGCGCCCTGGTTCACCGCGGCGGCGAAGCCCCGGTTCTTCTCGTTCTGGATCAGGAGCGTGTTCTGGCGACCCTGGGCGGGTTTCTGGGAGCCGTCCTTCGATGCGTTGTCGACCACGATGACCTGCCGGACCTCTGGCTCGAGGACGTCCAGGAGCGGCCCGAGCCGGTCTCCGGAGTTGTAATTCACCACCACGGCCAGCGCTCGTTGCCGGAGGGGCGGCAACGGTCGGTAGTCGGCGAACGGCTCCTTCCGCCTAAAGATAGCCAAGTTCCTCCAGCCTCCTTCGGACCTCCTCCTCCTCCTCGGCGGTGTAGCCCGTGGCCGGATCCCTGCCGGCTCTCGCCGCGGAGACCCCCGCCGGGGGCTCTCGCAGGCCTGCCTGGGCAAGTTCGGCGGTCTGGGCAACCTTCGCCTCCCTCGCCTCGACGTCCTTGAGCAGGTCCAGCGGCCGCCCGTCCAGGCCTGCCGGCACCGGGATTCCGAGCAACGCGAGGACGGTGGGGGTGACGTCCTCCAGCCGCCCCCGCACGTACCCGGGCCGGATGTTCGGCCCGGCTGCCAGGAACATCCCGTCACCGTGGTGACCTCCGTCGGTGAACGGCGACCGGGCCACGAGGGCTCGCATCTTCTCGCGCCCGCGGCGGGTCTGGCACTCGAAGCCCCGGAACGGGGCCTCCCGGCCCTCGAGGAGCCAGCGGAGCGTGAGATCGGGGGCCAGGTCCACGTGCGGACCGTGGTAGAGCTCGTCTCGGTGGCGCACGGACTCCACCACGGGGTCCCCGGTATCCATCTCCCGGATGCCCTGGATCCCCTCCTTGAGCTCCTCGACCAGGCCCTGGTACTCGCCGTTCGGCACGGAGCCCTCCGGCTCGCGCCCCGCCAAGTTGACGAAGACCTCGTCCCGAAGGCCGTCCGAGTACGCCCTGGTCCTCCTCCAGTGCAGGCCGGCCAGCCGCACCTCGGACTCGGCCCGCTCCCGGAGCCTGGGGAACCGCCGGGCCAGGGCAAGCTTCTGCTCCCGGGTGAGCGTGCGATCGACCACCCTGAACCCGGCGGAAAGGGCCCTGCTCGGCACGCTGGGGGCGGTGAACGCCTGAAGTCCCTGGTCCTCGAGCCACACCGGCATGAGCTCCGGCCCCCTGGTGTTCACCGCGCCGCCGTGATCCGCCAGCACCACCACGTTCACGTCGGGGTCCTGGGTTCGAGCCTTCTCCACCAGACGGGCCGTTCCTTCGTCCTGCGACTGGTAGACCTGCTCGACCACCCGGCGGCCTTCCCCCGTCCAGAAGAAGTGCTGGGCGGTGTCCGTGGCGGTGAACACCACGAACACCAGATCCCATTCGTCCTCCATCAGCCGCTCCGTCACCGAGGTCCAGCCGTCGGTGATCTGCAGCAGTTCGTCTTTCGCCTCCTGCACCTTTCCCGCCTTGATGAGGCTTGGAGCGCCCGGGTCGACGGTGTAGCGGTCGAACAGACCGGGGTGCCTGGCCGCCAGCCCCGGGGGGTAGGTGAAGCCGGAGATCGTCTTCGAGGGGCTGTCCAGGCCGGCGATCAGATAGCCGTTGACCGGCTCGGCCGGGAACGAGATCGGGACGTTCACCACCACGGTTCTCTTGCCCGCATCCGACGCCATGCGCCACAGGGAGGCTCCGGACCGCCGAGTGGCATTGATCACCCGCCGGCGATAGGTTCCCGGGACCGGCTCATCGAAATAGAAGATGCCGTGCCGGCCAGGGTTCAACCCGGTGGCGACAGTCGACCAGGCCGGAGCGCTGTTCATGTTGGGGACGGTCTCCAAGACCCCTTCGGCGGCGCCCTCCCGGAGCGAGGCGAGCATGGGAAGGCGGCCGGCCCGGGCCAATGGGTCGGCCACCGACCAGGTTCCGCCGTCCCAACCAACGACGAGGACGCGGCTCATGCGACAGAACGACGAACCAGCATGGAGCCACGCAGATTAGCAGGCCACGCCGCGCGACCCCGTTGGCCCCGCCGCACGCTTCGGTCGAATCGGGTCAGGTCACCTGCACCACCACGGTCACCACGTTGTCGTTGGGCAAGGTGTCCGGGTTGTCGGAGCTCGCCGTCAGGGTCGTGCTGAACGACGTGACGAGGATGGACCCGCTGACCGCGGCCACCAGCGTGGCGGTGGCCGGCGTGGTCACGTCGATTCCTTGAGGGTACGTGATCGTGACGCTCTGGCCCTTGGGCATGCAGGAGCCACCGCCCTTCCCCCCGAGAGCCGAGCACGACACATATGTCACCCCGGTCACCAGCACGAGCTTGATGTCCGTCTTGATGGTGGACCAGGGTCCCTTGTTCGAGACGTTGATGGTAAAGGTCACGTTCGATCCCTTGGGGACCGGATTGGGGGAGGAGGTGACCGTCATTGCGAGGTCGCTGTTGATCGTGGACGCGCTGAACTCGTACGCCCCGATGTCGCAGTGGAACGTGCCATCGAGGTTGCCGTCCTGGGGATCGGTCACGAACCGCTGATCGGTGATCCAGCAACCCTTGTCGTCACCAGTGTCGATCTCGGGCGAAAGCGTGTTGGTAGGCGGCCAGGTGTTGGTGCCGCCGCCGCTGTCGTTGAGCCCCTTGGGAGAAAGGCCGGGATCGGTGTTCTTCAGGTCGCCGATTCCGTTAAGCCCGCAACTGTCGTCGCTATCGAGATTGTGCCCCAACGAGGTAATCGATCCTGCGCACACGGCGACACCGGACCCGAGATCATCGGCGAGTATCGTGTTCTTTACCTTGGGGGCCGCCCCTGTGACCCGAATCCCGTTGGCCAGGACCCCGGTGTTGCCGGCGATCGTCGCGTTGGTGATGGGGTCGACCGTGGAGGACGCGAGC